>Ga0210044_10007028_pt1 | contig 14545 bp, 18 predicted proteins | sample CryGey13umfilter_2_FD_183959 | JGI IMG/M metagenome (GOLD analysis project Ga0210044, IMG submission 183959) | Groundwater microbial communities from aquifer in Utah, USA - Crystal Geyser 4/9/14 3 um filter (SPAdes) (version 2) | ecosystem: Environmental > Aquatic > Deep subsurface >...
AAGATGTTTTTTAGCATTTTAAAAAGTGACTTTTATCATGAATTTATTTAAATTGTAAGTTTCATTAGCAGAGGTCATAGTACTTTGTAGCAACGAGCCAACTGAAAACGAGAATAAAAGGTTGGAGAACCCGTAATTGCCAACGCTCTTTGCTATCGCTTCAAACTACGGTCAGTTGGGGGATTTGTGCTTTGTTTTTCATCTCATTTTTTATTTTTACTTTGTATAATACCTAGCAAAATTGTTATAAGTGCTATTACCAAAAGTACATGGATTATGCCTCCAACACTATATCCTATAAAGCCAATTGCCCATGCAATAACTATTATCACTGCCAATACATAAAGTAGATTTCTCATGTTGTTTATTTTAAAATTATCATCGAATTATTTCTGATAAAGATGGACAGTTTTAATATCATAAATGTTACATAATGTTTAATCTTAGTTACAACATTCACTCTTCAAGTTTCATTCTTTCAAAAACTGTTCTTCTCGATACGCTATGTAAAAACTCCTCTACTCGAAGTGACCCTTTTTTTTCGTGATTTCGTTGTTTTTGTCCGTTTGAGCAACCAGACAAAAATTTATCCAGCGTAGAAGATGACGTTTAATAGGAGTAGCAATGAATAAAAATAATCACTACGAATCGAGTAAAATAATGTGGCTAAAGCCTTTCGTTGACTGGCTTTAATAGCCCCGACCTTAAGGTCGGGGTAAAAAATCGTAATCAACTCATTTGGCTTTAGCCACATTATTTGGTTAGTAGTGAAAATAGTTTATAAATATATGATAAACAACATTTTAAAAATTACGTCAATGGTAGTAGGTTTAATGAAGTGCTAACGGAATTAAATCGTATCGAGAACAGGCTTTTAGTTCTAAAACTTTCATCTTCTCGATACGCTGCGTAAAAACCCATCACTCGCTCGGCTGTACCGAGTGAGTAGTATTTTTTACTATCTTTGATAGTATTTAGTTACTTGTTTTAAAGTAACCCAATGTAGAATTGTTAAAAAACAATAGTAATATTCACTCGCTCGGCACAGCCGAGCGAGTGATGGAAAGGACTGCACATAAGCTTCTTTGAAATTAGATTAGGAATAAGTTTAACTTATAGCCTATTCATTGAGTAGAGAATAGTTTCTATTGGTGGAAAGAGCAATAGATATGATGGTTTACGAACCACTAAGTACGTAACCACTGTGCTTAGTGGTGTGAGAGGTGCACTCAGTCAGTTTTTCTGGCGGAGCCATCTACTCGATTATAAGCCGTTGTCAATATAGTTGTTGTTCTTTTTCGGTATTCTAAAAAATCATAATAAAATGAAGTTTGCTCGATAGTAAAAACAAAAAAGCCTTGAAAACATTAATTTTCAAGGCTTTTGAGATTTGTTTTGCGGTCAGGAATGGACTCGAACCCCAAAACAACAGAAATTTTCAATTTCTATTTTTCGGCACCCTCGACCCACAACCATTCTTCAATTCTTTTTCTGCTTTTAAAATTTTTAATTCGCTTTTCCTCTGCCATCGCTTCTTTTCTTGAATCAAATCTTTTAAACAACTTCAGGTGTTTGTATGTCAGTGAGTTATTGTTAAATATCTTCTTATTTGTTAGATTATAGCTAAAATAGTAAAATCATTACCATTTAAAGAGAAGGTTTCCTTTGCTTTTTTTGTGAGCAATAATTTACCAATAGGAGAAGTAGGAGAAATAGCAAAAAAGAGTTGGTTTTCTACTGCCACTTTTCCAATACTTGCGGCTATGTAAAAGTTGCCGTTGTTGGTGTAAACCACACTTCCTAAAACTACCATGTTACTGGTTATAGTGGGGTTTATTTGAGTTAAGTTTTGTTTTATGTTGAGTGCTTCACTAAGTTGGGCAGTTAGTTTTTCAGTTTCTAATTGAGCCATTGCTCGTCCTGTTTCATGTTTGTCGCCAGCACTACTTTTGGTTTCGTTATTGGCTGCTTGCTGCGTTTCTTTTAAAATAAGTTGTAACGATGCAATTTTATCATCTGCAAAAGTTAAGCAGCGTTGGAGAAGTGCTGTTTTTATGGAAGATACATTTTGCATGGGTTGTTTTTTGGTTAAAGGTTTGATGGTTGTGGAAATACAAATATAATTTTAGTTAAAGCCGTTATTACTCTAGCATTGCTTCAGACTTAGGGCAGAAAGGGGTTTTATTTTTCATTGTCTTCAAACCATGGATATACATAGTTTTCAGTTGTCTTTAATTTATTTACTAATTCTTGTTTGTTCCAATCGACTTCTGAATATTCCGCTCGTTCAAATAATAAGTTATAGGCAGATTCATGAAGCCCCAATTCAACTAATTTTTTAAAATTTTCTTTAGCAGATTCTGTTGTCAAGGGTGGTTTTGAATACTCAATTTTTAGAAGTTGGTACAATGTGTCATTCATTAAGTTCTCGTCTGCTTTAAATGACAATTCTTGCGAACTCAATTTTGATTCGTAGGAGTATTTAATATCCTTAAGTATTTCATAAACTGTTGAATCATTCTTTTCCTTTTCTCTACGTTGCCAAAATTCTCGGTAATACTTTACATCTAATTCTTTGTTCTTAAATGCAAGTATTAAGCTGTCTATTAGGTTATAAGGTTTGTTTTTAATGTATATATCTTGAAGTATAAGAGGATTGTCATTAAGCCGACTTCCAATCAAGTCCATGTATCCAAACTTCTTGAATGTTTCATGAATCATTTTAAGATTCTCAGGCTGTCTAATCCAATTATTAGTTGTCCAATCACCATGTTTTAATTGAAAAAAGGTCGGTTGGGATTCAACATAATTCTCCTTCAATTTTTCGTTACCTTCAGAACAACTAAAAATTGAAAGACAAACTATTAATAATATCTCAAATGTTTTTTTCATAGTTGCCTAACTTAAATATATGACTATAAACACACCCAAATATGGGCAGGCATGTATGATAAAATTCAAAAATTTGTCATACATATTTTCATCAAATATATCAAAAATAGCGTACAAATCAAGCAAGTGAGTTTTTATATTTTTGTTAGAGTTGCCGTTTTTTTCACTTTGTAATATGTAAACCGAATATTTCACAACAAAAAAAAGCCTTGCAACTAGCAAGGCTTTTTAAACAACTTCAGATAGTTGGCGGTCTGGACGGGACTGCAAACAGCCCTTTTCATTATTACTTCATTTTACCTTATTTTATATCAAAAGTCAATACCAGTAAGGGTTTTATAAATTTTGTTTACCCCATCTTATTTAAACGATTCCTAACTTTGCTCGACAATTGCTCGACATTTTTACAATTGTCTAACTACTATTTTTATTCATTTTTAAACTAAATATTATGCACTCAATTAACTTAACAATTAAAAAAAACCACTTTAAAAAAGATGGTACAACTCCAATTTATTTACAGTACAATTTTTCAAGAGAAAAAAGAAGTTTAATTAAAACAGGTAAATACATTGAGCCTAAGTATTGGAATCATAATTCAAAAGATGTTAGACGCAATCATCCTGAATATGAACATCTTTCAAAATACCTAAAAAGTATAAAATTAAAATTGGAGTATATTGTAGATGATTGTATATTAAAAGGTAAAACGCCTACCATTGCATACGTAGATGAACAATTTACACTAAGTACCTCTCCCGAAAAAGTTCAAAAACTTAATTTCTTTGAACGCTATGATGAATTTATCACATCTAAAAAAGGACAAGTAGTAAATGATGTAATTAAAGATTATAATTCACTTAAGAAACATCTCGATGGTTTTCAAAAACATCGAAAAAGACAAATTGTGTTTAGTGACATCAACGCAAAATTCTACGATGGCTTTGTTGACTATTTAAGTTATCATGCCGTTAAACCAAATAAGGAAGTCGGTATGCGTAAGAGCACCGTTGGAAAACTAATAAAAAATTTGAAAGTGTTTTTAAATTTTTGTGTTAAGAATAATTATACCCCAAAAATTGATGTATCAACATTTAAAACATTAAATAGTAACGCAATTGATATTTACATTACTGAACAAGAAATTGAGGATTTGTTAAATTTAGATTTTTCTCTAAATCCTAATTTTGACCGACTAAGAGATTTATTTATTATTGGCTGTGAAACTGGGTTGAGATATTCTGATTTATCAAGATTAAGTCGACACCATATCAACGTAAATGATGGTCTAATTAGAATCAACATGAAAAAGACTGTTTCCAGAGTAGTTATCCCAATTTCAACAAGGCTTCAAGCATTATTTGAAAAATATGAATACTGTCCACCTAGTAATATTGATAGTCATTACTTTAATAAAAACATTAAAGCCATTGGGCAATTAGCAAAAATAAATTCTCCAGTTATTAAAATTAAAGAAGTTGGTAATCAAAAAATTGAAGAAGTTTTCTTAAAATATGAGTGTATATCTAGCCACACATGTCGTAGGTCGTTTTGTACCAATCAATTTAAAAAAGGAATGCCATCAATTCTTATCAGAAAAATTAGCGGTCATAGTGATGAACGCTCCTTTTTACAATATATTAAAATAGATGAAGAAGAAGCTGCTCAAATGATGATAGACTTTTGGTTGAAAATTGAAAAAAAAGATGGAAATGTTACTATAGTAACACATAATTAATAGTAACTTAAAACTTCAAACTTATAAAGTTTTATGAAAATCCAATACGCATCAGACCTTCATCTTGAATTTACAGAAAATGATTCTTGGTTAACCAAAAAAAATCTAATTCCTAAAGCTGACATATTAGTCTTAAATGGAGATATTATCGTTTTACATGATGGATTTGAAAACAATAAGTTTTTCGACTACATTTCAACTAATTTCAAACAAACATATATTATTCCTGGTAATCATGAGTTTTATGGAGGTTTCGACATGAAAGATGCTTTAACAATGGATATAAACATCAGACCAAATGTTAAGTTGTTAAATAATCAGGCGATAATAATAAATAACACTAAATTCATTTTCACAACCCTTTGGACAAAAATAACCGATGAATTCATCAAGGATTATATCAGCGATTTCCATAAATCAGTTTATAATAATGAATTACTCAGCGTTAAAAATTACAATGATTTACACCACAAATGTGTTTCTTAGAAAAAGAACTCAAGGAGAATACATCTGAAAAAACAATTGTTGTTACACATCATCTGCCATCAAAGAAAGTCAATGGGTATATTAGTGAATACCCGATATTAAACCAATTATTTATTGTTAATTTAGAGCATCTGTTAGAAAAACACAAAATAGACTACTGGTTATTTGGTCACTCACATACCCAAAAAGATTGTGAATTCTATGGTATTAAGTTCAGAAGTAACCAATTAGGATATGTTCGGCAAAATGAAAATCCAAATTTTAATCAAAAAGCCATCATAGAAATATAAACACATATGAAAACCAAAAAAAATAAAACCATTTTTGAAAATAAGCTTGAAGAACTTAAAGCCAATAAAGAACAAATCTATAGCTTGATGAAACAACAGGCATCCGACCCTGAAACCATTGCTTATTATGAGCAACAAGCAAAAGAATTAGGAGAAATTGATTTAGAAATTTTTGATTAAAGAATAATATTCATGAGCTACACCAACATTAAAGACAAAAAGCAATATCAGGAATATTCTGATAAGGTTATGGAGTTGGCTTCCAAAAAACCTACTAAGGAGATTGAAGATGAAATGGAATTGTTGGAACTGCTGATTGACAACTATGAAAGTAAGATTTACACTACTGAAACGAAAGACCCAATTGCGTTGTTAAAAAGCTTAATGGAAGTCCATCAGCTTAAAAATGTTGATTTAGTTAACATTCTTGGAATCGACATAAATGTTGTAAGCCAAATATTATCTTACAGAAAAGGACTTTCAAAAGATGTTATCCGTAAACTGTCTGAACACTTTAAATTAACTGAAGAAGCTTTTAGTAATCATTAGTTCATATTTACATTTGATTACTAACCATGTATCCCATCCCTCAATTTCCAACACACTTTTAAAAGTGTTTAGGGTAGAATTTTCCTGAAACAAAAAACTTCAAAAGTTTTTGGTAATTCTATATTTTTTGGTTGGCTTTAGGAAAAAAACGGATGAATTTCCAAATACATAGGGTATCTAAAATAAACAAGGCTTACCTTTCGGTAAGCCTTTATTTGATTTTTAGTAGCCACAATTTTTGATAACCAGAGAAGTTTTAATTAACATATCATCTCTTTTTGGAAATCTAAAGTACAAAAGTATTAATTTTTATTAATACAATTACAATTTTATCAATTTAGTTTTTTCCTTTTATTGATTCTGCCATTCGTTGACTAAGCGAACGCTGAACAATTGATTGAATTGTAGTATTCATATTTATCAATGTAAAGATTTGTTGAAACTGAAAAAAACCTAAATCAATAACCATTTTCCCAATAAATTCATCAGCAAATGATGATGATACGATACCTATTTCAGCAAAATCTATAAGTATAGGTTTCTTAGTTTTTTTATATAGGTTAATTATCTCATTTTTGAGCTTCAAGCCCGATTGTCTTGTCCCTGTTCCTGAAGTAGCATCAACTATTTTAAATACAACTCTATCATATTCATCTTCCATGTTTTCTATATACATATCCGTCAACTCATGCCCACCTAAAGCTTCCTTTATAGAAATATCTTTACTAAGGTTTAAGTTAAAACTAACAATCGTTGCTTGTTGCTCTTTACTTAACATTTGTATCTCCTCAAATGTCTTCATTACCCCCTTATTCAGACTTAAACCACCCTTTCCAGAAATGATTGTCATAATGCCTGTATTCAGATTAACGATATTATACAATCCCCACATTCCATTACCCTGTCCAACACTTTTATCTCTTGTAACGCCTTCTTGAACAGCTAAGGAAATTGCATCAGGTGCACTTTTAGGCTTATGATTCCCTGAGTTTTTTAGTGACTTAAAAATACCGATACCGTAGTCAAATATACAAATGCTGATATGCTTTGTTTTTTTGTGTACCACAGCCATAATAAAACCGCAATCAGCTTCAGAATGTTGAATCACATTATCCATTATCTCATTTAACCCCCAAGTACAAGCATCAATCACTCCTGGTTCACATTCAATTGCTTTCCTGATATTTGCTAATAGACCATTAACAAGTGCATGTACTTGGTCTGAGTTACTAAACATCCAAATTTTATCTAAGCAATCGGTGTGCCTGTTAATTTTATTTTCGTCAACAACAATTGGTGATTCAAAATGAATATTATGGAGGTATTCAGGAACATTCAAAAATTCAAATTCAATTCCATATTTATTCTTAAAATAATGAATACAACCGCAAATAGCAGTTGTTGGAAATGGGTATATGGTTTCGATTTCTTCAAAATTTAATTTGATTGTTTTGTGATTAAATTTTAAATGTAATCTTTTAACAGAATTTATAAATTCAGGAACTACTCTTTGGTTTGAGAGGTTTGAAAATCGTAATTCATTACCACTTACCCAAGTGTTATAATTTTTAAAAAACCGATTATCATTAGTAGTTGCCATGTTTCAAAACTATACTTTTTTTTACTCCAATTCTCAATATTATAAAATTGTATAAATTAAATCAACACCAGCAAAAATAGACAGTCAAATGTTTCTTGATTCTTCATTAACTGCTAGTTCATGTGCATATTTATTTCGAACATCTTTTAGTAAAAGTCCATTCTCAAATTGTCTTTGATTAATCCAATTACAATTTACTGCTAATTCTAAAAAGTTGGTTTAACCCATTTATACTTGCTTTCTTAGATTTATCAGCCATCATTATATATGATTGTATTTTCCATTGAGGAAAACATAATTGTATAACATATTTTTGAAAGGCTATGTCAAAAAGATAAGATTTCCAACCGCTTACCATTCCTCCCCTTTTTCCAATAAAAAGATTTTCATCATCTGGAGTAAATGATTTTGCTTTGACTTCTATTAACTCTATATTATTTCCTTGTTTTACTAGAACATCTGTTCTAATAAATAAACCATCTATTAAAAATGCTGCCTCATAAATAATTACATTTTCTTGCTTTAACAGTTCTTGTGTTTGCTCCCACAAAAGTTGATAATCCCAATCATTTCCTTCGATTAATATACCATATGGATAATGCATTCTAGCCAATTCTTCTACTTGAAAACCTCCTTCCGCCAATGCTTCTAAAAATGTGTCAGAGACCTTTGTATCTGCATATTCTTTTTTCTTCGTGTAATAAAGTTTATTGGGGCATTCAAGACCTAGCTTGAATCTAGATTTGGTAAGTACTTTCATAATTGGTCTTATTTTTCTTCCACAATTTTAATTTTCTCCTCACACAACCTATAAAGCTCATAACCCTTTTGGTTTTTTCTTTCTCTTCAATTTTGGATTATTTCTTCTTAGTTGATTTACTTGGTTTTAACGAAGGTTTGTTTCCTGGTGTGTTTTTATTATCTCTTCTTCTTTGGTCTAATGTGCCATCTTCCTTTTTAGGTTTTGGGCCTGGTTTAATTGCTACTATTTTCATAATTTATTATTATTTTGGTTTAATTATTAAATCGCTAAAATCATCATACAAGTATTCCGAAATGTTTGAATAGCTTAATTCTTTTGAAATAAGATTATCAAAATCGTTTCTAAATGGCACATTATCTTGTTTCATTTCATTTTTAACATCGTCATACGAAACACCTTCCCAAACTTTTAATTCTAAATAAGAACTTAATTTATCACAGCCATTGTCGGCTAAATAAATAACTTCTGTGCCACCAAAAATGGAAATAATTTCAAACACTTTATTTCTAAACTCGCCCTTATAATATTCGCCATCAAGTGTAATCCAATCGTATAAATCAATGTATTTATAAATGGTTGAAATTTCTAAACAACCTTCGAAAAGTGATACATCAAATTCAAAGGGAGAATTATAGTAAATCAATTCTTTACAACCTAACTCTTTAAGCGTTTCTTCATCATAAATATCTTCATCAAACTCATAAGTCCAATCTCCTTCTAATTTTTTACTCGAATTATCAGGTTGGCAAATAGAGATATGCCCTAAACCCAACGCTTTTAACTTTTTTAAGTAAATATCTTTGTTGCGAACAACTTCTTCTTTACTCGTTTTTATATTGCTGATGATGTATAAATCGGTTGCCATTATTCAAAATCTAACTCCTCATTTCTATCATCTATTCCCGGCAACTCCAAAGCTTTAACAGATTGTATTGCATTTCCGGCTATTCCTTTAATGGAGGCGTGCATATCAATAGTATTTGCAGTTACTTTATCAATTTGTTTTTCACGCTCTTTCCAAATACGTTGCATGGCTCTTTTTTCGCTATCTAAAGCGGTTTTCATTGAGGTAAAGCCTTCAACTATAGCTTCTATTTGCATACGAAATTGATTACTGGTTAAATAATCGTATAGCATGTGCATTTTATCGCCTTTGTTTTCTTGTGAACTTACAGCTAGGTTGATTTGAACAATAGATTCACGCAACACATTACAAAGTCCTTTAAATTCATCGTAATTACAAATCCAAATGCCATCTTTCAAACCCATTCTATCCATATCGGAAGGCATTACTTCGGTTACTAAAACACCTATGTTTGCTCCTTTATCACGAATGTCGGTTTTAAATTTTTCTATCCAACTAGGTTGAAAATCTTTGGTACGCTTACTTTCGTAGTAAATTTTACCACAATTTTGTTCGGTTCTGGTATTCACAATTTGAATACAATCACCACCTCTAACTCCTTTTTTTATTTCTTCAATGGTGTCTAACGGAAATTGATTTGCCAACCATTCCTCTATTGCTAATTCTTGTACTTCTCCCTGCATTTGCATAGAGCCTTGCTCTTGCTTACGTTTCATTTCTTCGGTTAACCTTTTTTGGTCTTCTAATTGTTTTTGCATTTCTTTAAAACGCAATTCATTTTTATCTTCTTCAGCTTTTCTTATTTTCTCTTTTTCCAAGAGAATAATTTCATTTAAACGCTTTTGTGATTCTGCCTCTACCGATTCTTTTAACTCCGATTTTTCTCGCTTAAGTTTTTCAATCTCAGCTTTTGAACGATTAAGCTCTTTTACTTGCTCCGATTTTTCGTTAAGCTCTTTTTGTAATGCAGCAAACTGCTCCGATTGTTCCTCCAAAAGTTTAGCTTTAAGCTTTTCTTCTATCAAACTTTTTTCTTCTTTCAGTTTTTTATCAAAACGCTCCTGAAACAATTCATTTTCTTGCTTTTTCTTTTGCTCAAAATCAAGTTTTTCTTGTTTTAACTTTTCTTGCTCAACCTCATACCTTTTCTTTTCTTCAGCAATTTGAGCTTGGTATTTTTTATTGATTTCATCTTCTAACTGATGTGATAATATATCTTGCACATCTATAGAAGTACCACAGTTAGGGCATTTTATTTGGGTTTCGTTTTTCATTCGTTAGAATTATTTGAAAAGTTGTATTTATTTATTGTTTTCTGCAAAATCTTCCAATGATTTCTAATTTGATGTTTAATTTCTGGAGCTTCCAATACATCAGAAGATTTAAGAGCATATCTTATGAAATTACCTCTGTAATCTCTATTTTTTAATCTATTATTTTTAGATTTAGGTAAATATATTAATTTCCTTGTTTTTTCACCTTTATATGAATATAAACGATAAATTTTTCGTTTGAAAATTGGTAAATCATCAATTAAATCTCTTTTTTTAATACTCTCTACTCTTTTACTTTTTCTTGCAACACTTTCTTTCATTTCTCTATAAAATGAAGATAGATTTTTAGATTTTAAAAGCGTTTGGTACCCATAAAATTCAAAGCCTAAATATGACAAAGGAAAATTATCAATTGTATTACTTTCTAATACTCTACTAGATTGAAGCCTTAATTTACCAGCAACAATTTTTTCTTCAAACTCAACAATTTCTGTTTTATCTGTCGATATATCTAATTTGATTAATTTAATTTGATTTTCAACGAACTCTTTAACTTCATCAATCTGACTTCTTTCACAAATAAAAATCATATCATCAGAATAACGTCTATAAAAAACATTTTTTTTTATAGTTAAATCATCTACTATAGTTTTGTCAAAAGGGAACATATACATATTAGCAAGCAAAGCACTTATTGGTAAACCTTGCGGAATCCCTTTACTTTTCTTTGGATTTTTATATATAGTTAAATCACTATCTAAAAAATCTTTTACACTATTAAAATAAGCATGAATACCATTATTTCTAATCTCAGCCAATTCCTTTTCATCAAACCTTCCGTTTTTAGTCTTTAATTCTTTTAAATTAATGAATGAGTATTTTGTAATAGATTTAAATAAATTGTAATGGTCTTTTGGAAGCGATTTACAACCTAAAGTCTTTGCCCACATTAATTTTAAAATTTTATGATCTAGACTTGGAAAAAAATTTTCTATATCAAATAAAAGTGCAACACAATTCTTTCTTTTTTTTATTTCATCAAAAACCTCTTTTGCAAAATAAATATTATTTTTATTTCCTTTATTATCATCTGTTGGTAATCTCCGGTAAGCTATAACTGATTCGTTGATTGAACTATTTGATTTCAATAACTCTTCATACAAAGGCTCAATTACTTTTTTTGTGTAATAAGCATAAATATGAGCATCTTGATGACAAGAGTACATTATCGTTCTGATTTTTTTTGAAGATTTAGTTAATCCATCTTTAATCACTTTATGTGAACGAGACCTAAAATCAAAACCTGATATTTTTTTGAACCTTCGTTGAATTATTTGTTTTGAAATTAAAGGTAGAAAAGAATGTTTAGAAATAAGTGTTGGAGTTTGAGCATACCTCTCCATTACCTTTCTTTTAGAGATAGGAATATCATTTGAAATGTGAGGATAACCTCGATATTTAAACCAATCTTTTTCGTCCATGATAAAAAAGAAGTTCATGAGCACGGTATTCTATTTAAGTAAGACATACATCTGTTAAGATTAAACCATTAGCCGAATTCTCGACTCCCGTTGAATTTTTACTTGCTCTGCTGCTTCTACAATGGTAGAACTGCTTGAATGCGTACAAATAATTTATAAACTTAATATATATAATGCTATGATTAAACACAACTTAAATAAGTATCAAATTCTCTTGATTATAAGAGAAATTATTTGTAACTTTATATTCAAAGCTGGAAATTATATTGTTACATCATTAATGATGGGAGAATATAATTTCGCAATAACTCTTTACTTAATTCCCATATTTATTATTCCCAAAAAAATGGTCGGAATTAATTGATGTTCAACACATCATTTAGTTTAACAATTGTCATACTTGTCTCTCATGAACTTCTATATTTTTAATTTATACATTTAATTAAACATTCTTGTGGTAACTCATGTTCACTGTACTTTTGAAGATTGGGATTGAACCACATTACTTTTATTAGTATTTCTGAATATGTTTTATCTTTATTTCCAAAATCATCGTGTGTAGTTTTTAAATCATTTCTTCTGCCTCCAGTTACAATTAAATCAGGACATGCAAAAGTAACAAGTGTAGTTACTGAAGAAACATCTTTTACGTTGTCTTTAAGATTACTTGTCTTATTTTGGAAGGATGTTGATATGTTTGAATCAGAAGACTTTTTCTTTAATATTTCCATTTTTGAAGTGCTAAATTCAACCTTACAACCTAATTCGTAGTCAGTTTCTTTTTCTGATTTGCTATATTTAAAAGTATTCATTTTCTCAACACTTTTATGAAGTTTAATAAACTTTTCATACATTAGTTTTGATACAAATTGACTTTTCTTATTATCAAACCATAATAAATTATATTTAATTCTTTCAGCAATTTCAATCCCTAAATCATTATCGTGAGTTTTCTTTTTCTTATCTTCTACTTCAATCCCAATTACTATCATAATTGGTGGGATATGTAATGGGTCACCATTTAGCGGAAATGTTTTAGGGTAAGATTTAATAACAACTAAATCTCCAATTGAAAACTTAGGTTTAGGATGTTTTTTTATGTCTGTCATAATTATTTGTTTGGTTGAATTTTTTAATCACAATAAAAATTAAAGGTCTTTTGGCTCATTTTATTTCTTCTTAGTTGATTTACTAGGTTTTAATGAAGGTTTGTTTCCCGGTGTGTTTTTATTATCTCTTCTTCTTTTATCTAAAGTACCATCTTCCTTTTTAGGTTTTGGTCCTGGTTTAATTGCTTCTATTTTCATAATATATATTTATTAGTTCATTATAATTATTTGTTTTCTAGCTTTAGTATTTTTCAAAAATCTTCTCCACATTTACATTCGACAATATAATCTGGTTTATAGTGGTTCATAAACTTTTGTACTGCATAAATAGTTTCTTCATATTTAAAGTTAAAAGATTTAGAAACTAAAGTATCGTAGAAAAGACTTGAATTTTTCGTGTCTTTTTTTGTATGAACAATTTCATCTCTAAATTTTTTTAAATTTTCAATATGCTGATTTGTTGGTGTTTGTTTATCAAAGAAGTTTTTATTCGTGCATTTTGGTAATACTTCCTTTAATTTCTCATCAAAACTTAAACCTCTTTGAATTTGCATAGAATCATAAACCTCTGTCTTATTTTTCAATTCTTTTTTATAGACAAAATCTATAGGTATAATTTGATTAACAAAAGATTCAATGGCTGTAAATAGGAAAATAACAAACTGACTAGAAAATCCAAAAAATGAAAAAATTTCATTCATTACATCTTCATTTTTCAGTTTTTCAAAATCTAATTTATCAATTAGTTTAGCCTTTTCGTTTTCCACTAACTTGTATGCCATTTGTGCGTTATTAAAATATATTAATGTTGGGTCTGGCATTGGAATAAAAAAATCTTTTGGTTTGGATTTCTGAAAAATTATTGGATAAATATAATTGTTTTCAGATTCTATATAAATGATGTTGTCTTTACTTTTAGATCTAAGTACTTCAAAATCTATTTTTTCAACAGGTATTACCTCATGCTTGCTTTTAATTGATATATAATCATTATTGTCAATTTTTTTTTGCAACAAGTATCTTCTCTCTATATGTTTCATGACAATATCATTATGTTACTTAGTTGAATTTTCTACTATGGCGATTTCCTCCTCACTCAACCCATATAGTTCATAAACCATTTTATCAATTTCCTTATCTGTTTTTTCAATCTCAGCTTTCAATTCTAATGCTTCTTTCTTTTTAGTTTCAAAAACTTCCATCCATTCCATTTCTTGGAGTTTGGTTAGTGGTGTACCTTTGGCTGTTTTAATGGCTTTATTTAGTTCATTTATAAACGCTGCAAAGGTTAACTCGTGCCAGTTTTGAAGTTTAGTTATATCTATATTGTTTGAAAATGAACTTTTAATATAATAATAAAATTTATCAAACAAGGTATTTGATTTTGTTGTAATTTCAATTAAATGTTTACAATAATTTACCACTTCATTATAATTATTAGACAATTCATTTGCTTTAAAGTCAGGTAAATAAATCGGCAAATCTGCAATTTTAGAAG
>Ga0210044_10007031_pt1 | contig 14540 bp, 11 predicted proteins | sample CryGey13umfilter_2_FD_183959 | JGI IMG/M metagenome (GOLD analysis project Ga0210044, IMG submission 183959) | Groundwater microbial communities from aquifer in Utah, USA - Crystal Geyser 4/9/14 3 um filter (SPAdes) (version 2) | ecosystem: Environmental > Aquatic > Deep subsurface >...
TGAAATTGCAGAATGGAGGTCAGGGGAATCGGCTCCCCAAATGTTTTCGGCTTCACTCCGCTCAGGCACGAAAAAAAACATTATTCAAAATCTTAATCAAGGTATTTGCCAGCCCGCGGTTGTTCGAGTATATTATAAAGGCAAAAGGACGCATTGATTGTTTGTCAAAGCCCAAAATGGCACTAGTCTAATTACCTTGAAATAAAGGTGCTTCTCTACACTACTAGGGAATGGAACTGGTATACATATCTCTGATTCAGGGATATAATTTGTTATGGAATATATTATTAGACAAGCCTCACGGCAAGAATTAGATATCCTCGTAGATTGGGCAACAAAAGAAGGCTGGAACCCTGGAATAGACGATGCTGAAGTGTTTTGGAAAACAGACCCAGAAGGTTTTGTAGCACTAGAAGTTGGAGGAAAAATGATTGGAGGCGGGTCTATCGTATCATATAGCGGGAAGTTTGGATTTATGGGATTCTTTATGGTAAAGCCAGAGTTCAGAAGCAAAGGATGGGGAACCAAATTGTGGTATTGGAGACGGGACAAATTGTTGAGTAGACTTGATAAAGGTGCTCCTATAGGAATGGATGGCGTGTTTGTAATGCAACCGTTCTATGCTAAGGGCGGTTTTGTGTTCTCACATAGAGATTTAAGAATGGAGGGTATTGGAACTACAATGAGTTTCAGTGAAAAAGTTGTTCAGGTAAACGCTAATGACTTCGATAAAATCAACGGTTTTGATTTGAATGTTTTTGGATATAATAGAAAGGCTTTCATTGAAGGCTGGTTGTCAATAAAAAGTGGCAAAGCTTTTAAGTATGTCGAGAGAGGTGAGGTCAAAGGATATGGTATGGTAAGAAAATGTCAAAAGGGTTATAAAGTCGGACCTCTTTTTGCAGAAAGTTATGACATTGCAAATGAACTTTTCAAAGCGATGTCTTCAGTTGCCCACTGTGAGGCCATCTATTTAGATGTACCAGAAATAAATACTGACGGAATGGAATTGGCTAAAAACTACAACTTAAAGGAATGTTTTGGATGTGCAAGGATGTATTACAATCAAGCGCCAAAGCTACCATATAACAAGATATTCGGAGTAACTTCATTTGAATTGGGCTAGGAGTAGAAATCCTATACCCACAAGGGCAAAGATAATACCAAGGAGAATTTTGAACCAATACTTTTTTAGGTCAATTTCCTTAAATATAAAGATTCCGATAGCAATTACCCAAAGTATGCTCAACTGTATGATAGTTAATCCGATAGATACAGGAATAAGTTTGTACGATTGAAGCATAAAGAAGCTCGCTCCGAGGTAAAGAAATCCGGACAAAATGCTCAGTGTCCAATCTTTTCGACCTATAGGGGTAAAGTTTTTTCTCAACTTTTCTTGACTGAGCATGTATAGAAGAAGCGTTGAGAGAATGCCAAAACTCCATACTACTTGCTGAGAATACACCCCCACATTGACAGTGACATATTTATTAATAGCACTAACGACACCAAATCCAAGACCCGATAATATTCCTAGTAGGATACCGCTATTACTATTTTCTGTGTTGTCTGAAGATCTCGTATTTGTAAGGAAAACCGCCGATAAGAAAACGGCTACTCCTGCTAAAATAGCAAATACACTATTGGTGTGTGCAGATTCACCTAACAGGAAAAGACCTAATATAATACCAACTGGGCCTTGAAGATTCTTCCATTGCCCCGATCGCGAGATGCCTATTGAGTCTATAGATCGAACGAAAGCGACAAAAGATACCGCCCAAATAATACCTGCCGGGTATGCCCACAACAAACTGATATTTATTGCCTCGTGGAATTTTAAAAAAGGTTGAAGGAGATAAAGTACAAGGGAACCAACAAAAAATCCCGTTGACATCAGTACGCTAAAGTAAATCGGCTGTGTTTTGGTTAATTTCCTTGGAATAATGTACAGCGCAAAAAATAATGAGCTGATTATTGCATATATGTATCCGACCATTGAAACATTATACATATAATTACAACTGTGGTAAGGCTGTTAGAAACACTGCCGCAGGTTCTAAAGTATGGGTTCTTTTCTATATTATTGGAGGTGAGGGGAATCGAACCCCTGTTCAGCTGTTTTCTAAAAGAAGCTTCTCCCAAGGCAGCCCGAATTGTGTACTAGATTTCGCCTAGAAATCGGACAAAAAAGCGAAACACGCCCTCACTTATACAACTCCATCGTTCCAGAGGAGCTGGACGACAGGTCGGCATACACTTTATTACTCCTAACTTCTCGCTTGGTATGCAAAGGAGGAGAGGTCAGTTACGTCTTATTAGACGAGTGAGAGTGCAGCCATTGGAGCTGACACAACTGAGGCAACTGCCTTAATTGCACCATTCACAACAGATGCGACTTTCTCAGAAAAGCTTTTATTGGCACTTTATGTGCTTTGAGAGTTTTACGGGATCTCAGCCCGCTTGGCTACTTCTTTCAACGAACAACCGTCTAAACCGATCACCCCCTAAAGTTTGTCGGAGACAAGGGTATTATAACATTTTTAGGACTTTTTTGACAATAATTCGTCAACTCACCAATTCATTAATCCCTTAGCTCAACCGTCACGTCCTCTTTCCTCACAAACGTCTTCACCCACTTATCGTCAACCTTCGAAAAGCCTTGCGCCTGCAATTTCTCCTCTGAAATCTTCGAATTAAGTGCGCTTCTGGTAATTATCACTCTAACAGCTTCAGTATCGTAACCCGATTGCTTGTATATTGGCAACGATACCGGAACCGTATTCATCGTAAATTCAACTGTAATTGGCTTTGTTTCTTGCTTCAGAATTTGTGCCTCGGCAAGTAAATACGTTCCCTGATTAAGTGTTTGATAAATTACTGGGTTCTTTGTATACCCCGTTGAACGAAGATAGGTAAATTCGCTTGGATAATAAATTCGCTGCTCGTTCACGTACTTCCCTTCTGGGTAGCTGTCCGTTTTGCTGTCATTGGTATACAACATCGTTATGGTTGCTTTTCTGTCCACTTCGTTCAAAATTACGTCAATTGAGCGTTTAATAAATCGATTCGCTTTATTCCCACCCCAATTCCAATCTACAATAAATAACGGCTTATCTTGATACTTAACCGTTCTATATGTTGCAAAGTGGTCAAGCAAACGAGTTCGAAGTTCCGTATTTTCGGAATATATCATTAGGGAATGTTGCGTTATTGAACGACCAAAAACTTTCAACACTTCTTGCTTTTGCGCAAGAGGTGCAGAGGCAATCATGTCAAGCAACTTTGGAACAAATTGTGACAATACCGAGGTTTTTCCTTGTGAGCCCGGAACAAACTGTGAATGTAACTCCCCTACTTTATCATAAAGATTACCTGCGTTTACCTCTCCCAGTCCGTCGACTTTAACACCTCCTACTACTGATAATAAATCGCGAATAACCTGAAATGTCATGGCTACAGTAACATCGTTTTGCTGTGCTAAAGTTGATTGTGCAAGGAACTGCGAAACTTGCTTAGAGGTAACATCCATTGCAGGATTCCAATTGCTTAACGAGAGTTTCATTGTCTTCACACCAAGTGCTCGCTGCATGTCAGTTGGGGCGGCAACACCAGAGATGCTCCCATCAAAATTATACACATCATTCACAACCAACTTCCCCACTTGTCCATTTTCGACATTCATTATCGCGTAGCTAGTAAACCACCCACCTGTGGCTCGAATTTCGGTTTCATTCTGCAGCATCACAAAATAATTTCGCTTCTCTTTGTAACCAAGCAAATACGGTATCGAATCATAACCGCGAGATAGCTCATCCACAGCAGTGGCATATTGAGTAGCAGCGTTTTTCACTTTGTATAAGTTGCCCTGTACCGAGGAGGGGAACTTGAAGATATCAACCCGTTGAAGCCGTGTGTTGCCAATTTTTGCGTCCTGACTTGCTTGGACGACTGCGTTTTCTTTTGACATTATCTGTCCAATTTCTGTTGAATAATCCCTTGGTACCGTCTCAATGGCTGCATTCGGCGAGACGGCCGCTAGACCTTTAGCAATGTTCATTGCAGGGCCAATAGCGTCTAGCACAACAGCTGCACTGTCTACTATGTCCTTTCCGCCGTAAACTAAGTCCGAGCTAGCTATATACAGGGACCCGATTTTTGGAATATTCTTTAAATACCCTACAGATTTATAATCTTTCGTTAACCCATCAACCAAAACAGGAAGTTGCGTTGCATACGAAGAAAGGTTTCTTGACTCTAAATTTGTGACCTCTTGTTTTATCTGTTTAAGCAACACATATATTCTGTAACTAGTTATAGCAAAGTGGATGTACGGTGTCGCTAGCAAAAAAACCAGTATAGCTACAATAAACCCAGTAATTCCTTTATTTTTCTGTTGTTTTTCTGCCGGCGTGGATACTTTTTTTGAGGGTCTCGTAAACGAAAGCAGGCGCAATAGTGGCCGTGCAATCAAACGTTGGTACACACTATATTTCATACCTTCAATCCCTACCGAAGATATATGCGGCGAAGTTTTTTTTGACTCTTCGGCAGTTCCTTCGATAACCGCAGTTGCTACAGCTCCCTGCTGTTTCCAGGGCTTGTCCAGCTGTTTTGCCATCGAGGCCATTGCTTCGGAAAGAGCTTGTTCCAACTGTACTTGAGGATCCCAACCCAAACCACTAACTGATTGTGCTAAGCACATATCTTTGAGTTTTGTCACCAACTCGTGCTTTGGGAGAATTTCATTAAACACAACCTCTCGCTCCTCTGCGGTCAGTTCAAGGAGTTGATACGCAACACTTAACGAAGTAAAGGGATGAGAATAGGCAGCAAGGTAAGTTCTGCCTTTTGCCTCTGGAGAAAAGGCAGCTTTTAGCACAGCATATACGGCATCTTCTGTATTTACCAAATAATTTTGCTGCATTCCATCCCCAAAAACGTTTACCTTTCTGCGAAGAATCACCTCTCTAAGAAGCCTGGCCACGTAAGTTGGTGAGGACAAATCAGAATCGCGTCCAATTAACTCGCCCAGACGGACTACTCTTGCATTCGCATTGTTTCTCTCGGCATATTCTAATACTAAGGATTCTGCATATTTCTGAAGTTGAACGTTTGGCTCTGGCAAGGGTTCAAGTAATTGGCTTACATAACCAGAAGTAATTAAGGTAAAAGAAGAATCAAATGAAACTGCCAATTTCATATAGGCATCTAAACGATTCGATTCACGGATAAATTCTTTATGGCCTAAGCGCTCGATTTCCATATTTTCAGGAAATATAACTGGATAGGTGCTCCCCACTGTTAGTTGAGACAGAAAATAGTACACATAATCAATCTTCTTGAACTTTTCGAGATTCTTAAAGGTACTCTCTGCCTCCATAAATAAACAATCCTGCCTATTCAGCATTTCTCCCAAAAGCTGGCGTTTGGGTTGCGTCAATTTGTCCACGATTAACAACCGACTACCCTGTTCAAGTAATATTTTCGCAAGTTTTACCGCTACAGGGTTTGCAATATTGACCAGAATCGTTACTGGTAACGATGATTTAGTAAATTGATCGATAGTCATTATCTGTCCAGGTTGATTTGATATTGATAAAGCTGAGTTTCCACAGTAACTTGTTTATCTGCTGAAATTGTGATGTCGATAAGTACCGGCTTGTAGCCTTCTTTCTCCAGTAACAATTGATGAGCTCCCGAGGATAACGTATCAGACACAAACGGCGCAGTTCCTACAATTGTTCCATCCACCCTCACTTTCACTTCCCCAGGTAATGCTTTAACAACCAGCAAGGAATCGCCATCTTTACGGTTTGAAGATGCTATGACACTATAACTAAACAGCGATGTTTCTGGAGCCACATTTGCTTTGACAATGGTCGCGTTTCCCGGAAATACTTCAATATCAATCGCTGCCTCTTTAAAAAAACCGTTGGCGTTTTCGGCGGCTTGTACCTTCAATTTATGCCTACCGGCATCAATATTCTCGCCCGTAAAGGGTGTCTGCCCAACAACTTTTCCATCCAGATAAATCTGTGTTCTGGTGTAATCTGACGAAACAATAAGAGTTCCCGTACCTCCGATTTGGATTGGACCTAAAAGATTTCTTATGGGATCGATTAGGCCGAAATAACTGAGTACCATCACTAGAATAACACTAAGCAGTGCAATTTTCGCAGAAAACTGGAGCAGCTTGGCACCATTTCTTGACGCAACGCGAGCAGGAAATAAGCCGGCCTCTACGCTAGCATCTACCTCTGCTTCCTGCTTTTGAAAAGACGTCATGATACGAGGCATAGCATTTGCAGCTTTTTCTTTATTTCGTGAAAACCAACGAGGCATAGGTCAGTATAGCAAAGATTGGCAAATTAGTTAACAGTTACTAGCTAATAGTTAATAGTTAGGTAATTTTAGTTCCATTAGCTTCTTTCTGTACTTATTTGCGAATCGATGGGCTTCGTCGCGAAGTTCGCGTAAATGCAGATACCCAAGATTGTTCTTCTCTACCTTGGTAACTTTCCATTTGCCGTCAACGTTTCTAATGAAAAAATCATTGGGCTTGAAAATTCCAATTAAGGGGATTCTTTCGAAAGGTGTGCCTACTACCGATTTAATAACGGCGGAAACCTGACCCTTGCCTCCATCGAGTAACAGAATATCGGGAAGTCGCCACCCCTGCTTTATACGTCGTGACAAAATTTCTTTCATCATAGCAAAATCGGAAATTCCTTTGGTGTATTTAATACGAAATTTGCGGTATTGGTCTTTGGCGAGATGCCCATTTTCGCTCACAACCATCGAGCCAACGGTCCACTTTTCCATAATGTTTGAAATGTCGTAACACTCAATTCTTTGCACCGACGTAATACCAAAAATCTGCGCGATATCGTCGGCGCGCCGAGCATAAATATCTACTAACAGATTGGGGTTATCCATATACTGCTCGGGCAGAATACTGGCAGTCTCAAGTTGATGCAATTTGGTCAGTGTGTCGCGGATTTCTTTCGCCTGTTCAAACTTCTCATCAAACGCATACTTGTTCATTTCCTTTTCAAGATCTTCGATCGCAGCGGAATAACCCTTCTTCAAAAAAACTTCGAGTCCAAGAATGTTTTTCCTGTTTTCGGCATAGTTCGTAATGTCACCGCAAGCACCGGGGCATAGGCCAATATGTGCATACAGGCAGGCTCTCTTTTGTTTTAGAGATTGAGTAAGTTTTGCTTTTGTGTATTCGCAATGTGGGTATATTCGGCGCAAATACTTCAGCACCTTGATTACCAAAGAGCCGTCTGGGTAAGGGCCAAAATATCTGGTTCTTTTAGCACCTCTTCCGTGCACACCAATGATTTTAGAAAATGTGTATTTTTTTCCTTCAACGAGAATATCAAAATCCTGAATTGCAATATACTTATACGACTTATCGTCTTTCAGCGAAATGTTGTAATAAGGTTTGTACCGTTTTATTAGGTCTGCCTCGAGTAAGAACGCCTCAATTTCGGAACGCACTTGAATAATATCTAAGTCCGCAATTTGCGAAACAAGCGCTTCTGTCTTTGGACCTTTGTAGATGTTGACGAAATAGCTGGAGACACGATTTCTTAGGTTTTTCGCTTTGCCCACATAGATGATTTTCCGTTTGTCGTTGAAGTACAGGTAGCAGCCTGCAGTTGTAGGAAGATTGGCGAGTTTTTTCTGAAGTTTTGGTGATATTTCCATTTGCCGGTCTGTTGTGAATTTTCACTACCTCAAATGAGGAGTAACCGTAAGAGTTACTTTTTCGTCAACATTTACTTTTCCTGTGACGCTTACTTTTACTTCCGGGTTACATAGCGATTGTGCGCCGCAATGATGGCATTGCATAATACGTCTGCGAGCATGTCTCATCTTTTGCCAATTCCACATTCTTAATACATCGTCAGGATCCTTTTCTTTTGTATATGTTTCGGACTTCGTTTGATTTCCACAGCGCGGAGTTATATCCATAGTGAATCATTATCAACTAAATCTCTAATTCTTTCAACATCTTCCCCGTCCAGCTTCTTGGATTCTTGCGGATATCGCCGACTGTACCCGTTGCCACCACTTCTCCACCACCGTTTCCACCTTCTGGGCCAAGATCAATCAAGTAGTCGGCTTCTTTAATAAAATCTAAATTGTGTTCAATGACAAATACACTGTTTCCGGTCGCGACAAGAGTCTTCAACACCGCGACCAACTTCTCAATATCTGCGAAATGAAGCCCTGTGGTTGGTTCATCTAGAATGTATATTGTTTTTCCTGTGGAGCGTCGACCAAGTTCGGCGGAAAGTTTGACGCGCTGCGCTTCTCCACCAGACAGCATCGGTGCTGGCTCGCCAAGTTTCAAATACCCTAAACCAACTTGCTGCAGCATTTCAAATTTCTCTCGGATCATCGACATTTCAGAAAAGAAACCCGCAGCTTCATCGACCGACATATTCAACACATCAGAAATATTCTTGCCTTTATACATGACTTCAAGCACCTCAGAAACATAGCGTTTGCCGAAGCAAACGTCACAATCAATGTACACATCGGGCATAAACTGCATTTCAATTTTTATCTTTCCTTCACCTTTACAGGCTTCGCAACGGCCGCCTTTCAGGTTGAAACTAAAACGACTGGCGGTATAACCATGAACTTTTGAGTCTTTGGTTTGGGCAAACAGCTCGCGAATATCATCAAAAACTTTTGTATAGGTGGCCGGATTGCTTCGTGGCGTTCGACCAATTGGGGACTGGTCGATATAGAGCATTTTATCCACAACGTCTGAAACATAGAGATTCTTGAATACCGTATCGGGGCTGTCTGTACGAAAGCCTAGAGTTTTCTTCAATACGGGCAACAATGTTTCCACAACGAGTGAACTTTTTCCAGAGCCTGAAACACCGGTCACACAAACGAATTTACCCAACGGGAACTTTACTGTTAAGTCTTTTAGATTGTGTGTTTTTGCACCAGAGATTTCAATATATCGGTCGGCTTGCCGTGCCAACTGTCGCGTGGCCAAAAACGCATTCAATTTTTTATTCTTGGAGAAATTCTCTTTCATTAACTTTTCAACTTCTATCGCAATACTCTTCTTGCCGGCAAGATACGGCCCCGTCACCGATGTCTTCGATTTCATAATTTCTGCAGGAGATCCCATCGCAATAATTTCACCACCATGCTCGCCCGCACCTTTACCAAAATCGACCACTAAATCAGCGCTCAGTATTGTATCTCGGTCGTGCTCGACCACAATGACCGTATTTCCTAAGTCACGCAACTGCTTCAGCGTTGTAATCAAGCGGTGCTGATCTCGAGCGTGTAAACCAATAGAAGGCTCGTCTAATACATAGATAACACCGGAAAGCCCAGTTCCTATTTGGCTTGCTAAACGGATCCGTTGCGCCTCACCGCCCGACAAAGTCGTTGCGGTTCGGCTTACCGTCAAATATTCCAAACCAACATCCAGTAGGAATTGTGAACGGAGAAGAATCTCTCTAACCACAGGCGTGGCGATGGCAAGCGATTTGACGCCTAGGTCTTTGGGGAATTTTTCGACTACGTCGGAAAAGTCTTTAATCGTCAAATCGCAAAGCTCTGCGATATTCTTATCACTTACCGTTACTGCTAACACAATATCCTTTAAACGGTTTCCTTTACAGGTTGGACACGAAACCGTCGTCATAAACTTTTCAATTTCTGTGCGGATGAATTCTGAATTGGTTTCCTTGTACCGTCTCTCTAAATTTGGAATAATTCCTTCATACTTTGCATGCAACGAGCGTTCAGTACCGTCTTGGCTCGAATAATAGGTAACTTTATACTTTTGCTCCCCTGTTCCATACAAAATCAAATCAAGTTTGCCTTCAGTCAACATACTAACCGGGGTATGAATTGACACTGAATGATCCTCACACACCATTTCTAATAATCGGCGAAAATAGGAATCACGCTCTAGCATTTTTGCATATGGCATGATTCCGCCAGCCAGAATCGAGCGCTTTCCATCAACAATTCCTTCGGTAGAAATCTTTTTTATCACTCCTAACCCATCACATTCCGGGCAAGCTCCATGAGGAGAATTAAACGAGAAATCACGTGGCTCAAAGTCAGGTACAGAAATTCCACATTGCTTGCAACTCTTAGTCACACTGTAGTCATTCACTAAAACGGCACTTGGTTTTGCAGAAATGCCCAGCACTTTATCTCGAATCTCCAATATACGGACAAACGTTGGTTGCAATTTTAACGCTGCTTCCACGGATTGGAAAATGCGTGATCGAACTTCTTTTAAAAGGTTTTCGGAATCTAAAACATTTTTGCTAATACTCAAGGTGTCCACCACAACTTCAATATCGTGCTGCTTATATTTGTCCAGTTGGGGCAACATCATCTTTAAATCAATGTATTCTCCATCCACACGCACAACATTCCAACCCTGTTTTCGCAAATTCATAAAGACCTGTTCATACTCACCTTTTCGCCCTGAAATGGGTGCAGCAGTAATCATAAATCTGAAACCAAACTTCTGTACGATTTTGTCACTTGCATACTCGCGCTTAACTTTTGCCAACAACCCATCCACAACTTGATCAATCGTTTGAGACGTCAAGACTGCCCCACATTCCGGACAGTGTGCGATACCGACGCGGGCATACAGTAAACGCAAATAATCATAGATTTCGGTAATCGTTCCAACTGTTGAACGTGGATTATGTGAAACCGTTTTCTGATCAATGGCAATCGAGGGGGATAATCCATCAATCTTATCCACATCGGGTTTACGCAATTCGCCTAGAAATTGGCGGGCATACGCAGATAAACTTTCAACATATTTTCGCTGACCCTCAGCATAAATGGTATCCATCGCTAAGGAGCTCTTTCCAGACCCCGATAGACCGGTAAAAACAATCAATTTGTTCTTGGGAAGGTCAACGCTAATATTCTTTAGATTGTTCTCGCGAGCTCCATGTATTGAGAGAAAGTCCATGGTGAGTATTATACAGGAAAATACCAAAACATGGAAGCTAACATGGTCGGCTATTCCGTACTTTTACTAACTGTTCGGGGTTTTCTTGAAAACAGTTTTTGTTCGATGTAAAATTTACTCATGCTTTTTAGCAACGCTCAAGCATTAGGCTCAGCAGAAATCCACTCTTCTGTTTTGGCTCCCTCAGATTTAACACCCATTTTAGTTGGAACAACTCCAGTAGCAACTTGGATGGCAGAACACATGAATCAACAGGCAGATAAATTAGGCGATGAACCAGTGAGACTATCTATTCGGCTATGCCTTGAGCCTCCACAAAAGAGCACAAAACCAAAAGATAAAAGCGCCACAGAAAAACGTGAGGAGGCAATAAAAAATGGAGAACTCCCTCCATATGTCACAGATCCCGTAACCGAAGCGAATATGCATCGCGGGCAGATAGACGAAATCAGAAGAAAACCAGAACAAGATTGACAAATAAGTTCCTACACGCTACATTGCCCCACTTGCTGTTTCGTGCTAAACTCCCCCATTCATGAAATCCCCCTATATACAGGGCCTTAAGCAGGGGTTCGCCGAGATATCCGTATACTCAGTTGACTTTCTCCTCGGGCTCATACAATCAGCAGCTGTTGTAGGTTTCGAAATTATTTTGTGGACATTTGTACTTCCTTCGGACAGTCACAGTGCTTTACTGGAAAGAACTTCCTATTTTTTGATTGCAACAGGCATTGCCTTAATTATTGGCGGTGCGCGCTATCGATTTGGAAGAGAACTGATCCTTGCCATCAAGGAGGGTACGTTATCTTTTCACCTACTGAAGCCCATTATTCCACTTTTATACATATACTCGGAACATCTTGGAGGTCAGGCGACAGACCTGTTTACTGGTGCTATATTCATATTTGTTGGGGCACTTTGGGTTCCAGGGTTTAGTTGGCTGACTTTATCGTTATTTCTGCTCATGCTGATAACGGCATTTATTAATACCAGTGCGTTGAATATCATGTGCGGATCCGTAGCCTTTTGGACTACCGAAGCGACAGGGATACGGAACGTTTTCAACCAAGTCACTCGATTGCTGAGTGGACAACAAATACCGCTCAATATTTTTCTTGAAATCTTGCCTAAATTTTGGTCACAATTCTTCTGTATACTCCCCTTTGCCAGTGTCGCGTATACACCTACAATGCTAATTATGGCAAAATCAACCACAGATATTGATTATAGATTCATCATATCCTCGCTTATTTGGGCAATTATCCTACCTATTACGGCGAATTTAATTTGGAAGAGGGGGCTAAGACGCTATGAAGGAACGGGTAACTAAACTAAAACTTTACGCAAGTGTTCTCGTAAAGAAAATCGTTTTTGCCTGGCAAACCGAAACTGCATACGCGGGCAACACGGTTGGAGAACTCTTATCGACCGTCTTTTACAACATTACCTTTCTAGTGTTCATCGATGTAATTTTAAAAAAGTTCAAGCTGATTGCAGGATATTCCTTCCCGGACATGATGGTGTTAACGCTGATTTCTCAAACGGTTTTTTATGCAGGCCTAACATTCACCTACACCTCGGTCGAACTCTTTATAAAAAGCGTTCGCGATGGCTCGTTCGATACGCTACTTCTGAAACCCGTCTCCGTATTGTTTCAGGTAATGACACTGGGCATACGACCATTTTCAGGCGCGTTTTTTTCCATTCCCCCTTTGCTGATATATATTTTCTTAGTCATTCAGCAAAACGCTTTTCATCCATCAATGTTTGGGCTGATTGCGGGTATTGGTGGCTTAATTATGGGAATTCTCTTCCTGCACTTTTTCAGATTCGCTTTTGCTATGCTGGTTTTCAAAAATAAGCAGATAAAGAACCTACTCAAAACGCTTGAATTCCTGAGCGAAGGCGGTTCTTACCCATACGAGGCATACAAAGGAATCGTAAAAATTGCTGTGCTTTTTCTCTCGCCCCTTTTAGCAGGAGCAGGTATCCCATCACTTTACTTTTTGGATAAGACAGCCTCACTAATTCCTTTGGCGATTGAGGCTGGCCTATTAATACTTTTCAGCACAGCAACGTTTTGTCTGTGGAAGCAGGGATTAAAAGCATATGAATCTACATCATCTTAATTTTATCTAACTATTATGAAACCCGTTATCAAGGTCAAAAACTTAAGAAAATCGTTTCCCGTGCCGATAAGACAATCATTTCTCAAACGAATATTCACACCAAAATTTGAAGAAGTCGTAGCAGTCAACAATATCAGCTTTTCTATTGAAGCGGGTGAATCTGTTGCATTGCTTGGCCCTAATGGTGCAGGGAAAACAACAACAATGAAAATGCTTACAGGAATTCTGTATCCAACTTCCGGAGAGATTGCTGTACTTGGCTACGAACCAACTAAACGGAACACCGAAATGCTTAGAAATATTGGGTTTGTTATGGGCAACAAATCAACACTTTCCATGGATTTATCTCCAATGCAAAATTATGAAATCAATAAGGTAATTTACAACGTTGATACGGTCAATTTTTACAATACTATTCGAGAATTGTCAGAAATTCTTGAAGTAGACGGCCATTTAAACAAGCAAACCCGCAAACTTTCTCTGGGTCAACGAATGAAGGCGGAAATGATTAACTCAATTCTGCACCGTCCAAAAATCCTCTTCCTGGATGAACCAACTATCGGGCTTGATATTTCCTCACAAAATAACATTCGCACGTTTTTAAGAAAAGTTAACAAGGAAGTAGGAACAACTATTATCCTAACCAGTCACAATATGGAAGATATTGAGCAGGTTTCTGACCGCGTTATCATCATTAATCAAGGGCAGCTTGTTTACGACCACTCCTTAGAAATGCTTAAGCGGACTTTTTCGACAAAAAAATACATTAAAGTCATCTTCTCGGGGAAAATTAATGCAACCGAAATTACAAAAAAGTTTGCGACATTCGGTGCAATAGTAGAAAAACGCCATGACGCTGTTGTAGTAGAAATAGACAAGATGAATCAATCTAATGCTATAAGCGCAATCATCAACATGGAAAACGTTCAGGACATCGACATTGAAGGAATTCCACTCAACAAGATTATCGAGACGATATTTAAGAAAAAGATTGACAATTAGCACATTAACCAAGACAATCGATGAATGGTTTACGACAAATACAAAGTCCTGATTTTCTCAGAAAATCCAGACAAACTGGTACTTTTCTACCGCGACATCTTGGGTTTTGCCTTACTAAAAAAGATAGATTTCCCTAGAGATTATGGCTATAATTTGCAGATTTCACACGGATTCGAAATTTGGATTTCGAAACACTCGAAGATTCATGGCAAGAGCAAAGAAACCGAACGCATTATTCTAAATATCTATGTTGATTCTGTTTCCGCAGTATACGATTTAGTAAAAAACAATGCAGAATGTATAGTTTTACAAGCTCCTTGTCCAGTATCAGATTTCGTCCCAAATTCAACCAGATCAGTTCTAACGATTCTTGATCCAGAAGGTAATTGTCTACAATTTATGGGCGGAAAGTA
>Ga0210044_10007034_pt1 | contig 14534 bp, 14 predicted proteins | sample CryGey13umfilter_2_FD_183959 | JGI IMG/M metagenome (GOLD analysis project Ga0210044, IMG submission 183959) | Groundwater microbial communities from aquifer in Utah, USA - Crystal Geyser 4/9/14 3 um filter (SPAdes) (version 2) | ecosystem: Environmental > Aquatic > Deep subsurface >...
CCGATGTGTTGCCGTTCCAAGATCCTTGGATGCCAACACAGCTTTCTGGAAAAAATTTGGATAGAGCAGAAGTAGTCACTGATTCACAGACTGGACAAATTCAAGTATCACTTTTGTTTGATAGTGAAGGAACGGCACTCTTTCGCGATATTACGGAAAGAAATATCAACAAACAAGTCGCGATTTTTCTTGATGGCAGTATTATTAGTGCACCTGTTGTTCAGACAATTATTACGGATGGACGCGCTGTTATCACTGGTGGATTTGATTTGACTGAAGCACGAATCCTCGCACAACGTCTCAATGCAGGGGCTCTGCCAGTGCCTGTAGACCTTGTAAGTCAGCAGACTGTTGGGGCATCGCTTGGTGCAGCATCCTTTACATCTAGTGTAAAAGCTGGCATTGCTGGTATTATTTTTATCATGATGTTCATGATGTTCTTTTACCGATTGCCAGGTATTATTTCTATTGCTGCCTTGATGGTGTATATCGCAGTGTCCCTTGCGCTCATGAAGCTCATTGGTGTTACGTTGACCCTCGCTGGTATTGCTGGATTTATCCTTTCTATTGGTATGGCCGTAGATGCAAATGTGCTCATCTTTGAGCGTATGAAAGAAGAGCTCAGAGATGGAAAAAGTTTGAAGGGGGCTGTCGAAGAAGGATTCCTTCGTGCATGGACATCTATTCGTGATGGGAATATTTCTACATTGATTACCTGCGGATTCCTTATGTTCTTTGGATCTAGTTTTGTAAAAGGATTTGCGATAACATTGTCACTCGGTATTTTGGTTAGTTTATTCTCTGCAATCACAGTTACTCGTATCATGCTTCGTTTTGTAGTGCCATGGTTCAAAGAACGTGGCAATGTGCTCTTTTTAGGAGCAATAAAAAATGAAGAAGCTTAATTTCCTGCATATGAATATTATCAAGTATAGAAAGATTCCATTTTTCATCTCAGGTGCGCTTTTTTTGACGAGTGTTGTTCTCTTGTTTACGATAGGATTGAAAGCGGGTATTGATTTCACTGGAGGATCACTTCTCGAAGTAACATTTACTGAACAACGTCCAACTATTACCGAAGTTAGCGATGCGTTAGCGTCACTTGATCTTGGTGAGGTACAGGTACAGCCATCAGGAGATCATGGAATGATATTGCGTCTCAAGTTTATTTCCGAAGTTGAACACCAAGACATTCTTGCAACATTGCGTGATACGTTTCCTGTTGAACATCCTGCTGAAGTTCTTCCAGAAGTCACGATCAATGGTGGATCTGAACAAGGTGGTAAGGTAGCGATCGAAACCGTAGAAGGAGCTACTATCATGCTCAATGATACGTCTATAGCACAAGATGCACCGGCTGTTATAGAAGAACGTCTTGAGACTATTGGACCAACTGTTAGTGCACATTTGAAGGAACGTGCTTTGCAGATCGGTCTGAGTGTGGTCATTGCGATTGTTGTCTTTATCGCATACGCATTTCGAAGAGTATCAAAACCAATATCATCATGGAAATTTGGCGTAACGGCTGTTATTGCCTTGGTTCATGATGTTATGATTGTTGTTGGAATGTTTGTGCTCCTTGGGTATTATTTGAATGTTGAAGTGAATATTCCGTTTATAGTGGCATTGCTTACCATTCTTGGATATTCTGTCAATGATACTATTGTGGTATTTGACCGTATTCGAGAAAATCTGATTCGAATGGGGTACCAAAAGTTTGAGGAAGTCGTGAATAAAGGAGTAAATGATACGTTGATGCGTTCGTTCAATACGTCATTTACTACGCTTTTGGTATTGAGTACATTATTCTTCTTTGGTGGAGAAACTATCAAGTATTTTGCACTTGCGTTGATTGCAGGAATCATCGTTGGTACGTATTCTTCTATCTTTTTGGCAAGTCCAATATTAATCGTTTGGGAACGTTGGACACATCGATAATTTTCATGTAAATAAAACAAAAAAGTCCACATCTGTGGGCTTTTTTGTTTTTTCATGATATACTATGATATAATATTATATCTAATAACATAGTATATGTCTGACAACATGCTTCGTCATGTCATATCTTTTTTGGGAATGCTTGCGTTTGTGATTACCTACTGGGCAGGATATATCACAGGAACACAAGGGTGGTGGTTTGTTGGCATTCTTTCTTTTTTGACATACGCAGTTATCTATAATCTCGTAGAAGCTTAATCGTACATCTTCTATATGGATGTTTTTGGTTTATTTACGATAAATTTTGTAGGAATTATATCTTTTTTTCAATTGACTAGCCCTACGGCATTGGTTCTTATTGGATTTGCAATTGTTGGATGGATTCCACTTGTATATTTACTTCTCTATGCAGGTCTTTCTTTTTATAAAGATTATCGAGAAGATAAATTTACTGCCAAATGGGAGTGGATTGTGTTGGCTATTGATATCCCTCAACTCAACATACAGACACCGATGGCCGTTGAGCAACTTTTTTCTCATCTTGCTGGAGCCTACGATCCACCTGGTATCAGAGATGTATTTTATCGTGGACATAAACAACGATGGTTTAGTTTTGAAATTATTAGTATCGAAGGATATATTCAGTTTGTGGTCCGTACAGAAAAAGGTCTTCGAGATTTGGTGGAGGCGTCTATCTATGCACAATATCCACAAGCAGAAATTACAGAAGTACAGGATTATGTGTCATCAGTTCCCGATGCTTATCCCAATGTCACACATGATATCTGGATTGCCGATATTGCTACTGCAGAGGATGATTCTTTTCCTCTCAGAAGTTACCGTGAATTCGAGCACAATATTTCAAAAGACACTGTGCTCAAAGATCCAATGGGAACATTTTTGGAAAGTTTTAGTCGTATTGGGATTGGAGAACAAATGTGGTTCCAAATATTAGTACAGCCAATTGGAAATAAATGGAAAGAAGACGCTATAAAAAAAGTGAAAGAATTGATAGGTGAAAAAAGTAGTGGAGGAGGAAAAGGTATATTTTCTGGACTTACTGACAATGCGCTCACAAAGGAAATGGGAAATAGTTTCAATGAAATTTTGGCGCAACTTACTGGTACAGAAGCGTCTGTGGGAGGTGATGATTCAAAGGGAAATGATAAAGAAGAACCAAACAAAATGCGATATATGACGCCTGGTCAAATGAAGTTAGTTGAGGGCATTGAATTGAAGATAAGTAAAATTGGTTTTAAAACAAAAATGCGTGGTGTTTATGTTGCTGAAAAAACGGTTTTTAATCCTGACAGAGGAGTTCATGCATTACTTGGAGCAATTACTCAGTTTAATAGTCCTAGTGCAAATTCGTTGGTACCTGCGGTGACAACTAGTCAGAATACTACACGGCAAACCGAGGCAAAGAAAACAGAACTACTAAAAGCATTTAAAAAGAGAAAAATGAATGTAGGCGCAAATCCATTTGTACTAAATATAGAAGAACTTGCTACCGTATGGCACTTTCCGATGTCTTACGTAGTAACACCAATGCTCCAAAAAGCACAACTCAAAACAGCAGAGCCACCAAGTGGGCTCCCTATCGAGCGAGCATTGCCTGTTGTTGAATCTTCTTCAGAAGCATCTGCTGGTCGAACGTATATCGATGATTCTGGGCAGATTCACTATGTTGATGAACAACAGCAGCGGTTTGGATGAGGTCTATCATCAATAATCAATAAGCATTGAACAATAATTCCCGCAGAGCGGGATCCCGCTCTGCGGGACAATAAACAAAAAAACGTCCGTATTCATACGGACGTTTTTTAGAATCATCCAGCTTCTTTTGTTCTCGTTAATATCCCATCAATCGTTTTATATTTTCGCTTTGCATTTTCCCCTATCTTTTTGACCAGCTCGTCTTCCATATCTACGTCGAGTATCGTTGCCAGGCCAAGAAGATAGATCATCACATCTGCTAATTCTTCGCCAATGTCAGGAAGTTTTTTTCTGTATGCATGAAATGCTTCTGCGAGCTCACCGTAGGTATAAGAAAATTCAAGCGGGACATCTGTTGTATTGAAGCCTTGCTTTACTTTATTTTTCCAAACATCCTTTTGGAGTTGTTTGAGGTCTGTCATATTACATTGATTGTTTTGCAAAGATTTTTGTTTTATACAGTGCAATTGCTTCCATACTTCCTACAAGTACCCCTGTATAGAAAAGATCGCCAAGAAGCGTATTTTTAAAGAAGGGAATACCCATGAGATAACTTTGCATGAGCCCTCCAAAGGAATGTGCGTACATCGTGCCAAAGCCCCAGACTGCGCCATTGGTAACGAGGAAGAAGAGGACCGAACCAAGAAGTGTTCCAGTGAGAATGTTTCCAAATGTTTTGTTTCGTTGTACTAGTATCCCAATGCCGACAATCAAAAGAAAACTCACATAGACGGCAGTCATCATTTTCCAGCTATAAAATCCAACAACAATATCACTCAAAAACATGGCTGTCATGGGCAATATAAAAGCCATTCTCTTTGACAGATACAATCCACCAAACATGGCAATTGCTGCAATTGGTGCAAAGTTTGCTGGATGAGGAAATAGGCGAGACGTTACTCCTAAGAGAATAAGTAAGACTGCAATCCAAGTAATATTCCTCATTGGTTTACTTGTTCGTTGTTGTTGGGTTTTCATATTTCCATTCAATAATATCTGAGGCACGGACAGGCATATGCGCCAAGTTGGTTAATGTCGCTGGGTAATTGTTGAGATATAGATGCCATGCTTTTGATTTTGTTGCAATCACACCGTCAAAGTTTGTAATGATAACGGTGTTTCCTTGTATAATTTCGTTTGTTTTTACTCCGACAGAATCGAGGAGTTCGTTCATCATTATTTCATCTGCTGACAACGATGCAATACGGGTTTCAGGTTGACCTTCTGTAGTCTCAATGTTGATGGTGTAGACATTTGCTGCTACTTTCTCGCTACTCGAACAGCCTAGACCAAGGATTGGAAAGGCGATGAGCAGGGGAATGAGACAGCGCATATGAAACATACGAACGAAATATCATTTTTCCTATTATACCAGTGTTCGGAGGAACCGCCAACCGAGCAGCAGTCCGAGGAGAATCGTTGTGCCAAAGGCATAGTGGATAGGTTTCGTGCCATTTCCCGAAGAATTTTCTTGAATTGTCGCAGTAGCTTCTTCGAAGAGTGGCTCTTCTACACGTTTTTCGGTTTTTTCATCTTCCTGCGTTTCAGGTTTTTCTAAAGGAACAGTGTTATTTGTAATTTTTACTCCGGCAACGTTTTGTTCGATTGTTTGATCGTCTATGCCTCCGCCAATGCCATAGCCCACTGCTTCCTGTGTATCATACGGAAGAGGAAGAATTGTGACTTCGGAAGTATTTTCAGAAGTTGTTTCGTCCGCCAATGCATCTGTTGATGTTGACGTCCCTTGCTCTGCAATTTCTGGAGTGGATGTTGTGGTGTCTTCTGTCGTTGTGCTTCCACCAGTGGATTGCGTTTCGCTATCAGAAGGAATGCTGAATGACGTCAAAAGTGTTGGCCATGGTTTTTCGAGAAGAGCAGGTACTGCCCATGCACTCGTCCAGAGTCGGAGACTATTTTTTGTGTTTCCAATTCCTCCGTCTGCTTCTTGATTTGCTTTTAAATAATCAATCGGAGAGAAATTGTTTTTTTTGAGAGTCTTGATATCAACATTCTGTGCAGAAAGTCCTTGTATGATCCATGATGTTCCATAGATATCTCCAAAGCCACCATCACTCTTCTGTTGATCTAGAATGTATGCTGTTCCTTTTTCGATCGCTGTGTTGACACCATCTATTACTGTAAGTTTTGAAAGTACTTGTAGTGTTGCTCCTGTTATATCTGGACTTTCAAATTTTCCCGTTGTATCTTGCTTTTCAAGAATATATTTTGTGGTGCTCACCACAATTGGATCAGACGCTATATATCCAGCGTTTAAGAGAGGAATGAGAGCAAAGACATCGTCATTGATCAGTCCTTCTATACCAAACTGCGTGCCATCAAATCCTTCGAGGATTTTTTCTATATAATTTGTATTAGTTCCGGAATATGGATTGATGCCATAGCTCATAAGTGCCATTGCACGGCGAGCATACGCTGTTGTCGTGTTTGGTCCGTCTATTGGGCTTGGATTTGTGAGCAGATACGCTTTCAATGCATCTTTTCCTATGGCTGTACCTGTGTAGGCGTTGTACGCAAGAGCGGTCCAGTCAGAGAATGATACACTGGATGAAAATGAACCGTCTGAATTTTGGTTTGCGTCGAGGAAAGTGATGATGTTTTTTACGACTGTATCTACGTCGCTATTTGAATCCGCTCCGCAGCTGCTACAGCCACCGCCATTTCCTCCTGATGATGTCGGTTCTTCTTCTGTTATGGTTTGGGTGTTTTCACTAATTATTGTGAATGGTAATATTTTGGTACGTGTAAATCCGTCCGATTCAGCGTAGATGTCGATGGTTCCGGTCACTTTTGGAACCCATGAAAATGTCCCATCCGAAGAAGTAAGCAATTCGTCCCCAATATGTAAGGTTGTTGTACTAGACAGAGGAATAGACGTTCCAAATGTTGTAATGGTAATAGTTGAAGTAGCATTGATTGAAAGCGTCGTTGTAGAAATATCAAATGCGAGTGGGCTCATTGGCCATGGACCATAGGTTAGTACTAATTCATCTTCGGTAACAAGAGAGAATGTATTAATTCCTCCATCAGGGGCTTCATTATTGTGATATACGAGCCAAGTTTCACTCCAATCTTCTGCATTTGTTACGTCATTGATTTGATCAATTGCAAATGCAAATCCCCAATCAGTTACTTGATAGGAAGAGATGAACTCTTGATTACTTGCTTCTTGCAACGCACAGATTGCATTGAATTCAGTGAATTCATGGGGAGTCGTGGTCGTGGTTTCGATAACACTACATGATTCTGGCATTGCCACTGTCCCGGCAAATAATGTTGAATCGGGTGTTTCTATACGAAGATTGATATTTTGAGTTGGAATTGGAAGTATTTGTATTTCTTGTGTTGGCCAGTAATACCCTCCTTGATCATAGCCAATGTAGTATGTTCCTGAGATTGTTGGCGCTGTAAATGTTGCCGTGCCTGTTTCATCTGTTGTCGCTGTTGAAAGTGAAGATGTGGCATCGGGATTTTCCAAAAGAGCAAGCGTTGCATTTGCAAGTGGCTCATATCCTGGTGTTTGCGGATTGTATTCTTCGATTATTGAGTTTATGTCACTGCCTACGGCAACGTCATTTGCTTCGTCTATTGATATTGCATATTGACTTCCAAAGTACAAGAGTAGTTCGTCTCCATCTGCCAGAGGTTGTTGATCTATCGAAGAAAATGAATATGCACTGTTTATCATGTATTGCCAATCTGCGCAGGCTTCCTCTCCATTGATTTCTATACATTGAATATAATACAATGGTCCTGATCCAAAATCATATTGTTGTATATGTGTAATGTTGAATTCACTTGATGCAGCATCAAGTGCGAGGAGCAGTGACAATGCGTCTCCTCCTGCTGTGGCTGCTGTCGCAACACTGTCCGGTAGTCTATACAAAAATGTTTGCGCTTCAAACGTTGCGACATCCTGAAACACAACCGTATCGTTGTAAATAAGCGTAAGCGATGCTTGTTCTGCTGTATTTGCTGTGATGCTGTTCGTGCTGATTTCTTCACTCCTCAAGGTGCTTGTCGTATCAACAGCCTGTACTGCCGATACCCCTACGAGTGAAAGGAAAACGGTGAAAAAAATGGTGCTATATATCTTCTGCTTCATATTGCCATGTGATTATGTCATCTTGAGTAAGAATATAATTGGAAATGCCGATGTTTGCTTTTTGTCCATTGACATAGTAGATCCAGAACATGTGCTTCTTATAATCATTTTCAATTCCACCAATAGAGCTGAGGAATGCTCCGAGCGAGCCATGTTCTGCTGCGTCGTACTGTAGTCCTTGCTCTCGGAGGGTCTCCATCAGATCGTAGGCATTTGATCCAGGTGGCAGATTAACTGTTTTTTCGTATCCAATTTTTGGGATGCTGAGTGTTGCTACGACTGTTATTTGCGCTTCGTCTGTTTCGCTGCGTGTATCCTTTTCTGTGGCAGTCTCTGTGGAAGTTGCTTGGGTTTGTACTTGCGGAGGTGTTTTTTTTTGATTTCTTGTTTTTTTGATTTCTTGTTTTTTTTCTAACTGATCAAATGTCGTTGTCACTGTTTCATTGATTACATTTGACTGCAGGGTAGTGACTGTTGTTTGTATTGTTGGTATCTGACTTCGTGAGTAAAAATATACGGTTGCTCCAATAGATATGAAGAAAAGAAGTAGGACAATGCTATTTTGTTTCAAGAAATGTTTCATAACAAATCTGTTTGCATCTTTTTATAATCAGCGAAATCAATGAATAAAAAAAATCTTTCCTGAGCAGAAAGATAAGAATGTCAAAAAAAGAAAGTCTTTTTTTATTCCTGCTCGGGATATACAGTACTATGAAGATCGGACTACGAGCGTTTTTGGCTTTACTGAAAGACTGTTGGAGAGTCTCGTCCAGAAGAGCCAATGACACGCTTGATTACCGTTGCGGCACAGTGAAGGAATTGACCTCGCATAGCGAAGGTCGCACCTTACTTCCACATAGTACTTGGTAAATTGTATGACTGTAGTATGGCAGATTTGGCGCGTGTGTCAAGAAATGAGGTGCGTATTGTGTGGATGGATTGACAAAAGTAAGAATAGCTGTATGATAGCAATATATTTCAACAAACTACAAGGGGAGTTAGATTATGTCTTGGTGGATTTGGATTCTCATCGTTGCTGGAGGCGGAGGCGTAACCTTCATCCTCATCAAGAAGTACGTGGTACCATTGCTCCAGGACTTGCGGGCTCTGGGGAATGCCCTCGGAGGAGCTATCCTTGGAAGCAGCTGGGACCGCTACAAGGGGCGTCGTCGCTGAGCGCGACGCACTACGACATCCTGCCTCGGTGGAGCATTTGCTCTGCCGAGGCCTTTCAATTTCAATATTTACAACCGTACTTCATTCGTCAGACAATGATACGATCCTCCTGCATGATGAAAGTAGGGAAGTGGGGAAGAATATCGAGCAATGCCGAGTGATGCAATATGTGCTTCGACGCCTGGTGTGTTGAATTCCTCTGCATTGATAAATATTCCTGGGAGTGACAATCCATTTACTGCCATGTTTCCAAGATTTTCTCCGATGCCACAGGTATCTTTTGGATCAAGTGCGATGAGTGGTACCTCGAGCATCGAAAGATGCTTTTTACTTTCTTCTGAAAATAGCTCTGGTGCATACATGAATGATACGAGATGTCCTGAAGAATCTATGAGTGGTGTACAGGTAGTATCCAGATGAAAGCCTGTTGTTTCTAATAAAAATATATGATCAGGTTTTATTATATGTAGCATGGCATCATGTCCTGCTTTGTTTGATCTCCCGAGTCCACCAAAATAATACGAGCCTGCGGGTGTTTTTACAAAAAATACTTCGCCACATTCGAGATCCGCGCCTGGTGGCAAATCCACAATTTCTACGTGATATGTTTGTTCAATGAGACGTGCGAATGTGTCTGCTTCTCGTTGTCTTTCTGGTACAGCGAAATGTGCTTTTACCCACTTGCCATTTGCGAACATCCCAACATCACGAATAAAAATACCGTCGTAGTCCGGCGGATATTGAGAGAGAAGTTCTTGTGGATAAGGAAGAAATGTTATCTCGATTTTTGCATTGGTCAGGTGATCGATTGCTTGATTCCATTGGAGAGAAAGAAGTTCTGGGGAAGGAATAATCCCCGAGGTCGCGGCTGCCACGGTCGCATGATTCAGGCTTTCGGGTGTGTGTCCTTTATGGACAGTGTAGCCATGTGGCCAGAGACCGCCAGGTGGCGGTGTGACCATGAGAATAGATGTTTGCACGCTCATAGTATTTTTTTTAGTGTAGCATAAGATATACATCTTGACAAAAAGACAATTTGGGTGTATAAAGTAAAGTCCGTTTTCAGTAGCAAGAGCGAGGAGAAAATCGATGTCGAAGTCGTATGACGTTGGGATGCTCCTGAACATTGTGGGGTTCCGCTGGGCACCTCACCCCGATGGTCAGGGCGTTGGATCAATGGTCGTCTCGTTGGTTCACGATACAATACTGACTCCCCGTAAGGACAAATTCAACTTTCGGGTAGATCATGACGCACTTGAGATCATCATGGCGCTGACAGCCTCCCTTCGAGGAGTCGGATACAAGTTCACGCTGACGAAGAAGGAGGGAGAGCTCGAGTTCTGGGATCTCCAGATAGAGCACTAGGACTACACCGGACACCGTAGGGTCAGCCGTGCGTACGACGCGCGGCTGACCCTACCATGAATATATACTTAGATTAGAGAACATATCTCATTCCTGAAGTAGTGGGGATTGGAATGTTCTTCTTTTTTTGTATGTATCTCAATTGAGTAGAGATTATTTTTTTTTAAAATGTCCAAATACTTTTTTCCATTGATGTAAAAAATCTAGATACGGAATTACACGAAACATGTCTTGAATTTCGGAAAAAGTTTTTTTTTGTGTTTCAGGTATATTCCGTACTTGAAATATGTCCATCCATCCTATTATTTCTTTTGGATATATACCATCATTCAGAGTATCCAATTCTTGGACAAGCAATCTTTGTATAAGTAAGAATTCTTCGTTTGTTGGCTTACGTAAGAAAAATTTTTCCACTGCAGAATCGTCTAATGGTTTATCATCCGTTGCCGATGCGAGATAAAACAAATGGTTTGTATCACGTGCAAATGAAAATTCCCAATCGGTATTGAGATTCATATGACGGATACTATACAATCGTTGAAATAATAAAAAGAAGAGTGAGCTGAATGCTGTATTGATGACAACAGCGTGTGTTTCAGTCCGCCTGAAATACCTCGACCCGAAAGGTATTGGAGAACGTAATGGAATTGATTGTGTATGATGTTTCATTTCAAGAACCTCATCAAGCATGTTTATTTCTGCCTCTGCTAATGTTGGTCCTGCAACCAGAAGACTGCGTGGAGCATACTTAAGCATAGTCTGCCAGACATGTGTTATTTCTTGAAGTTCTGAGAAAGTCAGCGCGTGAATAGTTTTTTCGTCTCCAGTTACATTAACGATAAGGTCGATTTCTTCAAGAGCTAGATCTTTTAACGATGCCATTGATTTATGTACAAGGAGTTCTTTTGCATCTTTTATTTCGGTAATAATGTCTTCCTTTACTTTTTGAAATTGTATTTCATTACACTGCCAGGTGAATATCATTTCCTTCAATGTTGAGCATACTTGAGCTAGATCTCCTCGTGAACAGACGACGGTGATATCCAAAAAATCAAATGATGTATAGGCTTCTAATGCTTCAAACAACAAATTTTTTTGTACTCTCAATGAATTCCCATCAAGATGTTGTGTTTCAACAAACATAAGATGTTCCGCAAAATGCAGTAATGGAAATTGTGTTTTTTTTAGTTCAAGATTGCGTACGTCGAATAGTATGCAAAAAGCAATTGTATTGTTCCATGGTGTTGTATGATGATACCTCATATAGTAAGTTGAAGAAGGAGCGATGTCGAAACACCGCTCCTTCTGTTGTTGTGCGAGTGGGATGCTCGCTAGCGCCGCTGTCCGGTCTTGGGGCCGCCGCTGTTGCCGCTTCCTTCCTTACTCATTGTGCCCTCAATATGCGGATGTTGGTGTCAATTGGGGATCCAAATATTTTTGGAATACCCTGCATGACTAAAAGAACACTAGCATACGGGCATATAATAAGCAAGAACATGTTGTATCTACATGCTAGGTTTCGGTAACCTTTTTTGTACTACAATGTCTACCAATTTCAACTCTGTAGTAGAACATTTACGTATCTCGACTCAGTCGGGATTGAAATGTTCTTCTTTTTTTGCTATAGTCTGCGAACTATCTGGGCCCCGCACTAGACCTCCTTTCAGTCGGTCAGTGCAGGGCAAGTCAAGATTACCTTTATGTGGATACACGATACATTGAAAAAAAATAAGATATTGGCATTATCACCCATGGCTGACCCCGCACTAGACCTCGCTTTGGCTCGGTCAATGCGGGGCGAGACTCAATAAATCATATGTGGGTACAAGATACATTGAAAAAAGGGAAAATCCTTGCTCTCTCACCAATGGCTGACATGACAGACTCTGCATTTTGTCAGATTGTCAGAAAAATTGGTGGGGCGGATATTGTATTTCGAGAAATGGTTTCTGCGGAGGCCTTGGTTCGTGATAATGAAAAAACACTTGGCATGATAGATTTTGTCGATGCCGAGCGACCTATTGTGCAACAGATTTTTGGGGCAGATCCTGCCACTATGGCGAGAGCTGCTGAGATTGTCATGCAGCATGCAGGACCAGAAGGAATAGATATCAACATGGGATGCCCTGTGTATAAGATTACCAGCAATTTTAATGGCGCCGCACTCATGAAAGAGCCACCGCTTGCAGCGAAGATTATTCGTGAGATGAAAAAGGCAATAGGGGAGACACCTCTGTCTGTGAAAATTCGGCTTGGGTGGGATGATCCTGATGGATTCAAAACCTTCATTCCTGTGCTTGAAGAAGCAGGAGCTGATCTTATCACCATTCATGGTCGTACAAAGGCGCAAGGGTACAGCGGCGTGTCAGATTGGGAACGCATTCGTCAGGCAAAAGAAATCGCCACAGTTCCGCTTCTTGCAAATGGTGATATCCACGAGCCGCATCAAGTGTGGGATGCTATAGAACAAACTGGAGCTGACGGTGTCTTGATTGCGCGCGGGGCACTTGGGAATCCGTGGTTTTTTGACGCAGCGCTTCGACTGCGTCATCCTGAGCGACAGTCGAAGGATCTCGTTTCAGTACAGATTCCTTTGCATGAAAAGATACAAGTAATTCTCGAACACGCAACATTACACGTTGAGAATAGTGCCAAATTGAAGGCGATGGCGAAGAAACATGCCGTAGTTGGTGTGACAGAGGAAGAATTGAAAAAAAAATCTATCGTGACATTCCGAAAACATTTGTCATGGTATTTCAAGAGCAATAAATTAGGAATGGAGATTCCCAGGATAAAAGAATTTCGTAGTGAATTGGTGAGGATTCATTCGGTGGAAGAGTTGGAAGATATTTTGAAGCGGCTGGAGGAGCATGTAAAAAAGAATAGCGTGTAAAGACGTTGTTCTTTTTTACTATGAAAGATTGAAGATTACTTTTTTTGCTACGCAAAAAAAAAGATTGAAGACTAGGAAATTTTAGGATGCTTTTTTATAGCCGATATCTTCTTGCGCATCAGTATCTGCGAGTTCTTCTAATTTTCGTTGAGCAATTAATGCCGCGGTAATGTAGAAAGACTTGTTTCAATTCAATCTTCAATCTTCGTCCACCGTAAGGTGGACGCCAATCTTTAGTCTTTCCACGCGAAGAGGACTTCCCCTTGACAAACCACCAAAATCATGCCTTGAAGGTATAATAAATACGTAGTATGCTATATCTAGGAGAAACTTGACAAAATTATGGGAATATGATATGGATACGTGTTCGTTCTTTGACAATTTGCTTGTGTTCTAGCTTTGGGAATTGATGTGTTCTTAGCCAATATAAGGACATATTTGTTCCCATAGCTAGAAGCTACGGGTGCGGGTGAGACATTGAGACGCAGACCATGTTGGTCAGCGTCTACGAGAACTTTTTCCCGATTGAATCGGGAGGAGAAGCACCATGAAGTACCGGATCACCACCACCGCCCTGACTGTTTTTTTCGTTTTCGCCGGCTGCCTCGGCAGCTTCGAGCCGCCGACCGGCTTCACGCAGCAGGACACCGTCGAGTCACAGCCCGACGTGGTCGTCGAGCACGACACCACGCCGACCGTCGGCATCGACACCGCCGTGGTGGAGGAGGACATCTCGTCCACCGATACTGCTGTGCAGACTGACACCGCGGTGGTCGTCGCGCCCTTCGTCTGCAGCAAGGAGACGCAGAGCGAGGATTGCAACGACAACAACGCGTGTACTTTCGACGTCTGCGACGTCGAGCACAACAAGTGCGCGCATCCGGTCGTCGATGACTTCGATCTGGGTGTGCAGTGTTGCAACGACGCTGGCGAGTGTGGCACAGGGCAGTACTGCAACCAGTTTGGTGCCGACCCAGCGACTGGGGTTGACCTCGGCTACCCGATCTGCGCAAACCCGTGCCAGTCGCACGAGGAGTGTGGTGAGGGAGCCCTATGCGACCTCGAGACACGTGAATGTCATCCGCACTTCTGTAAGAGCGACGATGACTGCCATAACTACGACTATTGCTGGGAGGGAACGATCTGTTCCCTCGTGGTTTGCCCGCGTCATGGGCATGACCAGCAGTGCGTTGTCTCGGCGGAGATCGTCGACCACTGGTGCGACGAGGTCGATGTCGAGGACGGCACGCCGTGCGAGGACGACAACGTCTGCACGCTCAACAGCGTCTGCTTTAACGGCGGATGCAACACCGCCTTGTGGCT
>Ga0210044_10007038_pt1 | contig 14527 bp, 13 predicted proteins | sample CryGey13umfilter_2_FD_183959 | JGI IMG/M metagenome (GOLD analysis project Ga0210044, IMG submission 183959) | Groundwater microbial communities from aquifer in Utah, USA - Crystal Geyser 4/9/14 3 um filter (SPAdes) (version 2) | ecosystem: Environmental > Aquatic > Deep subsurface >...
CGTGAAATCGCGGCAGATATGGAAAGACATGACCCAGATCCTCTACCAGATCGCCATCTCGGCCAAGGTCGTGCTCGGGTTATGATATGCGCTTGATGAAATGCCGACTTATTCTGTTTTGTCGTTCTCGCGAAAGCCGGAACCCAGTCGAATCAAATAACTGGATGCCCGCCTGACCGAAGGTCAGCCTGTCCTGAGCTTGCCGAAGGGCGGACATAACGAATAAATCAGCGTTTTCCTAAATAACGTGCGGAAATAACAATGCAAATTCACAACACCGACCTCTCAGGCGTCTTAATCATCGAACCGAAAGTATTTGGCGACCAGCGCGGGTACTTCATGGAAACCTGGAATCGGGCAGCCTACGCCGCCGTTGGCATCACCGAGACATTCGTACAGGACAACCTGTCGCTCTCGAAGAAAGGCATCCTACGCGGACTGCATTTCCAGAAGCCCAATACACAAGGCAAACTGGTGTACGTGCTACAAGGCGAAGTGTTTGATGTCATTGTCGACATCCGAGTAGGTTCGCCCACCTTTGGCAAGGCGATTAACATTACCCTCAGCGCCGACGACAAGCGCCAAGTGTATATTCCGCCCGGCTTTGCGCACGGCTTTTGCGTCACCTCGGATATCGCGATGTTCGCCTACAAGTGCACCGACAAGTACAACCCGCAGGCGGAAGCCAGTGTGCTCTGGAACGACCCAGATCTGGACATCCCCTGGCCGGTCAGTGCGCCTGAGCTCTCCGCCAAAGATAAGGTAGGCATGCGCCTGGCGGAATTTCCGCCAGAACGTCTGCCGAAATTTTAGGCTCGTCAGCGGAATCAGTGGGTAGGTTGTATGTTGTTCAGGCGACTTTACCATGGGCGAGGAATCGGTAGAGCTTTCTGCAAGTGGTATCGAATGAGTTCTGTTCCGACTCAGTGATACGTGGCCAGATAAGAGGGCCGCCTTCTTCCTCAATGAGGTTGAAGATCAATGTCTCTACAGGTTGCTTGGATAGTTCCGGGTCATCGTGGCGCCGCCGGATGGCTTCGCCGCCAAGCATCCAGATGTGGTTGCGGTGCCTGCGTAAAGTTTTGTCGGCGAGCTGATGGCGCAACAGTTCATGCAGAAAGGGTTTGAGGAATTCGACAATGTTCTGCCCAACGATGACATCGCTATCTTCGCCCTGCCAGGATCGGGGCCACTCGGCCAAGTCCGGGCAGAATCGATCAAGCGCAGCCCTGTCGTCCGCGTCTGCTTGGATAATGCAAGTCCTGCCAACTTTGTTGTGTGCGCTACTCATGTTATTGACCCGTCTGCTCAATGCCTGCCACCACTTCCCCGGCTTCGTCTATACGGGAGCCCGACTGGATGAAACCACGAACACCATCGAGATTACCGTCCGCCCCCGGAGCGGCAGCAAGCCCGTCTGCTCGGGTTGCGGCAAACCCGCGCCAGGCTATGACACCCTGTCGGAGCGACGCTTCGAGTTCATTCCGATCTGGGGTTTCGCCGTGGTGTTACTGTACTGCATGAGGCGGGTAGCGTGCAGAGCCTGCGGGGTCAAGGTCGAAGAAGTGCCGTGGGGCATCGGCAAACATACCCTGACGCGCGCCTACATGCTGTATCTGGCGCATTGGGCAAAGAAGCTCTCTTGGCTGGAAACGGCACGGAGTTTCCATACCAGTTGGGAGAAGGTCTGCCATGCGGTGGAATACGTCGTGCAGTGGGGACTGGAACATCGGCAACTCGGCCCTATCCGGGCCATCGGCGTGGACGAGATCGCCTACGGGCGCGGGCACAACTATCTGACGCTGGTCTATCAGATCGAGGCAGGCTGTGTGCGCCTGCTGTGGGTGGGCCGTGAGCGGACGGAGGAAAGCTTCGAGAAGTTCTTTACGCTGATCGGCAAAGAGCTGGCCGAGAAGATCGAGTTTGTCTGTTCGGACATGTGGAAGCCCTACCTGAAATTGATCGCCAAGCATTGCACCAACGCTCTCAACATCCTGGATCGATTCCATGTCGTGGCGAAGATGAATCTGGCCATTGACGAAGTGCGTGCCGGTGAAACGCGACGCATGGTGCAGGACGGCTATGAACCCGTGCTCAAGAAATCCCGCTGGTGCCTGCTCAAACGCCCGGAGAACCTGAGCGACAAGCAGCGTATCAAACTACGCGACGTGTTGCGTTATAACCTGAAGAGTGTCCGCGCCTACCTGCTGAAAGAAGAGTTCCAGCAACTGTGGGAATACAACTCGCCGGCATGGGCAGGAAAATTCCTCGATCAGTGGTGTAAGCGTGTGATGCGTTCGCGAATAGAGCCGATGAAAAAATTCGTCCGCACAGTGCGATCGAACCGGGAGTTGCTGCTCAACTATTTCCGGGCCAAAAAGGCATTCTCCAGCGGGGTGGTAGAGGGTTTGAACAACAAAGCCAAAGTCACCATGAGAAAAGCTTACGGTTTTAGGACCTTCAGAATCACTGAAATCTCGCTCTATCATGCACTTGGAAAACTACCCGAGCCAAAGCTCACCCACAGTTTTTACTGACGAACCTGATTTTTAGAGGTGCCCTTAAGTGGTCTGCACAATAATCATTCGACATCACCAACAGAGCCAATCACCTTTTGAGATTGCGATAGAAGTTTTCGTGAGTGCCTACCAGAAGAAGAGCTCGCGTTGACGGATCAAACTCGTATGCCAGAAGAAAAAGTTGGCTCACGCAATCAAACTTGAATACGAATACGCCCGCAAGGTCGCCTTTCTTTTCCTCGCCGAGGTTCGGATTCTGAACGATTGATGCAATTGCAATATCAACTGCATCTTTTTGGTTAGCATGTAGCTTCTTATATGCACGAGCAAAGACATTCGTTTGCAGAACCTGAATTTCAGACACGGAACTGACCTGGCGTGAAAGACGAAAGGCTACTACGGTCTTCTTTCTTCGCTACCAGCAGTTCACTAACAAATTCAATAGGAAGATCTGGATTATCCAACGCGGCCTTGCCAACCTTGGCCCAAAACTCCAGTTGACCGGCTATAGTGCGACATTCGCCCTGCGAGGCAGCCTTCGCCTGCTGGTACAGATCATCTTCAATTCTTACAGGCATACCCATGTCAATCTCCTTCGCTACTTTTGTAGCAAGCAGAATAATGCGCACTACAGCTAGTGTCAACCACAACTACAAACTGGCCTATTCACCGGCAAACCGGGCTTCCATCTCCCGCTGCCGCACCAGCCACTCGATCAGATCAAAGATCGACCCGCGCTGGTGCGTCACCGGATCCAGATAGCGCGTGTAATGGAAATAGGCAGCGGCAAACAGCTCATCCACCGAACGTTGACGGGTGCGCCGCGCACAAACCTGCCGGTCATCCGTCGCCCACCAGCCCGCATACCAAGGCATGCCAAACACCGACACCGGCTTGCCTGCCAATAGCGCCTCGAAACCCATGGTCGAAGTCACCACATACACCCGATCCATCTGCTCGATCAGGCTCAGCGGATTCACCGCCTGCCGCAGCACCACCGTGCGCTCGTCATCCTGCACATGCGTGAGATAGCCGCCCTTGCGGCCTGAAGTAACTTCCGGGTGAGTCTTGACGTAAATGGTCGCATGCGGATTTTCGGCATAGGCGGCGGTCAGCATAGCCGCAAAAGTCTCCCCATTCGCCGCCCCCAACGACACACTCAAGTCTCCCGCCGTCTGGTCGATGACCAACACCCGTTGAACATCTCCACCATTAGTTCCCTCTCCCTTTGGGAGAGGGTTAGGGTGAGGGTGAGGTAAATCTTCGAGATTAAGCAAAGGCGCATGATTGTATTTGCTCAACCGATGCACAAGCACCAAAGCCTTGGCGCGTTTCACATCATCGGCAATGCCCTCAAGCACATCGGCAGAAGACGCAAGCAAAGTTTCCAGTGCGCTGGGTCGGGTGCTGTCGTAATAAATTCCCTGGTCATCCACCACCAGCGACAGGGGCGGGAAATGTTCGCCTGTACCGAAGGAGCGCAAGAAGCCATCCTCCAGCCACCAGCAGGGCAAACCGTAGCGAGAAGCCAATCGCTCTGCTTGGTGACCGCTTTTTTTTCGGCCCCAACCGGCTACCGCAGATAACTGATTCGTCTCATACCGTAAACCAACGGGCTGTCCCAGCAAGCTTGAAACAAGCGGAATGCGAAAGATACCGGTAGACATCGACAAAATCACGTATTCACCTTTACCGCCCTTGCGACCGACCACATGAGTCCATGATGGAACCTGCGAATCATTTAGTCTTTGCCGAACAGATCGCGGCCATAATCCTTGGCCGCAACATCTCGTATATCGTCAGCAATGCGGTTGGCGACGATGACCTCAATGCCCTTGGCCTTGATGCGCTTCATGATGCCATGGATGGATGAGGTACGGAAATTGTCCGAGCTGTTCTTCATGAGCAGCAGATGGATACCTACCACGCTGGGCTTACGCTTGAGGATGCACTCGGCGACGAAGACCTTGCGGGTGGTATCGGAATCGACGATGGCGCGCATCAGTTTCTGTGGCACTTCTTGGTAGTTGGCGAGCAGTTTTTTGGTGCCTTTGGGCAGGCAGTAGCCGCTAGGGCCGAACGAGGGGTTGTTGTAATAGTTGCCGGTGCGAGGTGCGAGGCAGATACTCTGAATGATGTGCTTTGTGTCCAACCCATGGGCGGCGGCGTAGGTATTGAGTTCATTGAAATAGGCCACACGCATGGCGAGGCGGGTGTTGGCAAACAGTTTGATCGCCCCTGCCTCGGTGGAATCCCAACACGGCTGCGTTGGAGATTTCTCTCATAAGTTCCTCCCATCTGCTTTTTTGTAAGCTTTATCAATCGCGCATTGCCACCATTTCTAACGCCCTCTGCCGAGCCGATTCCACCATTCTGTGGCGGAGAGACTCATCACCAGCCAGCATTGTGATCGTCCTCACCCACAGATCCGGATCGTTCTCCAATAATATGCCATCTACCCCGTTGCGAATGAATCCCCGGTAAGGCTCAATGTCCGTGTAAATTCCAACCGCACCCATGCGAACAAAGTCAAAGAATTTTGTAGGGCCTCGGCCCGCATTGAAAGGATGGGGAAGGTGCGGCGCAAGCGCGATGTCATGCTGAACCGAGGCGCTGTAGGCCAGATAATTGGGCCAGCTCATCGGGTGTAGAATTGCGACTCCTGAAATGTCCCGATACATTTTATTGACCGCATGATCCCCAAATACTTCGAAGCGCGTATCCAGTTTGCACATCTGCACAGCAGCAATAATAGGCACCAGCCATTCAATTTCGGCGAAATGAGATGAAGTACCGTGGTAGCAAATGGTGGTTGCAGATACTGACAATAGAGTCGCCATTGTCGGCTGCGGCGTTAACATTTCGGGCTTCCATTCTCTATATTTTTCTGCCAGATAAGGAGATGAAACCCAGAATTCGGTACATAGTGCCTCCAGCATCTTACGTTGCCAGATAGCTTGGGCACGTATCTTCTTTGCATACGCCGTAGGCAGACCCACAAGGATTGCCGGGTCCATCAGGTCGTCATCCATGAAATAGATCACGCTGCCACCCTTTGAGCGAAAGTCACGCAATGACTTTTTCCACTGGCAAGGAAGGTAGCGAACGATAACCACCGCACTAAAACCAAAGCGATCAAAGTGTTGTGGAGGCGCATTGTTGGTGTCGATACAAGTCGCTGATTGACCCTTTGCGGCAAGGAACGGTTCAATCAGATAGGCAATGGAGGCATTCATGCCACCGGCGAGGATTGCCACGCCAGAATTACGGAACACCGCAGTCGGCTTCTTCCAACCCCGGATTTTGGACAGGAGGCGCATCACAGCCAATTAGTTCCAGTCCTTCCCTAGATTCCAGTCGAGCACGAATACATTTGCCGAGGTAGGCTCCATTCCAATATCATACGCGGGCTGGTCATTACGCTGCATGAGCATGGTCAGGATTTTTTCACGAGCCCAGCGCACATGGTCGATAACCGGCTCGGTGAAGGCTACATTGGTATCCCAAAGAATGCGTATCTCACTCTGGTGGGGGGTGTACTCTGGCGGAGTCAATCGCATGGCTGCCATTCGTTGACCGGTAAAGTCCGCCCTGAATATCACATACACCCGATCGAGTTCATCTACGACCACTTCGGGCCGGCTCATCGGGAGTTGCAGAGATCCGGCTCCCTCAAGCGAAAAATCATCGCCACGAACACTGATCACATTTCGACGCCAGAATCCTTTACTCCCCCACACATGCTGGTACTGCGGTATGCCGTTCTCATCATCAGCATAGAAAACCACATGCAGATTGCCCTGGCTATCTATTCCACTACCGGTCTGGTTAATGAGATTGCTACCAGGCGGCAAGCCAAGAATCGTTTCCGAGTTGACCTGGGTGATCGGTAGCTGAAAAGGCACATCGCATGATGTGCGCCAGGTTTTCCCCCAATCGCCCGATTGAGCGTAGTCGATGTTGATGTTGTTGACGAGCTTTCGTTCACCTTCCAGCGTATGCGTTCGCCAACAGAAGCTTAGATGGATGATCCCACGCACCTCTGTAGCAGGGTGATTCCAGTATGGGCTGCTCGTCCAAGGTTTGTTATGTGTCCCCGATAACAGCGGGCTGGCAATGCGCGTCCAGGTTTGTGTCTTTTCATCGTAAGCATTGAGCACGGCCTCGCCTCGACCAGCATAGCCGGTGCGATACAGGCACAACAATGGCCGGTCGCCATAGGGTGAAACAATGAAACTGGGATAAGTGACCTGTTGTTCGTCAGCACCGGTCATCGGTATCTCCGAACCAAAAGCTGCAATCTCAAATGGGACTTTTGATCTGCGGTAACGAAGTGGCGTGCCATGGTGATCGCATGAGATATGCAGATACCCTTCGCGATCAATTCCAAGCGAAATACTATCGTGCGCATCTTCGATCCGATATGTGCCGGGCAAATTGGCTGTTTCGACTATGTCTGTTTCAAGCGAACGGCGAAAGACGACCAGCCGATCAGTCGCAACGTAATAGGCACCGAATTGCCAGGTTCCGGCAGTCAGAAGTCCATGCGCGCGAAAAATAACGGTGTTAACGGTGTTGCCAGCAAAGCCGGCACCGATGGACTTGACATCGACGGGTGATAAGAGCTGCTGCATATGTCTATCTCGTGCGGGCTCGTGTCGCATCACGATTCACGCGGTTTGTGCCGGAGGAATATCGAATGCGACGTTGTCTTGGTCAATATGTCAGGCGGAATACCGGATTGCGTCAAATACTCTTCATCGAAGGCACCTCGGAAATCGAATAGTACCTCCTCCTGCCCCCAAACCTGTCTCAAGAGGGCGGTCAAATCGCGCACACCGAATATCCTCAGGTGGTCCTCTTGCCCAAAGCGCTTCCGGCGTTCTTCCGGGGAAAGGTCAGGCGAGACGTCCTCTTGCGTGTAATCCCCGCGCAGTGGTACCGAGAACAAATGGACGCCACCGGGAGAAAGCACCCGATCGAGTTGTCGAAGCACCGTCTCCATGCTGCATGGAAGGTGCTCCAAGACGTGGTTATGCAGGGTCAAATCGAAGGCAGCATCGGGGATGGATCGGAGGTCAGTGCACAAGTCGAACCGCTTTACCGTGAAGAACCGGCTCTTGTAGCGTTCCGGCGCTAGATCGCAGGCCTCATAGTTGTCGCCGCAAATCGCCGAGATGCGTGATGCGATACCGTACTCCGGTGCGAAGTGCAGGACGCGGGACGTCTTCTTCGGAAGGCCCAACTGATTGATCGCCAACCACATCAAACGGTTGCGTTCGACACACAGGCACTTGCTGCAGCGGGCCAGCGGTCGGCCGTTGAAAGGGACAAAGGAGTTCTCCGCCCCACAAATGGGACATCGGTACGAGACCTTCTCCACCAGTGAATCTTTTTCCAAAATTTTCCCTTTCGATAAATTAACGGGTGCGAGGCTCATTTCGGTCTCCCATCAAGCCCCAGATGCATTCCGCATAGCCACCCACGTTTTCGTCGAAGTAAGCCGGGGTCCGGAATTCCCCATGACCCATCAAGCCACGGATTCGCACGGCACTCTCCGCTTTGGGAAAGCGCGAAGCATAAGGGACGACCCATCCCAACTGCGAGCGCAAGAAGGCTCTGGCCTGGCTGCCATCCGGTTGCACCGGGTCGGTGGGCGAGACGCCTGCCTCGGCGTACCCCTTGATGAGCTGTTCGTTATCGAGCGCATCAAGCAGGAACGAGATGGCCCGATGGATATCCCCGTTCGGGCCGCGATACGAATATAAATCAAGCTCGATCGTCGTGCCCAACTCGGCCACGAGAACCAGGCCGGCGATGGCCATGTTACTGTACTTGAGCGCGGATTGGCCGCGCTTGACCTCCTCTGGAAAACTTCCGTCCGGCCTCATCGTGTCGATGTACGTCCTGTATATCGCGACCGCTCTCTCGGTCATGCTCATGCTGGAGGTCGCGATGCCAACGGCCAACTGTGTGGCCCCAGAATTGAGCACAAGATTCTGGGCGAGGCGGGACCGTTCAATGCGCGGTGCGTGCTCGTAGTCCTGGGCCCTACGCAACATCCAGTCAAAGACTGCGCCCTTGTCCTGGAAGGCAATCAACCCATTTTCCAGCAAGAGGCTGGAATAGATGGCGATCGGCCTCAAGGTGAGATTCCCGGAGAGTGTCCCGGCAACGAAGGAAACGGGGGAGGCCTTGTGCTTCTTGCGATCGAATTTCAGCGCGTCCGCATCCGCCAGCTTCTGGACCCAGTTCGCAAAATGTACGCAACTTGCCTTGTTGCCACCAAGGCAATTCGTACCCAGCTGCGCCAAAGGCTCTCCGATGGCACGTATCGGCCTGAAGAGTTGTTCCGAGCCGAAGTTACGTCCTGGCGTCTCATGAATGACGATAGAAAATATCTCGTCAAAGACGACTTGCTCATGTACCGCTTGCGACGAGACAAAACAACGCTGCTCGACGTTGGTGCCGGAGTGGAAAAGATCGACTAAGCCGCGCGCACTGGCGAAAGGCGCACCGCCAAGAAGAACGGCCAGTACCAGCGATGGAAAAAGTTTAAGCATGCTGCCCATGGTTAAGATGAATGTGGAGCGTCATTTCAAACTCGTTTTGAAACGATAGTAATTGCGCGATTAACAATCGCGCTGGCGGTGGATGGTCGGCGGAGGTGTGAGACAAAACCTGCGGACGAAAGCATATCCATAATGTCTGCCCCAAAGTCGGTGTAAACAAGTGAACGCCCACCTTTACCATTGCCATGGTAATACTCTGGCAGCAATGGCTTGTCTGTGTCGCCCGAAGTATCAACACGCGCAATGGTCTTTGCTGGTAATGGCTCTTGTAGTGGCACTGTAAACACGTGATAACCACCTGGCTTCAGCACCCGTGCGATTTCAGCAAAGGCGCGCTCCGGTTTTCTGACATGCTCCAGAATGTCAGAAGTAATCACGAGATCAAATGAGGCATCCGCAAAGCCAAGTTCTTCAAGGCTCTGGTGCGGCACTTCTAGTGGAGCTTGTGAGCGCTGCTCTTCCGGGTAGTAATCGGATTGCTGGTAATGGGGCAGACCCTTGAACAAGCGGCGAAAAGGGCCGATTGTCCCTGGCTCATAGATATGCAAGTGGCGGAACTCGGTTTTTTCGACGAGATCGGACAGGGTGCTAGCACGCAGGCTGTCATAGCATGCAAGAATCGATTGGGCTTGCTCACGCTCGCGTAGTAATGCTTTACATTGCGCACAGCGATAGGTTTCTCGGATGGAGCGTGCTGAACGCTTGAATTCCTGGAAGTGACCGCAAATGCTACACAATCCGAAGTAGCTGTCGGCTTCGAAGTCAGTTTCCATGAGCCTTCTCCTTCAAGGGTGCGAGCAACTCGTCGACGTGCGAGCGGAAACGCTCTTCCCAACTGTTCTCATCGATATAACGCTGCGATGCCGCTTCATCCATTCTCCCCTTCTCAAGCGCACTCGCGACATGCTCCAGGAACTCATTATGGGTGCGGGCCACGCGCACGAATTGCGAGCTTTTGTCGATGTTGTATATCTCGGTGGAGACAACGGGCACGCGCCATGATAAATACACATACAGCTTGAGCGGATTCATGCTTTGGGTCATGTCCAGATCGAGGTGGGGAATGATGCCGACATCGAACCGAGAGAGCCAAGCGCCGATCTGCTCATATGGCACTACACCAGGCAGGCGCACGTTCGGAAAGTGTTTGAGTTGTAGAACTTGCGGGTTGGCGTGTGTCGAGCCGAGCAGGACGATCTGGCAATCGTGGAATCGTTCTGCGATCTTGGCGACAAGTGAAATGTCAATTTTTTGTTCAAGATTGCCGACGAAACCGATGGTCTTACCGCCCCTTGCCATGAATGCATCAAATTCAGGATCATTACGTGGCTGCACACTGGGTGGTTTTTGATCACAGCCGTTCTGCACCATGCGAATCGCGGGGAAGAACTTGCGCATTGAATCCACCATCGGTTCACAATTTACAAATGCCATCTGGGCTCGTGCGAGGGTTTCCCGATAATTCTTGGTCAGTCGATCGCGTTCCTCTGCAGACACGCCGGGCCACGCACGGTGATCATCCACCACATCCACGACGACTTTTGCTGGCAGGAATCGGTCGACAAGCTCCGGAGCCATGAAGTTCTTTGGATAGATCCAGAACACTGATTCTTGCGATCGGAATCCCTCCCGTTCAAAAACACCTTCGATAAAATCGACGTAGGCGTCGATGAGCTGTGGGCGATTGCCGCCACCATCGCTGGTGTGGTACGTGCCGGGCGGGAAGACGAAAACATTGTAGGAAATCTTTTCGGTGTCGAGCTTGCCGAATACTTTTTCATAGGTTTTGATGTAGATAAGACGATCCTGTGTGATGTGGCCATGTGTGTCTCTGCGGTTGAGTAGATCGAATTCCGAGATTGGAGCATCGAATACGACGACTCGGCGTACATCCGGCCTGCTGGCCAGGTACCGGATGACCATATCAGAGCGGCGACCATATAGACCAGTATCGTTCTGCTTCCAGAACACGACGATGTCGATGCCGGGCGCGCGCTGTTGCTCTACTGTTGCCTTTTCTCCAATTACCCGGCGCTCGTGGGCCTGCAACGAAGACAGATCGTTGATAGGAGTGCGTTGGACATTTCGAAGCGCCCGCTCGATGAGTTCGCGCATCTGCTTTGAAGCAGCACCGTAACTGTAGCTAGCCAGGAACCGGCTACGGATTTCGCTCCGCCATTTTCCTGCCAAATCGTTACTAGCCACCGTTTGCTTAAGCATTTCTGGAAGATTTTCACGATCGATAAGTTTGGCTACCCCATCTTGGACAAGTTGCATGAGTGGAGGTGTGCCTGACACGAGTAGAGGTATCCCCATCGCGACGGCATCGATCGCTTTAGCCGGAAGCTGGAACTGTGAGATTGGACTGTCTTCGTCCTGAGGAAGGCAGATCACATCAGCCATCACAACAATTTCCGGGATGACTGAAAACGGCTGGTTAGGCAGATAGATAACTCGACCGGGGGCAAGTGAGTCGAGCTTGGTGGTGACGCTGCGGTCTGTAGTCGTCCCAACGATGACAAGCCGGAAGCTGTCGTCATCAATATGACCCACCGCATCGGCGAGTACGTCAATTCCCTTATGGTGCCGTGGCGTGCCAAAGAAGAGTACCACCTTCGAATTTGGCGGTACGCCGTACTTGACCCTCGAGCTAACGCTGTCGAATAGCGCCGGGTCAAAGGTATGTTCATCACGCACATGCGGAACAATCGTCCCGCCGAATTCCTTGTGCAGCGCTACATTAGACACGATACGCTCGTCGGCATACTTACACATGTGCTGCGCTAGGCGTGTCCAGATCTCGCTGTAGGGCTCAACCTGTCCGGATGCGACACCATCCGGCATTCGAGCGAGTTCTTCACTTGTGAGTTCAGGGGCGTTCTTGAAGAATGAAAGTTCGTGGTCGTCAATGTCCACGATCAATGGACAACCGAATTTCTGTTTGATCAATGCACCCAATTGCACCGAGGGCAAGCGTGGCTTGCAAGCAATGACAATATCAGGCCGCATCCGCTGGGAAATTCGATCAAGCGAATCGAGGAATTCTGGCAGGTTCTCGCCTGGCAGGCTGATGACGGGAAGTTTGCTATGGCGTACCGGTTCCCAGACGTCGTCTCCATAGCGTGGGAACTGGAATCCAACGAGAACCACATTCCGCACCACCCGATCCAGTACCTCAGCAAGCATGTAGGAGCGCCCAAGTGGGTTATGACCGACATCCCAAGTAATGACCAGGGCGGTAATCTTCAGTTTGTGTTGCTCGGATGTACTTGAGGCATGCATAGTCCGCTGCGCGGTATTCTGCGTTGCATGCACTGGCGCAAATGTGTGGTGATCGGTTGGGCACTTGAAAATTGATGGCTCAGATGACTTTCTGCTGTCACCCGGCAAGCGATTTTTCACATCGCTGGTCATAGCGAGGCAGCGCGTAGCCCTTTCCATCAATCGTGCATGGATATCACTGGCTGTTTCCAGGAGGGGGAGCGAAGGATTCTCAGCACGAAGCGTGCTGTATTCCTTCTTTAGCCGTTCTATCGAACCATCTCGACCGTGACGTCGCCAGCGCGAATAAGAATATGCAATCAGCCGGAACGGCCCGTTGCCTTTGTCAATGTCTGCCCGAATGATTCGTCGCGCCATAGCCAGCAATATGGGCAGTTCGCTTTTTCTGGAGCCGACTTGCACCTGCTTTTCCAATTGCTCCATGTCAGTCCCCAGTTGCCTTTGAGCTACCGTCAACTGATCGAGCTTGCGTGCAGCGCCCGCCGTCTTGTGTTCATGGTCGGCAATTTTGCCCAGAACCCGCGAGTAGTTTGCCTTGGCTTTGGATAGATCTTCGCGCAGGGTATTCGTGACCGATTCGATAGCCGTAAGTTTTCCATTCAGCCCCCGTAGCTGCTCGTCCTTGGCCGCCTGCGCATTCTCATGCGCTGCCTCGTTCGCACGCCACTGTTCTTCGAGCAGAGCAACCTTGGCCTGCGCTTGATCACGATCCTCCGATGCGGTGGCTAGTTGCGCATTCAGCCCCCGTAGCTGCTCGTCCTTGGCCGCCTGCGCATTCTCATGCGCTGCCTCGTTCGCACGCCACTGTTCTTCGAGCAGAGCAACCTTGGCCTGCGCTTGATCACGATCCTCCGATGCGGTGGCTAGTTGCGCATTCAGCCCCCGTAGCTGCTCGTCCTTGGCCGCCTGCGCATTCTCATGCGCTGCCTCGTTCGCACGCCACTGTTCTTCGAGCAGAGCAACCTTGGCCTGCGCTTGATCACGATCCTCCGATGCGGTGGCTAGTGCTTGCACATGCTCCGATGTGCTGCATAACTGGGTTGCGAGTTCAGTATTTGCTCGCGATAACTGATCAATAGCAGCTACATGCTGTTCACGTATTCTTTGTAAGTCAATTGCTTGGTCATTGACGCAAATCTCGGCTTCTATACGAGTTTGTTCGGTCAAAAGCAATAGTCGTTCTAGGAAGAAATTTTCCTTGGTTTGGCTTAGAAATTTATTGAGGTCAGCTTGATGATTTAGCCTTTCCTCCGTAGCAAGAACTGTTATGCCACCGAAGATTGGTAGCATGAATGAATGAAGATTTAGCTTTGTTTCGGCAAGAAAATCTTCAACAGCAGTAAGTACGCCATTTTGTAGTTCGTTCTCATATAGAGCGTGATTCCAAGATGGATTGAGGCCACCCCAATCAACGGGTTCTGGCTGGCCTGGACGTACACCTTTTCTGCGATACGGCAGAGCAAATATCGAAGGTATAGTTGATGGGTCAATATAGGCATCACGGCGCGCATATGGCCATGAAGTCCCACCAACCAGAATAATTGGGAAAGAATTACCGTTCTTGCCCCTGAGTTTTTCTATCAGGCGCAAAGAATTCAATACCGTATACCAATTTGGATCACCTTTCAGAAAGATGAGATCCCCTTCACAACCTATTTGAGATAGTGCATTCAGAGCTAGCGTGGATTGCCATTCGCACAGTTCTGGATGCTTACGCCTCAATTCATCAATATCGAATTTCGGGTTCGGGTCGGCAATACAGAGCTTTGCCCCAGAATCTACACAATGCGAAAGCAGAGCGCTAGTTAACTGACCATGCCCAGCACCGACTTCGATAATTAGGCGTGGTTTCGCAATTCGGAGTATGGGTTCAATCAATAATTGCCAGTACCGATACATACGATTAAAGGGCGCCTCTAATAATTGCTCAAGTTGTAATCAAAAAATGTAAAATCCAGCCCACTGAAACCCAACAACAATCATCCAGGGACAATGATACCCCGAGGAGGAAAGACATGAAAGGACAAACCTATTCCAATATGAAATGAGTCTGAAGGCGGAACGTATTTCCAACGAGAAATGAGTCTGAACGACTGAAGTTCTGAATCGGTCATGATGCAAGGCATGGTGATCGACATGGAAGAAGCACGGCTG
>Ga0210044_10007039_pt1 | contig 14525 bp, 11 predicted proteins | sample CryGey13umfilter_2_FD_183959 | JGI IMG/M metagenome (GOLD analysis project Ga0210044, IMG submission 183959) | Groundwater microbial communities from aquifer in Utah, USA - Crystal Geyser 4/9/14 3 um filter (SPAdes) (version 2) | ecosystem: Environmental > Aquatic > Deep subsurface >...
GCTCCTTAAGAAGCTGCGTATTCTTTCAACCATGCGCCGAAGCACATGGATTTTTGACGTTTGCTCGCACTCCAACGCGCCGATAAAATCGGCACGCTCGCTCTTTCTCCTATTCAACTTTCAAAGAACTACAGCTCTCGCTGTCTCGGCGTTCCGAGTTCGGAACCCCGTGTCGAGAGGCCGGAGTATAGGCGGCTCGAACGGCGAGTCAAGAAAGATTTTTGGGGTCCCGTCGATTTCCTCTCTGCCCCGCTCAGAACCCCACTCCGAACCACCGCAAGCCCTTGATACACCTGCTAAAGTCGACCCCAACGACGACGCAAGATCCACTCGACGCCTAGGAACAAGGCCAGCGCTGCGAACCCCCAAGCGCTGTCCCAAACGGTCATCAACTTCCGCTGCCGGATTCGCGTCACTCGCGGCGGGTTCACCGTGAGCCCTGACAGCGCCTCCGGGCTCACCGGAAGCTCGAGATACTGCCCTCCAGCTGCCCGAGCGATCTGCCGCAGCGTCTCGTTGCGTGGCGCGATGTCCTTGAGCTCTTCGTAGTCATTGGCCACCAGGAGAACGTCCTCGTCCGTCTGACTCTCGCCGTCGCGGTCGACTTCTGCGCGGATGAACGCGACCCCTTCGACCTCGCTCGTGACTTCGAGCTCGTAGGCGCCGTTGTCGTCTGTCACGAAGTCCTCTTCGTGCAGCACCTCGGCTTCCGCCTCGTCCCAACTCGCGGCGAGCGGGCGCCTCGAGACCATGAGCCGTCCGGCGACGCCACGAGCCGGCGCATAGTCCGGTGAGAGGACCTCGACCCGCACCTTCGCCGGCTCTCGAACTCCGACCTTGCCGCTCTCGGTCTCGACGCGGATCAGCTTCAACTCCGGGTCCTTGATCAACCAGCGGATGGAGTTGTTCCAGAAGTTGCTGTACGCGCGGCTCGTCCCACCGCGGCCTGCATGTTCGAACGACCACAGCCAGCTCGAATCGGTGGTGAAGGCCATGCTGCGGCCCGCCCCGACCTCGGTGACGGAGACCACTGGCATCGGCTTGCCTTGCGCGGTCTTGAGCTGCGGGTGGTCGAGCAGCGAGATGGCCCCTGGTCTGAGGCCTTTGACGATGTTCGTCCCCTCGAGGAGAGGCAACGCCTCCCAGAGGCGACGATTCTCTTCTGGGTCGAGGGCGAGCTGGGCAATGGGGTGACGTCGCCCTGCGTCGGTCAAGGCTGGCCTGAAGAACTCCGTGGAGAGCAGCCCTCCACTGTCGCCCTTGGGATACATCTCGACGGGCAGAACGTCGGCGAGCGGAGTTCCCTGGTAGCCCCCCTCGCTGAAAGAGAGCTCGCCGCCGATCATCAAAAACGCGCCGCCGCCCTTCACGAACTCCGCGATGTTCGTGAGGTAGCGGTAGAACATGTAAGGACCAAAATCGAAGTCCTGGAAGATGACCAGGTCGAAGCTGGGGAGCTCCTGCTCAAAGAGCTCCTCCTTCGGAAAGGGGATGAGCGAGAGCTCGTTGGTGGACACGAGCCGCAGGTCGTAGTCGGTCCTCAGGATGAAGAAGGAGATCAGGTCGAAGTTAGGATTCTCCTTGAGCAAACGGCGCGTGAAACGCTCGTCCCAGCTGGGCCTCCCGCAAACCTGGAGCACGCGGGTCTTGTCTCGGATCACCTTCATCACGAAGTGGTTCAGGTTGTTGGTGGCGATGGCCTCCTTGTCGAGTGGCGGCACGACCACGGAGTAAACGGACTTCCCCAGGGCTTCGGGGACGACGTCGAAGGCGAGCTTCTGCCTGTCGTCATCGGATTTGAAAGAGACCTGTTGAACCCTGATGCGTTGGCCATTCTCCCAGAGCTCGACCTGTGCGCCTTTCCCCGCAACTCCGAGGGCTCTGAGGTGGACGTCGAAGGTCACGCGGTTGCGGATGAAGGCGAACTCATCATGGAGCACGCTCTCAATAGCGACGTCCTCGAGGCCTTGGGGTGTGGCGACCGCCAGCACGTGAATTGGGAAGCCCAGGCTGCGGAAGAACTCGACGGTCTCCTCGTCCAGTGGTTGGTCCTGAGCTTCATTTCGCCCTCCTAGGCGACCGTTGTCGATGCCATCGGAGATGAGGATCAGGCCACCGATGGCGCTGGAACCCAACTCAGCGACGAGTCCTTCGATGGACTCTCGGATGTGGGTCTCTGGGAGTTGCGCTCCCTCGGCGCGGTCACGCAGCGCGCCGAGTGTCGTGCTTTGGGCAGCTTTGCCAAAGAGGTAGAGCCCCAATTGGTGCTCATCGGTTGGTGGCTCGTAGAGTTCGACGAGCTGTGCGGTGGCCCGCGCCCCTTTCTCTGCTCGCGTGGGACCCAGTGGGGTCTTGACCTCCATCGATTGCGAGCCATCCAAAAGGACGGCGATCTGGTTCTTCTCCCGCTCGACGTCTCGCAGCTCCAGCGCCGGCTCGAGCAGCATGGCGAAGGCCCCACAGAGCACGATCAGGCGCAACACGAGCAACAAGAAAGGGCGCCATCTGGGCCTCATCGGCCTCAGGTCGATGGCGCTGAGCACCAGGACTACGACCAGAGCGACGCCGAGGGCGATGAGCACGCCCCGGCTCCAGCTCGCCAGGAGGAGGAAGTGAACCTCATTGAAGCCAGACCACGTCTCGATCAACGCAGCCTCCGCGCGCCAGGTCCAGTATCTGCGGTCGTTTCAACCGTCATTCGACTTTCCATTTTCTGCGTTTGAGGATGAACGGGATGTGGACTTGGTCGGCTTTGTAGTTCACGCACAGGGCGTACATCACGCAGTTGATGCCGAAGCGAAAGCTCAGCTCGCGCTGGTCCTTGCCGCCTGGCACGACATCATAGAGGTAGGTGCCGAAGTGGTCGCGCGCCCAGGCGCCTTGCAGGTCGTTCTGGCAATAGGCCACGAGCAGGCGATCGTCCTGACTGATGCCCTCGAGTGTGGTCGTGGCGTCGGTGCGTCCCCAGGGCTGGTCCAACATAAAGAACGAGCGATAGATGACGTGGTCGGTCGAGAGCGGCTCGAGCCCCGTGGACGGCAGAATGCGACTCAGCTCGGCCCGAACGGTGCGATCGAAGGCCCCACCGACGGTTTCGTCGGCGCTGTCGATGAGGAGGAAACCGCCGGCTCGGAGGTAGAGGGCCAAGGCTTCGACTTCGGGGTCCGAGAGGGGATCGAACGAGGTCGTCCCTGTCCAAACTAGGAACGGGCTGAGGAAGAGGTCTTCGGAATCGGCCCGCGTGGTGGTGGCGGTGGGTTCGACCGCGATGCTGGTGCGTTTCTCGACTTCGAGGAGCAGGGTGCGCAGGGCTCCGTCTCGGGGGTTCCAGTCGCCGCCGCTGTACTCGAGCTTGGCGAAGCCGAACTTCGAGGAGGCGCCGATGGCGAGGCTGTCTTTGTGGACGCCGAGGGTTGCCAAGAGGGCAAGAGCTTTTAGGGCATCACGTCTGTTCATCGGGTTCCAAAATCCTGAGCTTAAACCGGCGCCTCACACTCACGAGGCCGTCATTATGCACACGAGGGGTTGGGAGGTAAGGCGACTGGTGGTGCTGTGGGAGAAGACGAAGCGTCCTCCTTTTTCGGCGTCGCAAAGTTTCCTGGGTTGGGCTATCTTGGCCGGCCTTCGTCAACCCCTTCTTGGAGCTCGCAATGGCGAACCACGCTCGACTGGATAACGAGACCTACTATGACAAGTTCGCACATTGGTACGAACGGGGTCGAGATGAGGGCTACCATAAGTTGGTCGACGACCTCTCGGTGGACATGGTCGCGGCGCACTGCGCAGGTCGTGACGTCTTGGAGGTGGGTTGCGGCACGGGAGCGTTGTTGAGGCGCATCGACCCGCTGGCGAAGCGGGCCGTGGGTGTGGACATCTCGTTGGGGATGTTGCGACAGGCCGCGGAGCGGGGGCTTTGCTGCGTACAGGGGACGGCAACCGAGCTGCCCTTTACGGACCTAAGTTTCGACATCGTCTACTCCTTCAAGGTGTTGGCACACGTGCAAGAGATCGAGCGCGCGCTGGCCGAGGTCGCCAGGGTCTTGCGGCCCGGTGGCCGGGCCTTTCTGGAGTTCTACAACCAACGCAGTCTGCGTTTTCTTGCGAAGAAACTCGCGGGTCCCGGCAAGGTGGCTTTGGACACGCACGAAGGCGAGGTCTTCACGAGGTGGGACAAGCCTGGTGATTGCGCGGGGTACCTCCCTTCCAACCTCAAGATCGTGGCCGCACACGGGCTGCGCATCTTCACGCCTTCGGCGTTCGTGCATCGAATCCCGCTGCTCGCCGGCACGTTCCGTCGCGCGGAGTGGTTCGGACGCAGCCGTCGTCCCTTCAGCAGCTTGGGCGGGTTCTACGTCCTGGAGGTGGAGAAGGCTTAGCCCGTCCGGAAATACCCCATCTGTGGCGTCGCCTTCCTCCTCGCTCCTCGGCGTACCGGTGCGTGGCCTGCGTCGCTCGGTCGTCGGCTCCTTGCACCTTGGGCATTTCCGAACGGGCGCTCACAAGATGTCCTTTGGGAAGGATTGCGTGTTTCGCTGAGATCGGTGGAAAATGCGACCGAACTCTGAATTTCAAGATGGACTCTAGCTGGCTAGAGAAGGCTTGGGCCTCTTTAGAAGGCCGCCTGGGCCTTCTTCATAGAGGGCTTACGTCTTCTCGAAGAGCTCTCCGAGCGCATCAGAGGCCAGGGACTTGATGGACGAGATCGAATCGGCGAGCGGCTCGAGGGTGGACGTGCGATGGCTGCCGGTGTCGATCAGGACGGCGTGCAGCTCAAACCCCATCGCCGCCTTCTTGGCACGGGTGCGCTGCAGCCACTTCTCGTCGAGGAAGGCGTCTCCGTCGGTAATCAGGATGATGTCGGCGCGTCGGAAGGGGCGCTCGCCGAGGCTCTCGATGGCGACGTCGATGGGGTGCTCGAACTGCGTGCCCCCACGGGGGAAGTAGTTCACAAAGGCCCACAGCTCCTCGTGCTCCACGCTGGCGGTGGCCAGGGAGTTGCGCCGTTGTTCGAGGAGATCGAAGCGCCGAGTGTCTTGGGGACGGCCGGAGAAGACGATGGCCCTGAAGGCGCGGCGGCGGATGCGGCAGAGCTCCATGAAGGTGAGCGCGACGGCCTTGGCCCAAATCTCTTTGGGTCCCTGCATCGACCCCGAGGCGTCGATGCACACGACGACGGGGCCCTTGGCGAGCCGGTCCTCTCCTTGGAGCTCGTAGTGCTGGAGGGTGTTTTCGACAAATCGCCGCTTGAAGTCTAGGCGCAACAAGGGGTGTCGGAGCAGCAGAAGCTCACTGGGCAGCAATGTGGAAAGGGAGCCTGAGCGACGAATGGAGTGGAGCTCGGTGTTGGAGGACTCGAGCTTCCGCCGTTTCCTGGACAGGGCGTGCTCTTTGAGCTGCCCAGCCAAGCGGAACAAGTCCAAGAGCTTCTGGCTCTCCATCAACCGGCGTCCCAGCTGCATCTTTGTCTTCGAGCTGGTGGTCTCCTCGGCCAAACCGAACAAGGTGTCGAAGCCCTCGACGAGCTCTTCGGCGGCGTCGAGCTGCTCGGGAAGGGTGTCGACCAGGTGCCGGAGGTCGCTCTCGACACGAGCGGGGAGGTTCTCTACGACGTCGCCTTGCTCGTCGAGCAAAGCGTCGATGGCGTCCTTCAGGGAGGCTTGTTCCTCTCGCAGTCCGTCGGTCGCCTCGTCGAGGCCTGGGGTGTGTGGCTCGCCTTGGTCCTCGAGTGCGGTGGCAATCTCGGCGGCCGATTCGAGCTGCTCATCGACCTCGCGCTTTTGCTCTTCGAGTTGGTCGAGCTCGAACTGTTGCAGGAGCTCGTTTTTCGAGAAGAGAGAAGGGTCGCGCAAGGTCTCGAGCCAGCGTGCGCCGATGAGCTCGGCGGCGAGTGCGGAGCGATCTTCGTCCAAGGTGGTTTCGGCGTTGAGGCGCTCGAAGCCACTGGAGCTGATCACCCAGTCGAGCACTCGATTCGAGACCTCCAAGTCGGCAGTGGGCTCGAGGCGACGCAGGGTGTATTTGAAGAAGAGGCAGAAGAGGTCTTGCGTTAGGCTTGGGAACGACGGCATGAGGACCCTGCCGCTGTCGATGAGTTCGAGCAGGCTGGGGTAGCGCTCGAGTGCTCGTGCGAAGGCGGCCTCGTCGTAGGCGTCGCGTTCGACGAGGGCCCGCTCTCGGTCGTCAATACGGGGCGGCTCGTTCATTCCGCACGGGACACAGGCGCGGCCCCTGCGCTCGGGGCGTGGTAGTTGTTGATGAGGAGATCGAGGTCGCCCAGCTTGGTTTCGATCGCCAGTCGCACGGGGATGTGGAGCTCGTCGTCTGCGATCCAGACGTTCCCGAGGAAGGCGTTCTCATTGGTGACGATGAGCTGGGGATCGGCCAGGACGCCGGAGAGCGCTCCTTGGGGCCAGAACGAATCGAGTTTTTCTCGATACACGTCCATGCGATAGGCCGGGTAGAAGCCGAGGGGCGTCCAGACGTCCTCTTTCTGTTGAATGACGACGCTCAACCTGCTGATTTTCCAACCGTCATAGAGGTACCACGACTGCGTCCCGCCGCTCTCGAGAGGGATGGTCCGCAGGTGGTAGACCCAGCTGATGGCGTCGAGGGAGGCTCGAGGGAGAGGCACGTTGTACTTGTGAACATTGTTGCCTTGGTGCTTCTCGACGGAGGAGTAGAGCTCATCGGACCAGAACCAGACGTGGTAGGTGCGATGACGCTCGTTCTCGTTGAGGTCTTTCATCGCGTAGATCGGCAACCAGGTCTTGGGATCGACGAAGGTGTCGGCGTAGTCGTCGACTCTCGCGAACATTCTCGCCAAAGCGATCGAGACCGCGGAGCCGGAGATGGGGATGTACTGGGTGCCATCCTCGGCGGTGGCGTTCTGGCCCACTGTGACATTGACCTGCAGCAATTCGGCGCCGCTGCCGGCGTGTCGGACCGAGAACCCCATCTCCTCGCCGATCCAAGGGAAGGGGCCTCGGTCTCGGGCGTCGAGCTGCTGCTCTTCGGTGTTGGCGAGCTCTCCCTGAGAGACCACTCCGCCGCAGGCAGAGACGATGAGGCTGGCGAAGAGAATGAGGTGGATTCTCGCTGACACGTTCATGAATCGCCGTCCTACGATGACCGCTGGCGCAACTCCGATCGACACACTTCGTCGGAGTGATACGCAGCAACTGTCGCTTTCGGCTGCAGTTTTCGAGCCACCGAATTTACGTGCTTCGAGCCTTTGCTCACTCTTTCTTCGCTTTCTCGATCTCTTTGTTGATCTCGTCCCACTCGGCCTGCAGGTTGGGGCAGAGCTCGAAGACCCGCTTCTGGGCCTTATCGACGGCCGGTGCATTGTGGGCATGGGCATGCACGAAGCCCATGACGATGGTCCCCATTTCACAGCGCGTGGACTTGGTGTCCTCGCCCGCCTTCTCTACCTCGGCGGCGAGATTTTCGAGCAAATAGGCCGGCACCTGCACCGAGCACAGCTCCTCGAGCTCGGCGACGATGGCTTTGCTGGCTTCCTCGTCGACGGCGTTGCCGAGGCTGCGAACTCTTGCGACGCCGACGTCGCAGGAGCGCATGGCGTCGGCGTGGTTGTTGACCTTGATGGCTTGAGGAATGGTCGTCTTGGCGAGCACTTCGATGCGCTCCCTGATGAAGACTGTGCCGAGGCTCTCGTCCGCGGCGGAGAGACTGCTCGAGCTTTCCTTGTGCTGTTCGGCGGGCGGCGGCTGACACGAGAGGAGGAACGCGACGAGGGCCATCGCGAGCATCGAGCAGACAGAAGAGCACTTTCGTTTTTTCCTACCCATGGGCTGAATCTCGCTGTCGAAGGGAGGCGGGTGGGCGCATTATGCAACGGGTCGCGTGGAAATGGCGATAGTGAAGGGGAGGCGTTGCGACCGCGAACGCCGCCGTTCGCACCTGACTGACAGCTTGCTCTAGGTTGAGGACCGAGGCGAGGATCCCGTAGACTGGTCCGCCAGTGAAGTCCTCTGTCCGGCCTCCCCCTGTTGAAGGGTGGAAGGGAGTTTGAGAATGGCCGCTCCGAAAGCTCCAAAGATGCCCAAGGCACCGAAAGCGCCGAAAGCGCCGAAAGCGCCGAAGGTCGATGCCAAGAAGGCCGGGGGCAAACTGGCGAAGCAGGCGGCTGGCCAGCGCAAGAAGCTCATCAAAAAGCTCATCATCGTCCTCATCGCGCTGGTCATCATCGGCGTCGTCGCGCTGATCTATTGGCTCACGATCGGGTCGATCCCTGGGCCCACTGCGACCGTCGACAAGGCGATCAGCGCGGCGATGATCGAAGACGACGACGCCTTCCGAGACCTCTTCACGCCGGACTCGGTCGATGCGCTCGAGTCGGCCTGGAGTGGGGCTGACTTTGGCTCGGGAAACCAACGAGGCTCCTGGAACACCATGATGAAGGGAATCCTCACCGCCGACGGGCTGAAGCCCAAGGTCCTCGAGGAGAAGGTCGCTGAGGACGGCAAGACCGCAGAGGTCATCGTCGATATCGACGACGTCAAGCGCACCATCCACCTCGCCTTCGTCGGCGAGGAGGACGAAGAGCGCTGGTTGATCAACGTGAATTTGGGGATCGACCCGAACCTGATCGTGCTGCCCGAGGAGCAGATGACGGAGGCGATGGTCGAAGAGTTCGAGTTCTCCGACCCAGAGAACGAGATGTGGTGGGAGGATCGCGAGGCCCAGAAAGCCGCTGCGGAGGAGGCCAAGAAGAAAGGGGGCTGCCTGGGTTGCGTGGTGGCGCCCGCCGGCGAACCGCTCTCGTTGCCGTTTGGTGCCGCCTTCGTGCTGGCGGGGTTGCTGTGGTGTGGGCTGAGGGCACGGCGAAGGGTACGATGCGGGACTTTTGGCGGTGGCTCCGAAGGTTAGCCTGGGGGTCAAACACATTTATTGACTCGCTTGCCCACGAGCGAATTGCGCCCAAAGAAAGAGCTGTTCGGTCTCTCTCCCTTGGTTACACTCATGCCGACGAGTGAGACCGCACAGCGGGAGCCATCCCATAGCATCAGAGGTCGATATGGACTCCTCATCAGATAAGCGTTCGACCGTGTGGTTGAAGCACGCGTGGAAAGTCGTCTTTGTCATCGCTTTGGCGTTGCTGGTCTGGAAAGCCATCGAGCACTCGCGCGGCGGCAGCTCCGAGCTCGAAGCCCTGGACCCAGTCGTTGCAGGCCAGGAGCGCATTGTTGCGGTCACAGACTTCATTCCGACGCCAGCGCCAGCGGACCTCGCCAGCGCTCGAGGTGGGGTGGACGTGCTGGTCAACCTCGAGGACGACCGGGACGATCTGGAGACAATCCTCGAGCAGAAGGTCGGCTTCGAGCTGACCTTGAACTCGGAGTACTCGGACGAGGCCAATCTCTTCCGGCTTCACGTCCCTGCTTCGGAAGCCACCGCCGTCATCGACGCCCTCGCGGCGTTCGACGGGGTCGAGTACGCCGAAGTCGACGGAGAAATGACCGCCTTTGCGAGCGGTCCGAACGACCCGCTCTACATGTTCCAGTGGAACTTCGACCAAATCAACGCCGAGGGCGCGTGGCCGCAGGCGACGGGGAAAGGAGTCGTGGTCGCGATCATCGACACGGGCGTGGCCTTCGAGGACGGAAAGAAGGGCCGCAAGCGCGGCATCCTCGTGCCGGATCTCAAGGGCACCGTGCTGGTTGCTGGCTATGACTTCGTCGACAACGACGTCTTTCCTTACGACCAACATGGTCATGGAACCCACGTGGCAGGCACGGTCGCCCAAGCCACGAACAACGACTACGGCGTCGCCGGCCTGGCCTACGACGCGGAGATCATGCCGCTGCGCGTCCTCGACGGCAGCGGCCGCGGCAATTTCGGCGACGTCGCCGACGCCATCCGCTTCGCGGCGGACGAGGACGCAAACGTCATCAACCTCAGTCTGGGCAGCTTCGTGCCCAGTCGCGAGGTGGAGTCGGCCATCAAGTACGCACACGACAAGGGTTTGGTCGTGGTCGCCGCGGCGGGCAACTCGGGCACCAACATCCGGTCCTATCCGGCCGCCTTCGACCACGTGATCGCGGTGGCCGCGACGCAGTACGATCGCAAGGCGACCTTCTACTCCAACTACGGGAAATACATCGACATTGCGGCCCCGGGTGGGAACACGTTGGAGGACCAAAACGGCGACGGCAAGCCCGATGGGATCATGCAAGAGACGTTGAAGCGAGGCGCCGACGGGAAGATCGTGTTCGAGCCCATCTTCTCGCTGTACATGGGCACCTCGATGGCGGCGCCGCACGTCGCGGCGGCCGCAGCGCTGCTCATCCAGGAGGGCATCACCAACCCGGACAAAGTCGAGGAGGTGCTCACCCAGAGCGCCGCGGACGCGGGCTCCGAGGGCTGGGACGAGCATTATGGACACGGGATTCTGGATGTCTCGGCGGCGTTGCAGCAGCATCAATTGCACACGGGCTTGAGTCGCCTGCTCATCGCGCTGGTGATGGTCCTCTTGGTCTTTTGGCGGATGCGCAAGCGCGACCTGCTGGAGGTCTCGAGGCCCGGGCTCTCTTTCTGGATGGGATGGGGCTTGGGAGCAGGGGCACTCTTTGTCCTGCCAATGCTCTTCGGTCAGGCCGGCCTCTCCGGCTGGGCATTTTCCCTTCTCGGCAGGCCCTTCATGGCTTGGGATACCGTGCTGTTCGCGGCCCACGGGCAGAACCCCCTCTTCGCCAGCGGGCTCCCAGTCCTGCTCGCCGCAGGGCTTCTGCTGGGTCTGAAGTGGGGTCGGCAGTGGACTGGCGGATTCGCCCTCGCGACCGCGGCGGTCCTGCTCGTCGAGGTTTTCCGCCACACCATCGATGTCGGATGGATTCCCGGCGTCGGGCTGCTCGACCAAAGCTGGCTCGCCGTCAATGGCGCCATGGCGCTCATCATTGGTATGTTGGCTCTGAGACGAGGCTGAGGTTTGGGGCTCTGGCCAAGTCTCAGAGTCAAGCACTGCATGCGCCGCAACGGCGCCGTGGGGCGACATCGTTCGGGTCCGAGGACAGCGAGGGGTTCATGGCAACACCGGCCGAAACGGTTGTAGAGGAAATCGCGCTTCCAGAGTTCGAGCGGCAGGATTTCGTCGACCGTGGGTACTACCTGGTCGCGCAGTTTCGGGACGAGAAGAGGCGCCGGGATCGGGCCGAGGCCGTGCAGGTCGCTCGGCGTCATCACCGCTACGACTGTCTGATGACCGCGGACAACCGCCTGCTGCATCGCAACATCTTCGAATGGAATGAGCTGCACCTCTTCCGAGACCTCTTTCGCTTGATCGTGACCTGGGCCACGCCCGAGTTCTTCGTGATGGGATACCCCATCAGCCGCGACGATCTCCTACGAGGGATCGAGTGTTTCGAACGCATGGGCAGCACCTGCAACCCACTCATTCAGAGGGGTGAGCGCTCCTACCCGTCGTACTTCGGCTGTCCGAGGGCCTCGGTTTCGTTGAAGTATCTGCATCCGAAGGCCTGGTATAGGGTGTTCTACGAGCCCGCCGAGGATGGGTCGTCGTACCGGCGACCGAGCGACTTCTTCCCGAGCAAAGAGGTGTCGCCAGCGGCCGAGGACGTCACGGTCAGTGATCTGCGGCAGATCTCCCGTCAGTACTGTGGCTGCCCGCTCATTCACTTGCCGCGGACCGAGTCGTTGTATCAGACGCTTCCCGAGGTCCTCGAGGTCGACAAGAAACAGTGGAAGCTCTCGAAAGACATGATGGACACCGACTCCATACAGCCCGCCTCGCAGCGCGTGTACGACGACTTGTTGTTCGACTGTTGTCTGGATTCCCTGCCCTCCAGCGACCAACCCATGGGCGAATTGGCGTGTGCGAAGGGCACGGAGAAGAAGGTCAGAGCAATGGACCCCGAGGAGGAGCGCCGCAAACGCTTGCAGAAGTTCACCTGGTTGCTCGAAGAGTAAGTCCTTGGTCTTCGCAGCCGTCGTTCTATGCAGAGTTGTTATTGAGGCGGGGCAATGCGCGCCGAAACCAGCCTGAGGGAGCGTGATGAAATTCGAGCTTCGTCGCCGAATCGAGCTGAACTTCGGGAAGGTCTTGGCCTTGGCGTACCACCGCAAGCGCCCGCAGGTCGCGGTCGGGACGCGGGACGGCGGGCTCTTGGTGGTCGACGTGACGACGGGGGAGGTCTGCGAGCGCCTCAAGGGCTACACCGATCTGGTCAGCGCCGTCGCCTACAGTGAGGACGGCGAGTTTTTGCTGTCGGCGGGCAAGGACCGTACGTTGCGGCTCTGGCAGACCTCGGATTACGAGTTCGTTCGGGACCTGGCGGGGATCATCAAGAAGCCCACCGAGCGAACGCTGCGTGGGCAGATGATGACCTCGTCCGTCCAAGGCCACACCCAGACGCCGCTAAGTGTGGCTTGGGGCGCGGAGGGATATCTCGGTTCGGGCGGCCAAGATTGCCTGGTGAAGCTGTGGCGCATCGACGCACCGCTGCGTTCGTTCGATTGGCACGGCGGCCCGGTCACCCGTGTGGCCTTTAGGCCTGGTACCACGGAGCTCTTCAGCGCCAGCCGCGATGGGACCATCCGCTCTTGGCGTGCCGAGACTGGTGCCATGATTCACAAGTACCTGGGGCATCGAGACGAGATCGAGGACATGGTGTTCCTCGACGACGGACGGTTCGTGTCGGGCGACCTGAACGGGCGGCTGCTGTCCTGGGTCGTTGGGCAAGAGGAGCCTGACTACGAGATCGTCACCTGGCCGAGCGCGGTGAGGTGTTTGGTCTCGTCGGCCGATGGCGCCCACGTGTTCGTAGGCGTCGACTCGGGAGAGATCGTCGCCTTCGATCGACGCAAGCGCCGCCGCAAACCGGCAGAGCCCGTCTTCGAGCTCGAAGCCCACGAGCTGGCGGTGAGGGCCTTGGCCCTCTCGCCAGACGGAAAGATGCTCGTCAGCGGCGGGAACGACACCACGTTGCGGGTGTTCGAGCTGCAAGCATAGGCCCCGCTGGCCGGCGTGCGGAGTGATAGCTCCGAAGACTCTGGACTGGTGCCAGTCTGGAGTCTGGGGCTTCAGCCCGTTGCTGCGTTGGCTGCTGCTGTAGTTTGACGGACTCTGGTCTCCAGACTGCTCTTGCTGGCTGATAAGTCCGAAGACTTCAGACTTGATACCCTTTTAGGTGGCCGCCAATCGGGGCCCGAGAGGCCTCTGCCCAAGCCGCTTTGGCATTCGCCGGTGCTTGCGCAGACTGCTCCAGCCGAAGGCGAACAGGCTCTGGCCGGCGAACGCGGACAGAGTGTCCACAATGGCCATGGCTCCACCTTCGCCGTGGCCAATGGTGACGAACACGGGCTTCCAATCGTCGGGCTCGAGCTTCTTCTTGAAACCATAGAGGCCGTCGAAGTCATAGAGTGGGCGACTGGCCCGCCGGATGGCTCTCAGCCACCAGCTCGAGACCCCTGCCAACGGACACAAACCCAGCGTCGCCCTCTCGATTCCACAGGCCTCAGCGCGTTCGAGTCCGGCGTGAAAGAGCGTCTCGACGGTGCCATTGGGCGCGCTTGGCGCCCGAAAGAGGTGCTCGAACATCAGCGCGTTGCTGGCCTTCAGGGGCGTGGCTACGAGGACTCCGGCGAGCAGGTCTTTGTGCCGGGCGACGAGCATCTCGCGTCGGTCGAGCCCATCGAAGAGGTCGGTGTGAGCCACGAACTGCATTGGGCTCATCCCTTTTTGGTCGAGCCACCCTTGCCTCAGGCTCTCGAGCTCTCGTCCGAGCTTGGTGTGGCTGGACAACACAGAGGTGTCGACGACCTCGACGGAGACGCCCTTGGCTCGGGCGCGGCGGAGTTGTTCCCTGAGGCTTTTCTTGCGCGCCAGGGTGGCGAGCCACCCTTTGGGGGTCCAGGTCGGCTGGGAACCGATGGCGAGGGTTCGCGCGGAGGGATTGGCAGCGGCGGTCTCGACGCCAAAGAACCGCGCCCGTCGGCCGTGCCGTTGGGCTTCGCGCGTAAACCGACGCAGCGCGGAATCGTAGCTGCCCGGCACCGCTGCGGGCCGTCCCGCCGCAACCCAGGCACGGCCGGTGTCGACATAGGCGACACAGGCCCGCTCTTCGTCCAGCCAGAAGCGAAACTTGGAGCAACTGCTCGCCGCCTGCGCGGTCACGCCATCGAGCGCGAAGCGATCGATGAGCGCTTGGCCGACTCGTTGGTCACGCTCAAGATTCTTTAGGACCACGCCGTTCTCCGTCGGGGAACCCTTACCAGGATGAAGTGTTTCCCATACGGCCCGCTCGTCGGCTCAGATCGGCGTTGTGCGGTGAGGTGGACGAGCTCGTCACTCCGGGCCCCAAGCCTGCAAACGAGGCCCACAAGACCGCAAGCGAGGTTCGCAAACGCTGAGACGAGGGTCGCCCACAAGGGGCGCCCCTACATGCCTAATGATGAGAATGCCATGCAGGTGGTTTGGCATGACCACGAACGCGTCTAGGCAGACGACCAAACCCCGTTGGACCCGTAGGGGCGGGCCTTGTGGCCGC
>Ga0210044_10007044_pt1 | contig 14521 bp, 9 predicted proteins | sample CryGey13umfilter_2_FD_183959 | JGI IMG/M metagenome (GOLD analysis project Ga0210044, IMG submission 183959) | Groundwater microbial communities from aquifer in Utah, USA - Crystal Geyser 4/9/14 3 um filter (SPAdes) (version 2) | ecosystem: Environmental > Aquatic > Deep subsurface > Groundwater...
AAATTGACCAGGCACTTGTAATTATCAACATAGATTCGCTTAAGCATAGGAGCCTCCGATATGTACTATTTTATCCTCAATCGTTTCTTTAATTGGAACAATTTCGCTGGTTATCCATCGTTGATGGCATTGCAGAATATCATCGTGCGGAATTGCGATTGTGTGAAATGCAGTCATAGGTCACTCCATTGCTTCATTTCAACGAGAATTATTCACCGAATTTTGCACTAATGAATATATTTCACGCTGTAATACATCAGGATTCTCATGCATTTTACGGTTGTAGAGCCATCCGAAAAGACGACCGATTTTAATTTTGCCGAATTTCGGTCCTTTTGTAGAATGCTCTGTTACATCAATATCATGATTTTTCAAGATGCCTCTCAATTCATTTAGCGACAGTAAATATCTTCGAGATCGAGATGGTCGCTTGTAGTTGTCAAAGTTCAATTCGAGTCCATCTGTTCTTGAAATCAATTCAGTTTTTTGATTCGTAGACGAATGAAGCATTAATCGGCTAAGAACATTTTGAGGCGGTTGCCCGATTGGCAATTCTGTTTTTGGCAATTTCTGAGAATCCCATAAAAGATAAGCTTGCCATATCATCAAGCCTGCACCAGCGATTGCGCTGACAATTCTCCACGGCGTTTCAGTGACTGGAAAATTGAAAAAGGGAACTTGTCCAGCAGCACCAATAACAAAAAGAAGAAACCCGAGAACCGCGATAGGGATTCTTTTAGCAAGCTCTTTGAGCACATCAAAATCTATTGGATTATTCATCATAACAACCTCTCTTGACTTGCTTCCTTCTCCACTTCCTGCTGGACTCGATCTCTTCCCGCCAGGAAACCATCCAATAACTTCTTTTCCTTACTTTCCAAAGGCAAAGTCTCCGAGATCGCCTGAGCGACGCGGTAGAACGCTTCACTCTTCCCAAAGCCTCTATCGGACAATGCCTTGACCATCTCGGCGCGTTGACCTTTCTCCCACAGCAGCAGGGACTTGTGCAACACGTCAATCATGTCACGCGGATCTTCAAGGTCGTCCAGTTTCCTGCCTTGCGGACCGAGCAGACGCGCAAACTCTTTTTCCTTCTTGATAAAGCCATTCTTGCCAAATTGCAGACTCAAATCCAGACCGCAGGAGTGGGCGAGTTTATTGGCTTCATCAAAGGGGACAAGCGCTTCGCCGTAGTTCCAGCGCCAGAGGACATAGAAGCGTGCAATGGGGCTGACTTCGGTGGCGAAATCATCGTGCAGGATTTGCTTGACGGCGTAATTGGTGGCAATCACGCGGACTTCTTCCAGCAGACGGTTGGCGCGCACGATGTTGCCTTCGAAATCCATGACCTGCTCATATTTGCCAAAAACTTCGATAGCCGAACCAATGGCGGCAATGAAGAAATCTGCCCCACCAATACCCTCTTCCCACAAACGGTGGAGTTTTGCATCTAGATGTTGCTGCAATTCAGTACGCACATCGTTATAGAAACCAGTAGGTTGGCGTTGGCTTTTACGAGCAATAATATAGATTGATGAGGCAAGAGCGGCAGATTCGTTTGCGCGCATCCTTGTTTGCATCTCGGTATTAAGTGGCCATGCACTTGTTACCACTAAATTTGAGCCAAGCAGTGCATTAATTACAGTCTCCCAGCCTTCGGTTGATTTATGTGCGTAAACTATAGTGGCAACTCCATTTGGTTTCAATACACGATATATTTCTTCAAAAGCGTGTTTTAAATTCTCTTCAAAAAACTGTTTTCCTCCAGCAAGCCCTCCTTCTCGATTCCCGTAAGTAACAATTTCAATAATTTTCGGAGTCAATGGAGTGCTAAATATTTCTGGAAAATTATGACCAAGTGATCTCTTTAGCCAAACATAAAAGAAATCCGATAAATATGAATAAGGAACATTATCGTAATAAGGAGGATCGGTAAGGATCGCGTCAAAATAATTATCGTTGTAGGGCAGTTTTGTAGCGGTGTTGTTTGTAACACGCGCACTTATAACATCTAATTTTGGAATTTCTGAGCAATGGTTTATGACTCTAAATACCCATTCACTTGCTGATTCCCATCCACCAGTTGCGCCGCTAAAAGGGTTCAATTCAAAATAATCCCAAACAATGGATAGTGCTTGCCTAGTAAATGTATTTCCAATAAATTCGCCGTTTGATACCCATCTTGTAAAACTTGAGTCATAGTCAGCCATTCTATCAAGAGTAATAGATAAGTAACATATTACGGCTTTTGTAAAATCCACATTGTTGTCTAGCGTCAATATTTTTGATTGTGCTTCGCGAATTTTTTCAACAAAGGTTATCAACGTAAGTTTTTGCCTTGCGTTGAATAAGTCTCCCCATGAATTGAGCCCGTAACTTTTTAGAGAGAAAGCACGTTCCGCTCCCGATCCATTTCCTTCAGGTGTAGGTTCGTCAGGCACGGGATCCAATCCCCACTTTTCAGTAAGGCTTTCTCGACGTTTAATAAGAACTTTTTCTGCCTGTTTAAATATAGCCACATCTTTAGGTAACGCAATGCGGTAATTCTTTCCGCTAACCTTTTGATTTAATAGTACAACTGCAATAAGTCGCTCAGTGGATTGCCCATCTTTAAAAATTTTACGTGTGGTATTTGCGTCGACAATCCCACCGCACACCATGCATGTCGCTATAGCCTTAGAAACAGTCCCCTGTTCTGGATCAAAACCTTCTGGCCACTTTTCATAGCCATCGCCCACAATATGAAATTCTAATTTGCTCTTCGAAACTTTTGGATAAAGAGCAACTTTCTTCTTTTCTTTCTTAACCAACCAAAACTGACGCATGAGGTGAATGTCTTGTCCGCACGAAGGATTTTGACATGGTATCGTGCGCGCCCAAATATAACCGACAGGGATACTACCATCGGGGTCATGTGGAAAAAATCCATCCAATTCTTTTTGTGCTTCTTTAAAAACCCATTCACCCCAGTAACGCACCGCGTTCACGAGCGGGTTAAAGTCAGTGGTTTGTGAATCAGTTGTCGGGTCGAAAAGAGCGGGCTGTTCATCCTTCCCCTTTTTCTTATTTTTACCTTGTGCCTTTGGGCTTCCCACTTGCGGCTTCGCCCACTCAGGCATGCCCTCAAACGGACGCCCGAACTTCTGCGGGTATTCCAGCGTGGCTTTTTCGATCAGCACCGCCACAGGGTTGTAATCGTTGGCGTAGGATTCGCACCCCAGGCGCAAGGCTTCGAGCGGGTACGAACCGCCGCCCGAGAACGGGTCGAGCACCTTGGGCGGCACGCCGCCGTTGGCTTCCAAAATCTCGCGGCGGGCGCGTTCCAGCAGGCTCTGGTTGTTCGAGTTCTCCCACTGACTCAACTGGATGATGAAATCGCGCTTCTTCTGCCATTCTTCGGCGTCTTTGGGCGCGGGCGTCAGCGCGGCATAGGCGGTGGCGCGGCTGGCGGCTAAGGGGCGGCGCGCCCACCAAGTATGCAAATTCTTGATGTGTCCACGACGGGCATCATTATCTTGATTTGACGCTTCGCTAATATCTTTTACTGGAAAGGATACCTCGATAAAGCGACGAAAATCCCGCACGTCTTTCTGGACTTTGGGCTGCTTGCCGTTGCTCATGCACGTTCTCCCTTTGATGTGATCTCATTCACCGATACCATATAACGGACTTCCACCTGCTCTTCGGGCTTCAATAGCGCCGCAGGATTTTGCACCCGATACAACGCGGGCGCTTTGGACGCGTTCAAGACCGCATACAGATAAAACTCATCCTGAAAACGCTTCGCCTTGAACCATTCATTCTGAGTCAGCGCCACGGGACCCACCTCCGCCCTGGCTTTGACCTCAATGTAGCGCTTGTGCCCATCGGGCGAAGTAGATCGCACATCAAATCCCAAATTTTCCTTCGACACATCTTCGGGTCTCCAACCTTGCTGGCGTTCATATTGCATGGTCACATCCATGCCGATCTGCTCCACGTCATCATCGCTGACCATGACATTTTCTTCGATTTCAGGAACGACGCGCACCATGCCTATAAAACGCGGCGTGGAGATGGTCAGGTTGCGTTCCTGTTGCAAGCCCGATTTCAAATCACGCAAGGCGAGTTCGTAGCCTGCCTTTTGTTCTTCCTTCGGCTTGATAAAACGTTCCAGAAACTCGCCGTTATCGCGCCTGGTATACAATCCAATTAGATCCCCGTCCAGTTTCAAGATCAAATATTCCAGCGAGCGCACGCCATATTTTTCTTTGATGGCGGCTTGCCGTTCGCGCTCTATGAGCAAAGTTTCCTTGTACTTTTCGAGTTCAGGCAATAGAACCGTGAACGTCGTTTTCTTGAGCGCTTCCACATCCACACTTTCTTTGCACTTGCCATTCTCTTGCAAGTCCCAAAGAATAGCGGGGTTAACTGCGCGAAATTCACCAGAGTTCAAATCGGCGAAGAGCGCGAACAAGCGCGTGCCGGTCACCTGGCCGCGGCCATCCAAAATCTCACCCTGGTAAAAAAGAATTGTCCCGTCCAACCTGCCATCGGGATCTGTGAAAATTGCGCCCTGCGAAAGTGTATTCACAAGGGCGCGCTCGACCCAAACCAACAAGGCTTCGAACAACGGATGGCCAAACGAAATAAACTCCGCCTGGGATACGTGCATGGCGGCTTCTTTATCAAAGGTGGCCAGCGGGTAACGTTTTTGCAAACTTCCGTGTCCCCGGCGGAATGGCTCTTCCTCTGCAATCTGCTTCAACTGAAACGGCAACGATTCAATGCTCAAGAATGAGCCGCGCGAAAATTCCTTCACGATCTTTGCAGTCCACTTGCCATCCAGTACTTCAAAGGCGCGCTTGAAGAATGCTTCGGTGTATTCAGGAATCAGACGATATTCACGCGCCTGATCCGCTTTTTCTTTCATGCGTGTGTAGTCAATGTAACGCGTGGCCAGACTCTCGCCAAGATTATTCCGCACGCGCTGGAGGTAATCTTGATCCACTATGATCTCGATATCTTTCAGAATTTCATCCATACTGCGTGCGCCCGCGGCGGCTTCCACCATTAATTGCGACAGCCCTTTGCCTTGAATAATATCCCCCAACACATCAAACACTTTATCCGAACCGAGCGCATCCTTGATTTCGTCCAGCTTCTTAAACAAGGCGGTCATCACCGCACCTTCACGCGTGTCAGTGGCCACCAGGTTGAAAATAAACACTTCACGAGTTTGCCCATAACGGTGGATACGTCCCATGCGCTGTTCCAGCCGGTTGGGATTCCATGGCAGATCGTAATTGATCATCAAGTTGCAGAATTGCAGGTTGATACCTTCGCCCGCGGCTTCGGTGGCGATCAATACCTGGGCTTCGTTTTTGAAGGTCGCTTCGGCTTTGATGCGCTCTTCCAGACGCATGCCCCCGTGAATGGTGCAAACGCTGTAGCCCCATTTATCCTTGATGTGTCTTTCGAGATGATCGAGCGTGTCGCGTGACTCGGTGAAGATCAAAATCTTCGAACCGGGATGCTGTTGATTCAAATCTGCCAATGAGTTTTTCAAATGGCGCAATTTGATCTCGCTCTCGGATTCAACGATGGCTTTGGCTTGCCGGATCAAATCCTTGATCGTTTCAATTTCAGCGCGCAACTCGTCCTGATTCTCCGCCACGCTGAGCGTTTCCCAGATTTCTTCCTCCGCCCAACGGGTCTGTTCGTCTTCGTCTTCCTCATCGTCTGCTGGATTATAGGGTGTGTAACCGTTGCGATTGTTTTGGGTCGCGCCTTCCAGCAGTTCATCCAAACGCTTCTTTCGGCGTTCCAAAGATTTCAACAAAGCATAGGTGCTCGAAGCAAGGCGGCGCTGTAAAATCACCAAAGCAAAGGCGATGTTGCGGCGCTTATCCGGTTTGGTGATGGCCTTGTTGTATTGCTCGTTCACGTAGCGATACAAGGCGTTGTACAGGTCTTTTTCTTTCGGACTTTCCACCCCTAAATTAAATGGTTTTGTGTTGACGTAGCGCGGAAGAAAGAGCGGCTTGCCTTCAAAATCCTTCAAATCTTCTTTCACCCTGCGAATAAAGAGCGGGTTTTCCTGATTACGAATCGACTCTGCCACCATTTCTGTGGTGGCAAAGAAACCCGGCTCCAGCAAATCGAGGAATAATCTGAAATTCTCTGGATCGCCGCGGTGCGGGGTGGCTGTCAGGAAAAGCAAGTGTGTGCTGATATCCGAAAGCACTTCGCCTAACTTGTAGCGCCCAGTCTTGTCCAGTTTGTCGCCATAGCGATAGGCTGATATTTTGTGGGCTTCGTCCACGATGATCAAGTCAAAATGAGATGAGGCCAGAGTTGCCGCAATGTCATCCTGCTTGGCGAAGTCAATCGAAGCGATCATTTGACTTTCGCGCGCCCAGATATTCTCGCCGTAGGAAGCATCCATCAATCCCCGATCTACTTTGATGAAATTCTCTTCAAAGCGATCGTGCATTTCACGTCGCCATTGATCTTTCAAATGTCCAGGGGCAATAATCAAAACCCGCTTGACCAGATTGCGAAGCTTCAGTTCTTTGATGATCAACCCCGCCATAATAGTCTTACCTGCGCCAGGGTCATCGGCAATCAAAAAGCGAATACGCGGCAACTGCAAGACAAATCCATACACCGCTTCGATCTGGTGCGGCAATGGGTCAACCTTGCAGGTGTTCATTGCCAATAATGGATCGTACAACGAAGCATAGCGATAGCGTTTTGCTTCCACTGAAAGAAATACACTGCGCGGTTCCGCGGCAAAAGGTGTTAATTTCTCGGCTTCAATTTCTGGTATGTCTGATTTTTTTATTAGCCGATCGATATGGACACGCGAATTGATCGTAACCCCCACAATGCGAACATAATCGCCTTGTTCTTCTGCAAGGTTAACTTCCACTGGCTCAGGCCATTGTGGCCCGCGTAAGATGGTGCCGGGTTTGATATCCATGGAATGATCAATGCCCTATATTTGTATGCTGCTTAGAAACAAAAAACCGCCCGACGCGAATCGCGTGGGCGGCGGGATGTCCCGCACGCTTTGATAAAAGAGCAACGCAGCGTGCGAAATTGCATGATATTATTTCCCTGTCCGCTACGCGGCGAAATCGCGTAGTACGTTATCCAAGTCTCGCGGGTTGGCGCCTGCGGGACTTGTTGCTTACCGCTTGCTCAAGCGCTGGCGGCACGATGTAAGTATAGACGAGAGGGGCGATTTTGTCGACTTGTTAGGGCTTGTTGTTAGGGCTTGTTGTTAGGGCTTGTTGGGCTTAAATTCATCCCGCGAACCCTTCATGGTTAAGATTTTCTGCCTATGACCCGAAACTAGGCCAATAATTCGAGAAGACGCTCTTTTTCACTCATAGGGCGATATGCAAGAATGTTATCTACCCAACCTCCATTCCAACGCCGTGAAACGCTGGGCAACCTTGTTATTGCGGACCGCCATGTTGATGGCGCGCGGATTGCCCGCCAGCACGCATAGTTTGCGGGCGCGGGTGATGGCGGTATATAGCAGGTTGCGTTGCAGCATGGTGTAGTGCTGGGTCACGATTGGCATCACCACCACGGGGAATTCTGATCCTTGGGCTTTGTGGATCGAAACGACATAGGCCAGGGTCAACTGGTCCGCGTCGCTCCAATCATAGGTCGCGGTGCGCCCATCGAAGTCCAGGACAAGAGTCTGTTCGATAACATCCAGCGAGCGGACAAAACCGATATCGCCATTGTAGACATCCTTGTCATAGTTATTCTGGGTCTGCATGACCTTGTCGCCCAGGCGAAAGATGGTCCCGTACAGTTTGCGCTCGGGCTTGTTATCTGCTGGCGGATTGAGTTTCTCCTGCAAGCGTTCGTTGAGTGCGATCACCCCGGCGGGACCGCGATAGATGGGCGACAGCACCTGGATGTCCCGGACGGCATCGAAACCAAATTTCTGCGGAATTCTTTCCGAGACTACCTCCACGATCCAGTCCGCGGCGGAGGCGGCATCTTCGGCGGGGAAAAGGAAGAAGTCGCCATTCTCCTTTGAGAATATTGGGAATTTGCCTTGATTAATCAGATGGGCATTGGTAATGATTCTAGAATCGGCGGCCTGCCGAAAAATAGTACTCAGCCGGGTGATCGGCGCGACCCCACTACCGATCAGGTTGCGCAGTACGTCGCCGGCCCCCACCGAGGGCAGTTGGTCCACATCCCCGACAAACAGCACATGCGTGCCGGGACGGATGGCCTTTAGCAGATGATTCGTCAACAGCAGGTCCAACATCGAGGCCTCGTCCACTACCAGAAAGTCGAGATCGAGCGGATTTTCCTCGTTGCGCTGAAAACCTTCCACCGGAGAAAATTCCAACAGGCGGTGGATGGTGCTGGCGGGATGTCCCGTGGCTTCAGAGAGACGCTTGGCGGCGCGGCCGGTTGGAGAAGCCAGCGCGAAGCGTTTGTGCTGGGCCGCGAGGGTGGTGATCAGGGATTTCAGGCAGGTGGTTTTCCCTGTCCCCGGACCGCCCGTCAGGATGGTGAGCGGATGCGCCAGCGCCATGTTTACCGCGGCCTGTTGTTCCTCAGACAGGTTCCCGGCGGGAAAGAGAGTATGGTTGATCGTCTTTTCCTGGGAGACTGCACTGGCCAATGTGCGTAATCGTTCGGCAACCCCCTTCTCACCAAAGTAAAGCGGCGTCAAATAGATGACGGGTGTGCCGTACATCGCTTGGGATTCAGAGACCGCTTGTGTGCTTTTTGCGCCCTGCCTGCTTTGCAAGGGAATCGTCTCCGGGCGAATGCGATCATCCTGTGCCAGGCGTTCCAGGGCGGGGGCGATCAGTTCCTGGGATACCGCCAGCAACTCGATGGCTTTCTGCGCTAGCAATTCCCTGGGGACGTAGACATGACCGTCGTTGATCATTTCGTTCAGGGCGAAGACGATGCCTGCTTCGATGCGGGACGGATGTTCGGCGGGCAGGCCCAGGGCTTGCGCGATGCGGTCGGCGGTTTTGAAACCAATGCCATAGATATCGCGTTCAAGTTGATAGGGATTTTTCTGGACGGTTTCCAGCGAAGCATCCCCGTAGGTTTTGTAGATCTTGACCGCCAGATTGGTGCTGACCCCGTGACCATGCAGGAAGACCATGATCTCCTTGACCTGTTTTTGTTCCTTCCAGGCCGTGGTGATCTTCTGCTTGCGCTCCTCGCCGATGCCAGGCACCTCGAGCAGGCGCTGTGGAGTGGTCTCGATCACATCGAAGGTATCTTCCTTGAAGCGTTCAACGATGCGTTCGGCAAAGCGCGGACCGATGCCTTTGATCATGCCCGAACCGAGATAGACTTGGATCCCGGCCACCGTGGCGGGCAGGGTCTGTTCGCAGACTTCCGCCTTGAATTGTGGGCCGTGCTTTGGATGGTTGTCCCATTGTCCCTGCAGGCGCAGGTGTTCCCCGGGCGAGAGTTCGGGCAAATTTCCCACCACCGTGGCCAGGCCTTCGGAATTCAGGGAGGCTTTATTTGCAAAGCGGTGAGCCAGTGTAGTATCCGGGCGCAGGCGCAAGACCGTGTATCCATTTTCAGGATCATAGTAGGTGATGCGTTCAACAGCGCCGGAGAGGGTGTCCATGACGGCAAGTATACTTGGCACGGATGGAATGAACATCATCTCAATGCAACGTGCTACAATCTATATGGCATTGAGAAAACCCCGTTGCAGGTGGGACCGCCTGCCCTGACGGGCTTGGTTAGGGTGGGTGTTCTCGCCGCACATGGAGCAGGGCGTCACGCGTAGACCACCCGTGATCTGCTTGGCCAACTGCGGAGTGCCACCAACGGGACAAAGCCTTGTTCCCATCTTCATCGATATGTTGAAAACGACATCACACCATCATTGATATCTGCAATACGTTGAGATGGATATGGGGCGAGCGTGTGGCATAGGGGTTTTAGGGTAAAATGCGGGCTGGTAAGCCGCATTGTGAGTGGCAGAGAGTTATTTGCGCCTTTTACGCCCATTTCTGCAAATAACTGGCGCGGAATCACAAGCCCGCTACCCAGCCCTAAAATGCTCAAATCTGTTGACTAGATAATGGTAATCTTGTATATTGGTAAAAGTCTTTTGGGTTTGGCTCAATTATGACTACGTCACCATCTTTTTCGGCAGTTGATTCTCTAACTGGATATTTATATCAAGTTAGATATGCCTTATTGGATGCATTGAAAAGAGTCAAAGATGATGTTCGTTTCACAGTATCCTTAGAGACTTTAGATGATATTGTATTTGAGACTGCTGGGCAGCCAGTAGAACTATTACAAGCAAAGCATCACAGTAAACCAGCTAACTTAACTGACAATTCAAATGACTTGTGGAAAACGATAAGAATTTGGGTTGAACAATATAAAACAAAATTAGAGTCCAGATTTTATCTGGTAACAACAGCAAAGGCTGCCGATGGTTCAGCAGTGTATTATTTGAGGGAAGATAAGAATAGAGATGTGTCAAAAGCAATTTCACGCTTGGATGCAGTTTCTCAAACATCAACTAGTAAGGGAAATCTGGCCGGGTACGATGCCTACCGTTCTTTAAACTCTCAAGAAAAAGAAGATTTGATAGGCCGAATAACTGTCTTGGATGCAACGCCAACGATTTTAAATTTAGAAAACGAGTTGCGTCGAGAAGTTTTTCATGCTGTTGAGATGAAATATCTTGATTCGTTCATATTACGGTTGGAAGGTTGGTGGTATCGCCGAGCTTTACAACATTTAAAAAGAGATAATCAAAAGCCAATTTTGGCTGAAGAGATTATTGCTGAAGAGGCTAATCTTCGAGAACAATTTAAACAAGACAACTTGGTAGTGGACGAAGATATTCTATCTGCCACAATTGACGAAAGTGGTTATCAAGATCGCTTATTTGTTCAGCAGCTTAAGTTAATCGATGTTAGGGATAAGAGGATATTTATTGCTATCAGAGACTATTTTCGTGCATTCGAACAGCGTTCGAGATGGGTTAGAGAGGAACTACTTCAGGTTGGGGAATTAGACAAATATGAGACTCGCTTGATGGAGGAATGGGAAATCCGTTTTGAGCAAATACGTGATCAGATAGGCGATCAAACGGCAGAAAACGAAAAGCGTCGTCTTGCACAAGAGTTATATTCTTGGATTGAAACGGGTGACCTTCAACAAGTTCGTCCTCAAGTAAATGAGCCATCGATGGCTAGAGGTTCTTACCATATACTCTCGGACAATCAGGTTGTTGGATGGCACCCAGAGTTTAAGCAAAGGCTAATGCAAATAATAGGAGTGGGTGGATAAATGAGATCATGGCCAACTCGTTCAAAAGAAGCAGCAAATTTGTTCAATCCAGCCTTTTGTTGTGCCGTATTAAGTGCAACAGTGAGCAATTATTCTCAACAAGATAACCTTGGGATGCCATTTCCCTTGGCTTTTATTGTCTTACCAGTAATACTACATAAGCGGACAAGAAACACATTACCTTACAATACTCGTACTTCTCTCGCAGCTTGGCTGGAAGAGAAGCCGTATGCGCGAATTCAATTTTATGAGCGCGCAATCTCACTTAAACCTTTTGTTCGAGAAGCAATTCTTTTTGGAGTCACTAATGATTGGTTAGTTATCGAATCTGGTCGACTAAAAAGCAAGTTGGCAGATTCGAAATTTAAGAATTTTCTCCAGTATATGGATGGAGAAGCAAGAGAGTGTGTTTTGCGCGCTAGACTTGTAGGTAAATGGTTTGCGGCTGCTGGCTCTGCTGAAACAGTTTTGTCATTGTGGGAGGTAAACCCATGAGCTTTCAAATATTGAATATTGTCCTGTATAGTAACAAGGGTGAAAAACGGGTTCTTAATTTGAAACCCGGTGAGTTAAATATCATTACGGGTGATTCCAAAACAGGTAAAACTGCATTAATAGAAATTATCGATTATTGCCTCGGGAGTTCCGAGTGTAATATTCCTGAGGGGATTATTCGCCGTTCAGTATCTTGGGCAGGGTTGCGTTTGCAAGTTCGGGATGGTGAAGTTTTTGTTGCAAGAAAGTTGCCACCCCGTGGTGAAAGCAAATCTTCCCCTATTGTCTATTATGATGTCAAGAAAAAGATTGATATTCCTGATCATTCTGTTCTGCGGCAAACAACGAATACTGAAACTTTGGAGTTATTGCTTTCTAAACATGCGGGGATTGGGGAAAATATTCACGAGCCTGTGGAAGGTCAAACACGTTTGGCGCTTTCAGCGAATATCCGACATGCATTGTTTTTTACCTTTCAGCAACAAAGTGAAGTTATTAGTAATAAATATTTATTCCATAAACAAAGCGATCCTTTCATTCCCCAAGCAATCAAAGATACATTGCCGTATTTTCTGGGTTCTGTAGATGAAGAATATGTCAGGAAATTGGATCAGTTAAGACGAATGAAAGCAAGCTTACGAACTTTAGAGCACAAATTATCAGAATTTGAATCCATAAAGGGAGTAGGCGTTACAAAGGCCCACACTTTGTTGTCAGAGGCACAAGATTTAGGAATTTATTCTGCCGAAAAGCTTCCAGAATCTTGGGAGGAATGTGTTGCCAGTTTGCAAGAAGTTCAGAGGAGACCTGTAAAACCAGAAGAAGAGATAGCTTTGGAAGATCAGGCATTTGAAAATCTCCAAAAAGAACGTCTTGAATTAATTGATGAACTCAAGAAGACAAAAGACCAACTGGACTCCGCCAAATCCCTTGATACGGATAGACGTGGGTATTCAGGTGAAGCCCAAGAACAACTAGCTCGATTGAAAAGTTTGAATCTTTTTGAATCGACTGATTCGCATGACCGTATTTGCCCAATATGTCAAACGCCTTTGAGTAGCGACCATGTACCTTCGTATGATGAATTGAGGAATTCGGTAAACCAACTTGAAAATCAGGTTAGAGGTGTATCAGAGCCTTCTGCAAAAATGCAACAGGCAATAAGGGCACTCGATGAAAAAGTCGATAGCCTGAAAACTAAATTATCTGCGAATAGAGAATCTTTGGAAGCTATTCAAGCGTCCAATCAAAAATTGCAGGAGGTTCGTGATAGAGGTGCGCGCAGAGCCTATATTCTTGGAAGAATTGGACTTTACTTAGAAAGTTTGCCTCAACTTGATGACACAAGTGATTTGCGGGTTGAAATTCAACAGCTGAGAGAAAAAGTGAAGCTGCTTGAAGAGGAAATTAGCGAAGAGACTATTCAAGAAAAAACCTTATCCATTTTATCCATCATAAGTCAAGATATGAGTGTTTGGGCGAAACAATTAAGACTAGAGCATTCCGAATACCCATTGAGACTTGATCTTAAGAAATTGCAATTGGTCGCCGATACTATAGATGGACCAGTTTCAATGGATAAGATGGGCAGTGGAGAAAATTGGGTTGGATATCATCTTATAGCTCATTTTGCATTACACAAGTGGTTTACAACCAAAAATCGTGCTGTTCCAAGATTTCTTTTCATTGACCAACCTTCACAAGTTTACTTTTCACCCGATAAAGGGTTGGATTGGCAATCTGGTGATGTGCGAGATGAAGATCATGAAGCTGTTGGGCGTATGTTTAATTTAGCGTATACCGTCGTGAAAGAACTAAGTCCCAAAATGCAAATTATTATTACCGATCATGCTGATATTAATGAGAAATGGTTCCAAGATTCTGTAATTGAAAGATGGCGTACAGGCAAAAAACTTATCCCTGTTGAGTGGGATGAAGATTAGATGACAAGACTAAAAGTGAACAGGATACCATTTCTAACAAACTTGCAAGCGTGAGCTATGCTTTGATTTTTTTATTGCATGATGCAGATGCGCCTTCTAATTTTTCCAATGACGTTCTAAAGCAGTTATCCGAGCTTGAACATAATCATTGGCTGAAAGAGAAAATAGCTGATGGGTGGAAATTTGCAACCGCACTATAACAATGCGAGATCCCATTCCTCTCTGTTGCCTTGGAACGAATTGTCTGAAGAGGAGAAAGAAAAGGATCGCGATATCGTCTGCGGCATTCCTAAAATCTTGGCATGTGCAAAAAGATGCTGTCCATCTGGTTTTATCTCGGGCTCATAATTTTAAACGCAATTTTGAAGCGGGATAGAAGTCGTAAAGAAAAAACCGTTCATTGCAAAGAGGTTTCTTGGCGCGGGAAGGTTGAAATAAGTATGTGACGAGGTGATGTATCGTCGCCCACGGGGTATTGAATTATGAGTAGCTATCAGGTTGAGTATGGCCTTGACAGATTCCCAAATCATTGTGTATTATAAGAACACTTGTTCGGTACTCGACACTTATCCTGCCCTACACATTCGCACCGAACCGAAAGGATAAAAACATGAAAGTCATCGCCAAACTATTTGGAACCTTAATCAAGGCTGTGTTGGCCTTGTTGATCCTCGCTCTCCTCACTCCCATCCTGTACTTCGCCTGGCGCGCAAACCAGCCGATGGACATGCCCGAATTCAATGGGCTGACCTACGTGCAGTACATGGACT
>Ga0210044_10007048_pt1 | contig 14515 bp, 7 predicted proteins | sample CryGey13umfilter_2_FD_183959 | JGI IMG/M metagenome (GOLD analysis project Ga0210044, IMG submission 183959) | Groundwater microbial communities from aquifer in Utah, USA - Crystal Geyser 4/9/14 3 um filter (SPAdes) (version 2) | ecosystem: Environmental > Aquatic > Deep subsurface > Groundwater...
CGACGCGTGAGGCGCTGCGGCAGCTGCGGCGCTTCGTGCTCGACTTCCCCGAGGATCAGCGCCTGCCCGACGCACGGCGCATGATCGACAAATGCCTCGGCCTGCTGGCTCGGCACGAGCTCTACGTGGCTCGCTTCTACGCCCATCGCGACGCCTGGGCGGGCGCGGCGGGTCGGCTTCGGACGCTCCTGGCGACCTACGCGGGCAGCGGCCTCGAGCCCGAGGCGCTCTTGCTCCTGGGTCAGGTCTACCTCGAGCTGAACGACCGCGCGCAGGCGCGGCAGGCCTTCGGGGAGCTGGTCGAGCGCTTTCCGGCCGCCGAAGAGGCCACGGACGCGCGCGCCGCTCTGAGACGTCTGGGTCCGGCGCGTCAGGCCCCGGCTCCAGAGCCGACGCCCGCGAGCTGAGCGGGCGCCTCGACGGCCAAGAGGTGCAGCCTCTTGCCTCGGCGGCGCAAGGGAGGTCCCCGGTCTTGGCGCGAGAAATGAGGAATACCCTGTTGATTCAAGAGGGTACGGGACTCGACCGCGAGTTGAAAAACTCCTTGGCACCAGCGTCGGGGTCGGGCTACGTTGGCGTCCATATGACAACTATCCGCCATAACGGGAATCTCCTCGCGCTCCTTTGCCTGTCCGGTGTCGGCCTCTTGGCCCCCGGCCTGGCGCATGCTCAGGATGCGGATGGCGACGGCGTGCCGGACGTCCGCGACGTCTGTCCGACGACGCCACCAGCGACCACGGTCGACGGCGCTGGATGTGACGCCTTCTGTGAGGTGGTGGACTCGACGTCGGATGTCTTCCTGCGCTCGCGTCTGCTCGAGGTCGGCACGCACGCGGCGGGCTCCTTCGGTTCCTCGATTGCGCCGCCCGCGAGCTGGCACGCACGAGTGACTGGCGCGTCCACCGATCGACTCGGCTTCGTGGCCAACCCCCAAGCCGACGGCTGGACGAACTACAACGGTGACTTCTTCGTCCCAGGAACGCCCGAGGAGGGCTTCGGCCTCTCCATCGGCGGGAGGAACTACTACAACGGCGGTTTGGTCGGCAGCAATGGCATCGCCGGCGGCTTCACGGGCACACGCGTCGAGTGCCTGCCGCTCGTCTGCGGTCGTCGTGGCGGTGGCTCGGTGTTCTGGAGTGGCGCGGTCGCGGGCATCAACGTCGACCACACCTACTCCGTGCTCAACGAGGGGCTCTTCATCCTGGTCGAGGTCACGCTGACGAACACCACGGGTGCCGCGCAGACGGTCACCTACCTGCGCAACGTGGACCCGGACAACCAGCGGCCGCTCACGGGCGTCTACGCGACGAGGAACACGATCATCAGCCAGGGAGACGGCACGGCCGCCTCCCTGGCGCTGGTCAGCGCGGAGACCGACGCCGTACCTGGCGTGGCCGACGCCTCCTACATCGCGCTGCTCTCGTCCGATCCCGACGCGCGCGTGACCTATGGCGGCTTCAGCAACCGCAACCCGAACGACGTCTTCGACTGCACCGGAGGCCTGACCTGCGCGACGGGTTCGTCGACGACCCGCGACATCGCCATCTCTCTGGCCGTGCGCAAGACGATTCCGGCTGGACGCTCTGTCACCTTCTCCTATGCCTACACCCTCGACGTGGTGTCGGTGGCCACCTCCGCCGCCTGCACGGTCCCCGCGATCTGCGGCGACGGTGTGGTCGAAGGTACCGAGAGCTGTGATGACGGCGGCACAGCCGCCGGCGATGGCTGCGACCCCACCTGCAACTTCGAGCCCGGCTACGTCTGCACCGGGTCCCCGAGCGTGTGCGTTCCGGACTGCGGTGACGGCATGATCGTCGGCGCGGAGACCTGCGACGACGGCGGCACGGCGGCGGGCGACGGCTGCTCGGCGACGTGCACGATCGAGTCTGGCTACGGCTGCATGGGCGCGCCGAGCACGTGCGCTCCGGTGTGCGGCGACGGCATGATCGTCGGCGCGGAGACCTGCGACGACGGCGGCACGGCGGCGGGCGACGGCTGCTCGGCGACGTGCACGATCGAGTCTGGCTACGGCTGCATGGGCGCGCCGAGCACGTGCGCTCCGGTGTGCGGCGACGGCATGATCGTCGGCGCGGAGACCTGCGACGACGGCGGCACGGCGGCGGGCGACGGCTGCTCGGCGACGTGCACGATCGAGTCTGGCTACGGTTGCATGGGTGCGCCGAGCACCTGCGCTCCGGTGTGCGGCGACGGCATGATCATCGGCGCGGAGACCTGCGACGACGGCGGCACGGCGGCGGGCGACGGCTGCTCGGCGACGTGCACGATCGAGTCCGGCTACGGTTGCATGGGTGCGCCGAGCACGTGCGCTCCGGTGTGCGGCGACGGCATGATCATCGGCGCGGAGACCTGCGACGACGGCGGCACGACGGCGGGCGACGGCTGCTCCGACGCCTGCGCGCTCGAGACCGGCTTCGTCTGTGTCGGCACGCCCTCCGTGTGCGGTATCTGCGTCGACACGGAGGCGGGCGCCACGGCCGACCTCGGCTGCATGGCGGGTGCTCCCATCTGCGTGGGCAGCGGAGTCACGGCGTTCTGCGCGCCTTGCGTCGATGACACCAGCGGCGGAATGGACACGGGCTGCGCGGCGACTGCGCCGAGCTGCGACACCTCGGGGGCCCCGGCCCACCTCTGTCAGGCCTGTGAGGACACGGCGGCGGACGCTGGCGTGGACAACGGCTGCGTCGCGGCGACGCCCGTCTGTGGCACTGGCAGCGCGGGCGCGCCCACCTGTTTCGAGTGCGTCACGGACGCGCATTGCAGCACGGGCACGGTCTGCAATGCGGCGGGGGCGTGTGTCCCGGGCTGCGCGGACGACTCGGATTGTGTGCCGTCTCCGGCCACCCCGCTCTGTGACATCACCGCGCGCAGCTGCGTCGAGTGTCTCGCGGACACGGACTGCACGGGCACGGAGATCTGCTCAGCGAGCAGCGCCTGCACCTCCATCGACACGGATGGCGATGGCGTACCCGACGCCGACGACCTCGACGACGACAACGACGGAATCCCGGACACGTCCGAGGTCGACCCGAGCTTGGTCGGCGACAGCGACGACGACGGAGTGCTCGACTACGAGGATCCCGACTTCGTCACCTGCACTGACGCGGACGCGAATGGCGTCTGTGACGAGCTGCCCGAGTCCGTGGACTTCGATCAGGACGGCATCGCCAACCACCTCGACCTGGACGCCGACGGTGACGGCGTGAACGACCTCGTCGAGGGCGGCGGGGAGGACACGAACGGTGACGGCCTGGTCGACGACTTCGTCGATGGCAACGGCGACGGCCTGAACGACGCCTACGCCGCCAGCCCGCTGCCGCTCCCGAACACGGACGGGACGGACGGCCCCGACTTCCTGGACGTCGACGACGACGGTGATGGTGTCAACACCATCTTCGAAGGCCCGACGGCGCAGGACACGGACGGCGACGGAACGCCTGACTACCTCGATGCCGACGACGACGGTGACGGGATGCCGACCGTGGACGAGAACGCCGATCCGAACGGCGACGGCGATCCCGCAGACGCGCTCGACACGGACGGCGACGGGACGCCCGACTATCTCGACCCGGCCGACAACTCCGACGCTGGCATGTCCGACGGTGGCATGGCGGACGGCGGCGACGCCGGAACACTCGATGGCAGCGTGCCCAGCGGTGGCGGCGTCTCCGGAGGCGCGCTCTGCAGCGCATCGCCTGGCCCCGGTCGCTCCGCACCCATCTGGCTGATTTTCAGCGCCCTGCTGTCCATCCTGGTCGTGCGCCGTCGCCGCTCCTGAGGACCAGCCCCAATGCCCAATCAAGATCTGCAATCGAGGATGACTCTCATGACCTCCGCTCGAATCAGCGTGTTCGCGTTGGCTCTCTCCCTGCTCGTGCCCGGCCTGGCATCGGCTCAACGCGGCACGCTCGATCGCTACCGCGCCTCCGAGACGACGGAAGACGATTTCCACCTCAGTCGTCCCGGCGACTTCGGAGACGGTCGTTTCGCGGCGCAGCTTCAGCTCGACTACGGCCTGAACCCTCTGGTGTACGAGGCTCGACTCGGTCACCCTGGGTCCGAGATCGAGGCCATCGTGCAGCACCAGCTCACGGGGACCCTCGGCTTCGCCTACGGCCTCTCGGACAGGTTCGTTGTCTTCGCCGGCTTGCCCATCGTGCTGGTCATGAACGGCGCAGCGGACGCGGCCGCGGCGACCTACGGCGTGCCCTCCGCGACGGGCGCCGGTCTCGGTGACGTCTACCTCGGCGCGGGTGCGCGCGTCGTGGGTGAAGACGGCGGCGACTATGTGATCGGCGCGCAGTTGACCCTCACCCTCCCGAGCGGCGGCGCCGCCTATCGTGGTGACCGCTCGCTCAGTGTTCACCCCGAGCTCTTGGGCGAGGTCCACTTGGGCGCGGGCGCTCGGCTCGTGCTCAACTTGGGCGCGCTGATCCGCGACCCCACGTCGTCGTCTGCGAGCAACCTCGAGTTCGGTCACGAGCTCACCTACGGCGCTGGTGTGGCGATCCCCGTGTGGACCGACCCCGCGGCCTCGACCACGCACCTCGACGCCCACGCTCAGCTCTACGGCGCCTCGACCTTCTCGCTCCTGGGCGAGAATGGCGCGACGGATCTGGAGGCGACCGCCGGCCTGAAGTTCTTCCACGAGTCCGGCGTCGTGGCGGGCCTCGCCGCAGGCCCTGGCCTGATGCGTGGCTTCGGCAGCCCGGACCTGCGCGCCATCGCCAGCGTGGGCTGGGCGATGCCCCAGGAGACCGGTCCCGTCGACATCGACGGCGACGGAATCATGGACGACGTCGACGAGTGTCCCACCGAGGCCGAGGACGTAGACGGCTTCGAGGACGAGAACGGCTGCGCGGATCCGGACAACGACGGGGACACCATCCTCGACACGGACGATCCGTGCCCGAACGAGCCTGAGACGGTCAACGACTATCAGGACGAGGACGGCTGCCCGGACGAGATCGGTGATCGCGACGGCGACGGCATCTTGGACAACGTCGATCAGTGTCCGGACGAGCCGGAAGACGTCGACACCTTCGAGGACGACAACGGCTGCCCCGACCCGGACAACGACGGGGATGGCGTGCTCGACGCCGACGACCGTTGCCCGCTCGAGCCCGGCGTCGGCGCGAACCACGGCTGTCCCGACCCGGACCGCGACGGTGACACCGTCGTCGACCGCCTCGACAACTGCCCGGACGAGCCGGGACCGGTCGAGAACCAGGGCTGCGCCGAGCGTCAGCAGGTGGTGATCGGCGATGGTGGCCTGCAGATCGTCGACCGCGTGTACTTCCGCACGAACCGCTCACGCATCCAGCATCGCAGCTTCGCGCTGCTGATGAACGTGGCCAATGTCCTCAACGCCCACCCCGAGATCCAGCGCATCCGCGTCGAGGGTCACACCGATGATCGGGGCAGCCGCGAGAACAACATGAGGCTGAGCCAGGCGCGCGCCGAGGCCGTCGTGACCTTCCTCGTGGAGCGGGGGCACGTGGCCGCAGGCCGCCTCGAGGCGCAGGGTTTTGGGCCCGACCGCCCGCTGGTGCCGGACGCCACCTCGGCGGAAGACCTGGCGAAGAACCGTCGAGTCGAGTTCAACATCCCGAGCGACACCCGCATCCAGGAGCGAAACTCTGGACCCGGCGCCGACACCGTCGATTGACCTGGGCTCGAGCGGATACTTGCCGCTGGGTGACCATCGGAGATAGGCTGCCGTCACCCGTGGACGACCGCACAAAGCAGATTCTCGCGCTCGGCCGAGAGCACTACGAAAAGCGTGAGTTCGACAAGGCGGAGCACTACCTGCGGCAGGTCGTGGACCGGAACCTCAAGTTCGCGGACGTCTACAACATGCTGGGCGTGATCAGCCACGATCGCGGCGAGTTCGAGGATGCCCAGAAGTTCTTCGAGAACGCGCTGGCCATCAACCCGAGCTACACCGAGGCGGCCCTGAACCTCTCGGTCACCTACAACGATCTCGGTCGCTACGACGAGGCCAAGCGCATCTACCAGGCCGCCATCGCCCACGGTGAAGAGGGCCCGGGGCAGCTCGATCCCTTCGTGCGCGGCAAGATCGCGAACCTCCACGCCGAGGTCGGTCAGGCCTACGTGGACGCCGGTCTCGTGGCCGAGGCCATGCACGAGCTGCGCAAGGCCGTGCTGCTCTGCCCGCACTTCGCCGATCTGCGCCTGAAGCTCGCGAACCTCTACCGCCAACAGGGCGATCTCGACGCCGCGCGCTTCGAGCTCAAAGAGGCCATCGTGCAGAAGCCCGGCTACGTGCCGGCCCACGTCGCCCTGGGCGTCGTGCAGCTCGCCCTCGGTGACAACAACGCGGCCTGCGAGTGCTGGCGCGAAGCGCTGAAGCACGACCCCGGCAACAAGGCCGCCGAGATGTACCTGCGCATGGCGGAAAACCCGCCCGCCTAGTTTCGCCGGGCCGAGTCCAAGTTCCAGAAGCTCGCGGCGCGCGCAAGCGCTGCGCCCTACGTACGTGTGCTGCGTCGGCTAGGGATCCATCGGGGTGAGCTCGACCTCTCCCGCCTGCGAGTCGAGCTCGGTTACGACGCGGAGCTGGCAGCAGAGTCGCACCTCGGGGCCGTCGCCGAAGGCCTCGAGCGTCTCGCGTTCGTCGTCCGTCGCCGCCTCGAAGGCCTCGGCGCCCCGCACGACCTCCACCCGGCAGGTGCCGCAGTTCGCCGAGCGGCACGAGAAGGGCACACCGAACTCGGGCTCGTCGTCCGCGAGATCGATCAAACGGTCGCCCGGCCTCAGCTCCCACACGCGGTCGCTCAGGCGCAGTCGGATCACGTCGACCAGGCGCGCTGCGGTCCGAGGTCGTGCACTTCGCGGCCCGCCCGCTTCAGCATGGAGAACGCGCGCGCCGAGCGAGCGCCCGAGTGGCAATAGACCACGATGGCGCCCTTCGCGGGCAGACCCTCCAGGCGCCGACCGAGCTCGTGGAGCGGGTAGTTCACGGCGCCGGGCAGGTGGCCCGAGGCGAACTCGCCGGAGCTGCGCACGTCGACCAGGGTCGCGCCGGACTTGACCAGGGAGCGTGCCTGCTCGCCCGGAATGCGCCTGCGCGCAGCCATGATCTGCTTGCCGATGACGAAGACGAAGAACGCGCCGAAGGCGATGTAGAAGAAGTAGTCGTTCACGCCGCGACTATGGGCGACCGGTGGGTGGCTCGCCAGTCCACGGCGGCGGCGGGGGATGATCTTCCGCGCCCTTCTGGCATGCTGGGAGCCGGCATGGACCGCACGTCCCCCATCTCCACCGACGCGGGCCGTCCGCGCAGGGTGCTCTTGCTCGACGACGACGCCCGCTTCCGGCGCGCGTTGATCCCGCAGCTCGAGGCACGGGGCGTCGAGGTGCGTGAGGCGCAGCGGGCACGGGACGCCGACGTCATCTTGGCGTCCCAGGTCATCGACCTCGTGGTCGTCGATGGGCTCCTGCCCGACGAGAGCGGGATCGACTGGATCGTCCAGCGCCGTGAACGCGGCGGCAGCCTGGCCATCGTCTTCTGCTCCGCCTTCTTCCGCGACCTCACCACCTTCAAGCGCCTGACCATGGAGCTCGGCGTGCTCGGAGTGCGGCACAAGCCCGTCGACCCCGACGTCTTCGCCGATGATCTGGTGGGCTTGATGCCGCGTCCCCACGCCGAGCCCACGTGCCGGCGTAGACGCTCGAGCTCGGACGCCATCCTCTTCCTGGCCGAGGATCAGGACCCGTCCCCCACCTGTCCCGCCATCCCCACCATCCTGGTGGCGGACGACGATCCGGCCATGGTGGGCTACCTCGCCTCCATCGCGCACGATCTGCTGCTGAACCTGGTGGGCGCGACGGACGCCGAGAGCGCGCGCGCCGCCGCCGTGGCCCACTCCGTGGACGCCGCCTTGGTGGGCGTGCCCTTCGGCGAGCCGGACGGGGCGTCGGCCTTGATCGCGGGCCTGCGCCTGCACGATCCCGATCTGCCCGTGGGCGTGATCAGCCTCGAGGGTGACTTCCCCTCACGCCGCCGTGCGGCCGCGCTCGACGCCTACCGCATGCTCACCCACCCCGTCGACGCAGACGCCTTCTCACGCATCGCCTGGGAGCTCGAGACCTCGCGTTGCGGCGCTCCTCTTCGGGTGGCGTTGATGCCCAGCGCGGATCCCGACGAGGTGTTGCTCGCGGGCTTGGCCGCCAAGGGCGCCGACGTGCAGCGGGTCGTCGACTTCGACACGCTCTTCGAGTTCGTCCGGCCCGACGCCGTCGTGCTCGCGGGCGGACTCTACGACCGTGAGGTCTGCTCCATGGTGCGCGCCTCCGACTCGTGCGGCGACGCGGCTATCGTGCTGGCCGAAGCACGCTCCCCCGGCGCGGCCACGATCGCGGGCGCGGATCTGTGCTTGAACACGCTCCGGCCCGAAGAGCGCGCGGACGCGGTGCTCGCGCACGCCCGGCGCGTCTGTCGACGTCGTCGCGCCGCCCACGTCGACTACCTGACGCGTCTGCCTCGCCGTCCCGCCATCGTCCGTGCTCTGCGCGCGCGCTTGGCGGCGGCTCACCGGGAGGGCCACGCCTTCTCCCTCGCGCTCGTCGACATGGCGGACCTCGCCCGCATCAACCGCGATCATGGACGCATCGCCGGCGACAGGGCCTTGAGCGTGGTCGGTCGTTTGCTCGCTTCGCGCCTCCGCGCCGAGGACCTCCTCGGCCGTTGGGCGGGCGACCGTTTCCTGATTGGCTTCGTCGGCGCCGATGCGGGCGTCCCGCAGCACGTGCTCGGGCGCATCCTGCCGGAGCTCGCGGAGATGCCCATGACCGTCGGCGGGGAGGCGCTCAGGCTCGCTTTCCATCACGGCGTCGCCCACTACCCCGACTGTGGCGAGACCCTGCGCGAGCTGCTGGCCCATGCCCACGAGGACCTCACCGCGCGCCGCACTCGCGCCTGATCCCGGCTCGTCCGTCAGCGTGACTTGCATCACATAAAGTCACCAAGTCGTTGCCGATCGTCCCCAGCCTTGGATCCCGTCACGTCGGGCGGTACCATCCGGGCCCTCGCGTCCCCCCGCGCTTGGGAGTCGACGTCCACAGCGCCGTCCTACAGGCGGTTTCCGCACATTCCCGACCTCGAGAGAGCACTCGATGAATCAGACCACAGACATCCTTCGCGGACAGCTCGAGCGACATTTCGACCTCGAAGAGATGCAGGCGTTGGCCAACGACCTGCTCGGCGTCACGCCGGAGGAGGTCGGCGGTCAAAGTGGCGCCGGCGCTTTCGCGCGCGCGCTCGTCGACTTCTGTCTCGAAAAGGACGCCCTCGAGGCCCTGGCCGACGCCATCGTGCTCTCGGGCAAGGACGCCGCCGTGGAGCTCGCGCCCGTGTACGCGCATCGCTACGGCCCGCGCCTCGAGCCCGGACAGGAGCACGGCGGCTACCGCATCCTGAAGGTGCTCGGCGACGGCGGCCTCGGCGTCGTCTACCTGGGTGAAAAGAAGGACGGCGACGGCGGCTCCCATCGCTACGCCATCAAGGTGATGCACGGTGAGCTGTCGCGTGACCGCTCCAACGTGCGCCGCTACCTGACGGCGCTTCGCGCCATCTCCGCCGTGCGGGCGCCGGGCATCGCGCGCATCGTCGACGTCGGACAGCTCGAGGACGCGCGCCCCTGGGTGGCCACGGAATTCGTCGAGGGCCAGACGCTCGCGGCGCGACTCTCACGCGTCTCCCAGCTCCACATCAACGAGGCGCGATCCATCTTCGAGGGTGTGCTCCAGGGGCTCTCGGCGCTGCACGCGCGCGGCCTCGTCCACGGCGACGTGAAGACGGGCAACGTGTTCATGACGCGCCCCGAGAACCGGGATGGAACGCGTGGTGAGCCCACGGGTGTGTTGGTCGATCCGGCGGTGCATCGGCTCTTCGCGGGCGGCTCCAACGCCGCCGGCGCCATCGGCTCGCTGCGCGTCTTCGGCGACGCCAAGGGCATCGCGCCCGAGGTCGCGCGTGGCGGCACGGTCGGCGTGACCAGCGATCTGTACGCGGTCGGCGCCATGCTCTACGAGGTGCTCACGGGTCGCCCGCCCTTCGTCGGCGAGACCGCCTTCGAGGTGGTGGCTCAGCACCTGGGCGCGCAGGCCGTGCTGCCCTCCGAGGTGGCGCCCCGCGGTTGGGTGAACACGGCTGTCGACGAGTTCGTCCTGCGCGCCTTGGCCAAGGATCCCTCGGGTCGCTTCGACTCCGCCGCGGCCATGATGGAGGCGCTCGCCAGCCTCGGTCGCGTCGCCGCCGTCTCCGAGGAGCCGACGGAGGAGCTCGACGAGGCCAGCTTCGAGCAGGCCGCCAGCGCCCTGAAGGAGACGCCCACCGACGCCGACAAGGCCATCGCCGTGGAGCGCGTGGTCGAGGCCTCTCGCGCCTTCGATCGCGCCGCCGACCTCTTCGTCGAGCTGGTCGCCTCCGTCGAGGACGTCGAGGACAAGAAGTCGCTGCTCTTCCGCGCCGCGCGTCTGCGCGAAGCCGAGCTCGGCGATCACTCGGGCGCCGAGACGGCCTACCGTCAGCTGCTCGAGCTCGACGCGGACGACGAGATCGCGCGCATCGGTCTGGAAGAGTGCCTGCGCGCCAAGGGCGATCCCGAAGCGCTGGCGGAGGCGCTGCTCGAAAAGGCCGAACGCGAGGAGGACGCCAGCGAGCGCGCCTCGGTCATGCGCGAGGCCGCGAAGCTCTACGAAGAGGAGCTCTCGGACACGGACAACGCCTTCGTGCTCTGGGTTCAGGCCCTGGTCGAGGATCCCTCGGACGACAACACGGCCAAGGAGATCGAGCGCCTGGCCAAGGACTCCGGCGATCGCTGGAACGACGCGCTGACGACCTTGAGCGAAGCGGTGGCCGGGCTCGACGAAGCGCGCCCGAAGGCGGCGCTCTACGTGCGCATGGGCGGCTGGTACGCGGATCAGCTGATGCGCCCCGACTTCGCGCTGCCCTGCTACGGCGAGGCGCTGAAGTACGCGCCCGACTCGGACGGAGCCTTCGACGGAACCTGCGCGCTCTATCGCAAGGCGCAGTCCTGGCAGGAGCTGGTCGGGCTCTTGCTCGCGCGCGTCGAGACCGCGTCGTCGCCCGCTCGCGCGCGTGACTTCAAGGCCGAGGCCGCGGAGGTGCTGCTCGACAAGCTCGCCGACACCACGCAGGCGGAGACGCTCTTCGCCCAGGTGCTCGACGAGGATCCGGCCCATCCCAAGGCGCTCGAGGTGCTCGAGGACGTCTACTCCGGACGCGATGACCATCGCTCCCTCGCGCGCCTTCTCGACACGCGCGCCAAGAACGAACGCGGTGAAGCCCGCGTGCGCACGCTCTTGCGGCTCGCGGAGATCTACGAGGACAGGCTCTCGAACATCGAGAAGGCCACCATCAGCTACGAGTCGGCGCTGGTCCACGACGCGCGCTGCTTGCCGGCCCTGAAGGGCCTCGAGCGCATCTACGCCAAGACGGGTCGCTTCGCCGAGCTCCTGCCGAACCTCCAACGACAGCTCGATCTCGTGGCCACGCCGCGTCAGCGCGTCGCGCTCTACGAGCAGATTGGCGGCATCCAAGAAGAGGAATTCGTCGATCACGAGAAGGCCGTCGAGGCCTACGAGGCCGTGGTCGCGATCGATCCCGGGCACGAAGGCGCGAACCCCGCGCTGGCGCGCCTCTACCGCAAGATGGCTCGCTTCGACGAGCTGGTCGACACCCTCGATCGTCACGCCAAGGCGTCCGAGGACGCGCAGCGCAAGACGGATCTACTGCTGCAGGCGGCGCGCACTCTGACGGTGGACGTGGGCGCTCCCGAGCGCGCCATGAGCTTCTGCGAGCGCGTGCTCGCCGTCGACTCCGAGAACCCCAAGGCCCTCGAGTTGATGGCGCAGCTCAAGGCCCAATCCGGCGACGCGACGGCCGCCGTCGTCGCCGTCGAGCGACTGGCCGAGGGCGAGTCCGACCTGGTGAAGAAGGCGGCGCTGCTCGTGCGCGCCGGGCGCTTGCTCGAGGACGCGGGCGACAAGGATCGCGCCATCGAGCACTACAAGACCGCCCTCGACCTCAACCCGCAGGAGACCATCGCGGCCTCTGCGCTGCGCACCATCTACGCGGATCGTGGTGATGCCCACGGCGCGGCCGAGCTCCTGCTGCGCGAGATCGAGGTCACGCAGGGCTCCCTCGCAAAGGCCAGGCTGCTGGCGGACCTCGGCTTGCTGCGGCGAGACCGGCTGGAGGAGCCGACCAAGGCCGCGGAGACCTTCGCGCAGGCCCTCGAACTCGACCCAACCTGCACCGCCGCCGCGCTGGGCTTGGCGGAGCTCGCCTTCGCGCAGAAGGACTTCGCCAACGCCGCGCGCTACTACGAGCCTCTGCTCTCGCGCACGGGCGACATGACGGAGGAGAAGGCGCGGGATCTGTCCGTGGCCTGCGGCGACGCCTTCCGTATCCTGGGCCAGGAGGACAAGGCGCTCCTGGCCAAGGCGCAGCGCGCCTATCTCAACGCCAAGGCCTACGCGCCCGACGATCGCGAAGTGCTCGAGCGCCTGGCCGACGTCACCTTCGAGGCGGGCGAGGCCGACGAAGCCGCGGAGCTCTATCGCGACATCATGGCGCGTCTCGGCGACTCCATGGTCGCCTCGGATCGCGGTCACATCCTCTACCGTCAGGGCGAGGCGTCGCGCCGCGCGGGCGACACGGAAGAGGCGCGCAAGCTGCTGGAGCTGGCCATCGACCTCATCCCCGAGGAGATCGCGCCCTATGACGCGCTGCGCACCCTGCATCAGGACGCGGGCTCCCATGAGGAGGTCGTGCGCGTCCTGCGCCGTCGCATGGAGCACGCCGAGGACGCCGAGCGCGCGCAGCTTCTGGTCGAGGTCGGAGACGTCTTCCTGGGACCGCTCGGGGATCGCAAGAAGGCCGCCAAGAGCTACGTAGCGGCGCTCGAGATCGAGCCCGACGATCGCAACCTGCTGACCAAGCTGATGGGCGTCTACTCGGAGACCAAGGATTGGTCGCGCCTGGTCGAGGTCATCCTGCGCATCGCCGATCTGGTCGACGACCCCAAGCAGCTCAGCAAGTACTACCTGACCGCGGCGTCCATCGCCTCGTCCGAGCTGGGCCGCGTGGAAGAGGCGGGCGACTACTACGAGCAAGCGCTCGAGAACGCGCCCGACTCCCAGCGCGCCTTCGACGGGCTCGTGCACTGCCTCAAGACGCGTCAGGCCTGGCCGGCGTTGATCGAGGCCTACCGCGCCCAGCTCGACCGCAAGGGCAAGGGTGCCGATCCCAAGGAGCGCGCCGGGCTATGGGACGCCATCGCCGACACGAACGCGGAGCATCTCGCGGACGTGAGTTCGGCCGTCGACGCCTGGGAGCGCGCGCAGACGCTCGATCCCGAAGACAAGCGGCGCATGGAGAGGCTGGCCGAGGTCTACGCCGCGGATCCGAAGCACTACTTCGCGCGCGCCGTGGAGATGCAGGAGGCGCTGCTGCAGAAGACGCCGTATCGGGTGGAGTCGTATCAGGCGCTGCGTCAGCTCTACACGGACGTTCATCGCGCCGACGAGTCCTTCAGCGTCTGTCAGGTTCTGCACGCGCTGAAGTACGCGGACGCCGACGAGGAGGCCTTCTTCAAGAAGCATCGCGCGCAGCATCCGGCGGCGGCGCAGGAGTTCTTCACGGAGGAGATCTGGTTCAACCACATCGTCCACCCGCTGCAGGACCCGCTGCTCACCGGCATCTTCGCCATCCTCACGCCGGCGGTCAGCTCGGCGCGTCAGCAGGAGCTCTCGGTCTTCGGCGCTGGACCGAAGATCGACGCGGGCTCGGACTCCGCCGTGATGGCGCAGACCCTCGCCTACGTCGCGGGCGTGACCCAGATCGAGCTGCCCGACGTGCACTACCGCGCGAAGGATCCGGGCGGGCTCAGCTTCATGTTCACGGATCCCGTCAGCATCGGCCTCGGCGCCGGCGCGCTCGCGGGTGGACCGCCCCAGGCGCTCGCCTTCGTGGCGGCGCGGCATTTGAGCTACCTGCGCCCCGGTCACTACCTGCGTCACCTCGTGCCCACGGGCAACGGCCTCCGCACGTGGCTGCTCGCGGCCATCGCGGCAAGCGATCCCTCCTTCCCCATCCCGCCCAAGATGATGCCGCAGGTCGACGGCTACCGCGCGCAGCTCGACAAGCACGTACCCGGTCCGCAGAAGGAGCAGCTCTCGAGCATGGTGCGCAAGCTGCTCGCCGCCGCGCCTGAGCTCGACATGAAGAAGTGGGTCGCCGCCGTGGATCTCAGCGCCGACCGCCTCGGCTTCGTGATGGCGAACAACCTCGAGATGACCGCGGCCGTGATCAAGGCCAGCCCGGAGGACGCGCTGCCCCACAAGGATCGCCTGCGCGAGCTCTACCTCTACGCCGCCAGCCAGAAGTACATGCAGCTGCGCCACAAGCTCGGCATCGCCATCGACGACTGATCGCTGGCGTCGCCGT
>Ga0210044_10007055_pt1 | contig 14505 bp, 20 predicted proteins | sample CryGey13umfilter_2_FD_183959 | JGI IMG/M metagenome (GOLD analysis project Ga0210044, IMG submission 183959) | Groundwater microbial communities from aquifer in Utah, USA - Crystal Geyser 4/9/14 3 um filter (SPAdes) (version 2) | ecosystem: Environmental > Aquatic > Deep subsurface >...
AGCATAATTTCTAAAACCAAATCAATAATTGCAGAATTACAAGATTAGTTATAAAACGAGCCACAGCAATTCAATAGGCATGCTAAGAAATTTAGAAATAAAAGAAGATTAATCAATAAAGTTTTTTGGTACGAATTTTAGCACTTTTTTGTTCAAGTTGTGCTATTCTTTGTAAAAATACAGGATCCAGTTTTATTTTAGCCAATGACTCGGCAGATAATTTGACAGTATTAGCATCAAGTGAAATATTGATTTTAGGGAGATTTTTTTCTATCCAAAATTTCATCACTTTATCTTCCAACTTGTAATCTCTAAAACCTGCTGGAAATCGTTTTGTAATATGATCTAACAAAGTTCTGTCTTTAAAGACAGCCTTAGGTTCAAACAACCTTCCTTCATCAGCATAAACACTTTCAAAAAGATTTCCAGTAATTTCATCTGAAAGTAAATCCATTTTAGAAATTTTTCTAGTCAATTCAAGAAAATGTAGAAACTCGTGTGCTAAAATTGCATGAATTGTACCTTTAAGACCATATGCAACTAATGGTGCAGAAATTTGAATTACAACATGAAATTTATCATCAAAAAATACAGGTATGGTTCTAGCAAACAAGATTCCAAATTCGTAAGAATTTGGATTAGGTGATGAAATAACAATTGCAGGATCCACATAAGCTGTAGGATAACGTATTCCAGATGCTTTTTCGATTCTATTAATTCCCTCAACGGCCATAGGAAAACGTTTTACAACAAGATCATAAACATCGTCAGGAATCAGTCCTTTTAGACGTGCTTCTTTCATTCGTATTAATGGATCCAATGTATCACTTCGAGTAATTAGAATGTAAAAAGGTTGATTCTATCTGGATTTTGTCTTTCCAGACTTTGCAGTCTTTTTTCTACGTCTATCAGCTCGTTGATCGGCACGTCTTTCATGTTTACCTTTTTTTCGAATGGGCATGAATAAAGTAAAAAATCAGGGATTAGTTAATTGTTATCATTTAGGCTAATTTCAAGAAAATCAAACGCAGTACAAGTGCATTTGTCATTCATGATTTGACGTATTCCTGGAGTCACGTCATCACCATCAACAAATCGTTTTACAGGTAACCCACCCTCGGCTTTAATAATTAGATTAAAATGGTTTTTTGATATTTTTTTATATTTCAAAGTAGAAATGATCTTTTCCGATCGTTTTCCTGATTTTTCATAAACTACCACATGATTAGAAAGAATATTCTTTAATTTCTTCATATTCTCAGGAACAATTTCATGTTCTGTAGAGATTTTTAATTCTATTAATGAATTAAACTTGATAGGAATTTTTGGAGATTTAGATATAATTTTAAAATTATGAATAACAACTGAATCAGAAATGATTTTTTTCGGTAATGAGATATTTCTTTTGAATGGATTTTGAAGTTTAACAAAAAATGGACGACCCGAGCCTAAAACTAAACTGGATTGATCTTCACCACCAACCCAAGTAAATTTTGTAGTGGTGCCACCAAATTTGTTAAAAAGAAATTCAGAGATTTTACCTTCAACACTATCATATGCAGCAATGCCATGAAGATTACAACTCTTACAGCCTTTTCCAGAACAGTTAGGACACGATTTTTGTTTTTGTGGTAATCCTCTCTCAGATTTAGTATATCGCCCATACAATAAAATGGATTTTGAGCGTATCTGACAGGATTCATCTTTAAAATTAATTGTGAAAGTAAGATCAGGGTTTAAAAAATCAATTATTTTCTTTGTTTTTTTTACAAATTGCTTTCCAAGTTCTTTTGTAATATCAGTTTTAACACTATCAATTCCCTTCAATTTGTATTTTGATTTTATATAATCATCTCTATCTATTATTGACGGTTTTATTAAAGCACCAATAACTAACGATGAATAAGCGTATTTTGAAGAAGCATCCAACATCATTTTCAAATAAGTGGAAAGATTATCTAATAGATTTTTACAAATAAAACATTTTTTAGATGATTGTTTTACATGTGTCTTTAATTTTTTTCCAAGTAATTTATTAGAAGATAGGTTTAGTTGTTTAGAAAAAAGCCTACCTAAACAGCTATCGCATAAACCATAATCTTTCATTAACTCATTTGAGATAGGAATAATTTCTTTAAGAGTCGTCATTTTAATTTCCAATATCTAACTATGAAGTAATAATTCTAACCAAATCCCATACGACGAAGAGTGCCTTGCATCTGTCTTCCTTTTGATGCTTTCATCATATTTTTTGAATTCTTGTAATTTTTTAATAATTCCTTAACTTCGTGTTCTGGCCAACCAGAACCTCGTGAAATTCTTTTAATTCTAGATGAATTCAAAAGATCAGGATCTGCTTTTTCTGCCTTAGTCATACTTTGAATAATAAATCTCCATTTTGAAACTCGTCCTTCCATTTGATCTAGTTGATCATCTTTAACCATACCTGAAAGACCGGGCATGTTATCAAGGAATCCTTTCAATGATCCTACCTTTGTGACTTCTTCTAATTGATAGAAAAAATCATCCATGTTCATTTTTCCACTTGAAATTCGTTTTAATCTAACATCATCTCCTTCATTTTCCAATCTTTTTGCTAAATCTAAAACGGCTTGAATATCACCCATTCCAAGTAATCTACCAACAAATCGCGTTGGTGAAAATTTTTCTAAATCATCGATTCTCTCTCCAGTTCCAATATACATGATTTGAGCGCCTGTAGCTGCAGAGGCAGCTATTGCACCACCACCTTTTGCGGAGCTATCTAACTTGGTAATAATAATTCCGCCAACAGGAATTGTTTTATGAAATGCTTCAGCTTGATTGAAACATTGCTGGCCAATAGTTCCATCAATAACAAGTATTGCAAGATCAGGATCAGATACTTTGTTAATTTGCTCCATTTCTGACAAAAGATCTTTTTCTTCTTTATGTCGTCCAGCAGTATCAATTATTATCACATCTAAAGGTAGAGATTCAAAATACTTTAAGCCGTTTTTCACAATATCTGGAGAATCTTTGTTATTGGGTTCACCATATACCTCAACATTGGATTTTTCACACATGGTTCGTAATTGTACTAATGCTCCAGGTCGGTAGGTATCAGCACCTATAACACCAACTGCATAACCTTGTTTGGTTAAGAATTTTGCAAGTTTAGCAGTTACAGTTGTTTTTCCACTTCCTTGGATTCCAAGCATGATTAACTTATTTTGTTTGCCAGATTTGAAATCAAAGTCAGATTCTTTTCCTAATAGTTTTGCAAGCTCATCATATAGTATTTTTACAATGTGATCTTTTCTAGATAGTCCAGGTGGAGGTATTTCATTTAATGATCGTGCTTCCAATTGCTTTGTAATTTCAAGAACTAATCTCACATTGACATCAGATTGTAACAATGCTCTCTGAACATTTTTTGATAGTTCTTTGATAAGTTCCTCATCTATACCAGATGACTTTACAATTTTCTTAATTGCATCACGTAGATTATTCTTTAGACCATCAAGCATTATAATTTAGCCTCGCATCCACTATTTCAAACCTTCCTCTATAGCCATCCCAGATTTTTTCTGCTTTAATGATTTCAATTGGATATAAAAAAAAAGGACAGTTAATTACAAACGTCTCTGCTTCACCACCTTCGAAATTTAAATTAAAACCAAATTTTTGAGAGAGAGCATAGAGAATTGTAATGTCATTTTTTGTTATAATTTTTCCAAGCCATGAGTCATCTAGTCCTCCCGATGAAACACTAGAAATTATGAATCTGAAATTTGCAGATATTAATTCATTCATGTATTCTAATGGATTGATATTCCATAATGGTGTAACAGATTCAAGATTTAATTTATGACATAAGTTTTCAAATTTTTCTTTTTGAAATTGACTTTGTATGCCACCGTGTACTATTCCTTCTACCCCATATTTGTCAATAGACTTGATCAAAATTTCCTCTAGTGAAATTAGTTCATAGTTAGTTTCATCAGAGTTTGACTCAACTGTTAGCTGAGGAATTTGCATTGACTTAGATTGTAAACTGGTCCATTTCAAATTAGGATGATGTAATAGATGACTTTCAGCAGATTTAGGGAAAACACTCAAAAGACACTTTACTTCGTGACCTTGTTTTTTTGCCAAGAAAATAGAATAAAGACTATCTTTTCCACCTGAAAAAAGAGATGCCAATTTCATTTTAATATAAAAAAAATCAACAAATCTTTGAAAAAGAGGTGTAGGGATGCTTCATTACTCATAATCCTCATCATACATCAGACGGCTTTTCCGCTCATCATCAGCATCCGTATTGATTTTTGAGATGAAGTATTTTAGTTGTGAATGTTCCAAATTACAACTTAAATTCTCTGTAAACATGTTATTGGCATTACTAAGAGGGAGTCAAATATATCCCATAATGGAAAAAAATAAAAAAGTATGGCCTTTAATTAAAAATGGCCGTCAAATCTGCAGATACATCTACAGAATCAGATACTGGTGGAAGTGCATCGCCAATTGGTGTAGTGTCTACTTGACCAACTAGTATCAATGGGATTCTGATTTGTGTTTGCTCATTAACAATTGCAGATCTGTGAAATGCAAGTGCAAATGAACCAGCATCATCAGTTACTGGTGCAAAGTAGCCATTGAGATGAATTATTACAGAGTCAAATTCGCTAGTTGTTCCTTTGAGAGAGACATGATTTCCTCTAGTATGACCTTGAAGATCAAATAGAACATTTCTATCGCCGATCTCAGCTGTTGCGGTTCCAGTTATTTTCCAACCACGTAGACCTATTTTTCCAGCTTCGCCAGAAAGATCAAATGTTGCAGGAACTGCCTGACCACCTATAACAGCCCAACCAGTTACTTTTCCTGAGAATTCCAATGATGGAACTACATCGATCTTAGAATTTGTATCTAGTCTGTCATTTCGTAGGTTTTGCAAATCAGTTAACTTAGACTTTAGATCTTGTCTTTGTTCTTTGATTTGTTCACGAACTTGTTGTTTTTCTTTGTAGATTTGTTTGTCGGTATTTTCAGCAGCTACACTAACATCGGTTTGTGCGAATACTCCAGTTGTTGGAGATATTACTATTGCCATGATGATTGCCAGTGCTGAAAACAATTTTACGTATTTCATTACAACATAATTCACTATAATGTATTAAGTAATTTCGAAGCTTTCTTACTGATCATTTATTAGTGTCAGATTTTTCATATACACTAATTTAAGAAAAAATTAAAGATGACATAACTTGCTAAAAGAATAACTCCAAAAACTATCAATCCCTTAACTCCAAATTTTATGACTACAACAACATATGAAATCCATGGAAGTAATAGCAACATAATTTCAACAGTCCTAAAAATAGATATATTTTGTTCATTTACAAAAGGCTGAAAAACATGAAATATCATCAATCCTATTCCACTAGGAGAAAAATCAATTCCTGTTTTAGTTGCAATTGCAAGAAATAATCCATTAAAACCAGCTGGAAGAAATAAAACGGGATAAAAAGAAGCCATGTAATTTTTAGAACAGAGTAATATTTAGCACACTAGCTTTGAAAAATCTTGAATTAAAAATATTAAATTTTTTACGAGGGTTTTATTTTAGAAAATAAAGATGCTACACCAATTAAATATGAAATAGAAATCAAAATTCTAACTTTTTGGTTTCCTAAATCTTTAAGTTGAAATAATATTAAAGTGCAGTATGTCTAAAATTGAATTTTCAGAAATTAAATTCTTAGCAGATAAAGTACACATTCATCATTGGCCACTAGATACTCCAAAATGGAGCAATGAGATAATTAGTCAAGTTGACAATAACATCAACAAAAATAATGAGAAAAAACAGATCACAGTAAGAAATAAAACCATAACGATAGGAAATTATGAATTCAAGAAAGTGAAAAAAATAGGGATCACCATTCCGTTATTTAAAAAACAGTGTACGTTGGTGTTTGAAGGTTATTTTAGAGATGTATATGGTCACATACATGTTACAACCAAAATGGATGATTATTTGCAAATTTTCAATAAACTCATGTATTGGAGAATCAAATATTTTTCAGATAGTGTTGAATCGTAAATCAAAGTAAAATCAATATAGAAAAAAGACACTAAAAATACACAATGAAATCGAATTCTAACTTTTGATACGCATAATTTTAATTCGGCCCATCACATTCCAATATTCCACATTTTGACCATTTGCAACAGTTCCGTTTATTTCTTCATCAATTAGAGTGACGTCAATTGTCTCAAAAGTTTCCGAGTCCATAATTTGAATAGTTTCTCCAATGATAGAAATTATTTGGCCCACTCTCTTGTCTATTAACGGAATATGCACTTGCATGCTAACAGGCCCTACATGAGGTCTTTTCTGACCATCAAATACTCCTACACCGACAATTCTGGCCTTTGCTGCACCATGTTTTCCAGGTTTAGATGTATCATATTCTACAATTCTACATGGTTCACCATCAGGTTGATCCGATACTGGTAGTAAAATGTAAGAACCTATTTTTAATGAACCAAGATCAGCTGGCTTACTCATGATGAAGCAAATTTTAGTCGAATATTTAACATTTACACTTTTTCAAACAAGTACAAAAATTGCTAAAAAATAACTAAAAAGATCCATTGAAGATAAGAATATTCAATTATTTACTTTAATTTTTCAAGAATTGAAAGACTCAACAAATTAGTCATTGTTAATCCTTTTCGATTTACATCGCGTTTAGTTTGGTCGCAATATTTTTTTACGCTTTGATGACCTTTTTCACTTGCAACCTCAATTATTACAACATTTTCTGAATATGGAAAAGTAAATTTTGCAGGTAATTTACAAAAGGTATTCATATAACCTAGCCCGCCAGTACTAATTTTTTCTCGTTTTAATAAAATATCTGCAACTTCTTGGAAATCATCATTAGATTCCCCATATTCTAAATAATAGACAGTAACAAAATTTGTTTCTCCAGATACTTGTCTTTGAAACAGTTCATTTTTCACATTAAAAATAAAAGATGTTTTTTCTTGATTGTGTTGATTTAAATCATCTACGATGAATTGACTGTCTTTGAATTTTCCCAAAAGATAGTGGTTAGATGATTCAGAAAAGTAGGGTTTGCTCTCATCTGAAAATGTTCCAGTTACAAAATATAATGCCTCAATATTTCGGGAAGACACCCAAGAGTCTTTTAGTTTAACAGATTCATGATTGTGTAAATAAGGAGCACAAACATAACCAAAATAAGACATCTGTTGTTCTGACAATTAACTATTTTCTTGAAAGATGGTATTTATGCCTATAGAAAACATATACGATCGCCAATCAGACTAGTAAGGCTTCGATAGTTTTTTAATACTAGAACACTTCGTTTTTTTTGTCCCAAGCTAGCTCAGCCTGGTAGAGCTTCCGGCTGTAGTTGTTGGCTTAAGATGGCTGACCGAATAACAGCATATCAGGCATACAGAAACCGGGTTGTCGAAGGTTCAATTCCTTCGCTTGGGACCACAGTTTTTTTATAAATTTAAAAATAATAAAAAAATAGACTAATTTAAGAAAACAATGATGAACTCTTAAATTAATAAAAATATCTATTGTCTATGCTGTTTTTTTGACTTTTTGAGCAGCTGGTCCTTTTTGACCTTCGCCGACTACAAACTCGACTTTATCGCCTTCATTGATGAATCCATCAACATCTGATTTGTGAACGAATAGATCGTCACCAGATTCTCTTTCGATAAAACCAAAGCCTTTTGTGCGGTTGAACCACTTTACGGTGCCTTGTTCCATTTAATTATCTACAGAATTATTCCGTATATTAAGATAAGTTATCAAAATAGATCTGACAAAAGACAACGATATTCAAACCAAAGTCAAGTACAGACCTAATGAATGAATTTAGAAGTCTTTTGCAATGTGGTTATTATCTTTTAACCATTCAACTTGGGGCAAGGTAAATCTCCAAACAATGTCACCGCGTTCAGCCTCGTTGAAATCCCAAGGCGCTATTATGACTATGTCATTATCACGTATCCATACTCTACGCTTCAATTTCCCTCGAATTCTACCTCTTCTGGTAATACCATCAGTACATTTTACCATGACGTTTTCGCCTCCTAGCATTTTGAGTACACGGCCAAACATCTCACCCTCTTCGGGTAAACGTATTTCTTTTAATGCACTTTCATTTTTGACTTGGCGCTTACCCATAGCATACATTACAGTTATGAGCATATAACTGTGGGGATTATTTGAATAAAAATATCAGGTTTTTTATAAATTTGATACTTACAAGGAATTTTATTCGTATGTAATAAAAATAACCCATGGAATTTAGATGTATTCAGGATTGTTCTCAGTGTTGCATTGAAAGAGAATACTATCCCAGTAAAAAATTTGGAAAGATCGGAGTGCTGATACTACCTGAAGAAAAAGAAAGAATAGAGCAGATTGCAAAGATAAATGGATTAAAAATATCAATTTTACCAAGAATAGGAATATCAGAAGATATGAATTCAAATCCAACAAAAATATTAGCATATCAATTAATGGGCATAGAACCAAATGGAAACACGTGTCCATTTTTAGACACTGAAACATCAGATAGATCACCTAATGGCGGATTTCCCTGTAAAATATACAAGAAACGACCTCTGGCATGTATGACTTATCCACTAATAGAATCAGAACCAATAACACTTGATCAAAAATGTAAATTTTGTAAAGAGCATGGTACTGCAGATAAAAATTTGAATTCCGAAATAGAATCATTATTAAAAATTAAAACAAAAATGATAACAGATGCTCCTTTCATATGGAGATATGCCACAGGAATAGGAGAGGAATCAGATAAAAATCAAATAAAAATAGGTTGGGTCTTAGAAGGATGATTACAAATGAATCATATTTTTGCTAGTAATTACTTTAAGCAAAAATTCAAAAGCATGTAAAACATCATCATTCCATGAGTGGTGACGCATGGTCAGATTTAGATAAGGTAGACCAAAAAATCATAGAAATTCTCAACTCCAATGCAAGAACCCCTTCTAAAGAAATTGCATCTGAATTAAAAAAATCAGGCCACGATGTATCAGATAGAACCATCAGAAAAAGAATAGAGAGACTTGAAAAAAGTGGAATCATCAAAGGATACAAAGCTGTACTAACAGACGTATCTGGAATTAATGAATATCAAACAATATTAATGAAATTAAAACCATCAAAATCTTTAGACTCTATAAAAGATTCAATTAAAGAATTCATCATAAAATTAGACAATTATCTACTCATAGCAAACATGGAAGGAGAGTGGAACATGATGGTAATGATTCGAATAGATTCAGAAAAATCAAACACCGCACAGAAAATTGTTGAAAAATTTTCGGATGAATTAATAGATTATAGAATAAATGTAGTAGATATCAAAGATGTGAATATTTTGAACATGTCTTTACTGTTATTGTAGTAAAGAATATTCAGATTCAGCAATACTAAGTGCATTTTTTATTTCATCTAGAGTAAATGGCTTTTGAATAAAGCCAGAGACACCAGAACTAATTGTTTTATTGACTCTCTTTGTAGTTTTATCATCAGCTGTAATGACAATAATCTGCAAATCAAGTTTTTCTTTTAATAACTTTGTAGCAATTACATCACCATCAAGATCTGGAAGTCCCATATCTAAGAGCACTATTGGGTGTTTATTTTTAGAAAATAGTTTTTGACACCCTTTAAAGCCATCTTTTCCATTATCGTAAATTAAAATTTCATTGTATCCTAACTTTTCAACATAATTTTTGAGTTTCATTGCAACTGCTTTACTATCATCAATTATAACGACAGGTCTAAAAATTTCAATGATTGAAGAAAGCATTGTTTTTGCTTTTTGATATGAAATTTTTGCTTTGTCATATTCACCAAGACTCAAAAAGCACTTTGATGCACATAACAACGCACCCTGAATGTTTTTTGAGTCTTTATTTTTAGAATATTGTAAAAAGAGATTGCCTGCTTGTTCAATTTCATCTTTAGATTCTTTTCCTTGTCTAGTTTTACATTCAGCCGCTAACATGTATAAAAATGCAGATTTCAGGTATTCAGTTTTTTTTATAGACTCTGCTTGATTAAGAAATAGATTATGAGCCGTGAGAAACTGCTTATTTTTCAGATGAGCTAATGCCACTTCATAATTAACTTTGGAAGTCAATACCAGAGTATAAATTTTTTATTTTATAACATTTTGTAGTTTGGTTTTCAATCAAGGATTAATCACTGCACGGCCGACAATCTTGCGTGCTTTGAGATCCTCTAAAGCTGTGTTTGCAGCATCAAGAGAATATCTTTTTGAAATCATTGGATTAATTGTTCCTTTTCGAGCTAAATCCAATAATTCAACCATATCAGCATAATTTCCAGTGTATGCACCCTGAATAATAATGGATTTTAGAGGAATGGTAACAAGAGATAGTTCCATAGAGCCACCAAACAAACCAACTAAAACAAGATTTCCTCTTTTTCTTAGAACATCTAGCCCCATTTTTGCAGTAGGTGGAGCATTTACAAAATCAACAACACTATCAGCACCTTTTCCATTACAAATTGAAATTATTTTTTGAGTGGTATCAGGATCTTTAGAGTTAAGAACAAAGTCAGCACCCATTTGTTTTGCTATGTCTAATTTTTGATCATCAAGATCCACACAGATTATTTTAGATGTAGTAATAGATTTTGCAATTTGTACGCCCATCAAACCTAAACCACCAGCACCAATTATCACAAGAAATTCAGGAGAATTTTGATTTGATTTTTTAATTGCAGTATAAGCTGTTAACCCAGAACAAGCAAGAGAAGTAGCAGACTCTGGATCAACTCCATTTAATTTTGCCAAATATTTGAAATCAGGAATAAGTGAATATTGGGAATACCCACCGTCTTGAAAAACACCAAGGGATTTTGGAGCATCACATAAATTTTCATTTTCAACTTTACAAGCAGGGCATACGCCGCATCCTATCCAAGGATAAACTAAAACTTGATCACCTTTTGAAAAGCCTTTAACGTTATCACCTAATTCTTCAACAGTCCCAACAATTTCATGTCCGGGAGTAACTGGATATTTGACTCCTCTATCGGTGACTTTCATAAATTTACCATCACCTAAATCATAACCACCCTCCCAGAGGTGTAAATCACTATGACATACGCCTACTGCTTTAACTTTGACTAAAACTTGATTATCTTTAGGATGGGGAGTTTCTGTTTCAATAAGTACCAAAGGCTCGTTAGGACCGGTAATCCTAGCAGATTTCATAATGGAGTGATTCAGTCTTAACAATATAAGAGTTGACTGGATATAAGAAAAAAATAGAGCCCTTAGATATTATTGAATAAAAATAGAGTTAGTATGTGAGTGAAGAACAGATTCCCAGTGGTATTTCACAAGCACCTGTGAATATTCTATTCAATCCCTCATCCGTTGCTAAAAAAGATGTTTGGGATATTGATCTTATTCAAATTCTGGATTTATTAATTAAAATCCTTGAAAAAAGCGGGAAAAAAGATCTAAGAGTTGCAGGAATGGCGGCATTATCATCTTCATTAATTTATAGAATGAAGGTAGAAAGTATTTTTGCATTACAACGTGCTGCAATGGAGAAAAAACCAATTAGACAAAGAACAGATGTGGACATTGAGTTAATAGATATACCATATAGACACGAATCAACTTATCCTGTTTCATTAGATGATTTGTTAGGATTATTACAAAATTTAATTGGGACAATAGCCAATCCACAGTCCAGAAGGAACAAGCTGAATATAGAACCTATAGAAGCTCTAGATTTTCAAGAATATTTTATTTCACTTGAAAACATTATTGGAAAATATGAAGATTTGATTATCAAAAAAATTACAGATACGGGACACGGCATGCTTCAGGACATAATAAAAGATCTTGACGGAGTAGATTCCATTAGATGTTTCTTTGCAATATTATTTTTAGCCAGAGATGAAAAAATAGACCTGGAACAAATAGAAGATGACATCAAAATTATTTTGATAAAGGAGAAGTTAACAAACTGATCAAAAATGAAGAAAGGATTTCTTTAAGTAGATTTTATAGGAAAAATAGATAATTGGCAAAAAACGATTCAAATGATGAAGCAATAGCTAGAATCGAAGCAGCGCTTTATTCTGCAGGAAGACCCTTAAAAATAGAAGAACTAATCAGGGCTTCAGGCACAGAATCACGAACAAAGACATTTGAAATACTCAACGAGTTAATGAAAAAGACAAAATCGGCATTCAGAGCACTGGAAATAGTAATACTTCCAGACGGATCATATGTGTTTCAATTAAAACCTGAATATAGTTCAACAATCAAAAGATATGCATCAAAACCTATTCTTCCAAACGCAACTCTAAAAACATTATCATATATTGCATACATGCAACCAATTTCATCAAAACAACTTGTAGAAACAAGGGGTTCTGGAGTATACGAACATCTCAAAGAATTACGACAGCTAGACTTTATCACTCATCAAAATGTAGGTAGATTAAAAATCTACAATACAACTGAAAAATTCCAGAAATATTTTGGCATACAAGGAGATGTTGAAAACCTCAAACAAAGACTGTTTTCCAAAGTGAGAAAAACAGCAAAGATGTCAGAATCAAACCCTTCACCAGAAATAATCACCAAACTAAACTAAGTATTTTTTATCCTAAGCCTGTATGTTGCGTTTTGTATAAATTAGAGTAATAAAAAGAACATTCGTGAGAAAATCAGTAGAAAATCTTGCAACCAGTAAAATAACTGGAGGAAGAAGAAAACCAGCAAGAATTAGAAGAAAATATGAAATCGATAGATATCCAAATGAATCGGTCACAGGTGCACAGATAACAATCACAAGACGAGTAAGAGGCAATAATAAAAAAACAGCTTTGAAAACAATTGATTTTGTAAACTTGGCAACAGGAGATTCTAAAGTTAAGAAAATAAAAATTCTCAAAGTATTAGAAAATGCTACAAACAACGATTATCAAAGAAGAGGCATTATTACAAAAGGTGCAATATTAGAAACAGATGCAGGAAAATGTAGAGTTGTTTCTAAACCAGGACAAACTGGGATAGTTAACGCAGTTTTAATAAAGTGATAAAATGAAAGATTACGAGCATGTCGTAATCTGGCTAGATTATTTTAACAAGACATTACCAAGAAATAAAGGAAGAAAATTAGAAAAAGAAAAATGTGTTTTTGATCCTTCATTAAAAGAATTAACAGAAGCTGCACAAGCAGCAGGATTCGAAATCACAGAGACAGATGAAAAAGTAAGATTCCCAAGAAGACCGTATGTCAGGTCAGGCTATATAATATTACCAAAAGGAACTACTAAGACAAATATTCTTAACAAGATTTCAGAAAAATTAGTTTCAAAAAGAGCCAAGCAAACAAAATAAAATCAAATCTAGCTCTTAGCTAAAGTAAATTTGACAGAAGTCTATGATAACAATACGATGATTATTGTTTCTAATTGCAGGAGGTAGGTGAAATAATGCACTTAGCCGGTAGCGGCAGAGTGATCATTCAGATAACTGAAAAGTTAGATGAAGGAACGATTCTCTGTGACGAGACAGGAACTAAAGTAGCAAAAGTAATGGAATTAATTGGTCCAATAAAAAGACCGTTTGCATCAGCAACTCCGTTAACAAACAACATCAAAAAATACATCGGCAAAAGTGTTTTTGCAATTGAACATTCTCCTGCAAACACACAAAAATTTAGGAGAAGAAAAAAATGAACATATTACAACCCCAAAGCTGTCCTGAATGTAAATCATCATTAGTGGATGACATTCAGAACGGTGAAATAATCTGCTCTGGTTGCGGCGTGGTTGTCGCAGATCAAATGGTAGATTATGGTCCAGAAACAAAGAGCTCAAATCTCGAAGACAAGATGAAGCTAGCAAGAGCAACAGGACAAACAACTTATTCCCAACACGATTTGGGAATAACAACTGAGATATCAATTAGTACAAAGGACTTTAGTGGAAAAACAATCAACCACCAAGTTGCAAATCAAATGCACAATCTCAGAAAATGGCAACAAAGAGTACGTGTTTCTTCACCAAGAGAAAGAAGATTAGCAAATGTTTTATCAAAAATGGGTGAAACATGTGATGGGCTAAATCTTTCAAAAAATGTCTTGGAAACAGCTTCTATGATATACAGAAACTTGGATGGATATGTAGATGTAAAAGGAAAATCAGTAGCAAGTATTACAGCAGCTACAATTTACATGGCATGCAAACAATGTGATGTGGTAAGATCATTAGAAGAAATTTGTAGAGGAATATGTGCTCTAAAAGATGTCAAGTCAAAAACAAAACTTGCGGCAAAATACTATAGAACCATGGTAATGGAAATGGGTCAAGTAAGTGCCCCAGTAGTTACTATGAACAAATACATCTCAAAGATTGCAAACATGACA
>Ga0210044_10007057_pt1 | contig 14504 bp, 13 predicted proteins | sample CryGey13umfilter_2_FD_183959 | JGI IMG/M metagenome (GOLD analysis project Ga0210044, IMG submission 183959) | Groundwater microbial communities from aquifer in Utah, USA - Crystal Geyser 4/9/14 3 um filter (SPAdes) (version 2) | ecosystem: Environmental > Aquatic > Deep subsurface >...
TGTGCGGGCGATTGGCGGCGGTTAGTTTTGTGTTGCCTTCTGTTTGGAACTTATCTTGAGATTTAAGTCTTCGTAGATGGACGCAGGCAGTTCCAAGAGAGTCCGATCAGGGACGGCGAGTAGTACTGATCGTGCATGGCCGCCTGACGAAGCGAGACTACCGATAGCTGTAGCGGCGCGCGATATTTGAGGGGCAAAAGCGTGATATTTGGGTCCGCACGGAAATTGCACGGACAGCAATTTAATTGCGTAGGCGGAAACAAACCGGCCCCACTACAGCAGTTCGGACCATGTGAAGGGGCCGAACTCCCAGAGATCGCCCGGTAGTTCGTGGATGACCGGGATTTGGCTGAAATGGCCGTACGTGCCCATGCGATGACGCCGGATGTTGTCCGGCGCGCCGGTGGCAGGGTCTGCGGTTTGAGGGAAAAAAGCCCCGATGCCGGTCGTGCCCATGCCCATGATGATGCTCTGTAGATCGACGCTGCCCGGCGTGCCATCGCCGAATGCTTCGGCAAACGACAGCGGCGCAAAAGTGGCACTCAGATCGCGGCGGTGTTGAGCTGGTCTGGGATACCCTTGATGACTGATCGACCGGCCCATGCTGCCGGGGTCAATGATGGACATTGACCACCCTTGAGCGATCTCGATATCAAGGGCCCGGCCCGCATACAGACCCCCGATGCTCCAGGGCAGATTGTCCGGACTTGAGAGCACCAGATCGACGCGATTGATGCCTAAGCCGCTGGGCATGAAAAACCAGAACGAGCGCAGGAATCCGGAATCCGAGAATACGAATGGGAACACGGATTCCGAGGAGACCTGAGCTGCACCGATGTAGGTCTCAAAAAGAATGGTCCCCGCGTCAGTACCCACAGCGGATGCGGCGGCGCCGGATACGCCGAGCAAGCCAAATAACATCGGTTGATTGGTCCACGGGGGCAGCAGATCAATCGTAAACCCGACTCTGTGTTGTACGGGGTCGGCCGCCGCTGCGGTGAGAATGGACGATAACTGTGGATCGGTTAGGTCATTGACCGATCCTCCGAGAACGTCTACGTCAGTCTTTACTGAAAAAAGCAGTGTGTTATCGGCTAGCAAATTCGCAGGGCTCAAAACAGCTCGATTGGTCACGGGGTAGTCCTCATTGTTACTGCACAAGCCACAGCACGACAGTGATCTGCTGGTCACCGAACGAGCCGGACACGGATTTGACGATAGCTGGCACAGCGGGCGTGAGCCCGAATCTTGCTGACTCGATCAGTACGGCTTGTAGCGGATCCAAGACGCGCAAAGCGGGATCAGCGGCCCAGCATTGCACAGCGATAAAGCGCGGCGCGCCGCCATCGGGATAGAGCGCAGCGGCGTGATTGGCGTGGCTCAGGCAGTCGGCTTGGACATCAAGCAAGGTGCCGAATCCGGATTCGCTTGCGGGGCGCGACACGCCGGGCACCACAGGCCCAATGCTCGGCGACAACCGCGGGCGCTGGCCTTGGCCTGCCGTGGGTGCCACTTCGGCAGATACGCTGGCGCCCGCCGTGGCGCGCACTCGGTAATCGGTAATCAGCAGGGCGCGGTCGGCATCGCTGACGCCATCGAGGATTTCGGACTCGTTGTAGCGGTACCAGTTGCGCTGCCCGGCAATCGTTTTACTCAGTCCAGGGGCGGCATCGATGCTGATTTGCAGCTCGGTGCCAGCCACGATCACTGAGTCATTGATCGTGGCCACAGGCGTGAGCAGCGCGGGCGCGGTGAGCTGTGCGACTGCGATCTTGCCCAAGTGGTTTTCGAACACCGCGCCGACGTAGCTATCGAGCACGTCATCGAGCACGTCGCGCAGGTTGACGGTGCCATCGGCCCAGTAGCTGATCGGCCAGTGCGCGGCGGTGTCGAGTGTTGTGACTGATGCGGCATCGATATCGCCTGGCGTCAAGCCGCCGCGATCCACCACCAGGTGCGTGAGAATTTCCGGCAAATAGCGGATGAGGGCAACTTCCTCGCAACGCACACCGTCGATGAATATATCGAACGCACCAACAGCCTCATTCGCAATAACAAACACGCCAGACGCTGTCGCGACAAAAACTCCGGACTTAGCGCCCGACGTTGTGATGGTCGCAATGACCTCGTCGGCAGCCTTGATAACGATATTTCCGCTGGTGACGGTCACAGTCGCAATGGACCAGCGATAGGCATGCCCGGCAGTCAAGCTGCCGGTGCCAATCGATACGTTTTGAAAAAAGTTTCCAGACAGCACGCAGCCGCCTCCAGACGCCGTTGCCGTGAGGCCACTGACGGTCCACCCAGCCAGCCCAGCATCAAAATCCCCAACGCTGGGCGGCACTACATCCGCGACTTTGATCGCGTGCCCAAAAACATCGGCAACCACCCGGCTGGTGGGCAGCGCCAGCTTCTCGAATCCCCAGCGATCCGCGTTGACGGCACGCTGCCAGCCAACCCCTTCGGTCAGCAAAAAACCACCGTCGCGCACCCGCACAACTTTCTCGAATGCAGCCGTGTCGTGCACGTCGTACTCATAGTCCACGGTATCCACCAACACGCCGGGCACACTGAGCGGCTCACCGATACTGATCGGGCGCAACTTGCCGACCACGCTCGCATCCACCGCGCCGACCGCGTACGCCGAAACGGGCAGCGGCACATCCAGACGACTCAATACCCCGAGCGTGCTGATTTTTATGCTGCGCTCGCCGTTGGCGACGACCTGCTTGACGGTCACTGAGGCCTCAGTCAAAAACGCCGAAAACGCCTGATCGCTGGTCCCTGTCAGCACCTCAACCAACACGCCCTTTGCGGATGGGTCCAGCGCCAGCGCATCCAGCGCGCCATCGGTATTGATCAACTCGATATTGCCAACGCCACCCGAGCTACGACGCTCGCCCCAGACGTACACGTTGGCCTCACGCGACCAGGTGATTTTGCCGATCAACCGCGCCTCGAACGACGTGCTCGCTGGTGTATCGGTAGATTGCGTCGTGTAGCCGTTATCACTGAAATACCGCGTACCGGCAGCCAGGTGCAGCGCGACGACAACTACGGGGTTTGCCATCGCTCAGTTCCTCATCGCCAGAGTGGCACACATATGCAGATGCGCGTTCGCTGCGACATTGGCCGTGGTCACCACGGCGATGGCGTAATGGCCCGCAGCGGGCAGGGCAAAGCTGGTGGATACGCCGGTCAACAATCCATCTGCGGCGGGGGCTGTAAACAGCACTGTGCTGCCACTGATCACCGTGCCCAGCGTGTAGCGGCACTGGCCAGCGGTGCCGGATGCTGCGGGCCGCGTGATCGGGTACAGCCCGATGGTGAAATTGCCGGTCGGCGCCACATCATTGGTGTAGAGCTGCACGCGTAGGCGAGCAATCGTTGCCACGCTGTTGATGGTGGGATAGTCAGCGGGATCCAGATACACCGTGCTGATCGGCGTCAGACTGCCGCTTGCGGCCAACACCAGCGGGTCGCCCGCGCCGAACGTGTAGGTACCTGCGAATTTGCCCGCAGTGTGCGATCCAGACACAGTCAACAGTGCGCGCCAGGTCGCGTTGGGCACGCCGCCAGCCCAGTCCATCGCCAAGCGTTTGGCGGCAAGGATTGCGGGGTCGATGAGTGGTTTCGGCGCCATTAGCGCAGGCTCCGCATCGTGTTGGTCTGGCGATCGGTCGCGGCCACCAGCTCGCGGCTGCCGGAGCTGGTGGTTTTTTCGAGCTCGCCCAGCCGCCGCGCCGTTTCGTCGTGCTTACGGTTAGCGGTTTCAAGTTCTGCGAGCATCCGCCGCAGCTCGATCAATAACGCGCTGCTATCGCCGCCCGATGATCGAATCGGAAAACCCTCGCGGCGGAAAAATGCGGCCACCGGCTCGGGGAAAATGGATTCCCCCCGGTGCACGGTTGCGACGCCAGTCCGCGGCACAAATCCAGTGCCCACAGCAAAACTGGCGTAGCCTTGCGCGGCATTGGCCGCAGCCAAATTGTCGCCGATGCGGTCGTACTGCGGACCGTGGCCATGTCGCGGATCCCGCCGTCGGCCAGTCGCAATGTCGTCTCGATCCTCCTCATCCTCCGCTGCTCTGCGATCGGTCTCTGTGCGCGTTGGGGTCGCATCGGCAATCCCCTGCAGAAAGTGCGTCTGCGCTTTGAGCTCTGCCAGTTGATCTTTGGCTTTTGTGAGCAGATCGGCAGTGTTCGAGTCGATGAACGTCAGGGCATCGAGTTGCGTGTAGTCCACCGGTTTGATCGCGTCAAAAAATGGTGCTAGTTCATCCCGGATGCCGGGCGCCATCGCACTGATCGCAGTCTCCATCGTGCCGATGCCGGCCGTTACCGCTGCGGTGTCTCCCAGAGCCGCCGCCGCCTCGACTTGCGCGAGCAGCGGTCCCAGCGCGTCACGCTCTGCATCCGGCAACGTGCTGATCTGCGCCTCCAGCGCATCGTTCAGCAGGCTCTGCGAGTCCGACAGGCTGCCCAGGTCAACGCCGACTTGTGCGCTCAACTCAGACAGATTGACGCCCATGTCCTGCGCCACCGTCGCCAACTGCGACGCGGTCGTGGCGGTTAGATCAGTGAGGTTGATGCCGAGCGCCGACACTAAGTCAGTGATGTTGGCCCCGAGCTGCAGCGCGATATCCGCGAGCGGATCGCCGGTGGCAATCACCAGATCGCGGATCGCAGCGGACAGCTCCTGCGCCAGCGCCAGGCGCGTGGCAGCGGTCTGCTCAGCGAGCAACGCATCGCGCTGTTCGATCAACGCCGCCAAATCACCGGATACCGCAGCGCCACCGCCACCGCCACCACCGCCGACACCCGCACCGCCGCCCGCCACCGGCTGTCCAGCCAACTGATTGCCCTGGGCGATGATGCCGTCGCGGATCGCGATAAACGGATCGCTGCCCGCGGGGAAAACTTGTTGCGCCAGGCGCAAAATCTCATCCGCCAATTGCGGGAACTGGGCCAGCGCCGCTGCGTCGCCGCCTTGCGCTGCGGCGAACACTGCTTGCAGCTGCTGCTGAGCAATCGGCAGCGCGTCTTTGGGACGCAGACCGCCCACCGCCGGATTGCGCAGGATGCCGTCCACAAAATCGCGGATGCGCTGTTGTGCCTCGATCTGCGCCTGCGCCGCATCAGCCGCCGCAGACGACACATCGTTGATGCCGTTGACCTGCGCTTCCGCCGCTGCATTGATCGCATCGATCTGCGCGTTGAGTTGATCGAGCTGACTGCCCTGCAGCTGCTGCACCAGATCGAGGGCGTGGGCGCGCAGTTTTTTCATTGCCTCGCCCGCCTTGAATGCCGCGAGCTCGTGCACGGCGGCCAGACTTTCTTCCGATGCTGCACTCAGTCCAGCAGCAACCGCCAAGCGATCGAGTTCCGCGCGCGCTGCATCCGCCCACTGATTGATGTCGCGCATTTCTGCGCCAAAATCGGTCAGATGGCCGCGCACCAGCGCTTCGCCGAGCGACGTGATCGCGTCGGCATATTGCTGCACCGCTGCTACGTGCTGCTCTTCTACTGCGACAGCCTGCGCGTAGATCGCATTGAGCCTGGCTTGCGCATCTGCTGCCGCCGTAATCGCTTCGCCCGCTCTGAGCCACTGCACGATCTGCTCTGGAGTCGCTGTCGGCAATGCGGCTTCAAACGCCGCGCGAAACGCGTCATTGCTGATATTTTGATCCAGACCGAGACCAGCCAACGCCGTCGCGCGCGCGTCGGCCGCGCTTTGGCCGACTGACGTTGCAAGCTCGGTGCTGGTGAAAAAATTCGCGAAATAGTTGTCCCAGAGTTGCTGCGCTTGATCCAGACCGCCGGCGGCCTGCACGATCGCTGCCGAAAACCGCACGTATTCAGCGCCCGTTTTGGCGACCTGGATGCCGCTCTGATCCAGCGCAGCGTCTAGCAGTTTGACGCCGCCGATCACCCGCGCTGCGGTTTCTGCCGACGACTCGCCAGCTTGCGCAAACTCGTCGATCACGCCGATGAAATCAGACAGCGACACATCAACGCCGGATTTCAGCAACCCGGATTCGATCGCCAGCACGTCCGACAAGCGTTGTACTTGCTCCTCAAGCCCATCGCCACGATTGACATACGTCTGGATCGCTGCGTCGAACGTGCCGAGGATCGTGCCAAATCTGGACTTCAGAACTTGCTCGGCAGTGGCCGCACCTTTACGCAGATCCACTTCCCACGTCGACAGCACACCGGTAATCGTGGTCAGCCGTTCTGCACCGCCGACAGATGTGGCGACAAACCCGGCAATCACATCATCGAATTTGATCAGATTGGCGACCAACTGGGCGCCGTTCTCGCCGGTTTTGCGATTGTGGCCGACGAAAATTTCGCCGAAACTCGACGCCCCGTGGACAGTATTATTCTGCAACCCAGATGCAGATCCCCCAACTTCCAGCCTGGGTTTCTTGCCGCCAAACAATCCACCAATCAGACTACCGACTATGCCGCCGATCAACGGTGCCAGGATAGTGCCCAGCGGGCCGAGGATACCGGTCAACGCAAGCGGAAGAAATGCAGACACGAGACCGCCACCGATCGCACCGCCAATCGCCGCGCCGGTAGACCCGTTGCCGACAATCTGCGAGCCCAGGAACCCAGCGCCGACACCGCCGATGACCGATCCCACGGTCGCGCCACCGCTACCCACAAGCGCGCTCGGTGGGCCGACGAATCCCGGCAGCGATTCGGCTCCGGCGCGTGCCGAGCTTGTGCCGACCAATGCGCCAAGACCAGCGAACAGCGACCCAAAGCTGCCACCACCAATGCCGTTCCCAAGGCTCCCCAAAATCCCATTGATAACGCGGGTTTTGAGAAACTGCGCGATTAGATCGGCGACCATTTGCCGAGCGATGTTCGCGAGCGTTTTGCCGAAGTTTTTGAATGATTTAATGCCGCCGGTGACCAAGTCAGCCAGCGCATCGGCCGCGCTGGCAAAGCCCTGACGCATCGTGTTGCTGGTTTGCTGCGATGCCGCCGCCAAATGGCCCTGCGCAGTGATGAACTGCTGTTGCGCGGCGACACTCTGCAGATACGCTGTGCCCTGCTCAGATTGCACTGAGATGCCGTCCGCGGTCAGTGCATTTTCAGCTTCGCGCAACGCATTCGATAAATCGCGCTGCGCCGCCGTTTGCCCGATCGCTGCCGCTTCGTCCGCAAGCGATTTCGTGAGTTGCTCTGTGTTCGTGAGCTTGTTCGCGATCTTGTCGCGTTGATCGTCATACGCCGCATTCTCCGCGTTGATCGCCTCCACCACCAACTGCTGAGCAGCCGCCTGTTTGGTTGCGGCATCGCTCAATTTTGCCGACGCGGTAATGGCCGCCGCGCCATCTTTCGCAATCGCCCGCAGCGCTTTGATGTGCGCTGCTTCGGCTTGTGCGAGCGGGCCGGCCAGCGCTGCTGCCGACGTATCGGCAACGTTGGCCAGATCGCGCATAGCAGCCCCGAACTGGGTCTCGGCACGCGCGGCGTCGGCCGCAATTTTGGTCGCGCCGGTACGCGCTTTTTTCAGCGCCTCGACGCTCGCTGTCTCGCGCGCAATCGTATCGATCTGCTCCTGCACCGCACGGCTCAACTGCCCATAACCGGCCACACCGGCCTTTTTTGCGGCCTCGGCAATCAGTCGAGCGCGCAACCCGGACAATAGCTCGACTTTTTCGAGCGCCAGCTTGTCGATGGTCTGTTGCAGACTTTCCGTCAGTGCTGCATTACCTTCGGAAAATTGCCGCGCGGCAATCCTGGCGCGTTCGGCGTTGGCATTGAATCGGCTCATCGGCCCGGACGTGGCCTGGAATGTTTGTCCCAGACCGTCCACCTCAATAACCATCGCGCGGATCGATGGCGTTAACTCGCCCGACTTCTGCAAATTGGCCGCGTAGCGCGACACCTCGGCGCGCGCAGCGGAGAACCCTTCTGAGAGTTTATCTACGGCGATGGTCTGGGCGAGAAACGCGTTATTGACAGTAACGCCACCGGCCGTGCTCGACAATGCCTTCAGCGACTGCTTTGCTTGTGCCAGCGCCTGCTGCAATTGCACCGCCCTGGCGACCGCTCCACTCAATGTGTCCACAGTCTCTGCATTACTGCTGGTTGCCCGACCGCTCTCCACCAGAGCTTTTAGTTTGAGCTGCCGTTCCAGCTTCGCGTTCAGCTCGCCGAGTGCCGCCAGCGGCGCGTTGGCGGCAGCTTCGCCCGCACGCGTCGCGTCCCACAATTTGTACAGTGCGCCAGCCGCGAGCAGCACTACGCCAGGCCAACCGCCTAGAAATCCCAACAGCCTGCCGCCAGCGGTGCGCAATCCCGCCATCGCCAAACCGCCTGCCGCCAGCGTGGCATTCGACTGCTGCTGCGCTAATGTCTGAGCGGCCGTTGCCACCGCCAGTTGCCCCTGCACCTGCGTCTGCCCGCGACCCAACACGGCGAGGTCTGTGCTGATGGCTACCAGCCTGGCTTTTGCCCGCACCAACTGATCCGTGGCCTCGCGCTGCACTTTCAACGCGAATGATTCCTGCGTTGTCGCCGTCGCTGCCGCCAGGGCGGTTTCGGCCGTCCTGACCTCGGCCGCCACCTGCGCCTGTTTGGCAACGGTCTCCGCGCGTGCGGTCTCGATCACTCGTAAGGTAGCGCCCAACTCGGCCGTTTTCGCGGCGGCCGTAGCCAAGGCTGAGCGGGCCAGGTCGCGGCTGACCTCAATATTGATCGCTGTGGCGATCACGGCATCGCGTTGCCGGGCCACAAAATTGCCGATGCCAGCCAGCACGCGGCCGCCGAAAGCCACCAGCGCTACTTGCCCGATCAGCACCAGCCCACTGGCCAACTTGTCCAATGCGCCGCCTTCCGTCAGCCGTGTCAGCGCTTCGGCCAGGCTGCGCGCGCCGCTGGCCAGTTGCGCCATAAACCCGGCGTCACCGACCGCCACTTGCAGATCGAACAACGAATTCTTGAGCCGCTCAAACTCAGCCGCAGGGGTGCCAGCGGCCTGCACTGCCTGCGCGCCAAACACCTCGTGCAAGCGCTGCGCCAGTTTTGGCAGCAGTTCATCCGCAGTGATCTCGCCCGCTTCGAGCATCTTGCTCAGCTCGCTGGTAGTCAGCCCCATTGCCTGCGCAGCCAGGTTAAACGCACCCGGCAGACGCTCGCCCAGCTGGCCGCGCAATTCTTCCGCCGCGACGGTGCCTTTACTGACCATTTGCTGCAGCGCGTTCAGTGCGCCGCTCGTGGTCTCGGCGGACAAGTTCAGGACGCGCGCCGCCTCAGACACCGCGCTGAACACATCGCGGGTTTTTTGGCCCTCAAGCGCGGTGCCACGAGTCGCTGCGGACAGTTGCGCGAAACCGCCTGCCGAACTGCGGAACGACAGCCCGAGCCGGTCGCTCTCGGCGCGGACAAAGGCGATTGCCGACGCGGACTCTTGCGCCGACCCGGTCGCGGCGGTGAGCGATGATCGAAACCCGATCATGGCGTTACTCGCATCAATCACGCCGCGTGCAAACTGCAACGCGCCGCCGCCGGCGCCAAACACCAGCGCCAGGCGGAGCGCGGCCGATTTTACCCGGTCCAACTCGGCAGACAGGTTCACCGCTGCGTTGCTGCTGGCGGCGAATGCGCGGGTGCTATCGCCACCGGCGCGGGTGGCTGCGTCGCCTAATCCTTTGATCGATTTTTTGCCGCTGTCGGTTGCAGACACCAGCCCAGCGGCGGTACCCTCCAGCCGCAGTCTGACAACCAGATCAGCCACGGAGTCCAGCCCCCATGTCCGCACAAATCGCCAACATTGCGCTGCTGGTACTGATCCTGAGTCTGCTGTTCGGTGGGTTGTCGGCGACGGCCCTGCTCATCGCTGCCGGGCTATTCGCCCTGTCGTTCTGGATCATGCTCATGCAGATGATTTCTGGCCGCAGCCCGCGTTGATCACACGACAAGCTCACTGCGCATTGCGTACCTCTGCCCCGGCCGGCACCATCAGCCGAATGCCGCGCAGCACCCGACGCCGCCGCCTTGGATCGCACACGTCCAACAGATCGAGCACCGCCGCAATCTCCACCGCTGCGATACCGGTGTGCAAGACGCGCACTGCGGCGCCGTTGGACAGCGGCAGCAGCGTCCATTCGCAATTCAGGTAGGTCTGCACGGTCCACCAGTTGCATGGCATTACCTCGATGCTGGGTGGTTCGGGTTCTCCGGCGACATCATCGTCGGCTGGCACCAGACCGAACCGCTGCAAATCGTCGTGCAGCGATCCGCGCGGGTTGATGCCGCGCCGCGCGCGCTCTATCGCCCGCGCCGCGTCTTGAAGTTTCCCAAGCTGGCATCCTGCAGCGTGCGGGTGTGCTCGTTGATTACGGCTGTGGTCAGAAACTGGCTGTACTGACCGCTCAAGACTTCGGCGAACGCGGCGTCCCCGGTCAGCGCGCCGTCGTCGTTGCCGAGGCCCTCGAATCGCTCATAGATCGCGCGCACCAACGCCTCGTCGGCATCCTCGATCTCGCCGCGTGTCTGCTGCTCCGTCAGCTTTTGCAGCAGCTCGCGGTAGGCAGGCTTGCTGATGATGCGAGCAAACCCGGAGAATTGCCCCTTGAGTTTGCCGGTGTCGGTATCGACGTCGATGTTGATTTTGACCTCGATCGTATTGGCTTTTTTGATGACTAGCATGAGTGGTGTCTCCGTTTTGGGTTGTGGGTTGTCGGATCAAAAACGCGCGCTCGGACCCGACGCGCGCGTTGGAGTAAAGCGCGGCCGGTTAGGCCAAGAACGACAGCGACAAACAGTCGGTCGGCGTGGTGCCCATCGTCTTGAACGGGATCTCCCAGGCGACCACGCCGTCTTGATCGACCTGCTTGGCCATGCCGAGCTGCACACTCTTCAGGTCCAGCCGCAGGGTCTCGCCGCCGCCGGTAATCGTCGCAAAAATATCCTGCAACGTATTCGCCAGCGCAATTTCCTCAGGATTGAAAGCCGAGCGTTGCTCCTTGAAAATCTTGAGCGTGCCGCTGGGCTTGTACAGGTCTTTCAGGCGCGTGAACCGGCTGTTGCTGCCTTCGTAAATTTCGGCCGTCGCGCCGGTATCCACGCTGAGACTGATCGCATCGAGCGAGGTCGCGCCAACGGTCACCGCAAACGTCTCCGTCTCGATCGCTACCGGCGGCTGGAACGCCGTCAGCACGACCTCAGGCAACGCCGCGTCGGACACGGCAACCGCCCCGGGCAGCGCCAGCACGTCAAAATCGGCAGTCGCAAACTGACGGATCGACAAATCGATCTTCGTGAGAGCGCCGCGGCCGTCTTGACCAGTGATCAGCGAGCCCGAGTTGTAGCCGCCGAGGGTCACCATCTCGTAGCCGCTGGATACCAGCGCATAGACGGCGCTCGCGCTCGGCGGAGCGGTCAACGTCTCGCCGAATCCGCAAGCGCGCAAAATGCGGCTGATCGGTGCGGCGGTGCCCACCGAAGCTGCGCCGCGCAGCTCGATTTTGCCCTTGAATTGCGAGCGGCGTTTGATGTTGACGAATGGGTCGGCACCGTGGCCGGCCTTGTCGAGTTTGCGTTCGAGTTCGTCCGTCGAAAACGCGTAATCGCCTTCCAGCACAAGCATTCCGTCGGTCGCCGGTGCCAGCACCACCGGCGAACCGGCTACGGCTTGCATCGCGATCAACAGCGCGCGGAGATTGGATTGTTGAATATCGAGTGCCATGCGGGTATCTCCTGATTATTTGCGGGTGGGTTTGGTGGCGTTGACGGGAGTGGCAACAACGTGCCGCGAGTCGCCGAAGCCCAGATCAACGGCAACGGCAACAACGGGCGCAGCGGCAGTAGGCGGGCGAACCAGCACTGGCTTGGCACCCGGCTTCGCACGGGTGTAACTGCCGCCGACAGTTGGCAGATCGTCCGGCGGCTGGTAGTTGGATTTCGGTTTCATGCGCGGCTCCAGTAAGTGGTTTGGAAAATCTCTTGCCACCAGGTGGTGGCGTCGGCGTAGTTGATCAGTGCTCCGGACACCAGCTCAATCGCGCTGGCTTGGCCAGGCGCGAACCCGGGGGGCACTTTGCCCAGCAGCGCCAGGCGCACGCTCGCAATCAGGTCGTGCAGTTGTACGGCAGATTGCGTGCCGCGCCCGCTTGCGCGGTAGTTGCGCGCGGCAATCAGTACCGCAATGCGGGCGGTGATCGCCTGCACGGCCGTGGCCGATCCACCGCTCTGCGGCTTGGCCGATTCAGTCGCCAGCAGCACAAATAGCGCCGGGGTCACCGGTGCCGTCGCTTTTGATGCGGCCGCAAAATCCGCTGCACCGCCGATCTGTCGCAACGCGGGCACTGCTGTGCGCAGCGCGTCGATAACCGGTTGCATGTCGATGGGCCCTTGCATCAGTAATCCGCCAGCGATGGGGCGTCAAACACCCGTGCCGGTGCGCTGTACTGCACGCGGTTGCCGCTGGTCGGCGGCGCCGGGTCTTGTGCGCCCAGCGTCACTTTGCCGTCTGCGAGCAGAGTCAAAAACCGCAGTGCATCGCGATAGCGCACTTGTACTGGGTGCTGCCCTTGCTCGGGAAAATCTTTGTGCAGACGATAGCGCACGATGTCGCTGGCGTAGGTCTGCAAAATACCCGGCACAATCGCCAGCGGCAGCGGATAGCGCCCGGCCAGATAGCCATCAATCATTTCGTCGGCATCGGCAATCGCGCGGGTAATACGGGCTACGGCCTCAACGGCCACGGCTACGTCGGCGGGGAGTTCGGCGGAGGTATCGCCAGCGTTAATCACCAGCGTCAACAACTCTGGCGTCACTACTGGGTATTGCTCCGGCGTGGCAACCTGCGCCAGCTCGGTGGCACCCAACACCGCCAGCAATTGCAGCGCCGTGGTGTACATCAGCGTTTGGCCTTGGCCTTGGCCTTGGTGCGCGCTTTCGCGGCGGTGGCGTGCGGCGGCGGCGCAGTGGGCTCATCGATTGGGGGTGTTGCTACTGGCACAGATGCCGCCGCTGCTGGTGTTTTGCTGGGCGCTGCTGGTACAACCGGCACGAGGTAGCCGAGCGACACAGCAGCACGCAAATCCGCCGATTCGGCAGCAGGCTCCACCTCACCCGTGCGGTAGGTGGCCTGGCCGATTTTGCAGGGAGTCATAACGAGGTAGCGCATAACTGTGCTCCGGTAATGCGCAGGGCGTTGCCGCCCTGCGATGGGTTTTCTGCGTGGCTTACGCCGCCGGTGCGCCCGCGTTCTGGATCAGATAACCGGCCAGCATGCCGCTCAACACCGGGGTGTTGTCGTAGCTCACACCGTAGACCCAGCTCTTGGAGTTGTTGTCATAGTACGGCTGCTCAACCAGCGGGTGGCCCTCGATCAGATACGTGTAGCCGTAGCTCGGCTCCTCGGCGTTCGCACCCAGGTCGCCGCCGGTCGGCGACACGTAGGCGAGGATCACGTCGTCGCCCCACACCTTGCCGAATGTGTCGGCGGCGCCACTGGCAACCACAGCGCGCCCAACCACTACCTTTTCGACGCCCCACAGGTTGGCCAAAATTTCCGGGGTCGGTGAATCGCTTCGGGTGTACTTGATGCGATCCAAGATTTTGGCGTTGAATCGCAACGCGCTCATCGCGCTGCTCGAAATCACCACGGTGTTCGGCTCGATGCCGATGCTGTCGGCGATCGCCAGCTTGCCCACCTCGATGTCCGCGCTCGGGTCGCCGGTGCCAGTCCAGCGCGCAGCGCCGACCAGCGCAATTTTGTGTGCGGCGTCGTAGTTGGCAGCGTTGCGGGCGATCGTGCTCGAAGCGCTTTCGTGCTCAAGCAACAGCGAGCGCTGCACGGTATTCACCGCGCGCCCGCCGAGGTCGATGCCGGGCACTTGACTCGCATCGCGCATCAGCTCGCGTGGCACCGACGCTTCCAGGCCACTCGGCACAATCGCGTAGGGATCACCCTGATAGCCAAACGTGATGCGTTTGGTCGCGGAGCCTGGCGCGCGTTTGGAGTTGTAGAGCCGGAACGATTCTTTGCCGAAGGTGATGATTTTGCCGCCGTAGCTGCCGACCGGCGCACGCGGGAACAGCAACTCGCCCACCAGGCCGGGCTGACGATAGCCGCGCACCTGCGTGGAGAGGATGGGATCGACAACACGGGTTTGGGCGAGCGTTTGTTGCGACATGGTGATGCTCCGTTGTTAGGTTTTTGGTCAGTTTGCTGGCTGGGATCAGCCGTTGGGGATCAGTAGTACTTCAATTGGTTCGTCGGCGGCACCGGCTGCGGCCAACGCCACAGCGACGGTGACGCCTGCCGCTTTGGTGACGGCTTTGCCGGCGGCGCCGACTTCGAGCAACGCGTTGGCCGCGATGGCCGCACCAGCTGTCACGACAGCCGTGCCCAGCACGTCGGTGGGGACCAGATCGCCGATGGCACCATCGGTTACAGCTACGCCGCGCGCGACACCGGCGGCAACGGCGTGGGTGCCGGCGCCGATTACAAATCGGCCAGCAGTAATGGCA
>Ga0210044_10007059_pt1 | contig 14501 bp, 13 predicted proteins | sample CryGey13umfilter_2_FD_183959 | JGI IMG/M metagenome (GOLD analysis project Ga0210044, IMG submission 183959) | Groundwater microbial communities from aquifer in Utah, USA - Crystal Geyser 4/9/14 3 um filter (SPAdes) (version 2) | ecosystem: Environmental > Aquatic > Deep subsurface >...
CTTGGGTTTGTCGGAGTCCCATAACTTTTGTCCCTTGCCTACCGGTTGCATCTCCACCACATCAGCAATGTAGACATTATACCTCTTCTGTTTCTTACCGGGATAGTTGGGGTTAAGCTCAACAACAGCAGCACCCATGCCCAGCGGGCCTCCATGCGCTCCACCGCGATCCATGTAAAAGAAGACTGTGCTGCCAGGTTCCCTCATCGCTTCGATTTTCTGGCGTATTTCGGCTTCGCTGAAAATGGTGGTCTCGGAACTCACCCTCTTCTTCTCTTCCAACTTGACCTCTTTCGACCTCTCATCGAACCACCCCTCATAGATTATCAAATCTGGGCGCTCATCGAGAGAAGTGTAGTCCTTGACCTGTACTTTCTTTGCTAGTGCTTCAGACTCGTCGAAAACCCGGATATTAAACGCTGTTTCCTCGGTCGTGCTCTTACGCACTACAGCCTTGAGAAGCGGCACCAAATCGGGTTCCATCTTCCTTTCGGCTACCAAATGCTTCTGCACCAGTCCTGGTATCGCCCCTGGTTTTAGGAATTTTTCTTCCTTTTTCGCTGACTTCTTACTTGGGAACATCTTTTATACCCTCCTTGATCTTCTCTTTTTCTTCTTTGACATATTGCGAAATAAGACCCAATTACAAACACGGCTTATCTGGGCAAGCTCTAACTAGGAAGACTGGAAGGCTTTACAAACTTCTCGCGGCGCGCCATGTTTGTTTCTTTGTCGAAGTAACCTTCCCAGAGTATCAAATCAGGATGGTCATCCAGCGAGGTCCAGTCTTTTACTTCGACCCCAGCCTGTGCTGCTTGGGACTCATCGAAAACGCGGCAGTAGAATGCATTCTTCTTCCCGGCTGGGCGAATTACTCCTCTAAGTTTCCATACCCAATCTGGGTCTTTCTTTTCTTCGACTACCATATGCCTTCCTACCAACCCAGGTATATCCTTGGGTCCTGACAACTTTACCTCACCCTCTTTAACTTTCCTGCGTTTCCAAAACATTTGTATCCTCCTTATGCGGATTTTTGAATTGAGCCTCTGGTGTTCTCGCTGTTTTTAGCTTGAGGTTACACACAAAAGACTCATGCAACGTTGCGTGACAATTTAGGATTCAGCGTTGTGTCCTTCTACGCTGTTTGAAGAAAGCTTTATATCGGAGGGGGTATATCGAGTAACTGACAGGCTTGCTGGAAGTCCTGGAAGTTTTTTAAAGACGCTGTCGAAGCTACTGACGTAATTAGAAATTCTGCGGGGGTTGAAATAAAGCACTGGGATATCCCAGAGGATATTCCCGCATGGCGTAGCGATACCGCTTTTCTGTAGTTGCTACCTTCAGCGCGGTTAATTCTGCGCCGGTTGTTACTGACTGCATAAGCGACTGGTAGCGGAGCACAACTCTGATGATCAAGGTATATTGAAATAGGAGCCGAAGTGCCTTGGGGAAATCTACCTGGGTCAGGGACAAAGATAGAAAGAACAATTAGCCCGCACAGGCTTATAAAAATATAAGTTTGCGCCCTCAGCCTATTTCTCACGTGAGTACAACTGCTCTTTGTAATGGACATCATATTGTATTTTCGTTATCCTGTCAAAAGTTTTGCGTTGCCCAAAATTCAGATAAGCGAACTAGTTTCGGATTTTAAGAATTGGATATTTAAATTTGTTGTAACTACTTATCCTGCTGTCATTTTGAGTGTGTGAGCCGAAGCCCTGAACGAAGTGAAGGGGAAGAAGCTGGTAACGCTCAGGGCAGGCTCCGGCGAAGAATCCCCGAGACCCTTCGCGGAGTTCACCCTGAGCGAGATTCTTCGGTCGCTTCGCTTCCTCAGAATGACAGAAAGCTAAGGGCTCAGGGTGACATGAGGATAGCTGTGTAGTTACGATTTGTTTAGAGTTTAGGAATTAGTGTTTGGAATTTACCTGTATCCTTTGCTATGTGCAAGTATCCATGTAGTTACACTTAGCGAGCTGCCTTATACTGGGTGCGAAGACACCTGGTGCAGATATTGACTTTTCTTTTTCTTCCTTCTACCATCATTATTGTGCGATGAACGTTAGGAAGCCATTTTCGGTTGGTATGCCGTTTGGAGTGACTTACACTATCCCCAAACATAGTTCTTTTGCCACAAATTTCACACTTCATTGTAAATTCTCCTTAGCCAGCTTCTTAGAAACTGTTTCTTATTCATTATACCAATAATAACATAACAACGATTTCGAGCCAAAATGGTGAAAGGCTTAGCTAATGGTCAAACCTTAAAAGAAATGTTTAAAGCTGGAACCGTCTGGCTAGAAAAATGTGCTCCTGATATTGACGCTATAAATGTCTTCCCTGTCCCTGATGGGGATACCGGAACTAATATGTTACTCACCATGCGTTCTGCTCTAGAAGAGGCAAATCGGGATTCAAATGACAGTGCTCCTTCAGTAGCTAAAGCGATGGCTCATGGTGCTTTGATGGGGGCGCGGGGGAACTCAGGTGTTATTTTGTCTCAATTCTGGCGTGGTCTGGCTAAGGGACTGGGACACGACAGCTTTAATGGAGGTGATTTTGCCCGAGCATTGGGTGAGGCAACGCAAGCTGCTTATCAAGGAATCATCAACCCGGTTGAGGGAACCATCCTGACAGTGCTCAAAGATGCCGCTAAGGCGGCAGAAAAAACCGCTAAATCCGATCCTGATAACCTGACTTTTGTATTGGAATCTGCCGTGGAGGCAGCAAGAGATTCGGTAGCTCGAACGCCTGACTTATTGTCTGTGCTAAGGGACGCTGGTGTGGTTGATGCTGGCGGACAAGGCTTATATGTTTTGCTCAATGGCGCTCTCCATTTCCTTAAAGGAAAGGCAGACAAAATACAGTATTGGAAACCTTCCATAGTCGCCTCTGAATCAGCTCTGACCCCTAAAACAATACCGGCGTCCGCCAAAATAGAAACGCCTTATGGATATTGTACCAGCTTCGTGCTAGAAGGACAAAATATTAACCTGAAGAAGATTAGAAAAGAGCTGGCAAAGAAGGGGCAATCCCTAGTGGCTACCGGTAACGGTTCATTAGTGAGGATTCATATTCATAGCTTTGAGCCCGGGGAAATTCTCAACTATGCCACCAATCTGGGTAAATTACATGAGATAAGGGTTGACAACATGGACGACCAGTATATCGAGTTTCTTAAGATGCAAAAAGAGAAGCTACCCATAACTGACATGACCATAGTAACGGTTGCCTCAGGGGAAGGTTTTTTAAATATATTTAAGAGTTTAGGCAACGCAATTATCGTTCCTGGCGGTCAAACAATGAATCCCAGCGTTCGTCAGTTATTCCAAGCCGTAGAATCGGCGCCTTCAGATAATGTTATTTTGCTGTCCAATAACAAAAATATTATTCTGTCGGCTTTTCAAGTTGTCCCTTTGACCAAGAAGAATTTGAAAATAATTCCTACCAGGACCATTCCTCAGGGTATAGCAGCAACCCTTGCCTTTAGCTATGACCTGAACCTGGAGGAAAATGCCCGATTTATGGAGCAGGCGACAACCCAGGTAAAAACCATAGAAATTACTAGGGCAGTGCGCAAGACATGGCTTAAAGGCTTAAAGATAAGGAAAGGAAAGCCCATTGCTATCTTAGATGATAAAGATATAATCGCCAGTGGCGATGAAATGCCAGATGTCATCCTTGAGGCTTTGGAGAAGTCTGGAACAGAGGGGACTAAGGTAATCACAATTTATTATGGTGCTGAAGTCAAAGCTACCGAAGCTGAAAGTATAGCTGAGAGAATTCGTAATAAGTACAAAAGTGAGGTTGAGGTTGTTGAAGGGGGACAACCCCATTATGACTACATAATATCGTTGGAATGATGGTTAAGTTTGTAACTGATAGTTGCTCGGATATTACTCCCGAGCTCGCCGAGAAGCTTGGAGTAACAGTGGTGCCACTATATGTTCAATTCGGTGATGATGTTTACCGTGATAATATTGACCTCGCTACTGAGGAATTCTACCGTAAGCTAGCAGAAAGCAAGGTTATCCCCACAACTTCAGCTGTTACCCCTGATTTTTTCGCCCAGCTCTTTTCTAAACTAGGGGAAGAAACAACAGAAATACTGACCATAATCCTTTCCCAAATGTTTAGTGGAACTTATGGAGCAGCGCTTCAGGGCAAGGCAATGGTAAAGAAAAATTGCGGCATTGAGGTTATTGATTCTCGACTGGGTGCAGGTGGGCAGATGCTTCTTGTCATCTCAGCAGCTCACATGGCTCAATCAGGTGCTAATTTGGACGAGATTGCTGAGTGGGTCAGAAAAGCTATTCTCAGAGTTCACGTACGCATGACATTTGACACTTTAGAATATCTCAGAAGAGGTGGGCGTATCGGTAAGGCGCAAGCCTTTTTAGGCAGCTTGTTGAAGGTGAATCCCGTCCTTTCGATAAATGACGGTGGCACTTTTCCCGTGGCACGGCCCCGCAACAGGGCACAAGCCATAGATTTTCTGGTGAACTTTGCCAAGAGTTTTAGTCATATTGAAGCTTTGGCTATTGAGGATGCCACTACCCCCGACGAATTAGAGATGTTAGCTGAGCGCCTTAAAGATTTAGTCCCTCCCGAGCGCCTCTACCGCTCCAAAGTGAGCCCTGTGGTAGGAACTCATGTCGGTCCTCATGTTCTGGCTGTTTCGGTTCTTGAAGCAGAACACTAAGATATTGGTGATCTCACCAACGCATTGCACTGTTTTCGCTTTGCCTTTCCAATCCCGAAGACCTTTATATCGCAGGCAGAATAAATCCTTGGATTGCCAACTACACTTTGCCTTCAGGCAATTTGAACTTGACATGGCCTTCGGAGGAAGATATATTAGATTGTAAGAAAATCTTACATATTTACTAATAAGTAATTATCAAGGAGGGGAAAATGTCGGTGGTAAAGATTAGACCCAAGAGACAAGTTACTATTCCCAAAGAAGTCTTCTCTGAGCTGCATTTGGAAACAGGAGATTTTATAGAGGCAACAGTAGAAGATGGGAAAATTGTGATGATTCCCAAAAGGTTAGCCGTTAAAACTGACGTTATCCGTTTAACTGAAAAGGAGCAGGAAATTCTCTTTAGGGCAACAAGAAAAACAGAACGTATCAAAGAAGACATCATCCATTCTGAAGGTCTCAGTCTTGAGGAGATCGAACTAGCAGTCAAGGTTGGGCTTATTGATCGGAAGCAAGCTTGGTGGTGGACTGAAGAATGGCAAAAGGGTGAGAGACAAGTGGAGAGGGAAATCAAAGAGGGAAAACTCTACGGCCCCTTTGAGACCTTTGAAGAATTCAAGGCTACTCTCAAAAAACGAAAATGAAACTTCTCTCTACCGATGATTTCGTCAAGCACTATGAGAGACTGCCGGCTTCTATTCGAAAGAAGGGAGATGAGAAATTGAAAGTACTTTTATCAAATCCACGCCATTCATCCCTCCAGATTAAAAAGATGAAAGGTTATGAGGAAATTTGGGAAGGGAGAATTTCACGAAGCTATAGGTTCACTTTTCAGATTAAGGAAGATACCTACATTCTAAGGAAGGTAGGAAAGCACGAGGTTTTGGAGAAACCTTAACTTGAACAGTTACCAAATTAAGGAAAATCTCGTGGATAAAGTGGAATCGCGTAAACAGTTCATTGAGAGTATCTTAGGATAAGGTTTAGTCTAAAAAGATGGCCGATATTGATACATTACGAGCTATTTTAGAATTAGAGTGTAAGGGGGATTATATTGACAAAGCGGTGCTGGGTGGCCTGGACAAGTACCTTCAAAGACAGACAAGACAGGTAAGGCGAAGTCTCATACTGACTTTGAGCGATTTGAAGAGGAAAGAACTGGCGCCCCAGCTTTTAACCGACTTCGATGAACTCAACCTGGTTAACTATCACTATGCTTCCCACAGTATAGATGAGCGCAAAATATGGCTAGCCAGTATTCTCGACTGGCTAAATAAGCTGGAGAAGGCGGAACAGGAAAACGAGACGGTATATGCTCAGCAGGGAGAGCCCAGAAGTCAAGAGCGAGAAAGCTCGGGACAGATTGCTTCGGGGATTGCCACGCCTTTGGCTCCCAGGGAAGCCCTCACCCTAACCCTCTCCCTTGAAGGGAGAGGGATAAGAGGGAGGCCCTCCCCTCCTCCCACCTTATCTGGCGAGGGGCGTGAGGGTGGGAGACTGGATTCACCCATAACTGTGATCAAGGGCATTACACCCAAAGTAGCTGCCAGATTTGCCAAGTTTGCTGTGAAAACAATAGAGGATTTACTCTATTTCTTTCCCAGGCGTTACATTGATTATAGTCAAAGAAAAACCATCTCCCAGCTCGAGGAAGGAAAGGAACAGACCATCATAGCCTCAATCTGGCAAGCTAGAGTGGCTACACTTGGCAACCTGCAAAGCACAGAGGCAATCGTAGGCGATGAAACGGGAACCATCAGGGTCGTTTGGTTCAACCAGCCCTATTTGGCCAAGAAATTTCCCACCAATGCCCGCATAGTTATTAGTGGCACAGTAAGGGAATTCAAGGGAGAAAAGGTATTCGAATCCCCTGAATGGGAGCTGCTTAAAGGCAAAGCTAGTCCTGAGGGAGAGAAGAAAAATTCTGTCTTATGTCAAACTATTCATACCGCCCGCCTTGTCCCCATCTATCCCCTCACCCAGGGCTTATATCCTCGACAGGTAAGGAAATGGGTCAAAGAGGCCATTGATGGTTATGTCTGGCAAGTACCTGATTTCCTTCCATCAGAAACAAAAAACCGATGCCAATTAGTAGACCTGCCACACGCCCTTACCCAGATTCACTATCCTGACAACCAATCAATAGCAGAGAAAGTCAGGAAGCGTTTGGCTTTCGACGAACTATTTCTCCTTCAAATAGGTGTTCTCACCAGGAAGCGAGATTGGCAAGAAAGCCAGCCGGGCAACGCCTTTAATATAGATCGGGAGATCATCAGCAGATTCTCGTCTTGTTTGCCTTTTACCCTGACTCGGGCTCAGCAAAAAGCACTTCAAGAGATTTTGGATGATTTGCAAAAAACAAAAGCTATGTCACGCCTTCTACAAGGTGAAGTAGGTAGTGGCAAGACTGTAGTGGCCACCTTAGCCCTCTTAATGGCTGCTGCCAATAATTATCAAAGCTCCTTAATGGCTCCTACCGAGGTATTGGCTGAGCAGCATTTCCATAATATTTGCAGCTATTTAACTAAAGCTGCTAACCAGGAAGAAAAAACACCCTATACCAAATGCTATTCCGGATTTCTCTCCAAGCCACTTACTATTGCTTTACTTATGGGAAGCCTTAGCAGTAGCGAAAAGGAAGATTTGCACCGTAAAATTAAGCAAAACGAAATTGATATTGTTATTGGCACTCATGCCCTGATACAAAAAGGAGTAGAATTCAATCATCTGGGTCTGGCAATTATAGATGAACAACATCGCTTTGGTGTATTACAGCGCTCCGCACTGCGACAGAAAGGTTTCAATCCCCATATTTTGGTCATGACAGCAACACCTATTCCACGAACTATGGCATTAACGCTTTATGGAGACCTTGACCTTTCTGTGATAGGCGAGTTGCCCCCAGGGCGACAGCAGGTCAAGACAAAATGGCTTAAGCCCGAATACAGAGGAAAGGTTTACACATTTATTCATCGTGAGGTCAGTAAGAGTAACCAAGCTTTCATAATTTGCCCTCTGATTGAAGAATCGGAGTCCCTTGCGACAAAAGCTGCCACTACTGAATATGAAAAACTATCTCAGGAGGTCTTCCCTGATTTGAAGTTAGGATTACTTCATGGTCAACTGCCAGCCAGCGAAAAAGAGGAAGTAATGCGTCGCTTTCGTGCTGGGGAATTTGACATCCTCGTGTCAACTTCGGTTGTGGAAGTTGGCATTGATATACCCCGGGCTACCGTGATGGTAGTAGAAGGAGCGGAACACTTCGGGTTATCACAGCTTCATCAATTTAGAGGCAGAGTGGGTAGAGGTAAAGACCAAGGATATTGTATACTCATACCGGAAACTTATTCGCCTGAGATAAAGGAACGACTCCACTTCATGGAAGAGATTCACGATGGGTTTGCCTTATCCGAGAAGGACCTGGAATTACGAGGTCCCGGGGAATTTTTTGGTACACAGCAGAGTGGCTTACCCAATCTTAAAATAGCTGAGCTATCGGACATACACCTTTTAGAATTAGCCCGCCAGGAAGCAATATCCTTATTTGATTCCGACCCTAGTTTAGCAAAGAAGGAAAATTCTCTTTTGAAGGAAAGACTAAGCCATCTGTGGTCGCGAACTGCCGAATGGAGTTGAGGAATATCCCCTGAAACAAGTTCAGGGCTGAAGCAATCTCATGAATGAGCTACTGGTGAAACAAAAACTGGCTCTTTGTTTGCAACAAGCTGTTTTAGCGGCACAGCAACAGGGCACCCTTGTTACTATGCCACCTGAGGTAATCATAGAGCACCCACAAAATCCAGGACATGGAGATTTTGCCTCGGGACTCGCCTTAAAACTAGCTCGCTCCATGAAAATGTCTCCTTTAGCGGTAGCACACAAGATATCTGAATATCTCTCACTACCACCCGAAATTGACAAAGTTTCTGTTGTCTCACCAGGATTTATCAATTTCACTTTGCGAGACGAGTGGCTAAAAGAACAAGTGGAGACGATTTTAAATGCTGGCGAATCTTATGGCAATCTTGACCTGGGTAAAGGTAGTCTTGTTCAAGTGGAGTTTGTTAGCGCCAATCCCACGGGACCTCTTCATGTAGGTCACGGTCGTGGTGCTGTCCTGGGTAGCACATTAACAAATATCCTTGCCGCTGCCGGCTACCTGGTAGAAAAGGAATATTATGTAAATAATATGGGTGCCCAGATAGATAACTTTACTCGCTCACTCTATGCTCGTTACCAACAGTGTCTTGGCAGAGAAGTCACTATGCCCTCGGAAGGGTATCTTGGTAATTACATGATTGACCTGGCGCAAGAGATTGTCTCCGAGTATGGCAATAAATTGCTTAACTTGCCGCAGGAAGAAGCTATTACCAAGATAAGTGAAATCGGACTCGAGAAAATGATGGCGGGAATAAAGGAAGACTTGAGATTACTTAGAGTTGATTTTGAGCGCTGGTTCAGCGAAAGGAGTCTGTATGAAGAGGGACAATATAATAAAGCTATGGCAATACTACAAGGCGGAGGATATGTAGCAAAAAGGGAAAATGCTATCTGGTTTGAATCCACCAGCTTGGGTGAGGATAAGGATAATGTTCTGGTGCGGAGTGATGGTTCACCTACTTATTTCGCCTCCGATATCGCCTATCATTATAACAAGTTTATGGAGCGAAGATTCCATACTGTGATCAATATTTGGGGAGCTGACCACCAGGGGCATATCCCTCGAATGAAAGCAGCGATTAGAGCTTTAGGGATAGACCCAGAGCAACTTAAAATAATCACCTATCAGTTAGTTACTTTGCGGCGTGGCGAGGAAATCGTTAAGCTATCCAAGCGCAGTGGCGACATTATCTCATTGCGAGAAGTGATAGACGAGGTAGGGGTAGATGCTTGCCGCTTCATATTCCTCTCTCGCTCTGCTGATAGCCAGATGGATTTTGATATAGAGTTAGCGAAGAAACAGTCAGTAGAGAATCCAGTATATTATGTTCAATATGCTCATGCTCGCATCGCCAGCATCTTGCGATTAGCAGAACAGCGGGTGATAGATTACAGCCAGGGTGATGTCTCCTTGCTTTCCACTGAGCCAGAACTAACTCTGATTCGCCGCCTAATACTTCTCCCTGAGAGCATGGAGGATATAGCCACTACTTTGCAACCACACTACTTGCCTTACTACGCTCAAGACTTAGCCACAGCTTTCCATAGCTTCTATAAACAGTGCCGGGTTATTTCTCAGAACGAAGCGCTCACTAAAGCCAGACTCAAACTGGTTAAGGCAAGTCAAATAGTCCTGGCAAAAACCCTGCACCTTATGGGCATGACTGCTCCGGAAAAAATGTGACACGCTATCTAAAGCCCTTGCTCTTTATACTGCTTAGCTAGCTGGGGATAAACATCCGGATTGTTTTGTGTCCACCATAATTGTTCTGGTGAAGCCTGCCCCTTAATCTTGCCGGGAACACCAGCAACAAATGATTTCTCTGCAATTTTCATTCCTTGTCCTACCAAACAACCGGCAGCAATTACACAGAAATCACCAATCTCAGTGTCATGGAGAACAGTAGAGTTCATGCCTATGAGAACTCCATTGCCAATTCTGTGGCAATTAAGGACAGCACCATGACCGATAACTACGCTGTCTCCAATCACAACATCCCCCACCCCTGAAGGTGACCCCGAATGGATGACGCAATTATCCTCCACAGCGGTATTCCGACCAATTTTTATCTTACCAAAATCGCCTCTGATTACCGCTCCTGGCCACACACTGGAATTCTCACCAATTTCCACATCCCCAACAATATAAGCCGCCTCGCTGATAAAAGCCGACTCGGCTATCTTTGGTGTTTTGCCATTGAAACTTCTAATCACTTTTGCCTCCAGATCTGAGTATAATACAGGTTTAGCAAAAAATTTGCATCAGCAGAGACATTATGTTAGATTTGCCTGCAAGTAGAATGACCCAACTAGAATTAGCGCGGAAGGGCGTTGTTTCTCCCCAGGTGAAGTGGGTAGCTCAAGGGGAAGGGTTGGAAGCAGATTTTGTGCTACAAGGCTTACTTGAGGGCAAGATTATAGCCCTGGCTAATGCCTACCACAAAAATGTCGTCCCGTGCGGCATAGGCAAGGGACTAAGAACCAAGATCAATGCCAATATCGGGACTTCCTCCGAATTGTTTGATGTAGACACGGAGCTCAGGAAGCTAAAGGTTGCTATTAATTTTGGTGCCGATACTGTTATGGACTTAAGCACCGGGGGTAATATCCCAGCCATAAGAAGAGCTATTATTAATGCCAGCCCTGTGCCTGTGGGTACTGTGCCTATTTACCAGGCTGCCATTCAGGCTATTGAGAGACACGGATCTATTGTGGACATGACTGTTGATGAACTCTTTGACTGTATTGAGGAACACGCCAGAGACGGTGTTGACTTCATGACTGTTCACTGTGGGGTAACTCAGGCGTCTATAGAAAGGTTGAAAAGGCAGGGTAGGGTAACCGATGTAGTCTCTCGAGGAGGTGCCTTCCTTATTGGCTGGATGTTGCATAATGACAAAGAAAATCCTCTATATCAATATTATGAGCGCTTACTAGATTTAGCTCGTGAATATGACTTTGCTTTGAGTCTTGGTGACGGCTTACGTCCTGGATGTCTTGCTGATGCCACTGATAGAGCCCAAATTGAGGAGCTAATTATGCTTGGTGAACTGGTACAGCGTGCCAGGGAAGCTGATGTCCAGGCTATGGTGGAAGGGCCAGGGCATATGCCGTTAGACCAGATAGCTACCAATGTCCAACTGGAGAAGAGCCTTTGCCGTGGAGCACCCTTCTACGTCCTGGGACCTCTGGTGACTGATATAGGTGCTGGCTATGACCACATTACTGGCGCTATCGGAGGCGCCATTGCTGCTGCTGCCGGAGCTGATTTTTTGTGTTACGTCACCCCGACAGAGCACCTTTCCCTCCCTGATGTGGAGGATGTCAAACAAGGGGTAATTGCCTCACGCATAGCTGCTCATGCTGGTGATATCGTTAAAGGAATAAAAGGTGCTAAGGAGTGGGACGAGCAGATGTCCCGGGCACGCAAAGCGCTTGACTGGGAGACTCAGAGCAAATTGTCCTTGGACCCACAGCTTTCACGCCAGGTTCATAACAGGATTCCTTGCTCCGGGGGGACTTGCAGTATGTGCGGCAAATATTGTGCCATGGCAATAGTGGAAAAATATTTAACCCGGGGAGCAGTCAAGTGAAGGTAGAGAAAAGGTTGTTTAGCAATTCAGGGTGACAAATAAATAGTCTCGGTAGAGAAAATGTTTGAAGAAATTGCACGATGTGCTGAGACCCCCACACTCATTATTAACAAAGGAACAATAAGGCAAAAATATCAGGAATTTTTTGACAAGTTCGCCGGGGCAAAAATCTACTACGCCCTAAAAGCCAATCCGCACCCAGAGATTGTGAAACTCTTACAAGATTGTGGCTGTGGTTTTGAGATCTCGTCCCAGGGGGAGTTGGAACTTTTGCTCGGGTTAAAAATCCCGTCCGGGAAGATTATATCTGGTAACCCGGTTAAGGAACTATCTTCTATTAAGCTTGCGCATACTCGTGGCGTAGAATTGTTTGTTTTTGATTCATATGCCGAGTTAGAAAAGTTATCCCAAGCCGCCTCTGGTAGCAAGGTTTGTGTGCGCCTTGCTGTATCCAATGAAGGTAGTGAATGGCCATTGAGTAAGAAATTTGGTGTAGAGATAGAGGAAGCCGTTGAATTACTGGTCAATGCCAAGGAGTTGGGACTCATGCCTTACGGTATTGCCTTCCATGTCGGCTCACAATGCACATACGCCGAAGCCTGGGCAAAGGCAATTGAAAAAAGTAGGGTAGTTTGGGAATTAGCGGAAGACCGAGGTGTAAGATTGCATCTGCTGAATGTCGGTGGTGGCTTCCCCATCAAATATATAAAACCTGTGCCTTCCATCGCAGAGATTGCCCGGGTAACCATGGATTCTGTGAGGAAAAATTTCCCAAAAGATATAGAGCTAGTAGTGACACCAGGAAGAGCCTTAGTAGGAGAGGCAGGTACCTTAGTCACTACAGTCATCGCCAAAGCAGCTCGTGATGGGGAAAAGTGGCTTTATCTCAATGTTGGCGTATTCAACGGTTTGATGGAAACTATAGGCGGCATTAAATATCCCCTTGCTACAGCAGAAAACCACCCGAAAACTAGCGAAGGAAAGGATAAAATTAGCAAGTGGACTTTAGCTGGACCATCCTGCGATAGCTTTGACGTTATCTCAACTAAGGTAGAACTTCCTGAGATGGATATTGGAGATAGAATCTATATCATGTCTGCTGGCGCTTATACTACTGCCTATGCTTCCCAATTCGATGGTTTTCCCATTCCCAGAACCTATTTTGTAGATTAGAGATTGCCGCATACCTCGTTATCCCCTATATGCACACATTCCAACTCGTGGTGAATTAACCACAGGCAAGAGCATCTCCTCGCCGCACTCATGCTCCCGAGCGCACTCATCACAAAGCCATCCCTTGCCCGACCAGATACAATCAGTGCACACCTGTGTGGCAATTTTTCCACAAGACTCGCAGGCTATCGAGGGAGGATCATTTCTAGCCAGAAGACGAATGGACCTACTCATAGCTTCATCTTCTAGTTCTGACACAACTTTCAGGGTAAGTTCCGTAGTGGTGCCGAAATCGTACTCATGATAAAACTTCATTCCAGGGGCGAGTACATCCTTCAGTGCCACCCTCATACTTCTTTCGTCATAGTCTCTCATCGGACTTATTGAGTAGCTTGTCCCTTCGATTGTAAACGCACTTAAGTGTCCACAGCACTCCAACCAGATAGTTCTGAGGAACGCATCTAAGTCTTTAAGCGTTGCATTAGCTGACGCGGAAAGATGCATCCAGTAATCAGGCAAGTAGCGTCCCTCAACCACAAGATGAAAACCCTTTGTTTTCTTCTCCGAGGACTTCTCCAATGCATCTTTTCTTTGCTTGCATGACTTCAGATGTTTAGCCATTGCCGCCTTCCTGAAGGTAGCATTGCAAAAACTACATTTCCCCTCTGACATCTGCCTTGTCATTTTCTCAATACCTCCTTATAATATTGAGCTCGCTAATCTATTCAACCACAAGCTGAATTTCAGATAACGTTTTGCGGATAAAAGAAGCTGCCGAAGGCAATTTTGGGAAATCAAAGATTTCCCTTTTATCCGCTGTTATATGACCCGAAGGGCAAGGTTACGAAGCAACGCATAGTTCGGGTTGGCGGTTCTCATCTATTCTTCCCCTTTTCAATAACCTTCCTGCCAATTTCAGATGGACTTACTCTATACTTTTCAAAATCAGCGATATTCTTATCTGTTATCCCAATTTGATATTCTATTCCGCCTCTATGTTGATGGCTTAAGTACTTGTTTTTCTTTACCTCATCATTAGAAAGCAACCAGTAAATTATTTGGTCAGACCATACTGCTAAGAAAATAAAAAAATCACAGATGAACCTGTTGCACAAAACTCTTCCATAAGTTGGGTGTTATGCTAAAATAGAGTTAGCGATTAAAGGGGGCAACAATGTCATACAACCTGATTGAGTGTAATAGGGAGCAAATGTACCTGATGCCGGTGAGCTTGGAGGATTGGCTGCCAGAGGGACATTTAGCATGGTTCATCCTGGATGCCGTAGAAGCTATAGACCTATCGAGGTTCTATCTCAAATACAGGGTAGATGGTTGGGGGCGTGCCGCGTATGACCCTCAGATGATGGTATCCT
>Ga0210044_10007060_pt1 | contig 14500 bp, 13 predicted proteins | sample CryGey13umfilter_2_FD_183959 | JGI IMG/M metagenome (GOLD analysis project Ga0210044, IMG submission 183959) | Groundwater microbial communities from aquifer in Utah, USA - Crystal Geyser 4/9/14 3 um filter (SPAdes) (version 2) | ecosystem: Environmental > Aquatic > Deep subsurface >...
AGAAAAGTTAGAAAATAAGTGAAGCCAGCCATCGAGTTATGCCCGACTGATTTTAATTTAACATTGCTTACTTGCAGTATGTCTATCTTAAGTACCTGGAAAATTTCCTTCCATTGTTCTTTTTTATAGGGAATAAAATTTTTCCAATCAGCGTGTTTGTTTCCAACAAATCCCCAATAAATTCTGAACAAGAAATTAAAGAAGAACACAAATGCAGCTACAAAGTGAACAAACCGAACTGTTCCAAACCAATAACCAAAAGAAGCTTCGCTGCCGCTTGTTAATGCGGGCGGTTTTCCGATTAGATATCCGGTTACAGCAAGCGTAACAACTACAAGTGCATTAACCCAATGGTACAAGCGCACGGGCATTTGCCACACATATACTTTTTTACTAATTGCTTTTTCCATTTCATTCTCCTTTAAAATGTTTGCACTTGATGAACATATGTTCCCTTTTCATCATACAAGTGAACGGCACAAGCCAGACAAGGATCAAATGAATGTATTGTGCGTAATATCTCCAAAGGCTTTTCAGGATCAGCAACAGGTGTACCGATTAACGAAGATTCGTAAGCCGACATTTGTCCTTTAGGGTCTCTCGGTGAAGCATTCCATGTTGATGGAACAACAAGCTGATAGTTATCAATCTTTTCATCTTTAATAACAATCCAGTGAGCGAGTGCACCACGAGGCGCTTCTGTTAATCCCACCCCCTTTGCATCTTTTGGCCAGGACGAAGGCTCCCAATTAGAATTATTAAATGTTCGTGTGTCTCCGTTTTTAATATTTGCCAGAAGCTGATCATAAAATTCTTTTGACCAGCCGGAAACAAGCATAGTCTCCAATCCTCTTGCGGCTGTTCTGCCAAGTGTTGAGAACAAAGCAGCAGCAGGAACATTCAATTTACCAAGAGCAAATCCAACCAAATCTTTAACTTCGGTGCTTCCGGAAGCATACGCTACAAGCACTCTTGCCAAAGGACCAACTTCCATTGCCTGTCCTTTCCAGCGTGGAGTTTTTAACCAGCTATATTTCTGATCAACATTTAATTGATCGTAAGGAGGTTTTGGACCAGTATAATTAAATTTAGTTTCACCAACCCATGGATGCTTTCCTTTATCATCACCATCAGAATATTCATACCACGAGTGTGAAATGTATTCCTGAATTTGTTCGGCATCTTTACCATCAACTTCCTGAACTTCATTTAAATTTCTGCCAATCACAGCACCACGCGGGAATTTAAATTTAGCAACATCAGCATAACCATTTGTTGGAAGATCACCATAAGCAAGATAATTTTCTAATCCACCGCCAATTCCGCCCCAATCAAGATAGTAAGGCGCAACAGCAAGCAAATCGGGAATGTAAACCTGCTCAATAAATTCTTTTGCTTCAGCAAGTAAAGTTCCAACATAAGCAAGACGTTCTGCGTTTAGTGCGTTCGCATCATCAATATTTATTGCACATGGAACTCCGCCAACCAAATAATTTGGATGCGGATTCTTTCCGCCAAATATTGTATGAATCTTCACTATTTCTTTTTGCCATTCGAGTGCTTCGAGATAATGAGCAACTCCAATCAGATTTACTTCGGGAGGGAGTTTATATGCTTTGTGTCCCCAATAACCATTTGCAAAAATTCCAAGCTGTCCGCTGTTTACAAATGTTGTTAATCTTTTTTGCAGATCAGAAAAATATGCGGGTGAACTTTTCGGATAATTTGAAATGCTTTGCGCAATTTTTGATGTTTCATTTGGATTGGCTTTTAAAGCACTAACAACATCAACCCAATCCAGAGCGTGTAAATGATAAAAATGCACAACATGATCCTGCATATACTGTGCACAAAACATAAGATTTCTAATCAGCTCTGCGTTTGGCGGGACAACTATTTTCACAGCATCTTCAACAGCTCTTACTGATGCAAGCGCATGAACAGTTGTGCAAACACCGCAAGCTCTTTCAACAAAAGCCCAGGCATCCCTCGGATCTCTTCCTTTAAGAATTATTTCAAATCCTCTTACCATTGTCCCTGAGCTGTAAGCATCAACAACTTTTCCGTCTTTAACTTCTACTTCTATTCGAAGATGACCTTCGATCCTTGTGATAGGATCAATTACTATTCTGTTTGCCATTACTTTTTAACCTCCTCTTTTTCTGTGGATGAGTTGGTATCATTAATTGCTTGATTTATCATTTTACGTTTTTTAATATTGGTTGAAACTGCATGTGCAGCAATTCCGGCAACAGTAGCAGCGCCAACTACAACTCCAATTGTGTCTGCAGTTGTTTCAATTCCAAATCCCGGGAACGAAGCAAGATGCTGATAGAAAGGTCCGTTATCCCAGAAGTTTGCTTCACTGCATCCAATGCATCCGTGACCAGATTGAATTGGATAGCTGACACCGTTATTCCATTTTATCACACCACAAGAATTATAAGTAACGGGACCGCGGCAGCCCATCTTGTAAAGGCAATATCCGCGTTTTGCATTTTCATCATCAAAGGATTCAACAAAAAGTCCCGCGTCATAATTTGGTCTGCGATAACAAGTATCGTGAACTCTGCGTGAGTAAAATGCTTTCGGTCTTCCAAGTCCATCAAGCTGAGGGATTCTATCGAAGGCAAGCAGATGAACAATTGTGCCTGCCATAACCTCTCCGATTGGAGGACAGCCGGGAACATTAATAATTGGTACACCACTTATTATTTTATGAATTGGAGTTGCACCTGTTGGATTTGGTTTTGAACTTTGAATACAACCATTTGAAGCGCAGCTTCCCCAGGCAACGATTGCTTTAGCACCGGAAGCAGCTTCTTTAACAATATCAAGTGCAGATCTTCCACCAATGCAGCAATAAATTCCATCATCGTCAGTTGGGATAGAACCCTCAACAAGCATCAGGTATTCGCCTCTATATTTTTTCATTGTTTCGTTAAGTGCTTCTTCGGCTTGTTTACCTGCGGCTGCTTGAAGAGTCTCTGTGTAGTCGAGAGAAATTTTATCTAATATAATATCAGATACAATCGGGTGTGAAGAACGAATGAATGACTCGCTGCAGCAAGTACATTCTTGAAAGTGAAACCATACAACCGGCAGGCGAGGTTTGTTTTCCATTGCACGAACAATGTTTCCTACACCGCTTGCTTCAATACCAATAAAAGCTGCAAGCCAGCTTGCAAACTTTAGAAAGTCTCTGCGCGAATATCCACGCAGTTGCATGTTCTCATAAATCGTTAGTGGTTTTTGTTCCATTAGTTACTCCTAATGTTTTTGTTAAACAGATAATTAATTTTTTATATAATGTAAATTTCTTTTTCTGCTTTATCGATTATAAACCTTGTTTCCAAATTTAGCTTGTCGGAAAGATGAACATCTTTAACTGAGTCAATTGAAACTTCTAAGCATAGCGATTGAAAAAAAACTTTGGCGATTTTCTTACTATCCTTCTCATAAATATCAATTACCTCGCCGGTAAGATTTAATTCATTTGATATTTCGGATTGCAAATTTTGCCTTCAGTTTGTAAAGGATACATATCTGTCATTCTATAAAAGCAAAGACTATGCCTTACAGAAGTTTTTATTTCTAATGCATTTTGAGTGAAGTAAAAAAACTGATTGCGGATTCCCGTTTAATGTACTGCGGTTTTCCGTTTTATGTTGAAGTGAGAGTGATTAGGAATATATTCAGAAGTTAAAACCTGTCCTGTTTAATAAACAGTATTATAATAACTCACATTATGTAAAAATATCCATTATGTCATTCCGAACTTGTTTCGGAATCTTCTTTTATTAAAAATTCGAGATGCTGAAACGATTCGCCACGGCGAACAGCATGACAATTGCGTAACATGAGTAATAATTATAATCCTCTACGAAGATTAAACAATTTGGATTGAGCTTACTAATACATTGATACAACCTCTACGAGGTTGATGAAAATAATTATTGCGACAAACATCGTAGGTGTTTAATTATTGTGAACAATTAGAAAAGGGAAAAATCACATCCTCGCAGAGGATGAATAAAATGTGCATAATTATTTCAAATTATACTTTTTAATTTTATCTCTAAATGTAGAAAGACTGAGTCCCAATTCCTTTGCAGCAAGAGATTGATTCCCCTTTGCTTTATTCAATGCTTCATTTAAAAGATTATGCTCAAGGCAATGTACAATCTGATCAAGACTCATTTGTCCATCGATATAACATTTATTACAGGCTTTAATCAAAGTTTCAACCGGATTTTCGTTTTTTATTTCCGAAGGCAAGTCATTCAAATTGATTTCGCCATTGACAAATAAACTTATTCGTTGAATAAGATTTTTTAACTCGCGCACATTTCCGGGAAAAGGATAATTTACCAAAGCACGCATAGCTTCTTTTGAAACTGAAATACTTTTTTGAGGTTGAAAATATTTTAGGAAATGTTCTACCAATGGCGGAATGTCATCTCTTCTTTCACGAAGGGGTGGGATGCGAATTGGAACGACATTTATTCTGTAGAATAAATCAGCACGAAAAATTCCGCGATTTACAAGCTCCTTCAAATCAACTTTTGATGCAGTTATTAATCGAACATCAATCTGAATTGGAGTGGTTCCGCCAATTCTCATCAACTCACGTGATTCAAGAACGCGAAGAAGTTTAGTTTGAATATCAATCGGCACATCATCAATATCATCAAGAAAAATGCTGCCGGCATCTGCTATCTCAAACAATCCTTTTTTTTCTGTTGATGCACTTGTGTAAGCACCTTTCTCGTGTCCGAATAATTCACTGCTGAGTAACTCTGAAGGTAATGCTGCAAGTCCAATTTTTACAAATGTTTTTAATGCACGCGAACTTGTACGATGAATGTATTCGGCAAAAATTTCTTTGCCAACACCGGTCTCGCCAATTAACAGCACAGAACTATCTGAATCAGAAATCATATCAATGCGAGCAAGAATTTCCCGCATTGTCTCGTTCTGTGTAATTATTGTTAATGAATTTTTGTTGTGCATAACCTAAAATAATAATTTCTTCAACAAATTCTTGGAAGCTGCTCGCCAGAAATCATATCCACAATTCGTGAACTTCCAATTAATGTTTTCATAACAACGATTCCGGGTTCATCGTTTCTTACTTGTCCAATTATCACTGATTCTTTTCCAAGCGGATGTTCTTTCATCTTAGCAAGAATTTTTTCACCATCCTCAGCAGATGCAATGACAATTATTTTTCCTTCGTTAGCAATATACAAAGGATCAAGTCCAAGAATCTCGCAAGCACCTCTCACTTCTTCAGAAATTGGAATTTTATTCTGCTCAATTTGAATTCCAACATTTGCAAGCGATGCAATTTCGTTTAATGTACTTGCTATTCCACCGCGTGTAGGATCTCGCATAATGTGAACATTTTTTGAAACTGATAAAATATTTTCAACAAGTGTATTAAGTGCTGCAGTATCACTTTTAATTGTAGTTTCAAATTCTAATCCTTCGCGTGCGGACATAATTGTAACACCGTGCTCTGCAATTTTTCCGTTTATAACTATTACATCGCCGGGCTTGCAGTTTCTTGGGTTGATATTTGCACCATCATAAATTAAACCGATGCCCGAAGTGTTTATAAAAATTTTATCGCCTTTGCCGCGGTCAACTACTTTGGTATCGCCGGTAACAATTTTTACTCCGGCTTTATCTGCAGCGATTTTCATTGATTGAACAATCTGCCAGAGTTCATTCATATCCAAGCCTTCTTCGATAATAAAACTACAAGAGATGAACATTGGTTTTGCACCTGATACTGCAAGATCATTCACAGTTCCGTTCACAGCAAGATCGCCGATGTTTCCTCCGGGAAAAAATATTGGATGGACAACATAAGAATCAGTAGTAAATGCAATTTTTTGATTATCAAAATTTAATACTGCGCTGTCGTGCTGTTGATTAAGAAATTCATTTTCAAATTGTGAATAAAACATTTTTGTTATCAACTGATGCGATAAAGTACCGCCGCCGCCATGTGCCAATAAAACTTTATCATAATTTGAAATTGGCATCGGACAGTTGAGATTAAAAGTTGAAATAGTTTCTTTGCTCATTATTAAATCGCTTGATTATTATTTATAAAATTAAATTAGAACTCATCTTACGCTAAGTTAACAATTCTGTCATTCTGAACTTGTTTCAGAATTTTCGTTTGCTAAGTTTTTTTAGATACTGAAATAAATTCAGTATGACAAATTTGTAAAGTGACTTAGAAATTTTCTTTTAATTATCATGTTCCAACTTCCATCAACCATTATCCATACTTATCTTTTTCCATAATGAAAATAAGCAGCACAAGCGCCTTCGGAAGAAACCATTGGTGCGCCAAGCGGATTTTCCGGTGTACAGGTTTTTCCAAACTGTGAACACTCCATTGGCTTTTTTAATCCTTGTAAAACTAATCCTGCAATACAAAGCGGAGATTCTTCAACTATAATATTTTCGAGAGAGAATATTTTTTCAGCATCGTAGCCTGCATATTTTTCTTTCAGACCAAAACCACTTTTAGGAATTGTACCAATACCACGCCATTTTCTATCAACCACATCAAAGATTTCATTTAAAAGATTTTTAGCCGCAATGTTTCCTTGTTTGGTAACAACACGGCTGTATTGATTTTCAACTTCAAATCTTTTTTCTTCAAGCTGTTTTACAGTCATAAATATTCCCTGAAGAATATCAACCGGTTCAAATCCTGTAACAACAATGGGAATTTTATATCGCCTCGAAAGCGGAATATAATCTTCGTAACCCATAACAGTGCAAACGTGTCCGGCAGCAAGAAATCCCTGAATTAAATTATCTTTCGAACTAAGCAATGCTTCAATTGCTGGCGGCACTAACACGTGTGAACAAAGGATGGAGTAATTTTTTATTCCTCTTTTGCTTGCTTCAAAAACACTCATTGCATTTGCCGGAGCTGTGGTTTCAAATCCTACTGCGAAGAATACAACTTTTTTATCGGGATTTTGTTCTGCAATTTTGACCGCATCAAGCGGTGAGTAAACCATTTTAACATTCCCGCCAATTGCCTTCACTGCAAGTAAATCCATTTTCGAGCCGGGCACACGAAGCATATCACCAAATGAAGTGAAGATCACATCTGCTCGCGATGCAATGTTAATTGCTTTGTCAATCAATTCAAGCGGAGTAACACACACAGGACAGCCGGGACCGTGAATGAGATTTATTTCCGGCGGCAGAAGTTCTTCAACATTGTATTTCATTATTGTGTGTGTTTGTCCACCGCAGATTTCCATAATGTTCCACTTATGCTTGGTTATAGCACGGATTTTATCAGCGATGGATTTTGCGGCATCCAAATTTCGGAATTCGTCAACATACTTCATCAGATACTCTCGGACTTAAATTCTTCTTCGTTTAAATCACCCATCTCATGTAATATTTTCAAAGTATCTTCAGCATCTTTTTCATCAATCTTATTTAACGCAAAACCAACATGCGCTAAAACATATTCACCAACATTTGCATCAGGCAGCCATTGAATGCAAATCTCTTTCATCACTCCGCCAAAGTTTACTTTTGCCATTTTCAAATCAGGATTGCTCTCATCAATCGAAACTATTTTCCCGGGTACAGCAAGACACATATTTAACTCCTTACAGAAATTTTCTTTTTAATTGTTTCTTCTTTTTGATTTTTTAAATCAATTAAATAAGCGGCAATTTGTCCTAATGAAATTCCGCCATCATTTGGTGGAATTCTTTGATGCCAGTAAACATTGATTTTTTTTGATTCAAGTTTTTCGATTACATGTTCTGTTAATAATTTATTTTGAAAGCATCCGCCGCTTAAAATTACATTATCAAACTTAAACTGTTTAGTAATTGCAAAAATTATTTCAACAAGTGAGTTATGAAATTTTGTGGATATTTTTTTAACTGAAACTTTATCCTGCAAATCAATCAAAATATTTATAATGATCGAACTCCAATCAATTATTAGAATTTCATTTTCAACTAATTCAAAGGGATAATATTCATTTTCATTTCCATCAGCAGCAAATTCAAGAAGCATTGCAGCCTGTCCCTCAAAATTAGATTTATGACACAAGTTCAGCAAAGAAGAAACCGCATCGAACAATCTGCCAACACTTGAAGTAGTCGGACAGTTAATATTTTTTTCAAGCATCGATTGAATTGTTTTCAACTCAGCAGAAGTAAAATTCTTTTCAAAATAATCTGAATTATTTTTTAGAAAATCGCTTCCAAATAATGTATGAAGCAATCCTGCGGCAACTCTTCGCGGTTCTTTAATTGCAGATTCTCCGCCGGGCAGCTTAAACTTTTTAAATTGTGCAATGTGTCTGTAACTGTAATCGCAGGAATGAAAAAACTCACCGCCCCAAATTGAATTATCAAAACCCAAACCTGTTCCATCCCAAGAAACTCCAAGTGCATCGCCATTAAAATGATTCTCAATTCTGCACGAAGCAATATGAGCATAATGATGTTGATATGACTGAACATCTTGGCTGATATTTTTAGCAAACTTAGTTGATAAATAATCAGGATGAAGATCACTTACCACAACCTCGGGCTGAGTATTGTATAAATCTAAAAAATCATTTATAACATTTTTAAATGCTTTGTGTGATTCTTCTGTTGAAAGATCACCAATATGCTGACTAATAAAAATATTATTTTTCACTTTTAGCGCCACAGAATTTTTTAAATGTGCACCAACAGAAAGAACGGTGAGATTTTTTTCATTATCATTTTTAAAATCAATAGTAATTGGCAACGGAGCAAAACCACGAGCGCGTCGCATCATCATCTGACGATTGTGAATTACACGAACAATTGAATCATCAATGTGCCGGACAATTGGTCTGTTATGTACGAGGAAATAATCAGCAAGAATTTTTAATCTTTGAAGCGCTTCATAATTATCAATACAAATTGGTTCTTCGGAAAGGTTGCCGCTTGTTGCAATGATTGGTTTGTTCAGTTCTTTTATCAGCAAATGATGAAGTGGTGTGTAAGGAAGCATCACTCCAAGATTTGGATTTTTAGGCGACACATTTTCCGCAAGCTGTGTAGAAATATTTTTCTTTTTAACAATTACAATTGGCGATTCGGGCGAAAGAAGAATTCTTTCTTCTTCCTGATTGATTTCACAGATATTTTTTATGCTTTCAATTGATAGGAACATTAATGCAAAAGGTTTTACATCGCGGTGTTTTCGTTCACGAAGTTTTTGAACGGCAGAAAAATTTTCCGCATCAACAATTAATTGAAATCCGCCTAAACCTTTCAGAGCAACCACAAATCCAGATTTAATTTTATCTATTGCAATCAAAAGTGCGGAATGTTTTTCTGCTAAAACTTTTCCATCAGCATCCCACAGTTCGATTTGGGGACCGCAAACAGGACAAGCAGTTGGCTGTGCGTGGAAGCGTCTATCTGTTGGATTTTCATATTCTCTTCTGCAATTATCACACATTAGAAAATTTTTCATTGAAGTATTCGGACGGTCGTAAGGGAGTTTTTCAATAATTGAAAATCTTGGTCCGCAATTAGTACAGTTAATAAAAGGATAAAGATAATGTCTGTCATTTGGATCAAACATTTCTTTCAAGCACTCATCGCATACAGCAAAATCAGGAAGTATCAAAGTTGTTTTTTCAACTTCATCGGAGCTTTCTTCAATTTTAAATTCATTGTAACCAGCAGCAGGCAAGTAAAAAGATTCGATGCTGTTAATTATAGCCAAGCGAGGTTTTTCATTTTGAAGTTTGAAGAGAAAATGATTAAGTGAGTTCTGAAATCCCTCAACTTCAATTGAAACTCCGGCGGAAGAGTTAAAAACAAATCCTTTTAATTGAAGTTCATTTGCGATGCAATAAACAAACGGTCTAAACCCCACCCCCTGAACAGCTCCTCTGACAAATATCGAAAGCCGTTTTATCATTTAGCTTTTATTTTTTGTAACAACCAATTTATCCAATCATTAATTCCTGCATCTGTTGTGCAGGAAACTTCAAATATTTTTAGAGCAGGATTTATTTTTAAAGCATTACTCTTTAAAGCATCCATATCACACTTAAGATATGGAAGTAAATCTATTTTATTAATAATTAATGCCGAGGAATTTCTAAACATCGCAGGATATTTTAGCGGCTTATCATCGCCTTCTGTAGTACTTGCAACAACAACTTTTAAATCTTCCCCAAGATCATATCCTGCCGGGCAAACGAGATTACCTACATTTTCGATAATCAATAAATCAACAGAATTAAGGTTAAGAGATTTAAGAGCATCACGGACTAAACCTGCTTCAAGATGACAGCCGCCATTTGTTACAATTTGTACAACCGGTACTCCGAACGCATCAACACGCTTTGCATCAAGATCAGTTTGAACATCTCCTTCGACAACAGCAATACGGAGTTTGTCTTTGCTGTTTGAAATTGTTCGTTCAACGAGACTCGTTTTTCCACTCCCCGGCGAGCTTACAAGATTGATTGAAAATATTTTTTTATCAAAAAATAATTTTCGTATCTCTGAAGCGATGTTATCATTTTTTTCTAAAACTTTTCTTTCAACAGTTATTACACTCATTTTACCTCCGGGATAATATCGTTAAGTTCAATTTCTTCTACAATAAGTTCACTTCCGCCGGTCATTTTAATATTTATGCCGCTGCACTTTGGGCAAGTGAAAACGGGCGGTTCAATTTCGGAATCAGATTTACAATCGCTGCATTCTACAACTACTGGCGTTTGATTAATTATAAGTTCAGAATTTTTTAATGATGTGTCTGTCTTTATTGCATCAAAACAAAAGAGAAGAGAATCAGGCAGGATGTTGCTAAGCTTTCCAATTTTAACTTTTACATTTTTCACGCTGTTCAAATTTTCTTTATCAACATTTTGTTGAACTATACTGAAAATTTCCTGTGCGATAGAAAGCTCGTGCATTATCTTTTCCTTGAAGAAATTTATTATGACTCTTGCTAATGGTAAAATAATATCAGAATTTGATTATAGCAAATTTTTGAAAAGAAATGACTTCTTATATTATAGAAGCCAAATTTAAAATGTTAAACTTTTAGTAAAAGGTTTTTTATGAATGAAGAATTGACTTTACTTACTGTAACTGCCGCATCACTTGGTTTCGTTCATACAATTTTAGGACCGGATCACTACATACCTTTTATAACACTTGCTAAAGCATCAAACTGGTCAATAACAAAAACCACTTTAGTTACAGTACTTTGTGGAGTTGGTCATATTCTCAGCTCAGTTGTTATTGGTGCAATTGGGATTGCCTTTGGATTAGCGTTAAAGAGCGTTGAATATTTTGAATCGATTCGAGGAGAAATTGCCGGCTGGTTATTAATTTCTTTTGGTTTGCTGTATTTACTTTGGGGAATTAAAAAAGCAGTAAAGTATAAACCGCACTCACATTTTCATATTCATGAAGATAAATTAGTTCACTCACACGAACATGTTCATTCACATGACCACACCCATGTTCATAGTGAGGTGAAAGAAAAAAAACTTACACCGTGGGTGCTATTTATTATTTTTATTTTTGGTCCGTGTGAAGCATTGATTCCAATTTTAATGTATCCTGCTGCAACGGCAAGTACATTTTCCCTGATATTAGTCACATCAGTTTTTGGATTAATTACAATAGCAACAATGCTTGGCATTGTACTGCTTTCACTATACGGATTAAAAACTATTAGCTTTCCATCAATCGAGCGATATTCTCATGCACTTGCAGGCTTCCTGATATTTAGCTGCGGAGTTGCGATTATATTTTTAGGATTGTGAGGATGTGTTTCACTTCATTTTATATAAGTCATCTTTCGCAAATCTGTGAAACCTTCGAGGTTTGGCTAAAAAAGCTGTTAAAATAATAGAATAATTCTTAATTATTACAGTGTACCTCGAAGGTTTTTATCAAATGTGCATAATGTAAGTTATAAAAATTAACATTTTCATTTTGAATGTTATGTTTATAACTTGAAAATTATTAATTACCACCAAATGATCCAACAAGTTTAAACCAAATTTTTTCTATCAACCGTAAAGTTTATACTTGCAAAGAATTTCCTTATTTTTGTTCACAAAATTAAACTTAGTAAGGAAAATTTATGGCAATCATTATCGATAAAAACACTCGCCTTGTTGTTCAGGGAATAACCGGCAGTGAAGGTTCTTTCCACACAACCCAAATGCTTGAATACGGAACAAAAGTAGTTGCTGGGGTTACACCCGGTAAAGGCGGAACAGATTTTAACGGCATACCAATTTTTAATACTGTAGAAGATGCTGTAAAACAAAAGAAGGCTAATACATCAATTATTTTTGTACCGCCGGCTTTTGCAGCAGATGCTATTTTGGAAGCAGTATTTTCTGGAATAAAAGTAATTATCTGCATAACAGAAGGCATACCAGCCGATGATATGGTTAAAGTTTATAATGTAATTAAGAAAAAAGATATTATTTTAATTGGTCCCAACTGTCCTGGAGTTATTTCTCCTGGTCAAGCAAAAGTCGGAATTATGCCTGCTTTCATTCACAAAGAAGGTAAAATCGGGGTAATTTCAAGAAGTGGAACTCTTACTTATGAAGCAGTAAAACAATTAACTGATGTTGGCCTTGGTCAGTCTACTTGCGTGGGAATAGGTGGAGATCCTATTGTTGGTTCTAAATTTATTGATATTATTAAGCTCTTTAATCAGGACAAAGATACTGATGGAATAGTAATGATCGGCGAAATTGGAGGAAGTGCAGAGGAAGAAGCCGCAGAATACATAAAGTCAAATGTTAAAAAACCTGTGGTTGGATTTATTGCCGGTAGAACAGCACCTCCCGGAAGAAGAATGGGACACGCAGGTGCGATAATTTCAGGGGGTAAAGGAACTGCTGCAGAAAAAATGAAAGCTATGAAAGAAGCTGGGATTCTTGTTGTTGAAAGTCCGGCTGAAATGGGCTCTAAAATGCTTGAAGCTCTAAAAATTAATAATAACTCATTTTACGCAAAAAGTGAACAGTGAAAAGATGACATCTTTGTTTCCTGAATTGGATTCAAATAAAATGATAACTCTTTAACGAAATAGAGACTTTATTTTCTTAATGAAAAGATGTCATCTTTCAGCTTTGCGTAACATCAGTAATAATTCATAAATAAGAAATTAATACGGAGATAAATTGAATAACAGAACTTTAGCAATAATAAAACCGGACGCGGTAAAGAATAATTATATCGGACAGATAGTTAAAATGATAAATGAAGCCGGTTTTAAAATATTAGGTTTGAAAATGGTTCGAATGTCAAAACAATCGGCCGAAGGATTTTATGAAATACACAAAGAAAGGGCTTTCTTTGGTGAGTTAGTTGAATTTATGACTTCAGGATCTTGTGTACCAATTGCACTTGAAAAATCAAATGCAGTTGAAGACTACAGAAAACTAATCGGTGCAACAAATCCTGCTGAAGCAAAAGAAGGAACAATAAGAAAACTTTATGCTGAAAGTTTAGGCAAAAATGCTGTACATGGATCTGATTCTGACGAAAATGCTTCCAAGGAAATTTCACATTTCTTTTCTAGAGAAGAACTATTAAATAATTCTTAAGTAAAAAGTAAGATGAATTTATTTTTTAAAAGATGGCCATTAATTATTAATGGTCGTCTTTTTTTTATACTGTTATCGGCAGCCTTTTATATATCTTCAATTCAATGCCAACCTCAAATTAAAAAAACACACCTAATAACGGGAGCAGATAGATTACTGAGTGAATATTCTAATTTACTTGTTAATAAAAAAATTGGTGTAGTACTTAATCAAACCAGCCGGCTATCAAATGGAGTCCATTTAATAGATACTCTATCAAGTTTGTATAATGTAACACCTGTTTTCTCACCCGAACACGGATTTAAAGGAAATATTGAAGCCGGTAGAAAATATTCTGATAATGAAACTGATACCACAAAAATAAAATTTTATTCTTTATACGGAACAGTTAAAAAACCAACTAAAGAAATGCTTCAAGGCGTTGATCTTTTAATTTATGATCTGCAGGATATTGGAGTAAGGTATTACACATTCATTTCAACATTATTTTATGTTATGGAAGCTGCCGCTGATAATAATATCCCATTAATAATTTTAGACAGACCAAATCCATTGGGAGGCTTGAAAGTTGAAGGACCTATTCTTCAAAATGAATATCTATCTTTCATCGGGATTTCTCCAATTGCAATAAGGTATGGTTTAACTTCCGGGGAATTAGCAAAATATTTTTTAGGTGAAGGTCTTATTAATAATTCTTCTCACTTGAATCTAAAAATAATAGAATTGAGATATTGGAATAGGAAAAAATATTTTGACTCTTACTATGGCAATAATTGGCAAAAGACTTCACCAAATATTCCCAACTTAAATACTGCAATTGTATATCCCGGTACTTGTTTGATAGAA
>Ga0210044_10007065_pt1 | contig 14497 bp, 16 predicted proteins | sample CryGey13umfilter_2_FD_183959 | JGI IMG/M metagenome (GOLD analysis project Ga0210044, IMG submission 183959) | Groundwater microbial communities from aquifer in Utah, USA - Crystal Geyser 4/9/14 3 um filter (SPAdes) (version 2) | ecosystem: Environmental > Aquatic > Deep subsurface >...
AAATAGTACTATTTCCGTCATTCCGGCGAAGGCCGGAATCCATTGATCAACCTTCGCGATCGTGGATAAATAGACCCCGGCCTTCGCCGGGGTGACGAGAAAAGAGACTTTTGCAGAGGGTTCTATAGGTATTTAGGGTGGTATCGTATTCTATGGCTTTTGCAGAGGCGCAAGCCCCTAAAATTCCGGCGTTTGCCACAGGAATCCAGTCCGCACTATTGCAGAATTTATAATTTACGGCAGGTGTATCATATTCAAAATTGGCTGCTGTCGCACAGGCCCCGAGCGTACCGGTACCTGCGATACTGATCCAGTTTGTACCATCGCAGAATTCGTAACGGGCATTTGTTGTGTTATAGTCCCGCACCCCCCCTACGGAACAGGGGCATCCAGCATAAGAAGGGGATGCAAATGCCATTGTCACTGAGAAAATTGCTGCCGTAATAAAAAAGCGTTGATTCATTTTATATTCAGTTTCCGGGCTTAATTGGGTCATTATATGTTAAAAATTATAAAAGACATTAAATGTGTCTGTTCCACCAGATACATTACCTTTATTTATAAAAAAGAGCCTATATTATAGCTTACTTTATATCAATTAATTGAATGTAAAAATTGTGTAAGTTCTTTTTCTGCTCAAATGGATGACCCTTTGAGTAGAAGATATAAAAAACGATGCCGGATGTTCGGAATTTTAGAAGTGAAATGGTGAAAAATATGGTTCAGTTTACACGAAAACATACTGGATGCGAAGAAGCGCTTGAGCTTCCGCCCCCCCGGTGCGTGTTAAAGCCTGTGATATTTGTGGTGGCTGCGGCTATTCTGGATGCGGATGGACGGGTGCTGATTGCGCAAAGGCCGGAAGGTAAAGCGATGGCAGGGCTATGGGAGTTTCCGGGCGGGAAAGTGCAGGAAGGCGAAACGCCCGAATTTGCCCTGATGCGCGAACTGAAGGAAGAGCTTGATCTCGAGACGCGCCCCTGCTGTTTTTCCCCGCTGGCTTTTGCTTCCCATGCTTATAATGATTTTCATCTTGTCATGCCGCTATTTGTCTGTCGTGTCTGGAAAGGAACGGTTCGGGGAAAGGAAGGGCAGGCCTTTAAATGGGTGAAGCCTGCTGCTTTGTATGATTTTCCGATGCCGGAAGCCGATTTGCCACTGGTGGCACAGTTGCAGGAATTGCTGTAAAATATTATTATGAGTTATTCCGTATACGATCTTAAACAATTCTACAGCCGCCGGGCGGGGCGGTTGGTGCGGCGGCTTTTGTCCAGTCATATCCGCGAGCTCTGGCCGGATGTAAAGGGACTGGATATAATGGGTTATGGGTATGCTGTGCCTTATTTACGCTCTTTTCAGGAGGAATCGGCAAATGCCTATGCTGTAATGACCGCATCAAACGGGGTTCATTTCTGGCCGGAAGATCAAGGCCGTAAAGGTCTGGTTTGTCTTTCAACGGAAGCAGAGCTTCCTTTTGCCACGGAGTCACTGGACCGGATTCTGGTGGTGCATGGTCTTGAGCATGCGGAAATGCCGGAGGCTCTGATCCATGAATTCTGGCGTGTTCTCAAAAGCAACGGGCGTTTGTTGATGGTTGTTCCGAATCGGCTGGGGCTGTGGTCACGGGTGGACTGGACACCGTTTGGCCACGGGACACCTTATTCTTACAAACAGATTATCCGCCATCTGCATGAAAACAGATTTTCAACTGAACGTAAGGAAAAGGCGTTATTCATGCCGCCTTTCCGTTCGTTTCTTGTTTTGCGTACGGCTTACACAATAGAAAGCTTTGGCCGATTTATTTTTCCGGGACTTGCAGGTGTTCATCTGATTGAAGCCTCAAAACAGATTTATGCAGGTATTCCCAAAGGAAAAGCGGAAAAAGTGCGCGGGCAACGGATTTTAATTGTCGATCCTTTGCCGACCTGATGCCTCTTACTTGTTTAAAAGTGCGGGGTTCTGTGCCAGAAAAAGCTTGTAAAATCTGAAAAGAAGCTGTATATCACAGGGCGCAATGGCTGGAAACAGCCAAATTCACATGCGGATTCAGGGTGATGCACACCCCACGGTGTCTTGAAAAAGATGAGCTTCCGCAGAGGTTATAACCGAAAAAGGAAAAACAGATATGACGATGCCGACTTTTACAATGCGTGACCTGCTCGAAGCAGGCGTCCACTTTGGACACCACACCCGCCGCTGGAACCCGAAAATGAAGCCTTTTATCTTTGGCGTACGGAACGGGGTTCATATTATTGACCTACAACAGACTGTTCCGATGCTGGATCGCTCTTTGAAATCTATCCGGGATATTGTGGCCAATGGTGGCCGTATTCTGTTTGTCGGTACAAAACGCTCGGCACAGGAAAAAGTAAAGGAAGCGGCCAAGCGCTCCGGCCAGTACTATGTGAATCACCGCTGGCTTGGCGGTATGATGACGAACTGGAAAACCTGCTCTAAATCTATTGCCCGTCTTCGCGAGCTGGAAACAATGTTTGCAGGGGATATGAGTAGCTATACAAAAAAAGAACAATTAATGATGACCCGCGAAAGGGACAAACTTGAGTTGTCTATCGGCGGAATCAAGGAAATGGGTGGTGTTCCTGATGCGCTGTTTATTATTGACACGAACAAGGAAGATATTGCTGTCGCAGAAGCCAATAAACTCGGCATTCCAGTTTTTGGTGTGATTGATACAAATTGTGATCCTCAAGGCATTGATTTTCCAATTCCCGGAAATGACGATTCTTTCCGTGCCATCGAACTTTTTTGTGATCTGGTTGCGGCAGCGATTCTTGATGGATTGCAGGCCGAAATGGCGTCATCCGGTCGTGATAAAAAGGGTGAGAATAATTTTGCTTCCAAAGGTAGGAAAGCGGCCAAAGCACCTGCTGATGAGAAAGTAGCGGAGCCTTCTGAAAAAAAGTCTGATGAGCCTACAAAGGGGACATCAGAAGACGCAGATGCTGCGGCGGAAGCTGAAATAATCAAAAAAGCGGCGCAAGCCTGAATTTTTTAATAAAAGGATAAGAACAATGGCAGAAATTACAGCGGCAAAAGTAAAAGAACTCCGCGAGATGACCGGAGCAGGGATGATGGATTCCAAAAGTGCATTGGTGGAGTCAAACGGTGATATGGACACTGCCGTGGATCTGCTTCGCAAGAAAGGCTTGTCCAAAGCAGCCAAGAAATCAAGCCGGACTGCGGCGGAAGGTCTGATTGCTATGGCCATTGACGGTCATAAAGGCGCTGTCGTGGAAGTAAATTCGGAAACAGATTTCGTGGCGCGTAATGAGATCTTTCAGGATTTTGTTAAGAAAGCGGCCATCCTTGCGTTGGCACATGGTAAAGATGTGGTTCGTTTAGGCGAGGCTGATTTTGATGGTAAAAAAAGTGTGAGCGAAACACTGACGGCACTGGTCGGGACAATTGGCGAGAATATGACCTTGCGTCGTAGTGCTTTGCTTGAGGTTTCGAACGGCGTGGTTGTTGGTTATATGCATAATGCTCTTGCAGACAATCTGGGAAAAATCGGTGTTCTTGTTGCTCTTGAGTCTGAAGGCGATAAGGCAAAACTTGAAGAGCTTGGAAAAAAGATCGCTATGCATGTGGCCGCAGCTTTCCCCCAGTATCTGAATAAAGAATCTGTTGATACCAGTGCTTTGGATAGGGAACGTAATGTTTTGCTTGAGCAGGCGAAAGCAGAAGGTAAATCAGAAGAAATTGCGCAGAAAATGGTTGAAGGCCGTTTGCGTAAATTTTATGAGGAGGTTTGTCTTCTGGAACAGATCTTTGTGATTGATAATGAAACCAAAATCTCAAAACTTCTGGAAAATGCAGCGGCAGATGTCGGCGCACCGATTGTGCTGAAAGAATACACCCGCTTCCAGCTTGGTGAAGGTATCGAGAAAGCAGAAGAAGATTTTGCTGCGGAAGTTGCAAAGGTTGCAAACGGCTGATTTTCTGTTTTCTGTTAAAAGAGTAATAATCAGCCGCGTTGCTTTTGCTCGCGGCTGACTTTATATTAGGGTTGTTTGATTTTCTGGAAAGATTTGGATATAAGTTCATGCCAGCCGTAAACAAAGCAATGAAAGAAAAAATCGTGTCTGTATCTTCTCCCTTACCCTATAAACGTGTTCTCCTTAAAATGTCCGGTGAAATCCTGATGGGGTCGCGGGAGTATGGTATTGATCCGGCCACAATTGACCGGATTGCCCGTGATATCAAGGAAGCCGTTTCTCTTGGTGTCCAGCTTTGTATTGTTGTCGGCGCAGGAAATATTTTCCGTGGTGTCTCTGGCGCAGCCAGTGGTATGGAGCGGGTGACAGCCGATTATATCGGGATGCTGGGAACCGTGATGAATGCGCTGGCGTTGCAATCAGCACTGGAGCAGATTAATGTGGAAACTCGCGTCCAGTCCGCAATTCCCATGCAGGCCGTCTGTGAACCCTATGTCCGCCGCCGTGCCCTTCGTCACATGGAAAAAGGCAGGGTTGTAATTTTTGCAGCCGGAAGCGGTAATCCGTTTTTTACCACAGATACACCGGCCGCATTGCGCGCTACGGAAATGGGTTGTGATGCTTTGCTGAAGGGGACAAAAGTTGACGGCGTTTATACTGCCGATCCGGAAAAAGACAAAAATGCCAAACGCTATGACCATCTTGGTTATCTTGAGGTTCTCAGCAAAGATCTTAAGGTTATGGATGCAACGGCTGTCTCGCTGGCACGTGAGAACGGCATTCCTATTGTGGTTTTTTCAATTCGGGATGAGGGTAATCTAGGGCTGGTTTTGCGTGGGGAAGGCAATTTTACACTTGTGTCAGATAAATAGAGAGGAAGATAATGGTTGATCTGGTTGATTTAAGACGGCGTATGGATGGCGCAATTGATGTTTTAAAGAATGAATTTACGGGGCTTCGCACGGGCAGGGCTTCTATAACGATGCTGGAACCTGTACAGGTTGATGTCTATGGCACGAAAATGCCGCTTAATCAATGCGGGACAGTGAGTGTCCCGGAGCCGCGTTTGCTGACGGTGCAGGTTTGGGATGTCAGTGCGGTTAAGGCTGTTGAAAAAGCAATCCGTGAGGCAGGCTTAGGTCTTAATCCGCAGCCGGAAGGCTCGGTTATTCGTGTACCTGTACCTGAACTGAATGAAGAACGCCGTATTGAACTTGGAAAAGTTGCCGGAAAATATGCCGAGGCTTGCCGTATTTCTGTCCGTAATATTCGCCGTGACGGGATGGATGGCCTGAAAAAAAGGGAAAAGGATGGCGAAATTTCCGAAGATGATCTAAAACGCATGTCCGAACAGGTTCAGAAGCTGACGGATGAAGTTATTAAAATTATTGATGGGCTGCTCGCCGACAAAGAAAAAGAAATTATGATAATTTAGGATCTACTGGAAATGAGTGCAGATATTCCAACCCATATTGCCATTATTATGGATGGTAATGGACGATGGGCGCAAGCCAGAGGTTTGCCGCGAACCATGGGTCATAAGCAGGGCTCGGAAACAACAAAGAAGATTGTGAAGGCTGCCGCTGAAATGGGGGTTTCCTATTTGACCCTGTTCGGATTTTCTTCCGAAAACTGGAATCGTCCGATTGAGGAAATAAGCGAACTGATGCGTCTTTTAAGAATGTATTTGCGCTCAGAAACGGCAGAACTTCACCGAAATAATATCCGTTTGCGTGTGGTCGGGAACAGGAATCAGCTTGCCGCCGATATTGTAGAACTGATCGAAAATGCCGAGACTCTGACGCAGCATAATGATAAAATTACAGTTGTTATTGCCCTTGATTATGGTGGACGAAACGATATTTTGCAGGCTGCCGCGCAATGGGCGCAAATGTGCCGGAAGAGGGGCGTTGAGCCTGATATGGCATGTGCCGAAGAACATTTTTCTTCGTTTCTCATGACGGAAGGGATTCCCGATCCCGATATACTGATCCGTACAAGCGGAGAAATGCGCATTAGTAATTTCATGCTTTGGCAATGCGCTTATGCCGAGTTGTTTTTTAGCCCTGTTTTCTGGCCAGATTTTAAAAAGGAAAATCTGGAAGCGATTGTCGAGGAATTCGGACAGCGTGACCGCCGCTTTGGAAAAATCAAAACTGTTCGGGGAGAATCCTGATTAGTCTGAAGAGCAAAGAAAAAAAGACTGGCCTGAAAACAAGAGTTATATCAGGTCTTGTGCTGGCACCTTGTGTTATTTTTCTTATTGTTCTTGGCGGTGGATTTTTTCTGGCAATGGTTCTTGCTGCTTTTATGATTGCCTTATATGAATTTTTTGGCCTTGCGTATGGGGCGAAGCGGTATCGTATTTTGCATTTGTTGCTCGGTGGCGTTTATCTTAGTGTTGCTTTTGGCTCTTTTATATTTTTGCGTTTTGGGCTGGCAGAGGGGTTATGGCTTGTGCTGGCAATGATGGTTTCTGTCTGGGCAAGTGATACGGGAGCCTATTTTACCGGAAAAACGATTGGTGGTGCAAAGCTGGCGCCGTATTTAAGTCCTAATAAAACATGGGCAGGATTGGGCGGAGCGATGTTTTTTTGTGGATTAATGCTGGCGCTTGTTCAATATTTAAGAAAATTTATAACTTTTGAAACAGGGCTGGCGCCTGAATTTGATACTTTAACAATTCCTTTTATGCTTATGACCGGATTTTTGTTAGGCGCTGTGGGACAGGTGGGTGATTTACTCATATCTTTTTACAAGCGCCGTGCCCATGCTAAAGACAGTGGTTCGTTGATTCCCGGTCATGGAGGGTTACTGGACCGGATCGATTCCCTGTTACTCGTTTCACCTGTCTTTTTAGGAATTCTATTGTTATGCCGGTAAAAAAAATCAGTATTTTAGGCGCAACAGGCTCTGTCGGACAAAGTACCGCACAGGTTATTCTGGCGCAGCCTGAATTATTTGATATTCAGGCTGTTACAGCCAACAGCAATGCTGAATTGCTGGCACAGCAGGCGATAAAACTGAAGGCAAAACAGGCTGTTGTTGCGGATTCTTCTGCCTATCAGATTTTAAAAGAGTCTCTATCGGGAACAGGGATAGAAGCAAGCTGCGGGCGGCAGGCTCTGCTTGAAGCTGCCTCTGCACCCTGTGATCTGGTTATGGCGGCGATAGTCGGTTTTGCGGGGCTTGAGCCGATTATGAAGGCGATCGGGAGTGGCGCGAATGTAGCGCTTGCGAACAAGGAACCTCTGGTGGCGGCAGGCGCTCTGGTGATGGAAGCCGCGAAAAAAAATGGCTGCCACATTCTTCCTGTCGATAGCGAGCATAATGCGATTTTTCAGGTTTTTGATGAAGGGCAAAGACGGGGGATTGAGCGCCTTATTCTAACAGCCTCCGGAGGACCCTTCAGAACATGGACCACAGAACAGATGGCGACAGCCACTCTGGAGCAGGCGGTGACCCATCCGAACTGGTCAATGGGACATAAAATTTCGGTGGACAGCGCCACTTTGATGAACAAGGCACTTGAGGTGATCGAGGCACATTATTTATTCAACATGGATGCTGACAAAATTGATGTGGTGATTCATCCCCAATCTATTATTCATTCTATGGTCGCGTATGAAGATGGGTCGATTCTGGCGCAGATGGGCGCGCCGGACATGCAAACGCCCATTGCCTATTGTCTGGGCTGGCCGGATCGAATCCGTACTCCGGGACTAAAGCTTGATTTAAAAAAGCTGATAAAGCTTGATCTTGAACCGGTTGATACAGAAAAATTCCCGGCCATAGGACTTGCCTATAGCTGTCTGGAAAAGGGAGCCGCTGCATGTGTCGCCTTTAATGCTGCCAATGAAGTCGCCGTGGAGGCATTTCTGGAAAGAAAAACAGGATTTACGGATATTGTAGAGACAGTAAGAAAAGTTTTTGATACCATAGAGTTTGTACCATTGGAAACGCTGGATGATATTGTTTCGTTTGACGGGGCTGTACGAACGCTGGCAAAATCCTATATGAATAATGATCAACACAGGAAAAAGGTTTATTTGGCATGAGTAGTTCTATTTTTGACTGGTTCCAGTTAATGGCCGCAAATGCGTGGCTGTATGTCGGGGCATTTGTGCTGGTGCTGAGTATTCTTGTTTTTGTGCATGAATGGGGGCATTACATTGTTGCCCGGATGTGCGGCGTCAAGATTGATACTTTTTCTATCGGATTTGGCAAAGAGCTTTTTGGCATTACGGATAAAAACGGAACGCGCTGGAAATTTGCAGCAGTGCCATTGGGCGGGTATGTCAAAATGTTTGGCGATACTGACCCGGCCAGCGCAGGACATGTTAACGGAATTCAGGAAGGCGAGGAGCCTCCGAGGCCTCTGACCGAAGACGAGAGAAAAGTTGCGTTCTATGCAAAGCCTGTCGGGCAGCGCTCGGCCATTGTTCTTGCAGGGCCGGCGATTAATTTTATTTTTGCGATTATTATTCTGTCAGGTCTGTATCTGTTTCAGGGGAAACCTGTGACTCCTCCTGTTGCTTCGGCGATTATCGGGGGTAGTGCGGCACAGGAAGCCGGGTTTCTTCCTCATGATGAAATTATCGCCATCGGAAATAGCAAGGTAGACCGCTTCGAGGATATCCGGCGCGAGGTGCTTGTCGGGCTGGATATCAAGCGGAAATTTTCGGTGCGTAGAGAAGGAGAAATTATCGAAATCATGGCCGCCCCCGAGCGGCTGATTGAAGAAGATCGTTTCGGATTCAAACATGCACGGGGAATGCTGGGTCTTATCAGCCCCGGAAATGCAATTGAAGTGGATCATATTCTGGCTGTTGACGGAAAGGAATACACAACTTCCGAAGCGCGTCACAAGGCCATTACAGAGCGTATGGACACAAGCTTTATCATTACCCTTGATCGGGGGGAGGATGTGAATGACATCATGATCCATCCTTTGCGGGCCTTTAATGAAGATATGTTTCTGGCTGAAAGCGAGAGTTATGGTTTTCTCAATATTTCAGATCGGGATGATGAGGTTTTCGTAAAATATGGTATTTTCGGAAGTGTTAATGAAGCCGTAAGCGAAACGATCAATATTACCATGAGTACATTGCAGGCACTCGGGCAGATGGTTACAGGAACCCGTAGTGCAACAGAGCTTGGCGGGATCATTAGAATTGGCGCCATTGCCGGTGACATGGCACAAAATGGTATTATTGCCCTGATTACATTTACAGCGCTGCTTTCTATCAATCTGGGTCTGATTAATCTGTTCCCTATTCCTATGCTGGATGGGGGGCATCTGTTCTTTTATATTATAGAAGCACTCAAAGGATCTCCTCTATCTGAACAAATTCAGGAATATGCTTTTCGTTTAGGACTAGCATTACTGGTCGGAATCATGTTATTTGCTAATCTGAACGACATTGTGCAGATTATTCTGTAAGGCAAATATCATTTAGAGAAGATTAATTCGAATGCTCAGATTTCTAGCAGGAAAACTTGTTGTCCTCGCCATGGTGCTATTGGCAGGCTTTGTTCTCGTGACGCTGACTGGCGTACATAACGTTTACGCCCAGTCGCAGGAGCAAATTGCCGAAATACAGATTATGGGTGTCGAGCGTATTGAGCCTGCGACTGTTCTGACTTACATGGATGTTCATGTCGGTGATCCTATGAATCAGGATTCCATGAACAAGGCATTGAAAAGCCTGTTTGCCACGGGTTTGTTTGCCGATGTCACCCTTAGACAAAAAGGCCGTATTCTTGAAGTTACCGTTGTCGAGAATCCTGTGATTAGCCAGATTGCCTTTGAAGGGAATGATAAAATCGAAAATGATGAATTGCTGGCAGAAATATCCTTGCGTCCCCGGCAGGTCTTTACCCGCACGAAAGTACAGGCGGATGTAAACAGACTTTATCAGATTTACCAGCGTAACGGGCGCTTCTCAGCCAATATCGAGCCGAAGGTTATCAAGCTTGACCAGAACAGGGTGAACCTTGTTTTCGAGATCAGTGAAGGCCCTGTTACGAAAGTAAAAAGTATACGTTTTGTAGGAAATAAACATTTTGATGATGACCGTCTGCGCAGCGAGGTCAGTACACAGGAATCACGCTGGTATCGCTTTTTGACTGCGGATGACCGTTATGACCCCGATCGGATGGGGTTTGATCAGGAATTGCTCCGGCGCTTTTATCTGTCGCAAGGCTATGCCGATTTTAATCTTGTTTCCGCCGTGGCCGAGCTTTCCCATGACCGGAACAGTTTCTTCATGACTTTTACGGTAGAAGAGGGTGAGCGCTACCGTGTGAAGGATATTGCTGTTAATTCTTCCCTGCGCCATTTTGATGCCAGTGTTCTGAATGAGCAGATTACGTTTGAATCAGGTGACTGGTATGATGCCGAGGAAGTCACAAAATCCATTGATGCCATGACAAATGCACTGGGCGATTTACAGTTTGCTTTTGTCAATGTGCGTCCGGATGTCAAAAGAAATCGGGATGAGCAAACAATAGATATCACCTTTGTTATTAGTGAAACGTCTCGGGCTTTTGTCGAGCTTATAGATGTGCGCGGCAATGTAAGAACACTGGATAAGGTGATCCGTCGCGAGATAGAGCTGGTAGAAAGTGATCCCTTTAATCGCTCCAAGCTTGCAAAATCAGAACAGAATATCAAGAATTTGGGGTATTTTGAAACTGTGACCGTGACGCCGCTTCAGGGAAGCGCACCGGATAAAACGATACTTGATGTCGAGGTGGCCGAGCAATCAACCGGAGAACTTTCGATTGGTGCAGGATTTTCGACGACAGAAGGGCCTCTGGCGGATGTCTCTTTGCGCGAGCGGAACCTTCTTGGAAAAGGTCAGGATCTTCTTTTATCGGGAACAGTGGCAGGAAAACGCACAGAATTTAATCTGGCATTTACAGAGCCCTATTTTCTTGATCGTGATTTCTCTGCCGGTTTTGATTTGTTTCATATGACACGAGATTTTCAGGATGAAAGCTCGTTTAACCAGAGACGGACGGGCGGCGGGCTGCGCTTTGGCTACCCGCTTTCCGAAAAATGGCGGCAGGTTTTGCGCTATCGTCTGGACAGAACCGAGATTACGGATGTGTCTTCTAGCGCCTCTGCTTTTATTGCGGGGCAGGAAGGGGATCGCATTACCTCTTCTGTTTCCCAGCGCCTGACATATGATGACCGTAATAGCATCCAGTTTCCAACAGAAGGACTGTTAAGCTGGCTTGATACCGAGTTTGCAGGAATTGGCGGGGATACGGATTATGTCTCTGGAAAATTCGGGTCTTCCTATTATTATCCGGTGGCCGAAAAATGGATTTTTAATCTTCTTGGTGAAGTTGGCGGAATTACCAGTACGGGTGATGATGATATTGTCCGGATTAATGACAGGTATTTTCTAGGCGGGGCAACACTTAGAGGCTTTGAGTCTGCCGGAATTGGGCCGCGTGATCTTGTAAGCAGTGATGCTTTAGGGGGGAATTTATTTTATCGTGCGACAGCTGAAATGACATTTCCTCTGGGCTTACCGGAAGAAATGGGAATTAAAGGCCACGGCTTTACGGATATCGGATCTCTCTGGGATGCTGATGATTCATCTGGTCCGGGGATTCGTGACGAGAACAGCTTAAGGGGTGCCGCCGGTATTGGTGTTTCATGGCGCTCTCCATTGGGACCTATTCGGGTCGATCTATCGGCGCCTTATCTGGAAGAGGATTATGATAGAACGGAAGTTTTCAGATTTAACTTTGGAACGCGCTTCTGATATGTTAAAGAGACTTCCTAACGAAGAGAAAGAGGTATCATGAATTTGCGTAATAATTGTATCTGGTCGAGATGTTTTCTGGTGGCTTTGATGGTAACGGCTTTTCTGACTGTTCCGGCTCAGGCACATGCCGAAACAAAAATTGTGGTCGTTAATATCCAGAAAATTATGGGAGACTCAAAAGCGGCCAAAAGTATTCAGGATCAACTCGAAAAACAAAGAAAGCTTTATCAGGAAGAATTTTCAAAGCATGAAAGATCTTTTGTCGATGAGGCAAAAGCTTTGTCAGATTCTCGTGAGGATATGGAACCGGAAGCCTTTGCAAAAAAGAAACAGGAATTCGATAACAAATTGCTGGAGATGCAGAAGCTTGCCAAAAAGAGACAGCGTGCGCTGGAAGAAGCGGCAGGCGTGGGATTGGGTGTGCTCCGTGATGAGGTTATAAAAATTGTCACAGAAATGTCTGACAAGGAAAAATTTGACCTTGTTCTTACGCAGCAGAATATTATCTGGGGTCGGCAGGATCTGGAGATTACGGACGCTGTTATGACGCGTTTGGACAAATCTCTGAAAGAAGTTAAATTGAATATAAAAACCAATTAGCGGGTTTTTTATGCCGGATCCAAGATTTCATAAATGTTCGGCTCCTTTAACTCTCGGTGCGCTGGCAAAAATTGCCGGAGCCGCCCTATTCGAGGGTGCTGACTCTGACCGGATTATCAAAGATGTCGCGCCTCTTGATAAAGCAGGCAGTACGGATATAAGCTTTCTTGATAATATCCGTTATAAAGAGCAATTTATTGTGACAAAAGCCGGTGCCTGTATTGTTACAAAAGAGATGGCATCCTTTGCCCCGAAGGGGGTCTCTTTACTGATAACCTCTTATCCATATAAGGCCTATGCCCTGATCGCGCAGTCTTTTTATCCGCAATATTCTTTCGCCGGAAGAGCGGGAGCAACACAGATCTCTGAAAAAGCCGTGATCCATGATACGGCAAAGATTGGCAAGGGCTGCGTTATCGGTTCAGGGGTTGTCATAGGAGCCAATGCTGAAATTGGCGAGGGCTGCTGCCTTGATCCGAATACTGTTATTGGCGAAGGGGTTCTTATCGGTAACCATTGCACGATTGGCGCAAACGTCACAATATCGCACAGCCTTATCGGCCATGATGTGAATATTTATCCCGGCTGCTGTATAGGGCAGGACGGGTTCGGTTTTGCGATTGATCCGGCAGGGCATATCAAGGTGCCTCAACTTGGCCGTGTTATTATTGGAGATCATGTCGAGATTGGTGCAAATACAACGATTGATCGCGGCGCAGGGCCTGATACTGAAATCGGATCAGGAACATGGATTGACAATCTCGTGCAAATTGGACACAACGTAAGGATAGGGAAAGGTTGCGTTATTGTTGCCCAGGTGGGAATATCTGGCAGTACCGTTCTTGAAGATTATGTTGTGATGGGTGGACAAGCAGGAATAGCAGGTCATTTGCACATGGGAAAAGGGGCAAGGATCGGGGCGCAGTCCGGTGTGATGCGGAATGTTCCGGCAGGATCAGAAGTGCTAGGATCTCCCGCAATGCCGATTAGACAGACGATGAGGCAAATCGCTGCTTTAAATAGATTAATAAAAAATAGAACCAATGGATAAAGATTATGAGTGAGCAGATACAGACAATTGATATTTCACGTATCATGGAAATGTTGCCCCATCGGTACCCGTTCCTTCTTGTTGACCGGATTATCAATTTTGTTCCCAATGAAAGTGCGATCGGGCTGAAAAACGTTTCCTTTAACGAGCCGCAGTTTCAGGGGCATTTTCCTTCTGTTCCTGTGATGCCCGGTGTTCTTATTATAGAAGCGATGGCACAGACGGCGGCGATTGTCGTTGTTGAAAGTCTGAAACTGAAATCAGCCGGAAGTCTTGTTTATTTTATGACCATTGATGAAGCCCGCTTCCGCAAACCCGTTATTCCCGGAGATTCAATGCATATCCATGTCAATAAGGTGCATAGCCGCAAGACAGTCTGGAAATTCAAAGGAGAAGCGCGTGTCGGCGATACTTTATGTGCCGAAGCAACATTCAGCGCCATGATTGTTCAGGATGAAGCGGCTCAGGATTAATGGTGATATTCACAGAACAAACAAATATATGTTCTAAAACCATTATTTTCAGAACACTCTAAATCGGATTTTGCGATGCCGGACAAGCGTAAGTGTAATTTGACATTTTCATAATTTTTTAATATAATATTTTTTACTGATCATTATAAAGAGAAAAGGAAAAGAAAATGATTAATAAGACATCTGAATCGACTTTGGAAATGAAAACAATATATGAGCTTGCAAGGGCAATGACGGCAGCTTCCTTGGGGGGCGGAGATAAAATAATGCCGGATCAGGAATTTAACAAGCAGACGGCAGAGAATGTAAAAAGGTTGTTTATATTGCCCCGTCCATAAAAAATCAGGCACGAATTTTTTGAAATTTTTAACGGTACATATGCCTCAAGCTATAGTCCTGGCACTTTTAAATATAGTTACCCGCAAAGAATAAGATATTTCCGTCATATCCCCGCCGATGAGCCTGCTTCGCAGGCCACAGGGGGTGACGATGGTGTCTTAAATTACTATAGAACCCTCTGCAAAAGACTGTAAAAATCCTGTAGAATCATTTCATGCAAACGAGCATGAGGTACAAAATGAAAATGAAGAAGTTACGCGTCGAGAGATTTCTCGGCGAGATGGATCGCGTGGT
>Ga0210044_10007066_pt1 | contig 14494 bp, 14 predicted proteins | sample CryGey13umfilter_2_FD_183959 | JGI IMG/M metagenome (GOLD analysis project Ga0210044, IMG submission 183959) | Groundwater microbial communities from aquifer in Utah, USA - Crystal Geyser 4/9/14 3 um filter (SPAdes) (version 2) | ecosystem: Environmental > Aquatic > Deep subsurface >...
TCACCACTCTCCACACCATCGGCTCTCTAAAATCCACCACCTACTACACTATCAGCGTTGACGGTTATCCAGATCAAACCTTGCAATCAAACAGTTCAGGCCAAATCACCTATACATACTCAGGCGGATACTCCATTCATACCTTCACTGTCTCTGAAGACACCACCAGCCCAACCATCTCCCTAACCAGTCCCTCAAATAACAGCGACAGTGTGAGCAGTACAGACTCGCTCCAGTGGAGCGGTTCCGATACAGGAGCTGGCATCGCCTCCTATCAGCTCTATATCGACGGCTCAACGGTCGGAAACACCACCACCTCTACTTCTGCATCGATTCCCACCCTCTCCTGCAATGATTCACATAGCTGGTATGTCAGGGCACTAGATAACAACGGCAATGCAACTAATTCATCAACTTATTCATTCACCATTCCTTGTGGCTCTATCTCGACTGTCGTTATTCATGGGTCTCCTCCTTCATCTCAATCTTCTATTCCTGTCACCTCAACGGATTCGACAAGCTCACCGCAAGCAAACTCGGGGCAAGCTGGTCTCTCATCTACACAAATATCTTCAATAATAGCTGTTCTCGCCTCTTTTGGTGTTGATGAAACTACTATCGCCAATGTACAAAAAATACTTTCTGGAAACTCGCCTGCCCCTCAATCATCCAACTCCACTTTCTCTCGCGACCTCAAACTCGGCATGACCGGCGCAGATGTGAAAGCGCTCCAACAGTACCTCAACACCCACGGATACATTCTCACTTCCACCGGATTGGGCTCTCCCGGACATGAGACCGCGCTCTTCGGCTCTCTCACCAAATCAGCCCTTATCAGATTCCAGAAGGCGCATAACATAACGCCATCTGTCGGCTACTTCGGGGTGAAGACGAGGGGGGAGGTGGCAGTCTTTAGAGAGTTGAAATTTGATTCGGATCAGAAATGATAATTTCCGCCTTGCCCTGGTAAGAGGATATCTTCCCAGTGAGAGTAACGGTTGTTCCTTCGTGGCTAGATAGGCCGCTGAATTTTTTTGCATCATCGGCGAAAATGACGCCGGAGAAGGGACAAGTCTTATAGCTCTTACAGAAATCTAAAAAGACCGTGCCACTCGCAGATGTGTAGGCGTCGATAAGCGTGCCGCGCACAGAGGCGTACTCGCCGATGTGCGCGGGGGCATTGGTGTAATCGATGGTACCAATAGAAATTGGCGCGGCCGCTCCCGCGGCCGCGTTGTTGTCTTTGTATGCATCCAGTAGTCGTTTCAAAACATTTTCGTACGCCTGCCGGAGTGCCAGGTCGGTTCCTATTTCAAGTATTTCATCATTTATAGTTGTTGCAGATTTAGTCCAATTATAACTACCGATTGCATACGCAGAATCAGTAACGATTGCTTTGATATGCATAATGCCATTACCGGTCGCGTGTTTCTCGGTCACGATTGGGATGCCAGCTTCTGTAAGTATCTTGGTTATTGGCGCGCCATAGCTATTTGAGCTCTGTTCTGAATCGACTATTCCGCGCACGTCTATTCCGCGTTTTTTCGCTTTCACAAGAGCATCCGCAATGCTCGGAATAGTGAATGTATATATCGCAAAGTATATGTGATTTTTTGCAGAATCGATAAGCGCAATAATTTCTTTATCATTTTGCTTCTGATCGAGACTGTAGATAACGCGTACCGAGCCAACTGCAGGCGCCGAGACGGTTTGTGTGGGGATGTTCACACACGACACTGGCGCCGCGTTGCCGCCCATAGCATATCCAGCGAAGCCAGCCGCGAGTGCAAGTACAGCCGCAACTGCCGCACGAATTATTTTTTTATTCATGCATGAAGTATACTGTGCTTATGGCACTCGTATTTGATATAGAAACAGTCGGTGAGGATTGGGACTCGCTTGACGAAGCGACACGGCACAATCTCTCACGATGGATCAGAGAATCAGATCTGGATGAAGAGAAATATGTGCAGGAGATGAAACAGCTCGAAGAAGGACTCGGCTTTTCGCCCCTCACCGGCTTCATCATCGCTATTGGTGTCTTCGATACTGAAAAAGAAAAAGGCGCGGTGTATTTCTCAGCGCCTGGCACAAAAATGAAAGAAACTGAAACAGACGGAATTGCCTATAAGCCGATGGAAGAAAAAGAAATGCTCGAACAATTTTGGAAGGTCGCGGCGGTATGCACAGAGTTCGTTTCGTTCAACGGCCGCAGTTTCGACGCGCCCTTCCTCGCGCTCCGTTCGATGGCACACAACGTGAAGCCGACCAAAGATCTGCTCTCGAACCGCTACCTCTCCTCTCAGCGCGGGTGTACGCATATCGACCTTATGGATCAACTCACGTTCTACGGCGCCGCTCGCTTCCGCAAAAGTTTACATCTCTTCTGTCGTGCGCTCGGCATCGAGAGTCCAAAGGCGTCCGGCACCACTGGCGACGATGTCACTGCGCTCTACCGCGCGGGGAAGTATCTCGATATCGCCCGCTACAATGCCGGCGATCTCCGCGCCACCACCGCGCTCTATAAGCGGTGGCAGGAAACATTTCGTTAGATAGTTTTTTCTTCCTTCTTCGCGTGATACGCGAGGAGATTATGCCGGGCGGTAAAGAAGATTGCGAGCAAGAAGGCGAGAGCGATGCCCCAGCGTACTGGGCCGATCCATTCGGAGGTGAAGTTCCCAAACCAATACGAAACGGAAAAAAGGATTGTTGTCCAGATTAAGATCGCGGTACTTGCAGTCAACACGAATGTAGAGAACGGTGAGCGGAAGAAACCGCTTGCGGCGTAAGTCGGAAGGCGCGTACCCGGTATGAAGCGGGCAGAAAAAATCGTGAGCACATACCGAGTCTTGAGCCACGTGCGAATGGGCGCAATAAAATCATGATCAACATAGCTGGCGAGTCGCGGATGAGTACGCGCGAGCCACCCGAGACAATAAAACCCAACATCGCCGAAAACGACGCCTATATAAAGAGAAAAGAGAGCGAGAGGAATTGGTACGATGCCATCAGCCGCAAGGACACCGACGATGACCGTCGTCATATCCTCTAAGATAAGAGTGCCGAGTATAATAGTGAATGAGAGAAGTGCCGTGTTGCCGACAGCTCCGTCGATAAGATGTGAAATGAAGAAAAAAGGATTCATAGCGAATCGTTTCAGTCTATCAGATTTCTTTATACACAGAACACTTGGCGCCCCCCCACGAGCGGCAGTAAACAGTGGTATCATTAAATGGAGTGCGTCGTTTTAGCAACCTAACGACTTATATGGCAAAAACTCTCACTATCATATTCGGAGTCATTATAGTGCTCTTTGGTCTTCTTGGATTCGTGAGTAATCCGCTTATCGGCACCGGGGCGTTGTTTGCTACTGATGCGGTGTTCAACAGCATCTGCATCATTCTCGGGGTAATCTTGCTTGCCGTTGCTTTCTGGGCAGGCGAAAACTCCGTGCTCTGGCTTCAGATTATCGGCGCGGTGATATTCCTGCTCGGCCTCATCGGCATCTTCACGGACGGGGCATTGCTTGGAATCGCCTATACAAACAGTGCTGTCAGCTGGCTCGATCTTATCGCCGGTGCAATTATCTTCGCCGCGGGGATGTATAGCAAAGATGAGACACATAGCAGTATGCCACCTGTGTCACCCTTACCCCCCTCGAATCAATAGCGCATATAACTACTTTCGTTTAGTTTTTGGCACACTACTGTTGCATGCGGGTGGCATAGTGCGTATGCTGGGCAGTATGAAACGTGTCGGCGTCATACTTATCCTCATCCTCGCTTTTTGCGGACTCGCAGATTCTTTTTACCTCACTCAGAGCGAATTGAATGGTACGCCACTTCTCTGCAACATTCAGAACCTCTCCGGTTGCAATGTTGTCGCAACGAGCCAGTATTCGCATATCTTCGGCATTCCGATTTCTGAACTCGGCATCCTGTTTTACTGCATTATTTTTGTCCTTGCCGCGCTCGAGATTATCATTTACGATCAGCTTATACGCCATGCGCTTCAAACCATTTCATGCATTGGAGTTCTGTCCTCCCTCTATTTCACCTTCATCCAGATATTCGTCATAGGCTCATTCTGTATCTACTGCTCTGTTTCAGCTCTTATCACGATTCTCATTTTTATCCTTGCTATATCGATCGAACCTATCCGCAGAAGCGCGTTCCATAGGCCGCCTGCGGTCTAGCATCGGTATGCAACGCGCACTTCTCATTGCACTTATCTTCCTTCTTCCGGCGAGTACGCTTGCAGCGTCTGCTCCCGCATCTTTTTCAGTGGCACGTTCGCTCCTTGCCGCAAGTTCCTCGCCCGGAAATGCATACCGAGCAGGCATCTCGGTCGTTATCACGGCTCCAGTAGCAGGAGATCTTTCGGTAACAGGGGGTTCAGTCGTTACCGCTGCGCCTGTGCATGGCGATGAGCTCGTTCTCGCCGGCTCCATCAGCTCGCGTGCCCGCGTAACGGGCGATGTCCGATTTTTTGGCGGGCGCATCAACATTGAAGAACAAGTGGGAGGCGATATAATCGCTTTTGGGTTTTCTGTGCATGATTCCGGTCGTGCCGACGGAAGCGTCTTTATCGGTGCCATCGACACCTCCTTGACGAACGGGGCAATAGGCCCGGTTACTCTCTATGGGAATACTGTCTCGCTTGCTGGCGATTTCGCGAGCGATGTAACGGTCATCACGAGCGGTCATCTGACACTCGCAGCTAGCACCACTATACTCGGCACGCTTTCTTATGAAGCGCCCGAACCGGCCACTATCCCTGCGTCAGCAACGATAATCGGCGGTGTCAAGTACACCAATGCTTCGTATCTGCCGGACGCCAGCACCTCGCGCATTCTCGCACTCGTGAGCATCGGGTTTTTCCTTTTTGTGCGCGTCCTCGGAGCGCTTATTCTCGCCGGTCTTCTTGCGGGACTTTTCCCGAAACTTGCGGAAGCGATCGCCGAGCGTGCGTATACGAAACAGCCGCGTGCCATCCTTCTTACCATGCTACTCGGCTTCGCAACACTCGTCGCCACGCCGATCTTGCTTATTCTGCTCTCGCTTACATTTGTCGGTATTGGTCTTGCACTTTTAATTTTCTTTCTCTATGCCCTCGTGGCATTTCTTGCACTTTTGTATGCTGGAATTTTTCTCGGCAGTGTCTTCGCGCGGCGTTTCGCTCGCCGCGATACGATGCTGTGGCACGATGGCGTCATTGGTATGCTCCTGCTCTCGCTCATTTCTCTCGTGCCGTTCATTGGTCTTTTTGCAGTGCTCCTGCTCACCACTTTTTCAGCAGGCGCACTTTTGCAGCTCTTTTTTAACTTTGCTTTTCCGCGCGAGGAACAAACTCCTGAAATGTTATGAGCCGTACCGAACGCGCAGTGCGCGCGAAGAAGATAGTTTCCTACCTAAAGAGGACATATCTAGAGCCGAAAAGTGAACTCACGTACACAACACCGTTTCAATTCGTCGTTGCAGTCATCCTCTCGGCGCAGTGTACCGATACGGCGGTGAACAGACTAACGACAATACTCTTTAAGAAATATAAAACGCCGCATGACTTTGCAAAAGCGAATAGGATAACTTTTATGAAAGAGATTTCCTCGATTCCGTTCTTCCGCAATAAGGCGAAGGCGATTATTGCTACTGCGAAATCGTTACAAGAAAAATATAGTGGGGAAGTACCGCGCACGGAAGCAGAACTTATCGTGTTATCGGGCATCGGCTACAAGACCACCCATGTCATTCTTGGTGAGCTCTATGGTGTGTGGGAAGGCATCGCGACTGATACGCACGTGAAGCGCTTTGCGCGGCGCTTCGACCTGACCGACAATATCGACCCCACAAAAATTTCAAAAGACCTCGAATCACTCATTCCGAAAAAAGATTGGAAATATGTGAACAACAGCTTCGTACGCTATGGCCGTTCTGTCTGCCCGGCTCGTCCTCACGACTGCACCTTTCATCCACTCACCAAGCTCTGGCCACCCGCCGCACTCCGCTGGCCAAGCGCTAAATGATGACAATCGAAACAATCGAAGAAGGATTAATTAACGAAAATCTTTTATCAGCAGGGTCGCAACAGCGCCCGCGATGCCGACAAAAGCGCCTGTGAATGCGAAAAGAATCTGATAATTACCGAACAAGAGGATGAGACTGCCCACAATCGGGGCGATGATGTCGGCGAGCGGCCACACGCCGCGGAAAATGCTCACCGAATCTATATCCCGCTCAGAAACGCGGCGGAAGAAGTGCCCCTCGTTCATACTCTCGATGAGCGCCGCGCCTATACGCGAGCTGATAAGAATGCAGAGAATAAGAAAAATAGACGATGTTGGCGTAAGAAGACTGACCGAGGCGAGCGCTCCGCCAGCGATGAGGAAACCGGCAAGCATAAGCTCTTTATCGCCAAGAATTCGGTCAGCGATCCATCCCGCCGGGTATTCGATGAGAACATAAGGAATAAGCATAATTGAGAACATCCATCCGAGATTCAACCACGGGATGCCAAGTACGTTGTGAAGATACATCGGAACATACAAAGGCGCCCAAACATAGAAGAGATACAGAATAAGATGCCCGAAAGTAACCGCGGCTAGGTCGCGATCTCGCATAATGCGAACGAACGTATCGCGCATTGAGGAGGGCAGGGGAGACGCGCCTCGCGGAAGGCGCTGAACGGTGAAGAGAGCGATAAAAGGTACTAGAGCAGCCGCGGCGACGAGGAATATGCGGCCATAGGTGTCGGCATTGATGAGAAGCGCTCCAACAAGAAGCGGCGCGACGAGCGCGGCGACGTTCCATGCAGTGAGAAAAAGCGCGCGCACGCGACCGGTCATATTTTCTTCGACGACCGTTGCTTCAAGGAGCAGATCAAGCTCGTATGAAAGAAGGGGCTGGAGCGAAATGGCGAGAGTGATGAGAACGGAGACCATGAAGACTCCCGGCGTAACCGCAAGCATGAGGAGCACAGCCATCTCCATACTCGCGAATAGAAGCACGAGCCGCTGGGCGCCATACCGCGCAACAAGTCGCGGCAGGAATGGGAAAAAAATAAGAGCGCAGAAAGCGCCGCCAGCGATGACAAGGCCGGTGTACGCCGCCGGCATGAAAGAGGAGAGATAGACGAGCGGAATATACGCGACAAGAGTAACGAACAACGAAAAGAAAAAATTTGCGGCAAAAAGGGTAACCCGTGTGCGCATGCTGTCCGAGGATACCACGGAATTTACATCCCGATGAGTACCGGAATGACCATCGGGGCCTTATTGGTGCGGGCGAAAAGAAATCCCGCAATGACGTCTGTCAGGTTGTTCTTCACATAATCCAGGTCAATCGGGCTCATATTCCGTGTCGAATCCTCAATGGTTTTTTTGATAAGAACGCGCGCTTCGTTGAGCAAATTTTGCGACTCGCGCAGGTAGATGAAACCACGGCTAATAATGTCAGGCGACTTACGCAACTTGCCGGTCTTGAGGGCGATGCTCGCGATAATGACGAACATACCGTCCTTCGCGAGCGACTGGCGGTCGCGAATAACGACTTCCTGCATATCACCGATCATGAAGCCATCAACGACAAACGGTGCCGCGGGCACTTTTTGCTTATGTACATGCAGTTCCTTACCGTCAACGATGTCGATAACGATTCCGTTGTCCGGGATTACGATGTGATCCTTTGGAAAGCCAGCCTGCTCGACCGCTTTCGCATGGCAGGTGGTCATCGAACGGTAACCATATCCCGGCATAAAGAACTGCGCCTTCACCTGTTGGTTAATCCAGACGAGTTCGCCCGCGTTGCCATGGCCAGTTGAGTGAACGTCGCTTGAGCGGTAATGAATAATCGTTACGTTATTACGGTAGAGATTATCCTTCAGCTTCTGCACCGAAATTTCATTTCCTGGAATGATTGACGACGAGAGAACAATGGTATCACGTTCATTGAAAGTAATGTATTTATGTTGTTTTGTCGCGATGCGCATCAATGCGGCGAATTCCTCGCCTTGCGCGCCGGTCGCGAGCACGACGATCTTGTTCGGCGGATAATCGTTCATTTCCTGCGCGGGAATAATCGTCGCCTTATCGACAGTCAGCAAGCCTGCTTTCTGAGCAATCTCGATGTTGTTTTTTATAGAGCGGCCTTCGGTGACGATCTTTTTCCCATATCGCTCGGCGAACTTGATTATATTAATCATACGCTCGAATTGCGAAGCGAACGTGCCAATGATGAGTCGGCTTTGCACCGTTTTAATAATCTCTTCAAGCGTTTGAAGCACGCGTTGTTCAGGAATCGAAAACCCATCTTTTTCCGCATTTGTCGAGTCTGCGATAAAGAAGAGATTGTTTTCTTTTCCGATTTCGCCCCACGTTTTTTGTTCGCGCTCCGAGGGGACGCTGTCCACGTGTTCGAGCTTCAGATCGCCCGTAATAACGATGTTGCCGTACTGAGTTCGGATTGAGACGCCCATCGAATCGGGAATCGAGTGTGTTACCGGAAAAAATTTCACCCGCGTGGTGCCGATTGTGAGTTCGGAATTAACTTCTATCTCGACGATGTTTGGCTTTGGCACGTCCGGATATTCCTCTTGCCGGCGCTGAATCATAATGCTCGTCGCACGTCGCGTGTAGATCGGCGGATTGCCGAAACGCGGCAAGGTAAAGGGAATGCCGCCGATATGGTCAAGATGGCCGTGCGTGATAATGACACCTCTCACTCGTTCGGCATTTTTTTCTAAAAATTTCGTGTTTGGAAGCGTGTAGTCGACCCCTGGCGCATCATCCTCGGCCTTGAAGTGGAAACCGGCATCCATGACGATGATATCGCCGTTGACGTCGATGGCTATCATATTGCGCCCTACTTCTTCAACGCCGCCTAAAGGAACAATACGCACGATATTTTCCGCCGGCCGTTCTGGATAGTAGTCGGCGGTGCGGCTCGCGCGCGCATGCGAGAGGGCGGTCGGACGGCGCAAGATTCTCTGGATACGGCGCGAGGCGCCTCCGGGGCGCATGCCACTACGGCCCAACGGGCGACTTCCACGGTCAAAGCGCCGCGAGGTACGAGCGCGAACTGGTTGTACTTCGTCGTGTCTCAAACTTGGTCGTGGATGTGCTGGAGCTGGTGCTGGAGCTGGTGCTAAATTCATAAAAATAATTCGTAATTGGTAATAAGTATGTAATTTAATTTTTTCTCACTAGAAAAGGCCACACGGCATCAGTTATTCGATACCATGACGCAACTGTCGCGAAGCGGTCAGAAGTGGTGATGATTTGCGGGAGAACAACGCCATATAAGTCTTTCGGCACCGCGTAGGTGAAATCCGGCGCGTATAAAAATGCGGCCGGATAGTCCGCGGCAATGATGTCTTCAATCTTCTGGATATCCGCCGCGCGCATCTCTCGATCGGCAGAACCACGTGCGTCCTCGAGAAGTGCATCAACGGTTTTATTCGCATAAAGAGCTATGTTTAAACCTGGATCATTGCGTTCTTGCGAATCCCAGAAGGCGTAGATGTCCTGGTCGCGACCTATCACCATGCCGTACAGGAGCGCCTCATATTTGCGCGGACGAATGACGTTTTGTGAAAGGTCGCCCGGCTCATAGAGCTCGACGTCAACGGGAATGCCAAATTTTTCCCAATCCGCTTTCACCGCTCCAGCGGCGTTCTTCAGTTCAGGCACATTCGATGTGCGTATCGTAATTCGGTCGAGTGTCTGTTTCGCAGATACATTTTTCCAAATGCGCAGGGAACCGTCATACGTCCATCCGGCTGATTGGAGAATCTGCGTCGCCGTAGCCGTTGGATTATCTGATTGGGGAACAGGCACTTGCTTCACCGTATCGCCGGGCGGTACGGGACCCATGATCGCAGTCGCATATCCGCCAAGCACAGTGTCAATAATCGCTTGTCGGTCGAGGGCGAGCGAGAGCGCCTTACGCACTTCCGCGCGCGCGTATACCTGCTTCTCGTTTGGGTTCCAGAATACGCCAAAAACTCTCGCATACGGAGCAGTCAGCACCCCCTTTTTCGGTACATCATAAGCGCTTTCCTCTGTGCCGTTTATAAGGGCGCTTGCGAGATCCTCGCTCCGCGAATAGAAATTAAACCGGATACTATCGAGGTATGGTCGGCCGAGGACATACTGCGGATTCTCAGTCAGGAGCACGCTTCGAATGAGCCCGGATGCATCGCGCGAGATGCTCGCGACTTTGAACGGTCCAGCGCCTACGGGATTCGTCTCGAGTGTTGAGAATGGGAACTCCTCGATTGAGATATTTTTCCAGAGGCGCGAGGGCAGGATCCCCAGAGTAGTGAGCCCGAGGAAAGGTGCATACGGTTTCGCGAGAGTGAAGCTTACCGTGCGTTGATCAACCGCCTTGACCCACACACCGGACCAATCGGCATATTTTGGACTTTTGAGCGCGGCGTTCTGGGCTTTTTCTACTGTAAAGGCGACGTCGTCTGCCGTGACGGGCATCCCGTTTGCAAATTTCGCATTCGCACGCAGGACAAAGGTATATACTTTGCCATCGGCGCTTATTGTATAGCTCTCGGCGAGCACTGGCACCAATTTTCCTGAACCTGAAAGGCCCATGAGCCCGGCGTAGACGAGCGAAGAAAGATCACGATCGGCATCGCTGATGGCTAGAAGCGGATTTATAAACTGCGGACTTCCAAGCTCTCCTTCAGCGAGACTGCCACCATAGGCCGGTATCTGGACAAGGATCGACTGTTCTAGCGCATACAGACCGGAGAAGGAAGAGATACCGACAAGAAGTGCGAACAGATAGAATAAGACGCGGTTGCCGGGCGAGAGTGAACGGATATGTTCGCTCGCGCGCTCAAACAGAGGGAGACTTCGCGAACGCATAAGCCGTTCCCGCCAGAGATCGTTCATACTCATCCAACCAGAAGGAAGTTCGCTATTGCCGCGAGTACGAGCATAATCGCAATGCCGATTGTCGCATTGAATAGAAATTTTTCGGCGCCTCTGCGCTTATAAAACGTCGACGCGAAGTTGTCGCCTCCGAAGGCTCCGCCGAGGGTCGCGCCGCGCTGTTGGAGCACGATGCCGACGATGAGGAGTATTGAGAGGATAATTTCCGCGTACGGCAGTGCCGATACGAGTGCCTCCATCTGTATCTGCAACAGTAGCATAGGTGATCGATAACGCGCAAGCTACCCACCAACTTTTATTCCCTGATAAACACGACGTGTCCCTCAATAGCAAAGAAGGCGTTTTAGGAGCTGGGAATCATGATACTGACTACTCTATTTCTTGTAATGGCAGAGCATATTGCGTTTACACTGAATGGTTTGAATTTTTGAAGAGCGTTGACCCGGATATGAAATATGTTAAGACCATTTCAGAAATAATGAAGATGTATAAATAAGTAATGCTAAGAATACTAATCCACCTAATCCTAATCTCAATCCTGACCATTGGCATTGGAGCATACTTTGTACAAAAGCCACTCTCTGATCAAGAAGCAAATAAATGCGGTGATAGCGTATGCCAACCGCAGGAACGATTATTAAGTAATTGCACCCAAGATTGCAAGAATACCAGCAATACAAAATCACCACCTACTTTTTTGCCGAAACCCAAAAATACGCCTTCTACAGCACAGATTACTGTGCCAACGCCTACTCCAATACCAACACCCACACCAACTCCTACACAAACACTTTTAACAACATGCTCTGCACTAAACGGAAACATATGTTCTGACACACAAACCTGTTCTTGCACATTCATAAGTGCTTCAGACAGCAATAGCTGTTGTAATGCGAGTTGTATTACCAAAACACCAGCAGACATCAAATGGAAGTTAGTGCTAGAAGACAATTTCAATGGAAATAAAATAGATACATCAGTATGGAAGGTATGGGATTGGGATAATGTTATGAGCGATGGTTCAATAAAAGCAACTACTTATGGAAAATATGAAATAAGGGCAAAACTTCCTATTTGAATTTTTGGGACACGATACAAATACTCTCCATCTGTCCAATCATCGTAAGAATCTTCTAGGAAATCATAAATGGAAGACAATTGATTATACTGGCCCTGATTTCTCTAAAGATTTTCATGTTTTTACTCTGGAATGGACACCGAGTGAAATAATATGGATTGTTGACGGAGTAGAGCGTGCAAAAATGACTGAAAATGTACCGAATAAGCCAATAAATATTATATTAAATTCTGGAGTAGGTGGAGATTATCCCGGAGATCCAGATGAAACAACACAATTCCCACAATATTATGAAATTGATTATTTCAGGTATTATAGTTTAGAGAATTAATTATCATATAAAATATGAAAAAAATACTAATTGGAGTAGGAATAATAATTCTAATAATAATACTGTTTGGAGTTGTTAAAAAAGTTGGGAATAAAGTAAATAATAATTTGGTCCAATTAGACAATATTACTATCCCAATCATTTTTACCCCACAAAACAACAATAAAAAAATAAATTCTCCTTTTGGTTTTCTAGAAGGATTTTCCAGTGTTGGTGAGATTGATTACTTTTCTGATTTAGGCGCTGGAACAAATAAAGATGGACGTTTAGTATGGGAAGTTTTTGAAAAATCTCCAGGTGTATATGATTGGAGCCGTTCTGATAAATTAATAAAAGCATCGGCTGATATCGGCAATGAATGGCTTTTTGGAGTAAATCCGCAAAATTCTGCGGATAAGAAAAAGTGCCGAACTACAATAGATGCTTGTTCCAATCTGAAAGCGGAATGCACCCCTTGCGATATTGGGAATTACTCTAGATTCTTCACAGACATAGTGAATAGATATGAAGATACTGTTAAATATTGGCAGATAGGTAATGAAGAAAATCACGCTTGGAAAGAAAGTCCTGAAAAATACGCGGATTTTGTGAAAATAAATTATGACTTGCTTAAAAAGAATTGTTCTGGTTGCCAGCTCGTTTTAGGAGGGGTATCGTCTAGACCTTCTGGATACTATGATTTCTACAGAAGCGTTATCAAAAGGGCTGGCGAAATCAAAAAACAGGGTGGGGGAGAAACATTCGATGTTTTTGATTTTCATTGGGCTGGTTGGTACGGAAGCTATAAGCAAATAAAAGATGTTAGCAATGGTCAATATTATGACTTTAAAAAATATGTCTCTGATATTAAGAGCGATCTAAAAGCGAATAATATAAGCGCGGAAATATGGATAACCGAAATGTCGACGTACAGTGGCGACCCGATTGACGGTAATCCGTCTGGAGAATTTTTGCAAAATCCGTTGCAAACCGAAAAACAACAGGCAAGTGAACTGATTAAAAGATATATATATTCTTTTGACAGTGGCATTAAGAAGGTTTTTTGGGTAAAAATTAATGAGTGGTATAAATTTGCTGGGCTTGAAAACGGTTTTTATGATAATGTCGGCTTAATAAATAATTCACAGGCCGATGGTGATTCTTCAAAAAAACTCGCGTATTATACTTACAAAAAAATGGTGGAGATTTTAGACGGCAGTGATTGGAATAATATCCAGACAGTCCAGGAATCAGGCGGTGTATATGTTTACAAGTTTAACAAAAATGGAAAAAATATCTGGGTGGCATGGAATGACAATTCCGGAAGTAAAAATGTTACATTATCTGGTATAACATCAAGCAGAGCTACAATTACCGAAGCAGTACCGAAGTATGCCACTGGCAAAGAAGTTGCAAATTACAACACAGCTTTCAATACCGAAATAAAATCTGTAAATGGTGGGCAAGTAATAATAACCTTAACAGATGCGCCGGTGTTTATTGAGGAGAACTAATATATAAAATTAAAAGATCAAAAGATTTTAAGAATTATATTAATATAATGTGTAATAATCAATCGCGTTGTCCCCAGTCACGAGGATGGCTCCTCGGCGTCTCCCTGAATAAACTGCGTCAGTTTCTCGATTGGGATCATACCTATCGTACCATGCACTCGTTCGTGGTTGTAGTGATCAACGCAGAAGTGTGGACAACGCGTTAATTTTTTACAAATAATATATGGCTATTCCCTGATAAACACGACGTGTCCATCAATTTACGATGCTGAACGGCGCGTCGCTGACGTCGTAATCGCTTAATGTCGGGGTTTGAATTTTAATAGTATAGTCACTGCCAGTTCCGACATCCGAAGGAACCGTGATGCTCAGAGAAGAACCGCCGGCATAGCCGCCGTAACCGGAAGATAACCTTTTTTTAAACACATTTCCCTTGTAAAGATTTCCCTTGTAAAGATCGACCAACACACTCACTCCAGAAGCAACATTCCATGTTATATTCTGCGCAGAACCAATTTTCCATTGCTCTCCTCCGTTCGGTGAAAGGACTTTGGTGATGACAGGTGCTAATGTGGGCACAACACTCACTATCACGATCTTAGTAGTCGAACCACCAGAACCCGTGCAGGTAATATTGTATTGCGTCGTGTACTGAGTCTGCGAAGAAGGATAAGGAATAACCTGTAGGGAAC
>Ga0210044_10007068_pt1 | contig 14491 bp, 14 predicted proteins | sample CryGey13umfilter_2_FD_183959 | JGI IMG/M metagenome (GOLD analysis project Ga0210044, IMG submission 183959) | Groundwater microbial communities from aquifer in Utah, USA - Crystal Geyser 4/9/14 3 um filter (SPAdes) (version 2) | ecosystem: Environmental > Aquatic > Deep subsurface >...
CCCTCAGCCGACACCAGCTCTGCCCGATAGCAGCGCTCCCTCCACCTACCCCCGGGTCGCCATGCAGCCGCGCCTCCTCGGGTCGCACGGTCAGTGTCTGTCACGCGATTTCTGGACACCTCTTCAGGTTCTCTCACGAATCTCTTCCCGAGATGACTCGGCGCGTCACCCCGTCCGAGTTTCTAGTTGACAAGATAGGCATTTTCTTGATAACAGGCTCCGGATCCTGGGTGAGTCTCAGAAGGCGGTGAGGGACTATTCGGCCAGGATCCTCGCCATTTGACTGGGTGTTTGACCGGAGCGCCTGTTGAGACAATTGTTGTGCACCGCCTGGATCCTCACACTTACCCCCACGCTGGGAGGGTGTCCTGGTCCCCATTACAACCCAAAGCTGGCCAACACCCACTACCTGATTGGCGCCGACTACATCCGCAAGAAGATGCCCCAGGCCGCCAAGAGCGAGTTGATGCAGGCGGTGAAGCTCGATCCCGACAACTCCGACGCTCACTACCTGCTGGGCGTCATCTTCTTCATGGAGGGGATGAACAAGATCAATCTGCTGGAGCGGGTCCAATGTCTATCAGGCATCGCCGCCCAGGAGCAGCGGCAGGAGGCCAACAAGGAGTTCCGTCGCTGCGAGAAGCAGCTGCTCGAGGTCGTGCGGCTGGCAGAGCGAGAACGCAAGGAGCGGTCAGACGCGCTGAACTACCTGGCCAACGTCTCGCTGCACTTCAAACGCTATGAGGAGTCCATCAGCCGGGCGAAGAAGGCCCTGACCAACATCCTCTACGTTCCACGCCACCTGTCCCTGGGAACGCTGGGGTGGGCCTACTACCAGAGGGGTGACCTGGTGGGCGCGGCGCGGGAGTTGAGGCAGTCGATCTTCCACGAGCCGCGCTTCTGCGTCGGCCGGTATCGTCTGGCTCAGGTGTATTACGACCAGAAGAACTACGACAAGGCGCTGGAAGAGGTGAAACAGGTCACCGAGGACAAGGCCTGCCCGATCCAGGAGGCCCATGAGTTGATGGGCCTGACGTTGATCAAGAAGAAGGAGCTCGAGGGAGCCCGAGCTGCATTCGATTCCTGTGTAAAACTCAACCCCAAGAGCTGTATTTCGGAGAAATGCCGGCGTTACGCAAAGCGGATCTAGCGTCGATCAGGACCACGGCAACGACCTAGGTACGGTGCAGCATGTATGAACCACAGACCTTCGGCAACTATCTGCGGTCAGAACGAGAGCTGAGACAGGTACCGCTGCCCGAGATCTCGGCGGCCACCAAGATACCGTTGCAGACGCTCGAGAGCCTCGAGTGCGGCGACTGGGAGGACCTGCCAGCCACGGTGTTCGTGCGCGGATTCATCCGGTCCTATGCCAGACACATCGGGCTACCGGCCAACGATGCCTGCCTGCGATACGACGAGGTGCTCGGCGCGCTGCACAAGCAACAGGAGCCGGCGGTGGAGTCGGTGGGGGAGGCGGCGGCGGTGATGGGTCTCGGGCGGCGGCGCTTCGGGCTTGCGCTGTTTGTGATCATCATCCTGATCATCGCGACGATCACGATCTCGCTCTTCTGGCGTCGAGGCGCCAGCGCCGAGACGCACGCTCTGCTTGAGCAACAGACTCACCCGGCTGCGTCGTTGAGATGCGAATCCCCGCGCCCGGCCGACACCGCACACGGCTAGTCGCCGTCCGCACCCGACACAGTCTCACTCACCGCCCACTGAGCAGGAGCAAGATACGTGCTGACTCCAAAGCTCCAGATGCTCCAGGACACGCTCAAGCGGCTGATGCGCCGCCAGGCGGCGGGGTCCCTGGAGAAGGTGGTGACCAAGACCCACGCCGCGGATCTGGCCTACCTGCTGCCGCACTTCTCGACCCGCGAGCGGACCTTGCTGTTTCAGCGCTGTCAGGACGACGAGCGCCGGGCGCAGATCCTGTCCGAGGCCGATTCCGACGTGGCGGCGCAGGTGCTGACGGCGATGCCCCGGGACGACTCGGTGGAGCTGCTGCACCGCATGGAGCCGGACGACGTCTCGGACGTGCTGGAGCACCTGCCTCAGGAGCTGGCCGACGAGCTGCTGGAGCGCATGCGGGCGGCCGATCGGTCCCAGGTGGAGGATCTGTCGCGCTACGACTCGGCGACGGCGGGCGGGATCATGAGTCCGCGCTTCTTCTCGCTGCACCGCGACACCACCGCCAAACAGGCGATCGAGGCGCTGCACCAGGCCGACTCCGACGTGGAGATGGCGTTCTACGTCTACGTCGTCAACGAGGCCGACCAGCTGCTGGGGGTCGTCTCCCTCCGACAGCTGGTGACGAGCAAGCCCGACTGCAAGCTGTTCGACATCATGATCACGGATCTGATCCGGGTCACGGCTGACGTGGACCAGGAGGAGGTGGCGAAGCTCGCCTCGCGCTATGGCCTGCTGGCGATCCCGGTGGTCAACGGATCCAACCGGCTGCTGGGGATCGTCACCATCGACGACGTGATCGACGTGCTGCGGGAGGAGGCCACCGAGGACATCCTGCGCATGGCGGGCGCCGGCGACGAGCTGGTGGAGCAGAAGGCGGTGCTGACCTCCGCGCTCAGGCGCCTGCCCTGGCTGCTGGCCACCGGGCTGGGCGGCGTGGTGGGTGCGTTGCTCATCGCGGCGTACTCCGGCACGCTGCTCAGAGTCCCGGTGCTGGTCTACTTCCTGCCGGTGGTGCTGGGCCTGGCGGGGGTCATCGGCGTGCAGGGCGCGGCGTTCATCACCCAGTCCATCACGCTGGGGCGCATGGATCTGGCGAGCATGGGCCGGGCCTTCCTGCGCCAGGTCGCGAGCGGGGTGCTGCTGGGCGTGCTGTCCGGCACGTTGATGGGCTGCTTCGCCTGGCTCTGGGTCCTGCGCGGACATCCGGGAAACACCGTCGTGGCCGCCGTGGTGCTGGGCGGCTGCATCGCCGCGGCGATGGTGTCCGCCGCGGTGCTCGGCGTGCTGATGCCGATCCTGCTGGTGCGGATCCGCGTGGATCCGGCGCTGGCCAGCGGACCGTTCGTGGCCATCGGGGCCGACCTGGTGGGGCTCGCGGCGTACCTCGTCATCGCCGGGATCTACTTCTAGCCCGACGTGTGATAGCCTGAAGGTGATGCTTCCTGACGACCAGGACACGCCCGAACGGACTGTCGGCCGGCGCACCGGAGCCCCCGACGGCCTTCGCGTCGGGCAGCGGACGCGAGCGGATGCGATCGCCTGGCGAACCTGGTTCGGCGGGGTTCGGGTTCCACGCGGGGTGTACCGATTCCACTCCCACGAAGAGGCGGATGCTTGGCTGTGGATGATGATCGCCCGACCGCGGAAGCGCTAGTAGAGCCGCGCTACTATCCCTGACGATGGAGACCCATGTCACCCCGGCCCTGCTGGCGCGCGTCGTGGACTACGGCGAGTCCGACCGCATCTGCACCCTCCTGACCCACGAGCTGGGCAAGGTCAGCGCCCTGGCCCGGTCGGCGCGGCGCAGCCGCAAGCGCTATGGCGGGGCCCTGTCCCTGTTCGTGGTGGGGCAGGCCACGCTGCACCCCCCACGCCGGGGCGACCTGATGCAGCTGGAGAGCTTCGACGTGATCCACGACCACTCGGCGGCCATCGGATCGGACCTGGTCAAGGTGGCGCACGGGAGCTACGTGCTGGAGCTGGCGCGCGAGCTGTGGCCGGCCCAGCAACCCGAGCCCACCGGTTTCGCGCTGCTGTGTGAGACCCTGGAGGCCCTGGCCCACCACCCGCCATCCCCGGCGCTGCTGCGCTGCTTCGAGCTTTCCCTGCTCACCGTGACGGGCCTGTCCCCGCTGCTGGACCGCTGCGTGCGCTGTGGAATCAAGGATTTTGAGGATGGATGGTTCGACCTGATGCGCGGGGGGGCGTTGTGCTCCACCTGCGGCCCCAGCGACCGTCCGCTACCCCTGGCGGTGCGACGGATGCTGCTTCACCTGGGGGGTCTGTCCCCGCACGAGGCGGTGCATTTGAACCAGGTCGGTGACGTGGCGCGTCAGACCCGGGACCTGATGCTGGCCACCATCCAGCACCATGTGGGCAAGCCGCTCCGCTCGCTGCAGTTCCTGGTGCAGCTGCACCCCGGGCCGAACAAGCCGTTGACAGGTCCGGGATAGGAGGTATTAATTACCGCCGGATCCGGGAGCGAATCCGTGCGTCTATTTGTCGTTGTCGGGGTGTTGCTGGTGACCGCAGGAGCGTTTCTGCTGGTGGACGGCGGGCTCCGGATCCAGCGGTGCATGGCCACCGACGTGTGGTCGTGGAGGGTCTGGACCTCGGATTTCTGGCTTCTCATCCCCAGCAATCCCGGCCTCGGGCTGTCACAGAATGCGCACTGGTTCTTGCGGGCGGTGGGGGGACTGATTGCCGTACCCCTGGGGTTCAAGGTCATCCGGCTGGCCGCTCGCTGAGTCGAAGATTTCAAACCGACCGAAGGTCTTGGAGGAGCAAATGAGCGAAGAAAAGTACGTGTACTACTTCGGTGCAGGCGAGGCCGAGGGCAACGCCGCGATGAAGAACCTGCTGGGTGGAAAGGGCGCCAACCTGGCCGAGATGACCAACCTCGGCATCCCGGTGCCTCCAGGCTTCACCATCACCACCGGGGTCTGCACCTACTACTACAAGCACGACCAGACCTACCCCGAGGGGCTGCGCATCGAGGCTCGAAACGCGCTGCACAAGATCGAGGACGTGATGGGCACCAAGTTCGGCGACCCGTCCAACCCGCTCCTGGTCTCGGTGCGCTCCGGCGCCCGGGCCTCCATGCCGGGGATGATGGACACCGTGCTGAACCTGGGGCTCAACGACACCACGGTGAAGGCGGTGATCAAGCGCACCGACAACCCGCGGTTCGCCTACGACAGCTACCGCCGCTTCGTGGCCATGTACGGCGACGTGGTGATGGGGCTCAAGCCCGAGGCCAAGGGCGAGGAGGATCCGTTCGAGGTCATCCTGCACCAGAAGAAGAACGAGAAGGGCGTCACCATCGACACGGACCTCGACGCCGACGACCTCAAGGATCTCGTCGTGCGGTTCAAGGCGGCGATCAAGCAGCGCCTGGGGCAGGACTTCCCCGAGGATCCGTGGGACCAGCTGTGGGGCTCCATCGGCGCCGTGTTCGGCTCGTGGAACAACGACCGCGCCATCGAGTACCGGCGGATCTACAAGATCCCCGAGTCGTGGGGCACCGCGGTGAACGTGCAGGCCATGGTCTTCGGCAACACCGGTGAGACCTCGGGCACCGGCGTGGCCTTCACCCGCGACCCGGCGTCGGGGGAGAAGCGGTTCTACGGCGAGTTCTTGATGAACGCCCAGGGCGAGGACGTGGTCGCCGGCATCCGCACTCCGCTGTCCATCGAGAAGCTGAAGCAGATCAACAGGAACGCCTACGAGCTTTTGGAGGACATCTACAAGAAGCTCGAGCGCCACTACCGCGACATGCAGGACATGGAGTTCACGATCGAGGACGGGCGGCTGTGGATGCTCCAGACCCGGGTGGGCAAGCGCACCGGGCTGGCCGCGATCAAGATCGCGGTGGACATGGTGGGCGAGAAGCTGATCGACAAGAAGGAGGCGCTGCTGCGCATCGATCCCGAGCAGCTGAACCAGCTGCTGCGCCCGGTGTTCAACCGCAAGACCAAGCAGAAGATGCTGGACGACGGCCAGCTGCTGGCCAGGGGGCTCAACGCCGGGCCGGGCGGGGCCACGGGGCGCATCGTGTTCTCGGCCCCCGACGCGGTGGCGTGGAACAAGAAGGGCGAGAAGGTGATCCTGGTCCGCATCGAGACCAGCCCCGAGGACATCAAGGGCATGAACGCCGCCGAGGGCATCCTCACCGCCCAGGGCGGGATGACGTCCCACGCGGCGCTGGTGGCGCGGCAGATGGGCAAGGTCTGCGTCGCGGGCTGCGGCGCGCTGGACATCGACTACGCCACGAGCACGATGAAGGTCGGGGGCAAGTCGCTCAAGGAGGGTGACTGGCTCTCCATCGACGGGACCACGGGCGAGGTCATCGCGGGCCAGATCGAGACGCTGCCCTCCGAGGTGCTGCAGGTGCTGCTGGACCGCACGATGAAGCCCGAGGAGTCGGAGTCCTATCGCCTGTTCCACGAGCTCATGACCTGGGCCGACGAGATCCGGCGCATGCGGGTCCGCACCAACGCCGACCAGCCGGACCAGTCGAGCCAGGCGGTGGCCTTCGGCGCCGAGGGCATCGGCCTGTGCCGCACGGAGCACATGTTCTTCGGCGGGGACCGCATCCGCGCCGTGCGCCAGATGATCCTGGCCGAGGACAAGCAGGGCCGCGAGGCGGCGCTGAAGAAGCTGCTCCCCATGCAGCGTGAGGACTTCGTCGGCATCTTCCGCGCGATGCAGCACCGCCCGGTGACGGTGCGCCTGCTGGATCCGCCGCTGCACGAGTTCCTGCCCCACAGCGAGGAGGACATCGCCGAGGTGGCGAAGGAGATGGGCGTCTCGGCGGAGAAGGTGAAGCAGCGCAACGCCGCGCTGCACGAGTTCAACCCCATGCTGGGACACCGCGGCTGCCGGCTGGGCATCACCTATCCCGAGGTGTACGAGATGCAGGTGCGCGCGATCATGGAGGCCGCGTGCCAGGTGAAAAAGGAGAACATCGACGTGCACCCGGAGATCATGATCCCGCTCACCGGCCACCGGCGCGAGATGGAGATCATGCACGAGCTGTCGGTGCGCGTGGCCGACGAGGTCGTGGCGGCGAGCGGGACCAAGGTGGCGTACATGGTGGGCACGATGATCGAGCTGCCGCGGGCGTGCCTCGTGGCGGACCAGATCGCGGAGTACGCCGAGTTCTTCAGCTTCGGCACCAACGACCTGACCCAGACCACCTTCGGCCTGAGCCGGGACGACGTGCGCAACTTCCTGCCGGCGTACCTCGATCGCGACGTGTACAAGATCGATCCCTTCGTCTCCATCGACCAGGAGGGCATGGGGCAGCTGATGGAGATGGGCGTGAAGAAGGGCCGCACCACCCGACCCAAGCTGAAGGTCGGGATCTGCGGCGAGCACGGCGGCGAGCCCGACTCGGTGGAGTTCTGCCACCGCCAGGGCTTCGACTACGTCTCCTGCTCCCCGTTCCGCGTGCCCATCGCCCGCCTGGCGGCGGCCCGCGCGGTGCTGCGCGAGGGGTAGGGCGGTTCAAAGGGGGGATTCGTCTCGCAGTAACTCGAGCTGTCTGCAGCCGGTACCTGTTATATTCTTGATGAGGCGGGGCTGGCACCGCACACCATCGGCAGTCTCGCAAAGGGCAAGAGCCAGTTCCTCTATCGCGTCAACGAGAAGCAGTTGACTCTTGACCCGAAGATGTGGGAGTGGCCGAAGCGCGTGGTGGGCGATATCGAGGAGTTGTTCCATGGGCGAACCAAGTGAACCCTCTGCGATCGAACCATCCGATGCGAAGTCTTCCATGGGCCACCTGCCTTCTCCTCGCCGCCTGCGACACGACCCCCGCGGGCCCCGTGGCCACCTATGCCAACGGCGCGCTCACCGCCGACGAGGTCGTCGCCCGGCTGGCCGTGGAGCCGATCCACGTGCAGAAGAAGTTCAACAGCTCCGTCGAGGAGAAGCGGGCCTACGTCGAATCGCTGGTGGACGCCGAGCTGATGCAGCGGGAGGCCCGGCGGCGCAAGATCGACCAGCAGCCGCGGATCCGGGCCCAGATCCAGCGCATCCTGATCCGGGAGCTGGAGCGTGAGCTCGAAGACGAGGCAGGAAAGACGGAGGGGCCGCCGGAGGAGATCCAGAAGGCCTACGAGGCGCAGCGAAGCCGGTTCGAGTTGCCGCGCATGGTGCGGGCGAGCGTGCTGATGCTCCGCACCAAAGAGGAGGCCGCGGCCATCCGACAGAGCGTGCTCGACAGCGGCCCGAGCGCGCGCCGGATCGAGGAGCTCAGGCGAACGCAAGGCGTCCCCGGCGTGCGGCAGGGAGACCTGGGCTACATTCACAAGGGATCCAATCACGTCGCCGATCCGATTCGAAGCACGGCCCTGGCCATGACGAAGGACGGCGAGATCTCCCAGCCGCTGCAGACCCCGCAGGGCTGGGCCGTGGTGCTCAGGACCTCGGAGCCCGAGGGCAGCTGGTGGGAGTATTGGGGACGGGCGGCGGCCTGCAATGCAAGGGAGGCTGCACCGCGATGAAGATCGACGTTGCGGCCGACAAGGTGCTGGCCCAGTGGAAGACCGACCTCAGCCTGGGTGAGATGATTCGGGTGCGCTACGACGCGCTGTGTGGTGGTCTGGCCAGGGCCTACAGGGACGCGGCTGGCCTGTACCACGTGGACCGCCTCGGCGCGCCCTGATCTGACCGCCCTGACCCGACGCCTGCGAGAGGACGCACGATCGTCGCGTCGGCGTGCCCGTACTTCGTCGAGGACGGCGCGCTCGCCGCAATGGTCGGCAACGAGTACTTCATCGAGATGGACGACGACGGCCAGGGGCAGATCGTGGGCCTGATGGGGACCGACACCAAGCTCGTGTGCTCGGGCACCTGCATCCTGGAGAAGATCGACACCGGTGCCGACGTCGTCGTGAGCAAGCGGCTGCTGGCGCTGCGCACCGTCGAGCTCGGGCGCGTACGGTACGACAGCCCGTGCGGCGGGCTGCTGGTGGCGTACAGGGACGAGATGGACTTCTACCGCGGATGGCATTGAAGTAGCTACTTCATCGGCCACTCGCCCGCTTCGGCCACCAGGAAAGCACCGAGAACAAGCGGTTCCAACAGCTTGCCCGGGGCTCGGGTATTGCATATCCACGGAACACAGGACGTGCTAGTGGTTCCAGCGTCAAGGAGCGAGCACGGATGAGACGGATTTCCTATCCAGCGATCACGCTGTTCTCTGTCGCGCTGTTGATCCACGCCTGTGCCACCGAGCAGCAGGTCGCCTCGCCCGAGACGCCCCCCTCGCGAGGCAAGGCCGACAACCTGACCGCCGCATGTCAGGGCACCAACTCGGCGATGGAGTACGTCGAGGTCTGCGGTCCCGACGGCGGGGGGCAGACGACGTGCAAGTGCATCTCGAGGCTGGTGATGGGCACCGACCATCTCGGCAGCCTGTGGGAGCAGAGCGGGTTCCCGGAGAACCAGAACAACACCCCCTCCTGGCAGCGCAAGGCCAACGCCCATAACATGCTCAACCACGCCGTGGACAAGGGCATCAACCTGTTCGACACCGCCCCGATCTACGTCGACGGCATCGAGGACACCCTCGGCGAGTGGATCCAGCAGCGGAAGCAGCAGGACCCGGGCCTGAAGCTCTACACCCTGACCAAGGGCGGGTTCCCCTTCGACGTCGGCCCCGGGAGCTACGAGAGCCGGCTGCAGGGGGACAAGAAGCAGATCATCACGAACATCTCCGAGGAGCTGCGCTGGAGCCGGCCGCACCTGCGGGGGCAGATCGACCTCTACCTGATGCACCGGGACGACATGCGGTTCGTGAACTACGTCGACCGGACCTACGTCGACGACAGCGGCAACCCCAGGACGCAGACACCGGTGCAGACGATCCTCAAGGCGCTGTCGGACGACACCGTGTACGGCGATCTGCCCTACCTCGAGGGGAAGTCGATGCGCAGCCACTACACCTGGATCGGCGTCTCCAACTGGACCACGCAGCGGGTGAACGACGCGCTGCAGACCGCGAAGAACAACCCGGGCCTGCTGGCGCCCACCATCAACAGCCCCTACTTCTCGCTGTTCGAGATGTCGGCGAACTTCACGATCCACTCCGGCGGGGTCGAGGTCACGCACGCCGAGATGATGGATCCGGCGTTCCAGAAGGGGATCCTGATCATGCCCTACTCGCCGCTGGGCGGGTTCCCGATCATCGACAAGGGCACCCTGGCGATGAACGGCAAGGACGCGTGGGAGAACGCCAAGGCCGTGGCCCAGGGGCTGGACAACAACCAGGACCGGTACTGGGGCAACGTCTACGAGGCGGTGTTCACCCCCGAGAACGAGAAGCGCTTCTACCGCATCTACGAGCTGAGCCAGACGTTCGAGCTCGACGGCAAGAAGTACACCATCGACCAGTGGCTGAACGCCTACGTCCTCGCGCACCCGCGGGTCGACCTCCTGGCCACTGGCCCGATCAAGAAGGAGCACATCGACCGCACCACCGACACCTTCGAACTGGCCCGCGCCCTGCGGCAGCGACCCGACATTCTGAACTGGCTGTACGACGGCAAGCTCGAGGACCTGGGCGCGCTCCCGCCGCTGGCCGATCTGCGGACCCGGACCGTGGCCCTGATCCACGGCGTGACCCAGCCGGGGCAGGACATGTACATCCGCGGCGGCATCGACCACGGCTACGCCAAGAGCACCTACAACCGGAGCTGCACCGTCGAGAATAAGCTCTGCGCCATCCCCATCCGCCAGCTGAGCATCACCAAGAACACCGAGTTCGTGTACGACCACTACCTCGACTGGTACGGGTCCGAGCCGAACCAGGGCATGACCGAGGGCAGCCCCGCGGTCTGGACCACGAACAAGTGGCCCACGAGCTGGGGCCCGAAGAAGACGGTGGCGCAGGACGGCTACGGCGAGACGCCGCTCAACACCTACGGGCATCACTACTGGCTGCTCGACGTGAAGATGGATTGCTCGCGCACGGTCAACGGCTGGTTCGAGCTCAAGACCTACATCTCGAACGGCCCGGGCTGGGAAGGGAACGTCAGCCAGCCCGGCGGGCCCTACAGCTCGTGGAATCACTTCGCGCGCTGCGGGAAGATCAACGTCTTCCGTCGCAACGAGGACGCCCCGGTGGAGATCAAGGACTTCCCCACGCCGTGATCATCCGAAAGATTCACCCGTGCAGCCCCACGTGACACAACTCCCGAGATGAGGCCGCTCGTGGTCGTTGCTGTAGCGCCGGCTGCTACACATCTGTCGAGGCGGGGTACCACCTCGGGAGGCGTGTCGCACGAACCGTGACACCCCCGCCTCGGCGGCCTGCCACCTCACGAGATCTGTCACAGGCCGACGTTCGCCGGGGGTTTTCGGCCCGTGATCATCTTCACCGGTGACCACCGTTGCCCTCGCGTCCAGCCCCGCGAGGCCAGATCTGCCCAAAATGCTGGCGTCCCACGGTGGCACACGGCTTGCTTTGTATCGCCTGCAGACCAGGAGGCGAGGATGAGAACTGCACACGTGTTTACCCTGTCCGTTGCGCTGCTGTTTTCCGCCGGGACCGCCGTGGCCCAGACGAAGCCGGTGGCGCCGTTCATGCTGACGCCCCAGCACCAGGCCCGGTACAAGGTGTTCAAGACCTGGCTCAGGGCGAACCGGCCGGAGGTCGCCTCGACCTACAGGCAACAGAAGACCGAAGTGAAGCTGGGCCGCAAGCGGCTGGCGGCAGGAGCGGTCTGCGCCCCGGTGGTGGCCTTTCCCGTGGCCGCCGTGGGCTATGTCGCCGTCACCGGGGACCACGCGTCGATGGAGGTGCTGCGACACGGGGCCTATGCGGGCATCGGGACCGGCGCCGCGATACTGGCCTTCGGCAGCCAGCTGGCCAAACCCATCGACAGCTTCTGGCGCGCCCGGCACGAGGCCCGGGTGCAGACGGTGCGGCAGGCCGCCCAGAACGGCGTGAGCATCCCCGCCGAGCTCAAGAGCTGGCTGAAGTAGAGGCTCCCCCCGGCTCGCACAATGTCGCAGTTTGACATTTCTGGCCATCAGCGTCACAAATAGCCATAGCGAGCCGGAGTCCTCCATGCCCAACGTGTCCCTCACGCTCCAGATGGAGCAGGCGATCGAGAAGGCGATCAAGGACGGTGAATACACCAGTGTTTCCGAGATCGTGCGAGAAGGCCTCCGCCTGTGGCAGCAGCGGCGCGCCCGAGACGATCTGGCAGGGCGGCTGCTGGCCGCAGAGATCGAGATCGGATGGCAACAGGCCGAACGGGGTCAACTGGTCGACTATGACCTGCAACGGAGCATCGCCACGGTCAAGGCTCGCCTTGGCGGTCGATGAGCTACTCGATCAAGCTGACCGAGAAGGCCGCCCAGGACCTCGACGGGATCATCGAGTACACCTGCCGCCAGTGGGGCGCCGAGCAGGTCGATAGCTACATGGCCCGGCTTGGCGGAACGATCGACCAGCTGCGCGAGCAGCCATCGCGGCAAGGCCGGAGTCTGGATGAGTTGAAGCCGGGACTGCGATACCTGCAGCACCAACAGCACCACTTCGTGTTCTATCGGGTCGAAGGACGTCGCGTGGAGATCATCCGCATCATCCATCAGCGCAGAGACTGGCGGCGCCTGCTCGACGAGTAGCCCACCCGTGTCGGATTCCGGTTGAAAATAATCGCAAACTCAAGGAAAACTGCGTCCGAGATGTGTAAACGCCACCTCTTGCTGATTGCACTGATCCTCGCGGGCTGCGCCTCCGAGGAGCCCGGAATCTCGCCCGACCGGGACCGGTTCTACTTCCCCACCGGGCTGGCGCTGGACCCCGTGCGGCCGCTGATGTACGTCGCCTGCTCCAACGCCGACCTGGCGTTCAACGGCGGTACGCTGCTGGTGCTGGACATCGGCAAGCTCCCCGACGACCTGCGGCGGGTGGGGGACTTCGTGGCCCAGAACAAGCTGGACTGCAAGACGTCCCGCACCGACACCACGGTGTGGGAGTGCGACGAGGCGCAGTTCATCCGCCCGGAGGCCACCCTGCGCGTCGGGGACTTCCCCTCCACCGTGCGGGTCACCGCCGACGGCAGTCGGCTGTTCGTGCCGGTGCGCGGGCAGAACTACCTGCTGTGGGCCGAGATCAAGGACCTGGACGCGACCGGGCACACGGTGGACCTGCGGTGCAACGCCGAGGAGTGCGCCTCGGCCGGATCCACCGACTGCGCGGCGTGGGACTGTGACGACGACCATCGCGTGGACTACTCCGAGGCGCTGCGAAAGACGCTGCCCCAGGAGCCGTTCGGGATCCTGCTCGACGAGCTGGTGGCGGTGCACGTGGACCCCACCGGGGCCCGACGCACCTGCCGCGACGGCCTCCCGACCGCGGTCCCCTGCGACTGCTCCACGGGCAACCTGTGCCAGGGGGACGACGACGTGGACTGCTGCAAGCCGCCGCCCCCCACTGGCCAGACGCGGATCTTCCTCTCGCACCTGTATGGCGGCGAGGTCTCGTACTTCAACTCCACCCCCAGCGGCGTGACGCTGCAGGACATCCAGGGCGGGTTCTTCGCCCCCTCGTCCTCCGGCCTGTACGGGGCCTTCTCCCTGGCGGCCCGGCGGCCGGGTGACGCCGACGAGCGGGTCTACGTCAGCAGCCGCTACGACAGCATCCTGGCCTCGTTCGTGGTCCGCGACAGCAGCAAGATCGTGAACGAGGGTCGGGTGTCCATGGCGGCGCTGTACCCCGGCACCGACAGCCGGGACATGGTCTTCGCCCCGGGCGGGGACCGGCTGTACGTCGTGAGCCAGCAGCCGGCGTCGCTGGTGGCCTTCGACATGTCGCTGGAGGACGGCGTGCCCCGGGGGGAGACGCTGTGGATCGAGGAGGTGTGCTCCGAGCCATCGGTGATCCGCCTGGACGTCGCGCGGTCCCGGGCCTACGTCGTGTGCTTCGCCACGGCGCAGATCTTCGTCGTCGACACCGACGTGGGGCAGGTGGTGGACCAGATCGAGACCGGCAACGGCCCCAACGAGCTGACGCTGGACATCGCCCACCAGCGCGCCTTCATCATCAACTTCCTCGACAACACGCTGGGCGTGATCGATCTGGATCCATCGCACGAGACCTACCGACGGATGATGCTCCGCATCGGCCTGCAGCGGAACCTGGTGATGAAGTGAGCCGCTCAAGATGAAACACCTGGAGATCCGTATCGGCAAGGCGTTGGCCCTGACCGGCGTGCTGCTGGGGGTGGGGTGCCAGGACGACCAGGTGGTGACCACCACGCGTAACCTGGACCGGCCAGGCCCGGTGGCGCTGGTCTGCGCCGGCCGGGTCGGGGACGCCGGCGCGACCACCGGCCTGCCGCCGTCGGCCTGCACCGCGGACGCGGGGACCACCGACGGGCCGCAGGGCACGCTGTTCGGGTTCGTCGCCAACACCGCACGGGGCGAGGTGGCGGTGTTCCAGCCGGGGACCAGCGGTGAGCCGCTGGTGGACCTGGACCGCGGAAGCCCCGGCTTCGGATTCATCCCGGTGGGGAACCTGCCCACCGATCTGGCGGCCACCAGCGACGGATGTCGGGTGATCACGGCCAACCGCGGGTCGTGCGATCTGGCGGTGATCGACGTTATCGCGGTGATGCACGTGGCGTCCGGCGAGCAGAAGGAGCCGTTCGCCGGCGCGGTGTCCCGCATCATCCCCAGGACCAAGTCGGGTCGATTGCTGCGCGCCAGGCCCCAGGAGATCCAGCTCGTGCCGACGCCAGAGCCGGCGGGCGGGAGCTGTCCCCGGACCGGCGGGTAC
>Ga0210044_10007070_pt1 | contig 14490 bp, 8 predicted proteins | sample CryGey13umfilter_2_FD_183959 | JGI IMG/M metagenome (GOLD analysis project Ga0210044, IMG submission 183959) | Groundwater microbial communities from aquifer in Utah, USA - Crystal Geyser 4/9/14 3 um filter (SPAdes) (version 2) | ecosystem: Environmental > Aquatic > Deep subsurface > Groundwater...
TTTTCATAGTAATCAAACAATTCTCGTTGTATGTTTTTTCAAGTTCCATGTTGCAAATTTAATCAATTTTCTTTTTAAAATGTTCTGTCGTTGTCGTCTTTCTAATATGCACTATAACGAATGTATATCCACCATATGGCGGTTATTTCGTATTTAGTTTGAGGTTTGTAAATTTATTTAATTCTCTGTATTTTAATACTATATCCGTTTTTAAATGCTTCCTTCGGCTTTGCTCAGGGCAGCTGTTGTCGGTTTTATCCATTTTTTTGGTTTTAAGCAGATTTGTAATTATTTTCGAGACAAATGTAACATTTTATTTTAAACACAAACTAAATATCTAAATTATCTAACGGACTTTTTATCTGGTCGAAACCTTTGGTTGTAATATGGGTGTATATCTCTGTAGTTCTACTGCTTTCGTGCCCCAACATGCTTTGTATATAGCGTAGGTCAACTCCATTTTCCAAACTATGGGTAGCAAAGGTATGCCGCAATGTGTGCATAGTTACCCTTTTCTCTATGCCGGCTTTTTGCGATACCGCTTTTATAATGTTCTGTATGCTGCTTGGTGAGTATTCGCCTCCCGTTGCACCTTCAAACAAATATTCTTTCGGTTGATATTCAGCTAAATACTCATCATACACTTTCAAAAACTTTACTGCCAGTTTTGCATAACGATCCTTTTTCCCCTTGCTCTGCTCTACTCTAATTTGCATCCGCTCCCTATCAATGTCCACCATTCGTAATCTCACAATCTCTCCAAGTCGCAGCCCTGCCGAATACGCCAACATCAATATACATTTGTGTTTTATGTTTTTTACGGTTGCAAACAATCGCTTTACCTCTTCTTCATTTAATACAGTTGGCAAGGTTTTCTCCTTTTTTGGCCTGTCGATAAAATAAAACTTCCGTTGCCCACCTAAAACTTTCTCATAATAAAACTTGATGGCATTGATGGATTGATTTTGATACGAAGTCGAAACTTTGCGCTCCATGACTAAATATCTTAAAAACTCAATCACCTTTTGTTCGTCAATCTTATTTACCTCGTAGCGATAATGATAGTTGATAAACTCCTCAAAAGCACTGCAATATACTTTTATAGTGCGTTCGCTATAACGAATTTCCTGCAATTTCAACCTCATCTCTTCGGGACATTTTCGATAATTTGCTACATCAAGCTCACTGATTCGTTTCAGTCCCTGTTCTCCTTTAGGCTCTTCTTCTATTACCAACTTATATCCTTTTTCCTCGGAAAATTGCTTTATTTCCTCCAAATATTTCTCGGAATATGGGATAGTCCACCATTTATTTTCTGAATCCCAACTATGATAAGGATAACGCTTCAGAAAATTCATAAACTCATGATTGAATTTAAAAATAATTTTCAATCGTCCGGTCTTAGTTTTTATCACTAACAAATCGTTGGCATTCAGTTCTATAGTTTTATTAGCCGTCTTAAAATTAGTCGTTTTGTGAATTATCAATTCATCTATCCTCTCCTTGAAATGATCTTTAATTAAATCGATATTGCCTGGATAATTGGATATTTCCCAAAAATAATTATCCGATATCCACCTACTATATTTCAATGTTCTCACAAATACAATATCAGCTTGGTTTTTAGGCATCTTCAATAAGATTTTTTTACCAATCACCTCAACCTTAATCTTATTTCTATCTTTTAGGTTATTTTTATCGGCTATTACTTTAATATCTTCCAACTTCTTTGGTTTATCTGATTCTCCAACCCATCCCATTGCAGGAAACAGAACTTTCAAACTTTCAATTACTTGCTCTCCCTCCGGCACCAACCATGCATTATGCGTTTTGCTCCATGCCGCTCCCTCAAGGCTCTTTACTGCGGCCTTAATTTCGTTGTCAAATCCAAATACAAGCTTTATTTGATTCTTTCCCCGATGTTTTACTCGCTCTGCTTTAATCATTTTTTATGGTGGTTATTTTTTATATAGGTTGGGTAGTTGCCTATTATTATCTTTAGTGAAGTTCAGAAAAAAAAAGAATTTTTTAAGCTTCTATTGCGCTTGATCCAAAATATTTTGGTTTAGTTTCAGCTTTATCAGCATGCCGTTGATTCCGCTTTCGATATAGATATACTGCTTTCCCAATATTTTATTTACTATGCCTCTTATGCCTTTCAAAGTTCCGCTTTTTATGATAATATACTCACCTACAACCACTTCGCTAATAAGCTCTATTGGAGTCCGCTGCATGCATACTCTTTTCAATACCTCAATTTCCAAATCGGTTACTTTGGCTAATTTACCTCCTAATTTCAACAATCCACTGGTGCCTCTTATAAATTGAAGCTTGGATTCATCAAAATTAGAATTTTCTTTTACAAACAAATATCCGTTGAATAAGGGCTCATAAACATCTTCCTTATTATTGTGAATAATTTTAAATCGTCGAACCAATGGAAAATAAAAACCAAAGCCCAAATCGGCTAAATGATTCATTGCTATCCGCTCCTTTTTCGGATGTAATCGCAAAACATACCAAATGTTTACACTTAATTCCTTCATAGCGCCGCCTCCTGAACCTCGGCTCAATATTCGATTTTACCGTACTTAAAACACTAAAGTTCAATAATTTAATTTTATGAATTTGTGGTTTTTGATTTTTTGAAAAACCAATATTTATTTATATTGCCCAAAATTAGAAAAATTTATTTTACCAAAACAGGAATTTGAATATTTTTTCATTAAATATTTTTTAAGTAAATGAAAAAGTGATGGCGCGAGAGGGCGATGCTACAAATTGCGAAAGCCCTCCTGCGCTAAAGCTACCGAGGACGAATTATCGAGTGGGCGAAACTGATAGAAGTAAATGGCAATAAAGTGAAGGGGCGATTTGATAAGGATGAGTAATGAACACCGATTTTTCAATGTCGATGACGCTCACAATAGCTATCTTAGAAGGCGTGAAAAATCTTTGATAATCTGCTAAGTCTTTAAATGAATGTTTCTAAGAAAAGAAAAATCTTTTAAAAACAGTTATTTTTAGGCCTGATTACTATTCGAATACTATTTGTACACCGTTCGTATAGAGTTCTACTGAAGATATAGACAATTTAAATAATTGAGTTAACTAATATTGGTTTCATTTGCTGCAAAGCATTAATATTCACATTCTCAATATTGTTAATTATTTTTTATAAAAAATCTTTATGCTCTGGCATTTTATTGTTTATCAGCAGCAAAGACAGGTAATTTGGGAAAAAATTATGCTGCAATAATCGGTTGGTGATTATTTGAATATGGCAAAATAGAGGTGGAGCATTAGATAGAATTCAAGAAGTCGTATAAATTTTCTTCAGCATCTAAATTCAGCTTTTTGCGAATTCGAGACCTTGTGATGTAGGAACTTGAAAGCTGAATATTCATGATGTCGGCGATTTCTTTTGAGTTAAGACCCACCTTCAAATAAGCACAGATTTTTAAATCGTTGCCCGATAGAGTTGGATACATCATTTTAAGCTTTCTAAAAAACTCTTGATGTAACTCATATATTTGAATTTCAAAGGTATGGTCGTCGTTTAAAATGTTATTATCTACCATTCGAGTAAACTCCTTTAATCGTTGAACCGCCATTCTCGGATCTTCGCGTATTTCGGACAATTTCTCCTTTATCTCAGTTAATAAACGGTTTTTCGATTCATTGTCTCTTGCCTTAATAGCAAGCTCAACCGTTTTCGACCGAAGTTGCTCTCTCAGCTTTTCATTCTCGTTCTTTAGTTTAACTTGCTCAAACTCAACAATAGTTTTTTGATGTTTTTCGTCTAATTCTTGTATTTTTTTTTGCTCACTAAGCATTAGTTGTTTTCTTTGTTTTGCTAAAGCTCTGCGGTGTCGCATATAAAAGAAAATTGCTAATAAACTAAAAATTAACACAATAAAAAAATAAAACTGAAAACTTTGATACCAAGGGTTTCTAATTTTAAAAGAAAAAGTTACAGGCTTTGAAGTGCCTTCCGAATTGGCCGACCTAACTTGAAAATTGTATTGACCGGATTCAAGTGAAAAAAAGTCAATCGTAGTTTTTTGTGTTGGAAGACTCCATTCATCTTCTTGGTGAAGTCGATATTGATAATAAATGTTTTCACAATTGGGAACCACAAAGTCAAAACGTAAATTATTCTGTTTAAACGGAATAAGATCGCCAAAACTAAGAGCAATGGACGTATCTGCGTTGAATGCTTCAACATGTTTTATTAAGGGATTTGAAATAGAATTGCTTATACTATTTCCACGCCAGTATAATGCAAATCCGTTATTAACAGGATAAAACATATACGAATTATTAAGAATTGCCGAAGAATTAAACCCATTTGAAGGACTTTTTATTGACAAATCAGGAGTAAGATTATTGCGTTTAATGAACCTGCTACCGTTGTAATAATAAGTTTTATTAGCAGTGTTGCCATGGAGTAAGATATTGTTTTTCAATATATCAACATTTAAATAACTTATAGAAGAATCATACTCAAAAGCAACTTTTCGTTCGATGGGGTTTAACTTCGAATCGAGTTTAACTTTTACCAAGGCGAAGTTGGGAATATTTACCCATAAATTCTGCTCGCTATCAAATGCTAACTGTTTACAAGAGCCAGAAATATATTCCATTTTTTTTAGAAATCTCCATCCCGATTTTTCAAGCTTGTAAATGGATATGCCATTATAAGTACCAGCAAAAAGAAAATTGTTTTTAAAAACCAAATCCCAGACTCCATCCTTTGAATCCAGCTTAACTAATTTGTTGTTTGATAAAATAAAAAGACCACGGTCGTGCCCCACTAAAATTTCATTGCCGTACCCAAAAATTTTCCAAACTTGCCCTTCAGAATTTGGGATTAGGTTAAAAGTGAAAAAATCTTGATTGTTATTCAATTCCGACCATCGGCAATGATAAAGACCTTGATTTGTTCCTAAATAGAAATCATCAGCTTTTAAAAACGAGGAATAGGCGGTACCAAAATCGCCACGATAATCGAACACATAAGTAAAATTATTCTTTAATAAAAGATAACTTAATCCGTAGTCGAGTCCAGCCCAAAGCTTACCATTTTCGGCATAATGCAAACTCAAAACCGTGTTATTCTGAAGCCCTTTGTATCGATTTATAATATGGATAATATTGCCCTTTAAATCAGCTATTATCAAGCCTTTAAGAACGGTTCCAATGGCGAAGTAATCTTTTCCAACAGGCTCGAAACTAAACACTTTGGCTCCTTTTAAATAATTAGATAAGGGCGATTCTTCCTTAGAAATTGAACTTTTGCATATAGAGATGATTCCTGAACTTTCGGTGATATAACACATTTTATCGTCTGTCAAATATGCGCCTTTAAAGTTGGGAAGTTTAAAATTCTGCGGAAGCTGTTGAGGTATAAATTTCAAATTATCAAATATCCACAATTGTTTCGATTTGTCGAATACAATCAAATCATTATTGTAAAAATAGCTATGCACAATTCTATGTGGAGTCTGAATCTTAGTAAGTTGACCATTTGATAAAATGTAAATATTAAACGCCGACACAAATGCCAAATTGCCATCAATGCGGTAAATATGCCAAAACTCCTCAATACCGTCTTTTACATTCTTTTTGAAAGGGAAGAGGCTTTTATATATAAATTCACCTTTTTTGTCTCGAGTCCATTGACCAAAATCTAAATCAGAGCCAGTAAAAATTACCGAATCATTTTGTACCAAAACTGAACGTGTAATCCCTCTGCTGCCATGAAGGAGGATCCATTTAAGGCCATCATATTCAAGCAAACCGCGATCTGTTGCCATGTAAACTATACCGTTAGGCGCAGATTCTATATCCCATATTTTTCCAGCATTTAGGTAATTTTGAGGAGAATAATTGACCAAATAAGGAACTCCTTTTGATGGAAAATTCTGACTTTGAGCTCCCCAAACCATTAGGCTAAATAGCAATATTAGAAACGTTTCGATTTTCAAAATTACAATGCTTAGGTGGTTTAAAATGGCAAATTTAATATATATCCTTTATCCTTGGGTTAAAAAAAATTACTCCTTATCCTCCTAATTCAAAAAAAAAGCTGACACTCTGGTCAGCCCTTTTTTAAAACAGAAATTCTCAATAAGATTGTCTCTATTCTACAATCAGCTTTTGAATCGATACATTTCCTTTTTTATCTTTCAACTCTATAAAATAGAGACCTTTAGAAAGTTTGGAAGTAGAAATTGATTGCGTATTGCCTTGGTGAATTAATTTACCTGAAAGGTCAAATAAACTATATTCATCAACTTTAGCAGAAAGGCTAACAGCTTGGCCTGCAACAACAGGGTTTGGATAAACTGTTATTGGTTTATTCTGGATATTATCGCCAAATCCTGTGTTGTCTTTGAAGAAATAGATATTGTCGAGGTAAATCGTTTGAGTGTTTGTTCCTCCATCGAATTTAAACTGAATGATGTCGGCCATGTTAACAACCGATGAGAAGGTCGATAATGGAATATCAAAGCTGTTCCACTGATTTGGGGTGAGAGTTAAGGTGAATGATTTCTCCACTGGGCCTGAGCTAATGCAGAAGATGTTTGGATTAATAGAGTCGGCACTCCAAACGTCAACGTGCAAGTTATCCATTGAAGTTGCGTTAATTGCAGCTGCAAACTGTGTCCCCTGATAGTTGAAGTTAGCATATTTCAAAATATCATCACCTTGAATGCTAGTTTGAGTAACTAGAGTTGACTGTCCCCAGTTGGGATTGAAGTTGGTATTTACCAAGTTTGTATAAGCACCGCTGAAAACTGAAATAATATGAGCGGGGTTACGAACAGGAGGCGTTGGAGCAGCATTTGTTGGCCCGGTAACCACTTGTGCTGAGGTATTAAATGTAATGTCGTCGAAATAACAGATATTTGTTTGACCACGTCCTGACAGATTAAAATCAGGGAAAACAACAATCTGATCATAAACCCCTTGGCTAGCAGGGGGATTGGTGTGGTTTGCAAAACTAAAAGTTAATTCTTCCCACTGATTGATTAGGGTGTTAGCAACTTTTACCTCAGTCATTGCCCAACCTGAATCGGAAACCAGCTTAATTCCCACGTCGCTTATCACTGATTTATAGACTTTTATCTTAATTACATTATTTGATGTATCTAAAACAAAAGTTCCAAGATTAGTACTTCCGTGAGCCGACTCGCAGCCTGCCCATGGTTGACCAGATGCTAAAGCAGTAAACTTCGCTACCGTAGCAGAAGTGTTTATTCCACCTGATGCTGGGTTGGAAACAATAGTCAATGGCGGATTTGTATCATCCTCAAATACAGTCCAAGTCCAAGATGCACCATAACCTCCAGTTTCAAAGTTGATAGGTGCGTTTTGTGCCGATCCAATCGTTGTGATTAGCATGGCCACTAAAATTAAAGTAAAATTTCTCATAATAAAAATGTTTAAGTTGATAAAAAAATAGTTAATAAATACAATTTCAATATTTTAGTTGATTATTCTTATCCCATATTCCCCAATATGCTCCCGCATCGCCTTCCGTATCCGTTTTCCAATCTTCATCGAAAGAGGAAAAATAAAATGATTCAATATTTTCTTCTTGTGACCAAATTTGAATATTGATAAAATAGCGCATGGCAAATTCAAGAGACGGCTGAGCCTTGCCTATGGCTTTTCCTTGTGATGGCCATCCTGTTTCGGTAATGATAATGCGCTTGTTATTAGCCACTTTTTTTACTGAATTATACATATTCTGTGCATGTGAAAGAGAATAGTCAAAAGCAGTTCCTTCCCAAAAAGGATAGCAGTTGATTAATAAAATATCGCTAATTTCTACTAAAGCCGGACGCTCAACAAATTCGTAATATGCATCAACATAACCAACTGGAATGTTAGGAAGTGCATTCTTAACTCGTTGAATATAAGTAATAAGTTCGTCTTCAGTGAGGTCGCCACGGTATAAAACTTCGTTACCTACAGAAGCAATATCTACAAAGCCTTTCTTGGCTAAGCTAATTAATCCAGCAATTTCTTCTTCGTTTTTCTCTTTATCACCCCCCAGCCAAGCCCCAACTAAGGTTTTCATTCCGAACTTATTTGCTAGTTCGGGTATAAATTCATTTCCTTCGATACATGAAAACGACCTAATCCATTGAGTATAAGGCTTTAGATGAAGAATTCTTTTTTCGATTTGCTCATAACTCAAAATTGTTCCGGGTTTTTGATCTGCCGTATATGCGCTAAAGCATATTCCATGCATTCTGTCATGTAAAAGCTCGAGAAATACATTTCGCAGGTCGTCTAACAAATTCTCCGCACGCGGATCTATGAAGTTAATTAGCTGTACTTTAGTAAATTTGTTTACTTTTTCTATTCTATACGACATATATAAAGTATTTAATTTGTTTTACAATTCACCTCGCCTTTGAACCAATTCATCCTTAATTTCACGGGCTTTCTTTTCTGTTAAATCATATTTCCACATCAACCATATAGCAATCAAAGCGGTAAAAGCTGGGATTAAAATATCGGCAATTCTTAGGTTTAAAATGGTATCAGCAGCTTGGATAGAACTTTTTTGGTTAAAGCCGATGAGTTTAAGAACTAAGCCACTTAAAACCAGTGCTAATGCTTGACCCAACTTTACCATCCACCAATATATTGCGCCAAAAGTGCCTTCTTTTCTGGGCATACCATTTTTCAACTCGTCCAAGTCGCAAACATCGGCTGTCATGCTCATCATCAAGGTAAATAGTCCGCCAATGCCGAAAGCGATAAAAGGCAAAGGAATAAATATGAGCCACGGAATTCCGTTGCTGATATCAATGCTAAACCACGACATATTCCATTGTTCAAGTGTGGGATTAATAAGTTCAAAAAAATGACCTACTCCAGCATTCATCCACTGGGCAAAAGCGGTTTGATTGAACTGTGCATTTAAATCAACATTAAAACCCCACCATTTTATGGAATATCCAAAAACCGAAATAAAGGTTGAAATGATAAATGCTTTACGTTTTCCCCATCGTTTTGCCATAGCTGATACAATAGGAATCACTATAAAAGCTGTAAGTAAAGCCGAAATCATCGAAAACCAAGCAGGCCAAGTGCCAGCAGCGGCATAACTACCGCTGTACATATAAAAAATGATGATGTAAACACTGAAAGCGGCAACCATCTGAAACCCGTTGAATACTAAGAATGTAGCACCACAAAGGTGCATGAAAGGTTTGTTTTTTGATACTTCAACAATTCCTTTGAATAAGTCTTTGAAATTTGACAATGCAGTTCCAAAACTGATTTTCTTTCTATTTTTAATATGCTCTGAATCAATGCCTTTACAAAATATTGCTGGCAAAACTCCAAGCACCATACATGCAGCAGCCACCACAATAGACATTTTATGTACGCCTTCAACCTGACTTGAAAACATATCAGGGTCGGCTATGATGACCCAAAACCAAGGCACAATCATCCAAGCCAATTGACCGAAAGTTTGTGAAAAAGCCATCAAACGAGTACGCTCATTATAGTCGGACGACATTTCGTAGCCTAACCCAATCAATGGTGTTGAAAACATGGTGTTTCCAATAAAGTAAATCAACGAAAAAATTAGAAAATACCAAAAGTTGAACATTTGTGATTTGTTGGAGTCAAGCTGCCAAAGGAAAGCAAACAAAATTCCGCTCAGAATGGCTCCAATAAAAATATAAGGTCTTCTTCTACCCCATCGGGAGTTGGTATTATCGGAGATAAAACCCATAATTGGGTCGGTTAAAGCATCAAAAATTCGAGGAATACCGCCGAGTAATCCGGCTAATAGGGGATCCATTCCAAAAGCGGTCAACAAAAAGAACATAAAGAAACCCAGAGAACCAGGTAAAAGATTATTTACTAAATGACCAGACCCAAAAGCCATTTTTTGAATAAATGGTACGCGACCGCTGCGGTTTGTGCTTCCTTTCGACATAATCTTTTGTTTAACTTTTTATATTATTATCTTGCTTAATCACAATGGTTTGCAAAGCGTTTCCTTTGATTAGAAACGCTTGATTCTTATTTCCTAACTGGAGGTTAAATGTTTGATTTTCAGATTGCGGATTAAAAATGATCACAATTATTGAACCGTCAGGATTTTGAACCGCTGTAAGATCGATTTCTTCGGAGGTGGTTTTAAAACCAATTCTTTTTGCACCTGGACGAATAAACCGTGAAAAATGTTTCATAACTTCAAATAGTGGTGTAAAATACACCTCATCTGTGCTTGTATCGACAATAACGGGTGCGATACACCAATTTTTTGCCCAATTCGGACCGCCTTGCTTATCCAAAACCATATTCCAATCAATCCAACCATTGACATGATGATTCAAGCAGCCAATGATATCTTGAGCATAGCGGTTGACAGGAGCGTATTTTGGATGTAAGTATTTTTGTTCTGCCGGCGCCCAATCAAAACCCCAATCCGTGGCCTCTTTTAACCAATACCATTCATCGTTTTGCCAAACTGGTATTTCGGCATCAATGCAGGCCTCAGTTTGAATCATAAACTTATCAGGTGCCTTTGAAAAGACATATTCTAAAGTTTTAGGAAAATAATCATAAGTGCTTGCATACCAATGAAGTGCTATTCCATCAAAATAGTTTGAATCTTCATTAGAATACATTGCTTCAGCCCAATGATACAATTCATCATTGCGGTTTTGATCATAGCCCAAAATTTTCAAATCAGGATAATTTCGCTGCATTTTAGGCCCTAAAAATCCATTCACAAAATTCACCATCTCCTGAGGAGTATAGTGCATGCTTTCCCAATTATTATTGTTGCCAAGTGGCTCATTCTCAACGGTTACTCCCCAAATATCAATTCCTTCTTTAGTGTATTCTTCGAGATAGCGGATAAAATAAGTCGCCCATGTTTCATAATATTTGGGTAGCAACTTTCCTCCTTTCCAATCGTTATTGTCCTTCATCCATGGAGGTGCTGTCCAAGGCGATGCAACAATTTTGAACCCATCAGTTGAGATACACTGAGCAGCTTTAATCACTGGCACTATATCGTTTTTATCGTGGTCGATGTTAAAGCTTAAAAGTTGGGTATCATTTGGCTTTGAATCATAGGAATAATTGGAAAGAGAAAAATCGCAACTACCAATTTGAGTGCGCGTTAGAGAATATCTTGCGCCTTCTTCCCCGAAATAAGCTTCAAGGATTAGTTTGCGTTTTTTTTCGCTCAAATTTTGTAAAAGATTTGTTGATGCTTCAGTGAATGAGCCTCCAAAACCTTCGATAGTTTGATACTTTTCTTCCGGTAGAATTTCAATTGAAATATCATAATTTTTAACTCGCTGAACTTCTATTTGCGCAAAGCGATCGCCATCCTTGGAGCTTTGGAATACAAGTGCATTTATGACTTCCTTATTTTGACACGACTCAATCATTATTGATGCTAATATGCTGATATATAATAATAAACGGTTCATAATCTAATAAAATTTTATTGGTATTTGAGCATCCTTTATTGGCGGAAGCCCAACATTTAATAAAACAGAATCCAACGAGCCTTTATATGTTTTGGAAATAGAATGATTATTTCGCCCCAATCCATTGAAAATTCCATTATCGACCAAATCCCATAAAGCTAATTTAGCCTGACCATCGACTGTAAACAAACCGAAGTGATTTTCAGAGCCACGAGCATTAGTAGCATCTTTCCAAGGCTCGTCAAATGCCTCAAAAAAGAAACAGGAGATTTTCAAGCTATCACACCATTTTCGAAGGCTGCGGTAGTAAATTGCTGATTTATATTCGTCAGCTGCCTTGGAGTCTTCAATTCCATAATTTTCGTTAGAGACTGTAGCCCAGCCCGTTTCACCAATGTGAATAGGTTTGTCAACGCCAATGGACTTCATATAATTTTGAACACTATAGTATTGAGCTTTAGCATATTCCACAGACCGAAACATAGCTTTCTCTATCTTTTCGGTTTCAGAAAGCTCGGCTTCTTCAGGCCGAACACCCCAAAACGATGGGTTGTAATGAGTGTCGTGCATGGGATAGGTGTGCAAGGGTATAAAATCCACTGAATGAAAGAGTTGCTTTAACTCATCACAATGATAACTTGGATCACCTCCCCCCCAAGAAGCAAAATTATCAGAGCAGGTTATCCATAAATCCTTATCAAGCTGACCATTTGATTTCAAATTTTGCAAATAATTAACCCACTTCAGAATCACTTTAGGCTCAACGTAACATGCTGTAGCCCAGTGAATCATAGCTTCATTTCCTACTGCAATTATCTTAACAATATCGGGATATTTATTAGCTAACGAAACGGCGCGTTCAATTTCACTTGCATTTTTTTCGCTCTCAGAATGATGGTCAGGCTCCAGCCCAGTCCAAGCATTTTTGCAATCTATCCATACCCCAAGCATCACATACATTTCAAAATCAGGATTCTCAACTTTTAATTCAGAAATAGCCTTGAGTAGATTCGGACTATGGTCGTATGTAACATCATAAGTACGAAGCAGCTTAATTCCCATTGCCGAAAGAATCAACAAATCTTCTTTAATTTCAGCCACTGTTGGCTGCTCGCTTCGCGAAATTCCCCTATATCCACTATATGAAATAGCTTGATAATCAGGGTTTCCTAAAATTTTTGAAGCTGTAACTTTTTCAGATAATATATGTTTGTTTTCACATGCTGCCATGTGTATTAATATGCTGATTAAATAATATGTTAATGACTTAAACATCTCTTTATAAATATTTTAAATAGATGTTTGCATCTAAAAAAACTTCGATATGATGAATATCACCTGTTCGACCAAAAATCTTGGAGGTTAAATCGCGGCTTAAATAACAGGAATTCATTTTGACTATTTCGCCATTTTCAAGCACAACATTCATTGAATCAGAATCGGATTTAATATAAATTATTGGCACTTGACAGAAGGTAAAGCATTGAAAACCTGTATTTAAAATGATGCTCTGCATTTTCCCTTTCACATCCGTATAATCAAAGTTTTGAGGTGCGGAAATAAACGAGTCCACTTTTAATAATCTGGGTTTAAAACCTAAAATTCCGTCAGAAATTTCAATTCCCATCTCACCAAAATGAGTTAAAATATCCTCCTTTACCTGACCAGTCATTCCCGGTTGCTGAACTCCTCTATGAAAAGGTGTGTGTGAATATGGATCAGTTGGAAAAGCTCCATATTTCTTTGGTGATTTATGAACTCCAAGACCTTCTTTTATGGCGTAATAATGTTTTGCAATATCCTTAACAACTGACTCTTGACTTTCATCATGTAAAGATTTTATATGGCACTCTTGAGCCGCTAAAAGCAATTTAGAAACCATATGCCAATAGATAGAGCCAAGGCCTTCGTAAGCGAAAAAAATACCAGAGCGACCTGTAAATGCTTTGTGATGAAACACCTCTTCCCAAATTGTTGCTACTTCATCCTTGTCGCTTGAAAGGGCAGGTTCATATTGCTTCAAACTTTCGATTGCTAAAGCAGTTTTCAAATCGGCAGCGTTTCGAAATTCTCCATTGAAATGATAATCCCCATTTACATCCTTTGAAATTATATCTTTATTGTTGTTTTCCAATAACTTAACCAATAATTTGCAGGCTTCAACACGCTTTTGCGGTATATTATTTTTTGCCATAAATCCTGGCAATGCTTTATTGGGGTAGAGAATATAACTGTTTTGATCTTCGCGATATAAATTGCTGTCATTCAAAGACTTCAAAACTTGTAAAGCTTCCATAGATGAAAGAATACCAGAACTAAGAACAGCAACTTGTCCTTCAAGCATTTCGTCTAACCTTGAGATATAGATTTCATTGCCTTTAATCGTAACCAAATTATATGTATGATAAAGCCCGTCAGCTCTTAAATTATTTCGGATAGATATTTCTAAAAATTTGATAGAAAGGGAAATAAAACCACGCAAACCAGATATCGAAACAGTACTTTTTTTGCCCCAAAATCCTTTTTGATAAATTTGCTGCCGAAAATCAGAGGCATGTTTAGCTACAACATCAACGAAATTTTTTCGACTGTAGGAATCAAAACCACTTTCCAAGTTAGGAGAAAATTCGGTAAGACTCTCCCGAATACTATGGTAGTAATCTTTTAATTCGTTAGAAAATGCAATACGTTCGATGTAAAAATCGTCGAACATTTTGTTGAAGTGTACAAGGAAACGCCTTAAATAACAGAGGGTTACCATTGATGCCCCATTGCCAACTAATGCATTATTCGCATCGTTCCATTCCGGACGTTGGGTGTTCATCCAAATACCTGCATCAGGAATAAAATTGCTGATTTTTGCTAAAACTGAGGCCATCAACTTTTCGATAAGGTTGACATGATAAGTGCTTGAGTTTTCTAATCTTAACAATGCTCCATCCGAACCAATATCCTCTTTTTGCTTTCTTAATATTCGATCCAAATCCGAATCGAAAGCAAT
>Ga0210044_10007072_pt1 | contig 14487 bp, 17 predicted proteins | sample CryGey13umfilter_2_FD_183959 | JGI IMG/M metagenome (GOLD analysis project Ga0210044, IMG submission 183959) | Groundwater microbial communities from aquifer in Utah, USA - Crystal Geyser 4/9/14 3 um filter (SPAdes) (version 2) | ecosystem: Environmental > Aquatic > Deep subsurface >...
TTCATTATTGCTTTGAATTAGTTTCGAAAAATCATTCGTAATATTTGTGATAATGGTTTCAACTTTGTTTGTAGCCATTGTTATATTTTCAGAATTAAAAACTTCTCTTAACGCAATAGAAATATTAGAAATAACTTTGTTTATATCATCATCGGTCAATTTAATTTCATTCTGAGATGTGTTTCCAAGCTTTATCCCTTTAGGTAAATTACCATCTATTAAAGCTTTATCAAAGTTTTGAATTTCAACAAATGCAACTTTGCCATTATTATTAAAAGGAATTGAAATCTTGTTGCCAGCACTGACAGATTTAATTATGTTGTTTATTTGCTCGGGTAAAACATCGGCTTCTATATTGTTGTTTTCGTCATCAATATTTTTGGTATTAAAATTGGCTTCATTAATTTGTTCCATAATTTGAGAAAGAAATGAGGACAAAGCTAACTCATCAGAAATAAATTGATTTGTATTTGCATCTGTTTCTTTTATTAATGGAAAATTGTTACTTTTCAAATAGTTAAAAAGTTTTTTGTTAATCTCATCAAGTTCAACATTAGACTCTGCAAAAGAAAGTTTCTCTTTTGAAACATTAATAATATTTGCAAATAAATAATTGCTATTTGTAAATTTATTTTTTTTTGTGCTTTCAACAGCATTACCATTACTAGCATTCGATATAAACAAAGGATTAAAAAACATTATGGTACTCGCGTTATTCTTTTTGCTATTTCTGGATTTATTTCTGAAAGTATTTCGGCGGCTTTTTTCTTTTTCATACTATACAGAATATCCTTAGCAATATTATCGGAATATTTTAGAATTATTTTAGCTGCTTTTGCAGATTCCATAGATTCATAAAATTTCGAGGTTTCTATTATCCACTTTTTGTATTCTTCATTGCTCTCTGATTTCTTTTCAATTTCTACATTTGTTGCTTGAAGTAATGATTTTTCTCTAGATAATTTGGCAATTGTATTTTGCAAAACAGAAATGCTGTCTTCTAATAAAGTTAAACGGGCATTTGTGTTCATTATTGCTGTTGAATCAAAACCAATAACTTTTAGAGAGTCAAAAACAGATTTTTCAATTTCCGGTCTTAGCGATTCTTTAATTTCACTAATTTGTTGACCTGTTTTTAATTGAATAGCTTCATGAGCCGGAGTAAAATCAAAAGCAAAGATATTATTATACTTTAAGTTGAGAAATGCAATTGCAACTGTTACCATTATAAAAGTAATAATAATTATTATTGCTGAGGCAATTTTTTCTATCATTTTAATTCCTACTCATTTTTTGGATTGCAAGTTCATCAAGCATTTTTAATTCTTCTTTGTTTTCTTCGGCTTTATGCTGTGTTAATTTTGTTTCTTTAAGCTTTTGGAATATTTTGCTTTCTTTAGTTTTTTCAACTAAAACACTTTGTTTCATTTTAAATAAATATTTCAACCGAGTAATATCGTTATCAATAAACATAATTTTTTTATTTAGAAAATATATGTGACTTTCAATAAACTGTAGTTCAGAAACCTTCATTATTGTCTTTTGGGAATTGAGTTTAATTTCTTTCAACTCAGTAATTAAAATTTCTCTTTTTAATAATTTTTGTTCAATTTCTTTCCCAACTTCGGCAACTTCTTTCATAGCTTGCTTTTTGGCATTATCTTTTAATTTTAAAATGGCATCAAATTGATATTTAAATTTTTTCATTTTAATTAATTCTTAAGTTGTTTGCCAATTAAAATTAGCAAAGTTATTGTCAAAGCTTAGGGAATTATCCAGTCTATTTTTCATTTAACTAAGCTCCAATGGTTCTTTTATCATTGTATTAAGTCGTTTAATTGTTTCTTTATATTCAGATTTTTCGTTCATTCCTTGTTTCATAAAAGTTCGTAAGTTGGAAATGTTTTGTAAAGCATGGTCAATTTGAGGGTTGCTCCCTTTTACATAAGCCCCAATGTTTATCAAATCTTCAGCTTCATTATAAGTTGAAAGAATTTCATTGAATAACATTGCTCTTCCAAGATGATTTTCAGTAACTATATCCGGCATTACTCTACTTACACTTTGTAGTGGGTCAATTGCAGGGTATTGTCCTTTATTTGCAATTTTTCTTGAAAGAACAATATGTCCATCAAGGATAGAGCGAACCGCATCTGCAATCGGTTCATTCATATCATCGCCATCAACTAGTACAGTATAAAATCCAGTAATTGAACCAGTAGTTGAAGTTCCGGCACGTTCAAGTAATTTAGGAAGCAAAGCAAAAACAGAGGGAGTATAGCCTTTTGTAGTTGGCGGTTCACCTACGGTTAATCCAATTTCTCTTTGTGCCATTGCAAAACGTGTTACAGAATCCATCATCAATAAAACATCTTTTCCTTTATCACGAAAATATTCAGCAATTGTTGTTCCAATAAATGCGCCTTTAGTTCTAATAAGAGCTGGTTTATCACTTGTTGCAACAATAACTACAGATCTTTTAAGTCCTTCTTGTCCTAAATCTTTTTCAATAAATTCACGTACTTCTCTTCCTCTTTCACCAAGAAGAATTATAACATTTATATCGGCATCAGTATTACGCGCCATCATACCTAAAAGTACGCTTTTACCAACACCACTTCCGGCAAAAATACCCACTCTTTGTCCTTTGCCAACTGTTAAAAGTCCATCAATTGTTCTTATACCGGTTTGAAGGTTTGTAGTTATTCTATTCCTTTCAAGTGGATTTGGGGGCTCTCTATAAATTGATTTTCTTTCGGATAAGTTTAAAGGTCCTTTGCCATCAATAGGGTTTCCTAATCCATCAATAACTCTTCCTAATAATTCATGACCAACAGGAACAGAAAAACTTCTACCAGTAGCCACAATTTCGCAGGCTGGTGATATTTCGTGAACTTCACCAAGAGCAATGGAAAGAACTTTCCCTTCTTTAAATCCCACTACTTCAGCAGAGCAGACTATATTACCAGCTCTATCAACAACTTTGCATTCTTCACCAATTGAAACATTAGGTCCAAAAGATACAATAACCAATCCAACAACATCAGTAACTTTACCGTTCACTTTTATTGTTTCTACATCTCTAATTTTTTCAGAGAAAGTGGTTATATAATCTTTAACAAATGTCATTTAATTTATCCTATTTTGTAAAATTTAAATCTAAATTTTAAGTCTGTTGTTTCAAGATTTAATTAGTTCCTAAATTATGTTCATGTATTAATGCTTTTTTTAATTCGTTTAGTTGAGAGCTAATTCTTGCGTCAACATTGCCAATTTCCGATTCAACCAAACAACCGCCAGCTTCAATCCTATTATCAACCTCAAATTTAAGATTAGAATAAGAGCTATTATCAAAAAAATTGACATCTGTTTCTTGAATTAGTTCTTTGTCGCTAGGACTTAATTTTAGCAAAATGCTATTTGCACCAATCACTTTTCTTATTGCTTCCTGAATTGTTTCTGTAATAATTGGAGAATCTGAAATTGATTTTTGAATTACTTTACTTGCAATTAGAAAACTTGTATCAACAACAATTTTATCAAAAGCATTGCGATATTCATGCAATTGTTCATCAATAGAAAACATTAAACTTTCATAAGCTTTAAATTTATTTTTAAGAGTTTCGTTATAATTATTTTTTAATTCTCTAATTGCATCTTCTCTGCCAGCATTAAAAATCTGTTCGCTTTTTTCTTCTTCCAATCGTCGTAAAAACTCGTCTTCCGTTTCATTATCTGAAACTCCAAAATTTGAGTTGTCACTAACTTTTACGTTTATAATGTTTGTTGTGCGTCCTAATTTTATTACGCTAGACATAAACTTCCTCAACACTTCCACGAATATTCAATGAGATATCACCAGATTCTTCCAATTGTTTAACAACATCAATAATGCGAGCTTGGGCAGCTTCAACTTCTTTCAATTTTACCATTCCCATATATTGAAGTTCTTCTTTCAAAAGTTCAGTTGCGCGTTCTGACATATTTGCAAAAATTTTATTTGCTAATTCTTCATCGGCTGTTTTTAATGCATATGTTAAATCTTTTCTATCAATTTCACGTAATATTTTCTGAATATCCTTATCCTGAAGATTAATTAAATCTTCAAATAAGAACATTAGTCTTTTAATTTCGGCAGCTACTTCGGGGTCTTTATCCAATATTTGATCCATTATTTCTTTACTTAAAGAGACTTTGGTTCGGTTCAAAATTGTAGCTAAACTTTTTGTGCCACCAATTTTTCCAACTGATTGGCTCATTGTAAGACCAGCCATATCATCAACAACTTTTTCAATTCGGCGAAGTGTTACATGTGATACCTTTCCTAGAGTAGCAATTCGTAAAGCAACATCGCCTCGTAATTCTGCTGGAAGTTCTTGCAAAGCGTTTGCTGTTTGGTCTGGGCTTAAATGGGTAAGAATTAATGCAATTGTTTGAGGATGCTCTTTAATTAAAAAATTAACCAATTGCGTTGAATCTGCTTTTTTAAGAATATCAAAACCTTTTAAGGTTGTAATACTTTTTACTTTTTCAATTATTTCGTTTGCTCTATTAACTCCAAACGATTTTTCAAGAATTGATTTTGCATATTCAATTCCACCTTCTAAAACATATTCGCGAGCTTTAACCATATTGTAAAACTCGTGCATCACACCATCTAGTATTTGGCTAGAAGTGTTTTTTACTTGTGAAATTTCGGCAGAAATTGCTTCAACATCATCGGCATCTATATTTTTAAGCAACTCTGCCGAGGAATCTACATCAAGAGCTATTAAAAGCAATGCTGATTTTTGCAATCCAGTCAATTTTGTAAATTCAGGATTAGCATTTAATTTTTCAATTGCTTGCGTTTCGTTAGGCTTCATCTTCGTTTAACCATGAGTTTATTAATTTTGCTGCATCAATTGGATTTTTTTGTACATAGTTAGAAATTTTTTCGGTTTGATTTTTTTTCAATAAAGCTTCGTCAGATATCTCGTCTTCCAAATCTCCCAAAGGGAAAAGTTTTCTCTTTTCTGAAGATTGCAAGGAGGAATTAGTAAAATCTTTTAACATTGGAGTTGAATTTCCACCAGCCATTGCCAAACCATTATTATTAACAGAACCAATCATTATTTTTTCGGTTTTTAATCGTTTCATTAGTTTTAATAATAAAACTAATGAAGCTATAATTGCAGTTACAATAAGAACTAAATTTATTAGCTTATCCATATTGTCAAAAGGTGTTTGAGGTTTTGAAATTGAATCATCAATATTTGTATCCACATTTCCATTATCGAAATATATATTTACTATCGAAAATTCATCTCCTCTTTGGTTGTCAACTCCCACAGCATTTTTAACAATTTGTTCTAATTTTTGAATTTGTTCTGCAGACCGTGGCTCATGAACCGTTTCAATTTTATTATCTGTTTTTACCTTTTTTACTTCATCATTAATAACTGCTGCAACTGTTAATCTTTTTATATTTCCAGTACCCTCAACAACTTTTTGAATTGTTTTACTAATTTCGTAATTAACAGTTGTATTTTGACTTTGCTGTGCAGACGTATCGGCGTAAGTAGACCCAATATTTTCTGTTTTAATAGTTTGTTCGCTTACTGCAACTTGTCGGTCAGGATCAAAATCTTCCATTGTTCTTTCAACTTGGTCAAAATTAAGTTCGGCATTAACTTGAACAATTGCATTACCATAACCCAAAATATTATCCAAAACACTTTGTGCTTTTTTTACCAAATAATTTTCAATGGATTGTTTTATTTCGTACTGTTTGCTTGTTGAAACACCAAATTCGTTTTCGTCAGATTGCTGTGATAATAAGCGTCCATTTGTATCTAAAAGGGTTATATTGTTTTTGCTAAGTCCTTCAACACTACTTGCAACTAAATTTACAATTGCATTTATACTTTCTTTTGAAAGAGCACTAACGGATAATTTTAAAACTATTGAGGCTGTTGATGAGTTTTGTTCACTTTTAAAAATCGTTTTTTCTGGTGATACAATATGAACACGCACTGCTTCAATTCCATCTTGTTGAACTATTGTTCTCGAAAGCTCACCTTCCAAAGCACGTTTGTAATTTAATTTTTGCATAAATTCTGACATTCCCATAGTGCTCTTGTCAAAAATTTCGTATCCAAGAATACCCGAGTTTGGAATTCCTTTGGCGGCTAATTCAAGTCTTGTTTCATAAAGCACATCAGAGGACACTTTTATTGTTCCTCCATTATCTTCAATTTTATATGGTGCTTTTTTAGAATTGAGATGTTCAATTACTTTTGCAGCATCTTCCTGTGCAAGATTTGTATAAATTGTAGAATAGGTGGGTGAATTAAGAAAAGAAACCAAAAATCCTAATAACACAACGGTTACTATTCCAATTCCACCAATCATCATTTTTTGTTGAGGTGCAAGTTTATTAAATATTCCAAAAAAATCATTCATCTGTTAAATTCCCGTAATCAAATTTGAATTCTTGTTAATTCTTTATACATATCCATTGATTTATTTCTTATTTCCATTAGCAGTTGTAACGAGGTTTTTGCTTTTTCACCGGCAATCATAACTTCGTGAATTTGAACATCACCACCTTTAATAAATTGCTCTGTTAATGTGTTTGATTCTGCTTGTGCTTTTATTGTTCCTTCAATAACACCTTTAAATAAACTATCAAATTGGCTTTCACCATTTTTTTCTACTATTTTGGTTTTTGGAATTGCATTTGCAATTGATTGAATACTTCCAATTTCCATACTAACCTCTCCTATCTATAAGTGAACCAACAGAAACACCAGACATAACTCCATTTTTTTGATAGTAATGGTATTGCATTATTTCCGATTTTTGCTGTGGGTACATTTTTACAAACATTTCTTTTTCTTTAGCAGAAATTAATTGTTCTGTGGAATTTGTTTGAACTGTTTTTTGAATGCTTTCTTTTCTTGCTACATTAGGAATATTTCTAGGCTGTCTTGCTAAATAATTTCCAATAGAATTAGTATTAACTGTCATTTATATCTCCAATGAATCTTTTGCAATTTGTTTTGAAGTATCAAGCGCGGTTAAATTTGCTTCATAGCTTCGAGATGCGGCAATCATTTCTACCATTTCTTGAATAATATTAACATTTGTTGATTCCACGTAACCTTCTTGGTTTGCATCGGGATGATTAGGCATAAATATTAACTCACCTTGGGTTGAATCTTCATTAACCTTATATTCTAATGCGCTTGTTCCACCATCCAAAATTGAGTTTTGTGGTGATGCAAAAGGTATATGGTCACCATTTGTTGTTTGCATTTTTAAACTAGATTGTTGCTTAGTAATAGAGTTTAATCCACTTTCGTTTTGTGTTATCGTTATAAATTTTCTTTTAAATGGCTGTCCTTTTTCAGTACGTGTTGTTTCTGCGTTTGCAATATTTTCGGCTATTAAATTCATTCTAGTTCGTTGAACACTTAAGCCGCGAGCACTTATTTTAAATCCAGGATTGCTTCCACTAATTTCCATTATGAGTTACCTCCTTTAATTACTTCTCTTAACTGTTGAAAATGACCAGCGATTTTTTTTGAGGAAAACTTAAAATTGATTGCATTTTCTGCTAATTCAGCCATTTCGGTTTCAATATCAACATTATTAATTCCACCATTTGGCTCTTTTGATTTATCTAAAAAGATGTTGTTTTTAATACCCAAATCATCGGCTGATGATAGTTGAATGTGACGACTATTTGTTTTTTTAATACTACCGTTTAGTTCACTTTCAAACATATCTTGAAATTTTATATTTTGGCGTACGTAACCTTCGGTACCAATATTGGCAATATTTTGGCTAATTACTTTGTTTTTAGTCGCAAGTTGACCAATGTAATTTTCAAGTAATTTAATATTTGTTGCAGCCATTATAAATCCTTTGTTTTTTTGGAATAATAATGGCAAAACTAATGCCAATAAAAATTATTGACTTATCTGCATAATTGGGGAATTAGGGAGTTTTAAAATGGCTAATTTTGAATAGTTGGCTATTATTCGTCAGAATAATCCAAAATAAGTGATTTGGTTTGCCCACAAGAGCAAATAAATTTAATTTCTTTTATTTGTCCATGAGCATCTTTTTTCATTATGAATTTTACGCCTTCGTGACTTTCTTCCTCAATTGATATTTTGGTTTTACCCGCAACCTGTACATTTTTAGATTTAATAACATTACCAGATTTTTGGTTGCTTGTTTTGTCTATTTCTCTAAATATTGGTTCTTCAAATTTATCATTCATAATTAAAATACCGTATTAATTTTATAAGCTATTTGTCCTAATGGAACAACAGAATCGGCATAACCCGCATCAACTACCGCTTTTGGCATTCCATAAACTACACATGAGTGCTCATTTTGAGCTAAACATTTACCACCTAATTTATTCAATTCTTCAATTCCTAGCAAGCCATCTTTTCCCATTCCAGTCATTATAACACCTAATAGATATTTTCCGTAAATAGAAATAGCTGAATGAAGCATAACATCAACTGATGGACGGTGTAGAGAATTATCTGGTTGATCGGTTAATATTATTTTTACATTTCCCCCTATGCTTACAAAATTTATATGTTTCCCTCCAGGGGCAATATACACATTGTTCTTTGTTACTAAATCACCGTGTTCGGCTTCTTTAACTGTTAGTTTAGACATTGAATTTAATCTTTCGGCTAAAGATTTGGTAAATTTTGGAGGCATGTGCTGAACAATAAAAACAGGAACATTTAAGTTTTCTGATAATAATGGAATAACTTTTTGTAAAGAAATTGGGCCACCAGTAGAAACACCAATTGCAATTGCCTTATATCCAATTTTAGGCAAAGTCCCTTTTGAAACATTTGTAGGAATTTCAGTTTGAGATGTTATTGAATGCTTTGTTGCAAGATTTATGTTTCTTTTGTGATAGGCAATGCTTTTTATTTTATGAATTAAATCATCTTTTATTTTGGTAATATTTACACTAACAAAACTTTGTTCTTTCGAAATAAAATCAACTGCACCGTATTCAAAAGCTTTTATTGTTGATTCAGCACCTTCGGTAGTAATTGAGCTAACCATAATTACAGAAGTTGGTGCATCTTTCATAATTAGATTAAGAGCTGTTAAACCATCCATAACGGGCATTTCAACATCAAGTGTAATTATGTCCGGGCGTAATTCTTTAGCTAAGTCGTAGCCTTCCTGACCATTTTTTGCTATACCACAAATTTCAATATTTGGATCAGATGTTAGCATAATTGATAGCGATTTTCGCATAAATGCAGAATCATCTACAATAAGTACTTTAATTTTTTGTCTCATCTCTTCTTCATTAGCCTTTTTGCGAGATGCCATCCTTTAAATTGGATAGTTAGTTCGCAATAAAATCATTTTTTTGCGAGAAAATAATAATTACTTTAATTTACTTCTCTGTTTATCTTTTGCAACAATTCTGCAATATCAAGAATCATTACAACTCGTCCATCACCCATTATTGATGAACCAGCAATTCCTTCAATGTTGCCAAGATAATTACCAAGAGATTTAATTACAACCTCTTTTTGTCCAATCATTTCATCAACTTTTATTCCAAAAACTTTTTCAGCAACTCCAACAATAACAATAAATTGAAATATTTTTACTTTTTCAACTTCTTGATTATAAAGTAATTTATCAATAGAAACTAATGGAATAACTCTGTTTCTCACTTTAATTACTTGATTGTTATTTACCGAATATATATCGTCTGTATGAACGCGTAAAACTTCAACGACCGAGCTAAGTGGAATAACTAAAATTTCTTTTTTACTACGCACAACCATGCCTGCAATAATAGCCAAAGTTAGCGGAAGTTTAATGATAATTTTTGTTCCTTCATCAACTTTTGATTCAATATTAATTATTCCACGAAGTTTGCTCACATTTGTGCGCACAACGTCCATTCCAACTCCTCGTCCAGAAACATTTGTAACTTTGGCTGCGGTTGAAAAACCTGGAGCAAATATTAAATTAAAAATTTCTGTTTCAGATAAATCCGCTGCTTTTTCTTTTGTAATTATTTTCTTTTCAATAGCTTTTGCAATAATTACTTTTGGATTTATTCCTTTTCCATCGTCTTCAATTGAAATAATTACATTGTTACCTTCGTGAGTTGCAGATAGAGTTAATGTTCCTTTAGGATCTTTCCCTTTGGCTTTTCTTTCCTCTGGAGTTTCAATTCCGTGGTCAACAGAATTACGTACTAAGTGAACTAAAGGATCATTAATTTCTTCAATTAGAGTTTTATCCAACTCGGTTTCTTCACCTTTAATTACAAGATTTACATCTTTTTCAATTTCTTTTGATAAATCGCGAACGAGTCTTGGAAAACGGTTAAACACTTTCCCTATTTTAACCATTCTAGTTTTCATAACAACAAGCTGAAGTTCATTAGTCATTAAATCAATTTGCTTAGTTGCAACGGCTAAATCGTGCGCCAATTTACTGCCTTCATATTCCAATGAAGCCTCGGAGTTAACTTGGGCAAGCTGGTTTCTACCTAAAACTAATTCCGAAACAATGTTTAAAAGTTCATCCAATCTTTCTATATCAACACGAATGCTTGTGTCTTCATTTTTTCGTTGTGGAGTTTTAGTAACAGATATTTCTTTGGAAGTTTTGTTGTTTTTTTGTGAGTCATTTTCTTCGTTTTTTTCTTCAAGAACTTCCTCATTTTCAATTTCTTCTATTTCACTTTCAACATAAGTTTGTTCAACCTTTTCTGTTACCAGAATAGGTTTTTCTTCAACAACAGTTTTTTCAATTGGTTTGTTGTTTTCAAGATTTTTAATAGCTTTTTCTAAGAAATTTACTGTTTGTTCAACGTCAATATTTTCATTTTTGTCATTCTCGATAACAATAATAAGCTCCTTAATTTTATCGAAAGCAACTAAAATTACATCCATTAAATCACTACTTAATCTTGCCTCACCTTTTCGAAGTTTATTTAATATATCTTCACCACGGTGAGTAACTGCTGTTAGTTTTTCCAAACCCAAAAAACCAGAAGTACCTTTAATTGTATGAAATGCTCTAAAAATTTTATTTAGTAGAGCCTCATCGTCTGCCTTATTTTCTAATTCAACTAAATCATGATCTAGTTCTTCTAAAATTTCATTAGTTTCAACGATAAAACTATCAACAATTTCGAGCATATCAGGATCAGTTAACATTGCATATTTATTATCTTCACTCATAATTTTACCCAAATAATTTATCTATTTCATCTTGTGAAGTTGTACTTTTAATCATTATATCAATTTCGTCTTGAGAAGATTGTTGTTTAATATAACTTGCATTCATATCAAAATTTTTATCAGTTGGAACTTCAATAGTATGTGAATTATCCACATGTTTAATTTGGTCTTCAGAAAGTTCAAACATTAAAGAGGATAATCTTTTTTGTACTGAAATTATTAAATGGTTTACAGCTGATAATTGTTGTGTAGTAATATCTTGTACTTGAAGAGCAATAGCAATATTTGTTGAATCCATCTGAATTTTTTGAACAACATCGTCTGCTTTTATTTTAAATTCAGCTAAAGTTTTATTCTCATACAAATCCTTAACTAAAGCTGATGCTTTTGGATTATCAGACACTAAAGCAGCTAATTCGGTTAAAGTTTGTTTAGTTCTGCCTTCATCTTGCACAACCAAACTTAACGCATTCGATAAATCGAAAGTATTTGAAGAAATAGTATCAATTAAATCCAAAATTTCTGTTGTTGCAAGTTCGGTGGCATTTGTTACATCTACAATATGGTCGGTTGCTTTAGGAATTTTTGAATTACTCTCCTCAATAGAATTGTTGATATGCACTAACAAAGGTGACATTTCGTTAATAAAATCGACTAATTTTTGAATACTTGGAATAATTTTTTCACCAACACTAAAAAGAGCTTTTAATTCTCTAAGTTTCACGCCTAACATTTCAAAATCTTTTTTCCCTTCACTCATAATTTTCTCCATTATATGCTTGCCAAGATTTGTTCAATCTTTTCTTTAAGGATTTGTGGAGTAAAAGGTTTAATAACATAATTGTTTACTTTAGCATGCAGAGCTTCCATTATATCATCTTTTACGCCTCTTGTGGTAACCATTAAAATTGGAATTGTACTATATTTTGAATGTTGGCGAATGCTTTTTACTAAATCTAACCCAGAAACATTAGGCATATTCCAATCAGTTATTACAAAAGAAATAGAATCGTCAGCATTCAAAATATCAATTGCTTCTTTTCCATCGCCTGCTTCAAGAAATTGTGAATAACCCAATCCTTTTAAAGAGTTTACAACAATTCGTCGCATAGTAACCGAATCATCAACCACTAAAAATTTTAAATCCATTTTATCTCCTTAACTTAAATATTTTGAAACTTCATAATTGATTTTTTTTGGGTCAAATGGTTTAACAAGATAGGAATTTGCACCAATGCTTAAACCACGTTCAATATCTTTTTCACTACCAAGAGAACTCAAAATAATAATAGGAACTTCATCATAAGCTCTATTTTCTCTAACAGATTTAATAAGTTCAAACCCATCAACATTTGGCATATTTAAATCGGTAATAATTAAATCGGCGTTAATAGAAGGCAATTTTTCTAAAGCTTCCATTCCATCTGTTGCTGAAATAATTTGAAAACCTTTTGCAGCTAACGAAAAAGTTACAAACTTTCTAATAGTTGGCGAATCATCCGCAACCAAAATAACTTTTTTCATTTATATCACTCCTTTTTATAGCTAATAGTTTTAGGAAAACTTTCAAGTTTAAATGCTTTTGAAATGCCATGTAAAGTTTCCGCATAACCAATAAATAAATACCCTCCTCTATTTAAGGAGTTGTAAAGATGAGAAACTACTTTAACTTTTGATTTTACATCAAAATAAATTAATACATTTGCACAAAATACTATATCAAAATTTGACATGCTTCTCATTTTAATATCATCATATAAATTTAAGAATGAAAATTTAACCATGTTTTTTAATTTTGGGTCAATTATATAATTCATTCCTTCAACTCTAAAATATTTTTTAAGAAAAAATGCAGGGGTATTTCTGATAGCATATTCTTTGTAAACACCGCTTCTTGCACGTTCTAAAACATCTTCATTAATATCTGTGCCAATTATTTCAAATTCGATATCCGGGAATTTAGGTTTTATCATGTCTGTTATAACCATTGCAACAGAATATGCCTCTTCTCCAGATGAGCTTGCAGCACTCCAAATTCTTATTTTCTTTTGACCAAGTTTTCTTTTGGCCTCAATTGTTTCTTGGAAAATTTTTGTTGTAAGAGCATCCAACTGAGGTTGGTTTCTAAAAAAAAATGTTTCATTTATTGTAATTGCTTCATATAAATATCTTCTTTCCGTTCTTGCTTGAGGATTAAATTTTAGAAATTTCAAATATTCTTCAAATGAATTCAATTTTAAATAATTTATTCTTTTTAGTAATCTACTTTCTAACAAATATTTTTTATTATCCTGAAAATATATTCCGCAAAGGTCATAAATATATGATCTCCAAATCTCGAAACTTGATGTACTTAAAACAATTTTTGTATCGGATGAGCCTGTTGTCACAGATGGATTTGAAGCACTCTTAAGCACAAATGCTTTGGGTTGATTTGAGTTTAGGAATTCTGACATTTGCTATATCCTTGTTTGTTTTTCTTCTAATAATGATAAAGCTCTTTCTTTAACCATTTCTTCAGAATCTTCGGCTAATTTTTTTAATAACTCAAAAGCTTCTGGTTCGTTTACTTCGTTAAGTAGTTCAATAAGTTTAAGCCTGTTCCAAATATTATCATCATTTATTATTTTGTCAGCAAAAAACAACGCATCCTTAGGGTTGATATGAAATAGAAGTTCCGCTGAAGTCATACGAATCTCTTCATCTGGATTATCGATTAATTCACTAAGCGTATTTAAAAATTTAAGCTTATTAGAATCAGACAATGGTTCTATTCCTAATTCTTCACGCATAAAACTCATTTCTTTATAAAGGATTAACAATTGCTTAGTATTATTAGAATTTTTATTAATTCTTTCTAAAATTAAATTACAAGAAATATGATGGGTTTCCAAAAATTTATCTTTCAGCATATAATCTAACGAGTCAATAGTACCGTAAATTAAAACAAACGCTTCAATAATTTCTTTATTGTCATAATTGTAAAGCAATTTGGTAGCAGCCAAAACAGTATCTTCGTCATTTTCCTCAAGGGCTTTAAGAATAATAAGTTTTAACTCGTCATTTAGCTCAATTTCGAAGCCTAAAGTGCTCAATAATTGCTCTGATGATTTTACTATTGCTCCAATAAGTGATGAATCGGTATGTTGTAACTCTTCAAGTAAAAACCCAAGTGAATCAGCATCGCCAACTCTTCCAAGACTTTCAATAATTGTATATTTTGTTAAAATATCTTGATTAT
>Ga0210044_10007074_pt1 | contig 14485 bp, 6 predicted proteins | sample CryGey13umfilter_2_FD_183959 | JGI IMG/M metagenome (GOLD analysis project Ga0210044, IMG submission 183959) | Groundwater microbial communities from aquifer in Utah, USA - Crystal Geyser 4/9/14 3 um filter (SPAdes) (version 2) | ecosystem: Environmental > Aquatic > Deep subsurface > Groundwater...
GAGCCCTCTGGTTTGCAGCGCGAACCCTCGGGTTTGCAGCGCGAGCCCTCTGGTTTGCAGCGCGAGCCCTCTGGTTTGCAGCGCGAGCCCTCTGGTTTGCAGCGCGAGCCCTCAGGCCTGCAGAAGGAGCCCTCAGGCCTGCAGAAGGAGCCCTCAGGCCTGCAAGGCGTGCGAAGAGACTCAGGTCTACAGACGGAGCCAACTGCCGAGGCGCCGCTGGAGCTTGACTTCGCGTTGGATGGGTTGCTCGACGGCATCAGGATCGAGTTCGATCCGGCCACGGGCTCCCAGACCGCCAAGACGAAGGAAGCTCCGAACACTTCGTCTCGGCGGCGTGACAGCAGCGAAGAGGCAGGTCCTGACACCGAGCCGGTGTCTCATGATCTGCTGCAGCGCGTGCTCGCGGACACGGCGGCGGCGGCCGCAAAGGCGGCGACAGCGGCGGCGAGCCCACCTCGGGCCGTTGCCGAACAAGCCCAAGAAGAGAAACGCCCTGTCGGGGAGGCCGAGGCCGAGCCAGTGTTACCGGTGATCTTGTGGGACGACACCTTGGACCCGTCGAGCATCGAGTCGACGGTCAAGCGACGGTTTGCGGCGCCAAACGAAGAGATGCTGCGGATCCCCACAGGGGTCGAAGACCAGTTTGCCGCGATGGAGCTGCCTGCGTTTGCGGACCGCATGGCGATTGAACTGATGGGGGAGCTCGGCGTCGACGACGCCAAAGAGCGTGCTGTCTACGACCACGTCATCGCCGAAGCGTTGCGGCAGTCCACGAACGAGCAAGCGTTTGCGCTGGCACGAGAGCTGGATGGTGAGGCCTTGGATTTCGATCCCAATTTCTTGCCCTCGCACCTCTCGAACATCGCACAGGCGTGGCGGACCTCTCGATGGGAGGAGTGCGCGTTGTTGCTGGGCCGATTGGCCACCCAGATAGAAGTAGTCGGTGACGATCACGCGGTCTTGCGGGCCTCGCTCTCCGCTCTATACGTACAGCTCGAGCTGCTTTTCGAGGTCCGAGTAGGGCGAGATCTAAGCACCCTCGCTCCACTCATTGAGCACACCTCTAGCCTCGATGCGGGGGATTGGGTCTCAGCGCTCAACGCACTGCGCTACGCCTTCTCGAACGGGGACGTGAGCGAGATCGCCAAGGCCTACCCACTGTTGATCGGCTGCGCGCCGCAAGAGCTGCGCGAAGGGCTGGCGCTCGACCTGGTGATGTACCTGTGGCGGACTCGCCGCAATCCAGCGCAGGCCATCGAGGCGATGAGCGTTCTGAGCGACACCGTCGAGATCTCCGATGAGGCGCACCTGGCGCTGCTGCAGTTGCTGAGTTGGAGCGCTTTGGCGCCTGACCTCGAGGTATTCCTCACCCAACGTTGGGCAGAGGTGCTCCGCGGTGCCGAGGGAGAAACGCAGCGCCAGGCCGCCTTCATTCATCGCCTCGACGAGCTTCGCCGCCCGACTTCGTTGGTGATCGGTACTGCTGAGCAAGAGTCGCGGCGAGCGATGGAGTGCGACGAGACGAATGTCCTCTACCCGCTCGAGCGGCACCTCTACCAGCTCGCCAATGTCGAAACTCCCAATGCCGACGACAGTGCGCTGAACGCCCTCATCGAGCGCTGCACCTCGTCCAAGCGCAAGGGGCTGCTGGCCTTCCATGGAGCCTACCTCGCCCAGCTCAGAGGCGACAGCACGAGCCGGATCGAGGCGCTCGATAAGGCCTTGCTGCTCGATCCCGAGTGCACGCCTGCAAGGACGTTCGCTCGTCACCAAGCCATCGCCGAGAAGGATTATGAGCAGCTGTGGCGCATCGCCCATACGGCCAGCGAGCACTCGCTCCAATACGCAGCGGAGGAAGGGGAAGTGTTGGAGAACCTTCTCCAGCGTTTCCCCGAGGCCTTCGAAGCCTACTCCCGAGCCATCGGTGCGCTTCCTGGGCGCTTCGATCTGGTGCGAGCCCTAGAGCGCACGGCACACATCGCAGGGCAAGAGTCCAGCTTGATTCGGGTCTATGGTCAGGCGATCGCCTCACAGGCCGACTTCGACGTGCAATTCATTTCGAGAAAGCGAGCCCAGTTGGCTTTCTTCGTGGACGAGGACCCACAAATTTCGCAGGCCTTGGAGGCCTGCTTGGGACATTTGGCGTTCGAGCCGAACGACTTCGCAGCCAAGCGACTCCTCCTCGAGATCTACTTGACCCGGGGAGACCACGCTGACGCCTTCGAGTTGACCTCGATGATGCTCGCCGAGAGCGGCGAGATCGAGTTGTTCGAAATCCAGACTCGCTGCGCATCAGGTTTGGGCGAGGCTGGACTGGTCGAAGAGGCGATGGGCCGGCTCGCGGACGCCGAGCCGGGCAACCCACTGTCGACCGCGGCGCAACGTGGGCTTATGCTGCAAAGCGGCGACTGGCAAGCCATCGAGTCACTGAGCGTGTCGTGTGCCAGCCAAGCGACGGGCGCCGCGGTGAGCGCAGCGCTGCACGATGTCGCCTTGGTGGCCAGCGGCCCGCTGGGAGATCCTCGCCGCGCGTTGAAGTGGCTCGAAGGCGCCGACTTCGAGGCTCCAGCGTACGACGATCTCTACGAAGATCTCTTGGTTCGGACCGCCGAGTGGCAAGCCCTGGTCAAGTGGACCGAGCAGCGGGCTGGCCGGGTCGATGCGGACCAACAAGCGGAGCAACTGTACAAGGCCGCAAACATCGCCAGCGACCGACTCTCCGACGACGGCAAGGCCATCGAGCTCTTGGAGCGCTCGTTGGCCATCAATAAGACCAACACCGCGGCGTGGCGAGACCTTGGCACCGCGCTGTGGAACTCGAAAGAGTGGGAGCGGCTCTCGACGACCTTGCTGGCACGCCTGGAAGCGGCGAACAGTGCGACCGAACGGCACACGCTGTTGCACGAGCTGGGGTTCGTCTCGGCCTTCCTCCTCGGAGACATGGGCGCCGCCGAGCAAGCCTACCACCAGCTCCTCGCAGACGATCCCAAAGACCCGACCGCGCTGCGAGGCTTGGCGCGGATCTACGCAGCCGCCGGGGACGAGAGCTCCTTGGCGGAAGCGTTTGGCCGGCTCTACCACGCGGTCGACGGGCTCGATGACGGCATTCCGTTTTTGGTGCAGCAGAAGCTCGTGCTCGAGGCAGCCGGAGAGCTGCCTCTGAGCTGGCTGCACGCCATGTTGAACGAGCTGCCCAACCACCCAGTGGTGGAGCTGGCCATGCTCGAGGTGCTGCACTCCCGTCATGACCGTCGCGAGGCCCTGGAGTTGCTCAAGGCCCGCCCGATGTCTAGCCTCAGCCTCGAGCAATCGATGCATTTGAGCGCCATGGCCCACCTCCATCTCGAGCTCGGGGAGTTGTCCCATGCCCGAGATCTCTTCGCCGTTGCGTCACAGACCTCACCGGAGTACCTGACCGCGACGCTGAACTTGATCGCGGTCGACGACGTGTTGGGAAACCAGAAGGCGGCGGCGAAGAGCTGCGAAGCGCTCGCGGCGCAACTGACGTCACCGCCCGCGGTGCGCGCACTGTTGGAGGCCGCGGAGCATCGCTGGCGCAAGGCGGAGTGCCGTCCAGACGCCGATCGTGTGCACGCCCTCCGCAACGAGCTCTCCGATGAGGGGGAGCGGATCGTCTTGGATCCGGCGAGCCCGGACCAGCTCATCCAGTTCTACACCCACGTCGCAGCGACGGCGCCCAACGAGGTGCAGCGCGGGCTCGTCCAGCTCGAGCTGGCGCGTCTCGAGGCGTTGGGAGAAGACAGCCCGCTGACGGCGGTCGCCTTCCCACACATCGTCGAAGCGGCTCGCCACCTGCCAGACATCCAGCAGTTGCGCGGCCTCCTGATCCTCTACGCGCTCAGTGACGTGCTCAGCGCGGAGACCCGCGACGCTCTGAAGCGAACCCTCGAAGGGGTCTTGACCTGGGAGGAGATGCTCGAGCTCTGGCTCCTCGACGCCCAGCGAATCGCGCAACTGGGCGAGATGGAGACGGCCAAGCGCGCACTGTACCGCGTCCTCGAGGTCGACCCCTCGAACCGCCGGGCCCTCCACCATCTGGCCGATATCGCCTGGGAGAGTGAAGATCTGGAAGGCTCCACCGAGTGGCTCTCGAAGCTGGCTTCCGTGACCCGGGATCGCGGGCTTAAGGCCGCGCTCGAAGAAGAAGTCGCCCTCATTCATGACGCGCTGCTCAACCACGCCGAGACCAGCGTAAAACACCTCCTCTGGGGGCTTCAAACCTCGCCCAAGTCGCCGTCGATGCTCTACTTCGCATCGCGGGCTCTGGAGTCGGTGTGCCGCTGGGAAGATGCGGTTCGTCTATTGATCCGCGAGGCTGAGTGCCACAACGAGGGACGCGAGTACCGCAACGCCATCTACCGCGCGGCCCGCATTGCGGGGAGGCGGCTGGGAGCGACGCAGGTGACTCGCGCTCTGGCAGACCGTTTGAACTCATCCCAGACCGACGTTGCCACGCTCGACCTCTGCCTCGAGCTGGACCGTCTGAACGGGACGTTGGACAAGACCAATCTTCTGCGGGCCGTGGGAGCGGCGCCTTCGGGAGCTCGACGGGCTCGCTTCGCTTGGCACCTCTCTCGCGCGTGCACGACCGAGGCCGAGACCTTGGCTTGGCTTGGCGACGCGCTCGACGGCCAGCCTGGGCATGCGAGCGCCGCCTTCGACCTCGAGTTGCTGGCTCGCCGCGCCAACCGTGAAGACTACCTCTACGAAGCGCTCACTGCGCGCGCCCTCGGCACCGGCGACCCCCAGGCCCTGCTCGAAGCGCTCGAGATCGTCAAGCGAAACGGCGAGATGGGCCGCGCCAAGGAGCTTCTGCAAGACTACGTCGGACGAGGAGGCGAACGCTCGGGGTCCTTCGATCCTTGCCTGGAGTTGGCCCGTTTGGCGCGCCTCCAAGGCGAGCGGGAGCTGGAGCTCTTCTCACTGCACAAGGCCCTCGCTGGTGACATGGCGCCGTGGCAACGCAGCCTCTATGGCGGACGCCTGGGCAGCATCCTCAGCACGCAAGAGGCCACTCTGTCCGACGCCATCGCGCTTTGGCGCGACCGATTGAGCGAGAACCCCGCAGATGACTACGCCTATGACCGCCTCAGCGCGCTGCTCAGTCGCAGTGGGGACTTTGAATCCCTGCTCGAGTTGAAGTGGGCCGAGGCTGAGGTCTTCCAACATGAGCAGCCCTTCCGCGCGGACCAAATCCGTTGGGAGATCGGTGAGACTTTAGCCCACCGATTGGGGCGACCCGACGAGGCGCTGATGCTCTTCGAGCAGGGCAGTTCGACGTCTCCCCACATCAACCAGTTCTGGGGCTCGGCCGCACGCCTGCTCACTGAGACGAACCGCCGTGAGAACCTGGCGCGACGCTTCGAGGGGGGAATCGCCAGGGTTGCGAGCGCGTCGGGCGCCGCCACCTTGGGCATCGAGGCGGCGGTGATCCACGAAGGACTCGGCAACCGAGCCGACGCGCTGCGCGTCTATGAGGCTGTGCTCGGCCGCGACCCAGGGAACCTCTATGCCGCCGATGGTTGCTTCCGACTGCGGCTCGCCGGCGGCGAGGGAATCCTCGAGTGTCTCGAACTCTTGGCGCAGATCGAGGACGATCCGGCCTATCGCGCCGCCCTCTACTACGTGCTCGGCAGCAGCTCGGAGCGCTCGGGGAACCTCCCCAAAGCCCGCGAGTCCTATGAAGCAGCGATTCTGCTCGATTCGTCGTCGGTGCTCGCCAACCTCGCTTGGCAGCGTTGTTGCGTCCAAAGCCAAGACTACTCGGCCTACATTGCGTGGCTAGAAGAAGCGGCGCGCTTCGTCAGCCGGCCACGCGCCATCGAGTACTTGACCCGTCTGACGGTTCTGGCCCAAGGCGAAGCCTCGGCGTCCGCGTGGTCGACCCTGAGGGCCTACGATCCCAACAACCTCTACATGAAGATCGCGGCCATGCAGTGGGCACTGGCGCGCCGCGACTTGCGAGACCTCTCCAGGGCCTGCGCAGAGCTCGTGCCCAATCTGAGCGAGCCCAAAGCTCGTCAGCAGATGCTGCGTGCGGCGCTGATCTACTCCTCTGTGCTCGATGTGCCCCATCTTGACGCCCCGATGTGGCGGTTGATGGCCGAATGTCCGCACGATCTCTCGGCGCAAATCCGCCTGCTGGCGCGTCTCGAACCAAACTCCGACCCGCAACAAGTGCAACGGGTCTACAAGGCCCTCGTCAAAGGTTCCTGCAGTGACTCGGAGCGCGCCAATCAGTGGCTATCCCTCGGTTTGTATCTGGCCTCGACCGACAACCTCACGGCGGCTCAAACGCCCCTCAAAGAGATCGCCAAGCTCCAACCAAACCTCCTGCCGGCCATCAAGCTCCAGCGCTTCCTCGCCGAGGCGCTCGGAAGCTGGGAACAAGTCGCCGAATACTCCTTGGCTGAGGCGGCCGAGAGCCGCGCTCAGGCGGTTTGCTGCCTGATGCACGCCGCGCGAATTCGCCGGGACAAGCTCGACGACATCGCGGGCGCGATGGAAGTGTTCCGGAAAGTGCTCGAGCGCGACCCGCTCCACGAAGAGGCGTTCTCGACCCTCGAGACCCATTATCAAGAGACAGGCGAGAACAGTGGCCTGCTGGCCCTCGTCATGGCTCGCGCCCAGGCTTGCGAAGACCCAGTCGCCCTCCAGGCGCTGCTCGAACGTGCGGCGAGTCTGCGCGGCGAAGGTCCAGTCGAAGGCGGCGCCGAGAGCTTGATCGAAGCCCGCGCGAAGCTCGTCGAACTCGACCCCAACAACCTCGGCGGCTACGAAAAGCTCGCCGAGGCCTACGCCGCCAGTGACCGCTGGGACGACGCGGTGAGCTGCCTCGAGCGCATCATTCCCAGAGCCGCCGAGAACGAAGAGTTGCTCGGCCGCATCTATCTCCGACTCGGCGAGATCTTTCACGAGAAGCTCGTTGACCCCAAAAGAGCGAAGTCGGCGCTCAACAAGGTGCTTCGCTACCAGCCTCGCAGTCTGGTCGCCCTCAACCGGCTCGCCGAGGTTTACGAGAGCAGCGCGGCGTATTCGAAATGCCTAGAGACCTTGGAACAGCTCGAGACGCTGACTCCCAGAAAGGCCGACAGGGCCGCGCTCTTGCAGCGCTGCATCCTTGCCTTGCTCAAGTGGTTCAATGACCCCGAGGGCGCCGAGAAGAAGCTCGTCGCCTTGCGCAAGGTCGATCCCAGCGACGTCGCAGGGCTCAACACCTTGGCCGCTTGGTATCACGAGAAGGGACTCTCCTCGAAGAGGGTGGAACTCCTCGAGCACTCCTATGCGGATTATCGGGACACCTTCTCCTCCGATCCCACCAACACCGACCCCCTGCGTGGCCTCTTCCTCGTCGCCTGTATGCAACGAGACGCCGATCGCAACTATGTGCTCTCGGCGACCTTGTCATCGCTGGGCGCCGCCAGACCCGAAGAGGAGAACGTCTACAAGACGATCAGCACTGGACCCCCACCAGAGCTCGCCAAACCCACCAAAGAGGTCTTTGAAAAGCTCCAACCGTCGATCCTGCACAACGCCTTCGTCGAGCTGATGCAGGAGACCGACAAGGTCATCGCCAAGATCTCTCCCTACGTCGCCATGATGCGACCGCTCTCGAAAAAGTACCGCATCAGGGCCGCGGCCCGACCAGAGACCGCCGACCTCGACGCCTTGGCCGCTGCCTTCGGCATCGAGCTGCCCCCGCTCTACGTCGTGCCCGACGACAACGAGCTCGCGGTGCTGCCCTACTTCATGAGCGGTCGGGAGACCTCGCTGCTGTTCAAGGAGAGCGACCTCGGCCCAGCCCAGCTCCAGAAAACGAAGTTCATGGTCGCGGCCGCCGCGGCCTCCCTTTCATTGGGCATCTCGACCTTCAAATCCGTAAACTTCCCCACCTTCCTCGGCTTCATGCAGGGGATCTTCCTGTGCCTCGATCCCGAGCGTGCCGTCCTCGACAATCCCGAGCTGAAAGCCAACGCCGAGGCCGTCAGCAGAGCCATGCCAAGAAAGGTGCGCGACGTCTTCAAGACACGCCTCGACACCATCGAGGCCGACCTCAACGAAACCGGCCTGAGCATCCAGTACCAAGCCCTGCAGCTGACCTGTTACCGCTACGCCCTGGTCACGCTCAGGGACATTGGCCCAGGTCTAGAGCTCCTCGGCGCCATCACCAACTCGGGCATCCTGCCGATCCAAGGGGGAATGGGGGACATGTTGAAGTTCGTCGTCAGCGACGAACACTTCGAGGTCCGCAAAGCCCTAGGGAGCGCGCTCACCTAGTCCCTGGCCTGTCGCAACCTCTGCAACACGAAGAAGCCGCCGAACCGGACCTTACCCAAGGGCAGGTAGGCTTTGCCCAATAACAGATCGGGGTTCTCGGGCATGACCTGGACCACGTAGTCTTCCAACGTGCGGCCCGTGAACAAGGTGTTCTCCGGCTGAGCGTAGTCGAGGAACAAGGCCCGCGGGTACTCGACGCCCTTGGCGCTCACACCCGGCTCGAAGACGTCGTAGAAGCCCAACAGCGTGCGACTCTTGTCGCTGGGAGTGCAGAACCATGGGGTGTGCCGTCCGCCGCGGCAGACCTTCAGGTTGTAGCCCGCGATGCGCCCGTCGCGCTCCACAAATGCCTTGATAAAGCGCAAATTCGACATCGCCCAAAACAGCGGGACGCCGTACGCCGGCAACACGTTCCAGCCGCGGAACTCCCAGCCGACTATCGAGTCGAGCGCCGGCGCCACACCGCGTCGCATGAGCCCCTCGAGCTCCGAAAGAGAAGCCCGCGTCAGGGTGTCGAAGGTCCATGTCGTCATGCTCGCCTCCTCGCGTCTGCGCGTTTTTGCAGACTCAGCCGCGCCAACGTACACTCGCCAAAGGCTCAGCACCAGGGAGACATCCAGTGGCCGAAGGACTCCTCAAAGAGAGTGACGGTAGACTCAAGGCGCACATCGTGGCGCTCTTGGTCGTGGGCGGCGTGCTGCTTTTCGCCTTCTTCGTCTATCTGGTCGGCGCGACCTTCGCGTGGATCTTCACGCACCCCCACGTCCTTGTCTACGCCTTCATCGCCGTAGCGACCGTGCAGGCCTACTGGCTCTTCTTCGCCTTCTTGAAACGGCGATTCCGCTCGCAGAATACCGAGATGTAGACGTCAGTCGGGAGTCGCTGTTTCGTCGGTCCCGAACCAAGTTCAGTCCGGAGTCCGGAGTCTGGAGCTTGCTTCGTTAGAAGCAATGGCTGCTGCGACAAGCTCGATTCTGCCTTGGCGGCAGCTGCTTCGTCGGTCTCAGCTCCGGACTCCGGACTCCAGGCTCCAGACTCCAGACTTGCTTGTTCGATTCTGCGTCGGCAGCACCTGCGTCGGTTCTGACCTGTTGCATTTTGTGCCAAAACTGGGTCATCTGAGCGCCTGAATCACCACGGATCTCCCTGACGCCAAATGGATGCACGATGAAGAGAGCAGCAATCGCCACACTCGGACTCCTCGCCCTTGCGCTCGCTTCGTTGGGCTGCGAGGAGGAGCCGCCCAAACCCAATCACGTCCCCGAGCTCGTCGAGGGCAGCGCGGCCATCACCTGCACCGACAGCGGCGACCCCGATCTGGGGCTGATCCTGGCCGGCGGCGAGGTCTCCGTGATCGACGAGAACTTGGTCTCGGTCGAGGTCTCCATCGGCGGACTCGAGACCGTGCAGCTCACCGGCGAAGCGGTCGCCGAGCCCGACTTCGAGCTGCCGCAGCACTGGTCGTTTCAGTTCGATATCGGCAAGAAGGTCGTCTGCAACTCCGACCTCGTCATGGTCTTCACGGCCCGCGACGAGAAGGGCGAGTCGGCCTGGCTCTCGGCCTCGGCCCAGTGAGCCGAGGCGACGTGGCGGGCTCTGGGGTGAACGAGTAGCCTGTCCGCGTCGGGTTCTTGTTGGCTCTGAGCGGTGCCAAGTTAGACTGGGCTTCCCTCACGGCGCTCCCCAGAGCCAGTCGCCGAACATGGGGTCCGAAAGAAAGAGCTGCAGAGGTGGAAGGCCTTAGGCTTCGCCGTCAGGCGTCCACCCAAACAAGTCCAAAGGGGACTGACATGAACACCTTCGACTTCCAAGGCTACATCTCCAACCGCAAGAACCCCGAGGAACGCGCCAAGTCGCTGACCTTCGGGGACTACGCGTTTCGTGGCGACATCAAGTGGCTGCGCACGCTGACGACGCTGGTGCCGGTGCGCCTGATGGTCGGCGCGACCATGCAGCTGTGGAGCGGCTGGGGACGCAAAGAGGTGCTCGCCGACGCCGTGCGCGCCAGTGAGAAAGACGCCAGCCGGCTGCTCGAGGTGTCCAACGAGGCGGCGCGGGCGCTGCACATGGCGCCCATCCCGGTCTACCTCACCCACCACCTCAAAGAGGTGCCGGCGCAGGCCCTGGGCGACGACGAGGAGACCTTCATCGCCGTGCACACCGGCGCGGTGCGCGAGATGAGCGACCCGCAGCTGACGTTCGTCATCGGGCGGCAGCTCGGGCACGCCCAGAACGGCCATGTCATCTACCAGACGGCGGCGTTCTACGTGGACGAGATCGCCAATGTGGTGGTGCGCTGGGCCGTGGCGCCCGGGCAGGTGGCGCTCAATCAGTGGCGACGGCGCGCGGCCATTACGGCCGACCGGGCGGGCTTGCTGGCCTGCCGGTCGTTGGAGGTGGCGGGGCGGCAGATTATCGACGAGGCCATCGCCCTCGAGCGCCTCGAGAAGGACGTCGACGTCGATGCGTTCGTGAAAGCCCTGGAGGCGGACGGCGGCAAGGCCGGCTTCTTCGACAAGCTCACCCTCAAGGCGCCGGCCGTGTCCATTCGGCTCGCCGCGCTGCGGGCGTTCTCCGAGACCCAGTACTACTTTGACCACATTGGCAAGCGCAGCACCGAAGGCCGCTCCATGGCTGAGGTCGACGACGAAGTCGAGGCGGTGCTGAGGGATGGAGCGGGGGCGCCGACGTCCGAGTAGACGCCATTGGCGTCTTCATCGACTCGCTCGATGGGGTTCATCGAGCGGTTCTTCTCGTCGTGGTTCGGGCGGTCGGAGGCGGTCCGTCGTCATGGGTTCGGGCGGTCGGAGGTGGTCCGACGTCGTGGGTTCGGGCGGTCGGAGGCGGTTCCCCGTTGTGGGTTCGAGCCGTCGGACGCGGTCCGACGTCGCGGGCCGCTGCAGAGCAGAGGAGAGGTTGACGCCGAAGTCGCGGCGGTGCTAAGGGATGGAGCTGGGCCGCAGACGTCCGAGGCATGAGTAGACGCCTTTTCCCAGGGTCTGTGGTGACGGGTTAAGCAGATTGGTCAAGAGGGCTGGCATCGACCAGAGAGCTGGATCCTCGGTAATTCAATGGGTCGTGCATCGCGCAGCGGTCATTAATTCGCTATACGTGCGATGATTTCACCCAGTGCAACACCGGGGAGAAACGTCACTGGCGTACGTCATCCCCCTACCGCTGTAATTACTCGGCACGCTGACCCTGGGACTCGTTGGCAACCGAAAATCCCGGAGACGTCTGAGGCCCATTTTTTGGGCCCTCCCGCCCCTCGCCGCCCACAGCCCCCGACCCTTCCCCGAAACGGGCCCGAAACGGGAGAGGGGGAGTCAAGTCGCCCTCATCAGCGTTCCTCTTGTCGTGAATTCGAGGGGATGGCATTAGGTACCGTCTTTTAGACGACGACCCGACGAGAGAAGACCCATGACCTCGATGGACACCGCCCTCGTTCACTTGAAGCGTCTGGCCTCCCTCGCCCAGGCCGCCGGTCTGAAGACCGTGGCCGACGAGCTCATCTTGGAGCGCATCCCCGCTTTGGAGTCGGGCGCCCTGAGCGTCGTCGTCTTGGGCGAGTTCAACCACGGCAAGAGCACGCTGCTCAACGCGCTGCTTGGGGCGGACGTGCTGCCTGTCGGCATCACGCCCACGACCGCGGTGATCACCCGCATCGTCAACGGAAACCCAGGCGTCACCGTGGTTTTTGACGATGGCAAAGAGCAGGCGGTCGACCGCAGCGACCTCGAGGCGTTGGTCCGGGACGAGAACGACCGGGTCCGCCACGTCATCGTGCGGCACCCCACCAGCGCCCTGGCCGAGCGCGTCGTCTTGGTCGACACGCCCGGCGTCAACGACATCTCGCAGCAGCGCGTCGAGGTCACCTACGGCATCGTGCCCCGCGCCGACGTCGTCATCCTCGTGCTTGACGCCACGCAGGTGCTCAAGCGCACCGAGCTGCGCTTCATCGAGAAGCGGTTGCTCAGCGGCCTGCGCGACCGGCTCATGTTCGTCATCGGCAAGGTCGACCGCCTCGAAGACGACGAGGCCGACGAGGTCGAGCGCTACGCTCGCCAGCGGCTCGAGGCGCTCTTGGGGCCGGTGGAGATCTTTCCCCTCTCGGCGCGCCGCGCCCAGCGCGGAGGCGACCCGGGCTTCGACCGCTTCAAGACCCATCTGGAGCGCTTCCTCAGCCAACGTCGCGACCTGATCCTCTTGGACTCGGCGCTGAGCACGGGCTTGCGCAGCGGCGGCGCGCTCTTGGGCAATCTGCAGATCAAGCGCCGCAGCTACCAGATGGCCACCGCCGAGCTCGAGACCCGCGTCCAGACCGTGCGCGACAAGCTGCACGAGAGCCGCCGGGTCATCTCGCAAAACGTCGCCCGCATCGAAGAGGCCACGACGAATCTGACGGCGACCGCGAGACACAACTTGAGCGAGTTTCGCGACGCCTTTCTCGACGCCCTGCCGCGCGAGATCGAAAAAGTCAGCGCCGAGGACGTCAAGAAATACCTGGCCGGCTTCATCGAGGACTGCTTCCGCACCTTCCTCGAGAAAGAGGGCCGTGCCTTGGGCAAGTCCCTGGAGCGCCTGGCCGAGGAGATCATCGCCGTCACCAACCAGAACCTGCGCGAGACCGTCGACGCCCTCAACGAAGAGCTGGGCGTCGACCCCGACGCCCTCAACGTCACCATCGACTCGCGGGCCTACGACTTCAGCGTCTTCGCGTTGGGCGCCTTCGGCGTCTCGGTGCTGGTTTTTATCAATGCCCTCGTCGGCGGCTTGATCGCCTTGGCGACCCCTGTCGTAGCCTTCGTCCTCAAAGACCGCCTAGACGCCCGGGTCAAAGGCCTGGCCACCAAGGCCGGCATGGACACCATCAAGGTCGCCTCCACCCACGCCGAGAAAGAGCTCGTCGCCATGATCGAAGATTTTGGCAAGCGCCTGAGCGAGTTCGTCGAGTCGGCTGGAGATCGCCTCTATCGTCAGATCAACGACGCGCTGGGGACCGTGCTGAAGGAGAAGGCCGTGGTAGGCTCCGACTCGGACGCGCTGGAGCGGACCGCGTGCGTCGCCGAGGGCGACGCGCGCGAGGTGGTCGAGGCGTTGCTGGCGGAGCGCAAGGATTTGTGGGCGCGCCCTTAGCGGTCCTGCGATGAGCAGGCTCTTGGCGCGACGAATGAAATCAAGAGTCGCAAGCTCCAGGACGCGCTCGCGGTCGAGGTTGGGCTGGAAGCCAAAGAGCAGGGTAGCGAAACGCAGTGGAGCTGCCGACCGGCAGACGGACTCCATCGACGCCGCAATGGGCGAGACCGTCGCCGCACCATTCAAGAGAGCTACAACCTGGCCCACGGCGTCGTGCCGACGACCATCGTGAAGGCCATCCGCAACCTCGAGGACCACGTCCCCGCGGACCCCAACGAGCAAGTTCAGGCTCACTCGGGCAGCGACGACGCCGAGTTGCTGGAATCGGAAATCCCGCGGCGAGTCGGCGAGCTGCGCGAGAAGATGAAGCTGGCCGCCAAGGCGCTGGAGTTCGAGGTGGCGGCGGCGCTGCGGGATCGGATTGTGGCGCTGGAGGCTCGGTTCATCGGTTTGGCTCGGTGAGGGAGTCGGCCAGGATTCCTTTCTTGGTTCTTGTGGGTTCTTCGCGGCTGCGGTGAGTCTTGAGCGTTGCGCCGCCGAGTCGCGCGCGTCGGTTCGTCGGGAGTCGATGGGGGACACAGCGGCTGACTCTGGTGGCCCTCCACACCAGTGAAGCGTCCTCGGCCCTCGCCCAAGGGTTACTTAGGTGACCCAAGTAGGGTCTGCCGACGGCGCGCAAGGGTTACTTAGGTGACCCAAGTAGGGTCTACCGGCGCAGCCAAGGGGTTACTCAGTAACCAAAGTAGGGTCTGCCGACGGCGCGCAAGGGTTACTCAGGTGACCAAAGTAGAGTCCACCGACGGCGCCGAGGGCTTACTCAGGTGACCAAAGTAGGGGCTTCCGACGCGCCGGGGGGTTACGAGCGATCTGTACAAACTCCAGTGCCCAGAGCTACGCTCTGGGCTCTGGAGTTTGTACACATCTCTGGAGTTTGTACACTTGTGGGATCGCGCGGGCGGGCGTCGGTTGCCCAAGGTTGCACCTTGGGCTGGGGAATGTTCGGCCCCCGAGGGGCCGATGCCTCGGGCTATGCCCTCGGCGGCTTCGACCT
>Ga0210044_10007075_pt1 | contig 14481 bp, 15 predicted proteins | sample CryGey13umfilter_2_FD_183959 | JGI IMG/M metagenome (GOLD analysis project Ga0210044, IMG submission 183959) | Groundwater microbial communities from aquifer in Utah, USA - Crystal Geyser 4/9/14 3 um filter (SPAdes) (version 2) | ecosystem: Environmental > Aquatic > Deep subsurface >...
GACGCCGCCGGTCTGCGGCAGGAGCTCGATCGGGCCTACGACGAGATCGACGACCTGGTGCGTCGGGCCGAGGACGCCGAACGCGCGGCGCACGAGCTGGCGCTGGGGCGGGATGAGCTGGTGAGTCAGCACGCCAGCCTGGTCCAGGGACACCGCGAGCTCACCGTGGAGTTCGAGCGCCTGCGGGGTCAGTTCCTCGAGGCGCAGCAGGAGCTGACCGCCCGGCGTCGGGAGGCGATGACGTTCACCGTGAGCCTGGACCGCGCCACCGCGGAGGTGCACCGGCTGGGTCAGGAGACGTCGACGCAGCGGTCAGAGCTCGAGCAGGCGTGGGCCGAGGTGCGGCGGGTGGAGGATCACAGCAACGCGATGCAACAGCAGCTCGCCGCACGGGACGCGGAGCTGGAGGGTGCCACGGCCGAGCTGGCGACGGTGGAGGCCGAGCAGCGGCTGGCGACCCGGGAGCGAGACGATCTGCAGCAAAGCCTCGCGACCCGCGAGCAGGTGTTGCAGACGCGCGAGGCGGAGCTGGAGTCGACCCACGGCGAGCTGGAGCAGCTGCGGGGCGAGCTGCAGCTGGTACAGGTCGAGCGTGAGGAGCAGCAGCAGCTGCTTCAGGATGCGGAGCGGGAGTCTCGGGCGCTGCTGGCGGAACGCGACGCCGCGCTGGCGGAGCAGGAACAGCGGCTGGCGGCGCTGTCCCGGTCTCTGGAGCAGACCGAGCACGAGCGGACGGAGCGGGAACAGGATCTGCTGCTGCGGGAGATGGAGATCGAGGTGCGGGTGACGGAGCACGCCGAGGCGCTTCGGCGGATCGATGGGGCGGAGGCCGCGCTGGCCCCGGTGCAGGCCGCGCTGGCCCGGGCCGAGGAGCGGGTGCAGGCCGCCGACAGACGATCGGCCGAGGATGCACAGCAGGCGCAGCTGGCGCAGCGGACAGCCATGGAGCTGGATCGGGAACGTGGCACGGTGGACCGGCTGAAGCAGGAGGCGGAGATGCTGCGAGCCGCCCGGGGTGAAGCCGAACAGAAGCTGCAGCAGGTCACGCGGCAGCTGGAGCAGGAGATCCACCTCAACCTGCAGCTCAGGCAGCGGCTGGCGGTATCGACCACGATGCCGAAGGCCACGACGCCGAAGGCCACGACACCGAGGCCCACGGTCTCACCCGCCACACCGGGGCCCACGGTTCCACCCGCCACACCGCGGTCCACGGTCCCACCCGCCACACCCCGGCCCGCGGCGTCACCCCGGGAGTCGGACGAGCCGCTGCATTGCAGGACGACCCGGGAGGTCGGGAGCCTCGGTCAGGGCGCGGCCGGTGGCGAACGGCCGGACGAGATCACGCTGCCGGGCACGGGGGATCCAGAGCCCACGCCGGACGAGGAGTGGATCCACGATACCGTCACCCGTGAGGCCCCGCCCAACGAGGCGTTGACGCGCAACGCGTTGGCCCGGTTGGCGGGACTGCGCCCGGTGGCGGCGCTGACCACCGACGAGCTGGCCCCCGATGGCGACACCAGCGAGGGCACCCAGGTGGAGCGTGACGACGATCTGGCGCAGGTGCAGCGCATGGTGCAGGCGCTGGCGGAGGAGGAGGAGTAGTGTCGCCATCGCCGGACCGGCTCGTGGTACGCTGAGCACCGATGCGAGTCCTCCTGGTCCAGCCACCGCGCTGCGGGAGCTCACGGTGGGCGACTTCGACGACCCGGACGAGATGGAGATGTCGTGGACCACGCTGGATGCACCTCCGCCCTACGCCGCCTTCCCCAACCTCGAGCGGCTGGTGCTCCAGGCCGGGGCGTTTCAGCTGGGCCAGATCGCGCTGCCCCGGCTGCGGCAGTTCGAGATCCGCACCGGCGGGCTGACGCGTGAGAACCTGCAGGCGGTGCTTCAGGCCGACTGGTCGCGTCTGGAGCGGCTGGTGCTGTCGGACGAGGGGGAGCGCCACGTCAGCGTGGGAGAGTGAGCCATCGGTGACCATTCCTATTGACACGGGGCGGTCCAGGCGATAACTATGCTGGCGCTGCGAAAGTGGCGGAATTGGCAGACGCACTGGATTCAGGTTCCAGCGGCCGCAAGGCTGTGGGGGTTCGACTCCCCCCTTTCGCATCGAGTAGTTAGGGCCTCTTCGGAGGCCCTTTTTCTTTAGGCTTCCCCCACCGTTTCCCCCAGTACTCGCTGATTTCGTGTCGTCACCCCCCCACTTCCTCCAGCAGGCGGCGGGCCGCATTGAGGCCGCCGTGGACGTACTTGGCGGTGGTCTCCAGCCGCTTGTGCCCGAGCACGTACATCACCGCGGGAGGTCCTTGGAGTTGCTGCAGAGGTGGGTGGAGCGGCTGTGCCGGATCTCGTGCCCTGTGATCCGCGGGAGGTCCGCGGTCGTGCATCCCAGCGTGAGCTCGGTGCCGTGGGTCATCCACCGCTTGCGTCCGAAGACCAGGCCGACGCCGGGCGCCAGGGCCTTCAGGGCGCCGGTCGCCGGATCCTGCAGCGGGAGCTCCCGCCCGTACTTCTTCTTATCGGCCGCTGACCGCACCAGCAGCACGCCGGCCTTGAAGTCCACGTCGTCCCAGTGCAGGCGCTGCAGCAAGCCGGCGCGAGCGCCGTAGGTCCACATCACCTGGTAGTACTCGCGGACCGGCCAGCCCTTCGGGTGTTGGTCGCGGGAGGGGAGGGCGGCGAGGAGCTCGTCCACCTGAGCGCGCTCGAGGGACGTCGCCTGGTGGTCGCTCTTGCCCATCGGCGCCTCCCAGGTCGGCAACTCGGTCAGGTGCTTGTTGCGCTTGCACCAGGCCAGGAAGCGGTTGAGCGCTGAGAGCTCTTTGCGGATGGTGCTGTCGGTGACCTCGCCCTCCGTTAGCCGGTCTGAGATGTAGCGCTGGATGCTGGCGCTGGTCAGGTCGGCGAGGTCGCCCCAGCGGTCCCGCCAGTGCGCGTTGTAGTAGATCTCGCAGGTGTCTGCCCACTGCTCCGACTTCGTTTGCCGAACGACGGCGAGCCACTTGACGATGAGCTTGTTCAGATTGCCTTGAGGTTTGGCTTGCCGGCCTTTTTTGAGCTCCGCCGCGTAGATCTTTGCCGCCTCCTTTCAATCCGTTCGGAGATCTCGCGCTCCAGTGGAGAGCTCAAATCGCTGCCCCTCGAGGCGGAAGCGGACCTGGTAGACCTCCCCCTTCTTTCGGAGGCTCCAGCCTCCTCCCTTGGTAGTACTCTGTTTGCCCTGATCCATGCGTCCAAGTCCTCCTGCAGGTAGCGCCGGTTGCTGCCAATCTCAACATAGGGGATCGAATCCATCAAGTTGCGGCGGAACGTCGACGGAGAGCAGCTGAGGTACTCTGCAGCCTTGGGGATGGTGAGTAGGCATGGTGTGGCAGCCGGTCTGTTCTTCTGTCTCCGTCGATGGCGCCTACCTTCGCCTGGTGGGTCTGGGTCGTCGCCGTCGCCGCTGCCATCGCCACCACCACCGCTGCCGCTAGCGCCTCCCTCGCCTGTTGCTCCACCGTCATCACATTCACGGGTCTGGACGGTTGCCGTCGTCGCAGCGGTCTCAGCGACCCTCGAGTGGGTATCGCCTGGCCCTGCATGCTCTCGTCCGCGGTGAGCAGGCTGCCGGTCCTTGCGTAGCTTTGGTGGGCGAGGGGTGATCGCGATTCGTGCGTCCCTGAACAAACCGTCGGCGTCGGGCCGCGCGAAGTTGCCGTTGCTTCGGCCTCGGCGCGCTCCAAGGGAGCCTTTTCTGGCCGGTTGGCGTTCACGTCTTGCACGAGCCCATCGAGCCAGCGTGCGGCCTGGCCGAGGGTGAGCCCAGCGTCGCGCAACGCCGAGAAGAACTTGACGCAGGCCTCACGCCGGTGTCGTTGGCCGAGGCCGACCAAGCGGACGTTATGCCGGTGAAGAGCTCGGGCCAGGCGGCGCTGCTCAACGGTGAGGGGGGCTGCGAAAAGGGGCAGCTCCCCCATTCCCTTTTTTCGCCCGCCCCCCTGCGGGGGGCACACCCGTCCCTGTGCCGCGATCTGCGTCTCGATCGCTGCGGCCTCGACTCGCAGGTCGATACCGAGCGCCCGAGCGAGTTCCTCGCCGGTGTAGGTCGGCCAGTACAAGCTCTCCCCGATCGAATGACAGGGCTGGCCAGCGGGTCCAAGGAGCTCACAGCGGTGAGGCTCATGGCCCGGCTTGCACGAGAGTGCGCCAGGCAGCTTCAGCAGGCGCACTATCGAGGTTCCTGCGGCATCGAGCGGCGCCCAGCCGTGCGCCTGCCAGGCGGAGGCCAGGCGGTCCTGCAGGGCGAGTGCAAGTGCTTTTCCTTCGGCAGCGCCGACCGGCCTGACGAGACTCCAGATCGGGTGCGGACCGTGGCCGCTCTTGATCATGGCCGTCGCCGACGGCGCAGCCGAGCGCATTGCGGCGATGGCCTCGTTGAGGTTGCGAGGTCGAGGTCGGCCTGGACAAAGAGGACAGCTGAGATCAACTTCGGCGCTCAACGCGCCGACGGCAAGGACATCCGTCTCCGCGCCGCGCGAAGACCCCTCGGGCTCGCGGCCGAGCACGCTACCGCACACTCGTGCCTCAGGTGCGCTGCGGATGAAGTCCGCCGCGTTGACCCGCTCGTGGGGCTGACGGAAGAAACACGTGGCGTAGGTCACGCTCGACGTGATGGCCCCTGTCCCCACTGCCTGCCCCCAGATCAGCGAGAGCGACAGGTCGATCGTGTCACTGATCGGAACTATCAGCATTGCTTGAACTCCTCACGTGATGGCCCGGGCTGCCTTTCGGCCATGCTGATCCATCCACGATCAACGAGCAGCATGTCCCAAGCGATCACCTTCACCATGACCTTCTCTTCGCCCGACAGAGCCTAGTGGCCGGCGGCCGCCGCGCCGGACCCGCGGTACATAGATGTCCAGACAGATCGTGACGAGACTCGACGCTGCGACGACGCTGTCCACCTCGCATCACTCCGAATCCACGATGCGCAGTGTGCGTGCACAGCGAGCAGTTCTCTCCTGCCTCTCCTGCAGGGCGATGTCATAGCGCTCGACGAGATCGTCGGCGGTGCCATGCAGCAGTCCCATCTTGAGCGCCACGAGGTCGCACGCGCCGCCATCCCGGGTCTTGATCGTACGCACGAGCTCCTCGCATGACTCGCACAGCAGCAGCCGCAGGCCATCCCCGTTGCTCAGCGGGAGCTGCTCTGGTTCGGAGATAGGGATCCACACGCTGCATGTGAGGCACTGGCCCAGGATCCCGAAATAGACATCCGGCTCGACTTGGGAGCGGATCTCCAGCCACTGCGCCATCACGCCGTCGCTGAAGCCCCGCACATACTCGCCCTCGTCGAGCGCCCGTTCCGTCACATGGCCGCTGTCGCCCAGTATTTGCCACAGGCGTTCAGCGAAATCGGCGGAGTCGACCGTGTCGCCCAAGTCGATCAGCATCCGCAGCGTCTGGTAGTCAGTCGAGAGGGCGAACTGCTTGCCATCCAGCTCGCCGCGGTGCCTAGACTGGTCGATCCACGCCTCGTACTCGAGGCGCAGCCGGTCGATGGCTGCCTGTCTGGTTTCATCACTTGTGGTCACCTCACACATCGCGCTTCTCCATTGCGGTGCGGTGTGTCGTCGGCCGTGGTTCCACAGGCACCAGCAGCGAAGGCCTGGCCGGCACCCGCTCCTCCCAGTGACGCTGACGGGCTCGCTTGACTGCGGTGTCGCGCTGCTGCTGCCGGTGCTGCGGTGAGCCGGTGACAGGTACTCCGGTGAGATCGATGGGTAGCCACATGGTCGATGCTCCTTTCTAGTTGGGGCCCGGTGATGGCGCCATGGTGGGCCTTATTTCCGTCGAGCGGGACTGCCTCTCCTTCTTGGACGCATTGGAGTCCTTGTGTACAAGAGGGCTCACCTCGTACAGAGGGGATCGTGGCCGTCCCGGCCCGATGACGGGCAACGGCGAGAGCGGCCGGATGTAGTAACGCTCCTCAAGCAGGGTGAGTGGTGCCGTGAGTTCGTCGACGCGTCGGAGGTGGCCCTTGAATGCGGTGAACAGATCGCGGACCGAAAAGCCCTCGGCGCCCGTCCGCCTCACCCATGCGAGGATCCGTCGGGTTTCCTTCTCGACGGGATCGAACCCCATCGTCGACAGTGCGGCCCTGGCATGCTCGACAAGGTAGTCGCCGATGCGGATCGCTGCCGCCATGGTCTCGCCCGTGATCTGCCAGCTCGATGGCGATTGATGGTACTGGGCAGCGTGGAGCAGGCCGGCAATGCGAGCCACTTGCCCGGGGAGCTTGGATGCCCAATCTCGCACCGTCTCCAGGTCGCCGCCCTCGGCAAGTCTTGGCTCAATCCAGCCCGCATACTCCAGCCAGCGTTGCCGAGCATCTGGGACGAGGTGGAGGACGCCAGCCGGCCCAGGGGTGGCCCAACCCACCAGCATGCTCTGCACAGTGTTGCGGTACCAGTCGAGCCACTGCGACGGCACCGCGGGAGCATCGACCTTGCGCGATCCTACCCGGCTGGCAGGCAGTGAGAATAGGAACCGTGCAACGAGGCCACGCTCACGTAGAGCGCCTGTGAGTGCAAGTTCCCTTAGCACCTCGGGCTGCGCAGTGAGCACGATCGTGACGGCGGGATCGTGAACTGTTTCCGAGGGACGCTTTACCCGATCGACATGAATACTGTCGCCGGAATAACCCTTCAAGAACACATCGATGTTGGGGAAGTCGCTACGCGAGTACCGGCCGGCCATCATGCTGAAGATCCCACCCTCGGCGGACATGATGGCCACTCGCCCATGGTTGTTCTGCAGGACCGACACGAGCTTCTCCTGCGTGCAGTCATCGACGAGCATGCGGGGGGGAGGTGTCAGACAGATCGGATGAGGGCTCTGAGCAACCTGCGTCACCACAAGCTGCCCCCGTTCCTGTGCCTCGAGGGGGGACGTCAACAAACGGAAGACCGGGCTTTTTCTCTCACCGCTCGCCGCGACGACGAGGACGTAGACATTGACTGGCTCGCGGTAGTTGTCTTTGATTTCCTAGCTCTGCCATCCCCCATCGTGGAACGCCTCCATCACGTCCTTGAGCCGGTCGTAGAGGCCGTTCAGCTCCTGCTGGAGCTTCTTGCTCTTGCAGTGGTTAGCCTCGGCCGCGATGGTCGGCCCGGACATCACTGAACCCCTGGAGAAGGCCCCGCCCGAGGCCGGCGTGCTTACCTTCGGCTTCACCCTCGACGATCTCGACGAGCTGCTGGGCTGCATCGTGTGCTCGATGATCAGCTTCCGGTCCCGAGCTGAGAGCTTGACCGGCACCGTCTGGCCCTCCGCGATCTTGGTCCGCTTCTTGGGTGGGCCGTTGAGCACCAGGGAGAGCAGATCCACCGCCGAGACGTGCTCCGGTGCTTCGCTGGGCGCCGGGCGAGAGCCCTCGTCGCGCGCAGGCACCGGCGCAGGGTCGGTCGCCAGCGGTCGGCGCGGCCTCGATCGGGGCGGCGCCCCCAGTAGCTCGCGGGCCACGTCAGTGGGGTATCCGTACTTGAGCATCGAGTACAGGTTCTCGGCCAGGTGGTCTTCCGCCTTCTCCAGGGTCGCCGGCCCACGAGAATCGTCGGACAGGATCGCCTCGGTCATCAAGACGGCCTCGTTCATGGACGCCAGCACACGCCGGCTCTTGGTCTTGCCAACGCGGACCTGCCGCGTGCTGCTCACCCGCCCGCCTTGCTTCCGTCACTGCTGAAGGCAGATCGCTCCTCATCCCACAGCTCTGGCCGGTATGGTCCCGTCTTCCACTTCAGCCCGAACAGCCAGGGAGAGGTGTCCCGGAAGAGGTCGAAGACTCCGTTATCGAAGGTCTGCGCCAGCCGCTCGTAGGTCATCTTCTGGACGGTTGGCCATGCGAGCCGGACGCCCATGATCTCCTCATCGCCCGTGCTGTCGCCGCGCAGGATGTCGCGATGGGCAATCCGGTCACGCAGGCCGCGCAGGAGTAGACCCCAGCAATCGTCACCGAACACGTGTTCGTCGAAGTAGGCCGAGAGGGCCTGCGCTCGTTCAGAGAACGGGGACCGGGCGCGCGCCATCGCCTTCCGGAACTTGTCGCTCGACATGTGCCCGGGACAGTCCACGCGGAACACCGTGCAGGCGTACTTCATGAAGAAATCGATCAGTGACCTAGACTCGAACAGGAACGCATCCAGCAGGATCATGCCGAGAAGCCGTTCCTCGTCATTCCATGTTGACTCGCGTTCCTTGCCGACGAGTTTCTGGAGGACCTGCCATCGGCAGCTCTCGGAGAGAGCCCAGAGCTGTTCGAGCTGGAAGCTGGCGAAGAGGTGGCGGGTCCTCAGCGCTGATCCGCAGGTGGCGACCAGGGCTCTCTCCTGCTCGTTGTACAAGGCAGCGTGGCGGTCCAGGTAGACCGGCTCCATGCGTTCGAGCTTCAGGGCTGGGGTCTGGGCATGGGCCTTCGTCGCTGCCAGCAAACAATGGAGCGACGGCACCAGCTCGGGGCATTTCTCGGGACTCAGCATGGGGATCCTCGTCAAGGGCCGGCTGTTGGCCGGGCGGACATGGGGTCACAGGAGCAATGTACTCTGGGGAGGTCCGTCATTTCGTCGATGTAGTCATGCCGGGCTGCCCACGATGGCGCCAAGCTTGAACTTGACCCTGTGGGTCGTTTCGACGGCGTACACCGAAGGGCCTTCGATGGAGAGGTGAAAGCGCAGCTTGGTCCCCATCTGCACTCCCTGCCGCGCGGCCAGCTCAACCAGCTCCCCGACCTTCTTCCGCACCACGGATTCGGCGTTCATGACCAGTTCGGAGAACCGATCACAGGTTTCGACCACCTGGACGCCAACCCGGCCCTTGCCGAGGCGGCCCGTGGTGGTCCCACCTCCGAGGGGGGCATAGACAGTGCCGTCGGGCAACTGCACGAAGGTGACGAGCCCGGCCTTTCGCGCGAATTGGATGTCATCATCCGTCGATCCGACACCGGACACGCTGATCCCCTTGAGCCTGTGGCTCCGGATGAGGTCCGGCCAGTTCTCGTGGATGATCCGGCCGGTGCTCTCGCGGCTCGTCAGCTCGACGGGCTCGCGCTGCAGTGGGCGGCTCTCAACCCAGGTAGAGCCGCCCGGGCGCCTCGCGGTCCACCCCGGCGAAGTAGCTGTCGGACTCGCTCACCCCCGGAGGGGGGAAGATCGCCGTGTCCGCCCGGCCGAAGAGCGCCTGGATCTGCCGCCCGGCCCGCCGCACCGTGGCGGTGGCGGCGATGACCTTGGGGAGCACCGGGTGGCTGCCATCGCGGGTGCACAGGGCCTCGATCGCGGTCTCGTAGAGCCCCACCATCGTGCCCAGCGGTCCCGCGATCAGGTGCAGCTCGTCCTGGACGATCAGCTCGGGCGGGCGCAGGCCCTCGGGCAGCGCCTGCTCGGTCTTCTGGCTGCCATCCAGGGGGCCGTAGAACATCTTCCCGGTCCGGCCATGGACCCGGCCGAAGAGCATCCCGGTCTCCCCCCGCCAGGGGAGCATCGCGAACTTGTCCACGGTGGCGACAACGAAGCACGGCAGCTCGCGGTAGACCTGCTCGTCGACGAAGAGCACCGGCAGGCCTTCGGGGTTCTTGCCAGCGGAGAAGTCGCAGTTGAAGTCGGTGCACCCGACCAGGACACCGGTGGGCTTGGTGCGGGTGGGCCCCAGTACCAGACTGTCGCGGTTCAGCTCGGCGCCGCACCAGGGGCAGTTGGGGAGAGGAAACGGTGAGCCCAGCGCCTTTGACGTGGCGTTCCTGTACTCGACGATCTTCTTGCCCACCTCGGCCAGGGTGTTGGCCGTGGCGCTCTTGCCAACCCAGAGCCCGACCGAGAAGCGCACGCCACCGAGGCGCTTTGGGTCTTCTTGACGGATCTTCTCCAGCGCACAGATCAGGGTCGCGGCGCGGCCGAGCTGGTCCAGGGTCAGCAGGCGCAGCGTGTAGCGCAGGAGCACGGCCACGCCGAGGCCCTGGTCGGGCCGCTCCATCCCACGAAACCTGCGCAACAGCAGCGTGAAGGCGATCAGGCCGAGGTACGCCTCGGTCTTGCCGCCACCCGTGGGGAAGAAGATCAGCTCCACCGTCTTGCGGTCGGTGTGCTCGATTCCCGCGCCGGTTCGACACATGGTAGACTCCTCCACATGTTGAGCGACGGGGAACTTGAGGCGTTGCTGGCGGACATCGAAGCGGACGGCGCGGAGCGGAAGGAGTCGATTGCCGACCGCGGGAAGATCCGTCAAGCCATTTGTGCTTTCGCCAACGACCTCCCCGACCATCGACGCCCGGGGGTCCTGTTCATCGGCGCCCGAGACGATGGCAGCTTCGCGGGGCTCCCTATCGACGATCAGCTCCTCCGGACACTCGCCGACATGAGATCGGACGGCAACATCCTGCCCTTCCCTGCCATGACCGTGCAGAAGCGCGTGTTCCACGGAGGGGAACTTGCCGTGATCGAGGTGGAGCCGTCGGACGCTCCTCCGGTGAGATTCAACGGCCGTTCCTGGATCCGAGTAGGCCCGCGCCGGGCTACGGCCACGGCCGAGGAAGAGCGGCGGCTCAGTGAGAAGCGACGCGTCCGGGATATCCCGTTCGACCTCTCGCCCCTGACAACAGTGGGCATCGAGGCCCTAGATATGGATCTTTTCTCGCGTGGCTACCTTCCCGCCGCGATCGATCCAGAGGTGCTGGCGGCCAACCAGCGAGCGGTGGAGCAGCAACTCGCCGCCGTGCGGTTCACGACGCCGGTGTCACCGTTCCACCCGACGGTCACGGGAGTACTCGTTGTTGGCGTGGCGCCGACCGACTACGTCCCAGGGGCCTACGTGCAGTTTCTTCGCATCGCGGGCCGCGAGCTGACGGACCAAATCGTCGACCAGAAGGAAGTCCATGGCCCGCTTGTCGAGCTGCCTCGTCGCATCGACGACCTTCTGACGATGAACATCACTACTCGCACTGAGATCGCAGCCACGGGTCCGGAGGGCAGATGGCCCGACTACCCCCAGCTCGCGCTGCAGCAACTCGTTCGCAACGCGATCATACACCGCGACTATGAGACTACGCATGCACCGGTACGCATCACGTGGTTCGAGGATCGCGTTGAGATCCAGAACCCCGGCGGCCCATTTGGTCAGGTCACGATCGCGAACTTCGGCACCCCCGGCATCACGGACTACCGAAATCCCCATATCGCCGAGGCCCTCAAGGCGCTCGGGTATGTCCAGCGATTCGGCGTCGGCATTGCGTTGTCACGGAAGGCCCTCTTGGACAACGGCAATCCTCCGCCAGAGTTCCAGTTGCAGCCTAACCATGTACTGGTGATCGTCCGGAGGCGCTCATGACAGTACCGGCGATCGCCTTCTTCAACAACAAGGGCGGTGTGGGCAAGACTTCCTTGGTCTACCACCTCGCGTGGATGCTCGCCGAGCGAGGGACCCGCGTCGTTGCTGCGGATCTCGATCCACAGGCGAACCTGTCAGCAGCCTTTCTTGATGAAGAACGGCTGGAGGAGCTGTGGTCGGACAATCGCGATGCCCCGACGATCTACGGAGCTGTCCGACCCATCAAGCGCGGAGTCGGTGACATCCGTGATCCACTGTTGGAACTGGCGACCGACCGCTTGGCGCTGATCCCGGGGGACATGGCGCTCTCTGAGTTTGAGGACGATCTGTCCCAGGTCTGGCCGAAGTGTCTGGACCGCGAGGAACGCGCATTTCGCGTGATGTCCGCTTTCTGGCGGGTGATTCAGCGCGGAGCGGAGCTACACGACGCACGTGTCATACTGGTTGACCTCGGCCCGAACCTCGGAGCCATCAATCGAGCAGCGTTGATCGCGTCGGACCACGTGGTCATTCCACTTGGGCCGGACCTCTTCTCGCTGCAGGGCCTCCGCAACCTCGGCCCCACGCTCAGGGCATGGCGCCATGGCTGGAAGGAACGGCTGGAGCGCAATTCCGCACGCGACCTCCGGTTGCCGCCCGGCGCGATGGCGCCACTGGGATACGTCGTGATGCAGCACTCTGTCCGACAGGACAGACCTGTAAAATCCTACGACAAGTGGATCGCCCGGATCCCAGAAACTTACCGGCAGTACATGCTGGACGCAGCGGTGTCCGACGCTCCGACGGTCACTGACGATATTCATTGCCTCGCGCTGCTCAAGCACTATCGGAGCCTGATGCCTATGGCTCAGGAAGCACGGAAGCCACTTTTCGCGTTGAAGCCGGCCGATGGTGCGCTTGGAGCTCACGTCTCGGCCGTCCGCGGGGCCTACAAGGATTTCAAGCGACTCGCGCTGGAGATCGCGAAACGCGCCAAGATCTGACCGCAGGCTGCGGCTGGTCCTCGTCGGGCGTCGAGGGCGTGGTGTATGGCGGCATCGCGATGTCATTCCAGCCGTAGGCGGCGAGGACGGCGCGGTCCATCTCGATGTGGAGCTCGCGGAGCTCAACGATGCGGGGCGCGGTGCAGTCGGGGTCTTCGGAGACTGCTAGCGCGCGCGAACCTTGAGGTCCTGCTCCTCGATTGCCTCCATGGGCCTCGGCGGCGGGAACTGAAACTGGGGCTTCCGGTCAGTGGAGCACCTGCTGGTTGCTCTCCCATGGGATCGATCCGTGCGCAGTCTTCCTCGCGCGCCAAGTACCACTTTTCGTACCACGTTAACGTGGTGAACCGTCATTTCCGGCCCACCTTCTTCTCCCGGCGCGCGTCGCGGCCGCGGGCCAGCATCACCAGCCGGCCGTCATCCCGCCAGCGGTTCATCACGCGCCGGATCAGGTCCCGACCGACGCTCGGGCACTGGCGCTCGATGTCGGCGATGCCGAAGGCGCCATCGACGCTCTCGAGCGCCGTTTCCACGAGGTCGGTCTTGCTGCCGCGCCTCGGCCGGGCGCGCGCAGCCCGCTCCTCGAGCTCGCGGTAGGCGAGGCGCATCGTCGAGAGGAGGTAGGTGAGCCAGGGCAGGAGATCGTGGCGGCCCTGGTGCCAGCCCTCCGAGCTCTTGAGCAGGGTCTCGTAGTAGTCCGCCTTGGACTGCTCGACCACGCGCTCGAGGCTGATGTAGCGGCCCACGGAGAAGCCGTGGTGGTAGAGGCAGAGGAGCCAGAGCAGCCGCAAGACGCGGCCGTTGCCGTCGCGGAAGGGGTGGATGCAGGCGAAGTCGAGGATCAGCGCCGCGGTCGCGAGGAGCGGCGTCACCTTGCCCTGGTCGATCGCGTCCTGGTAGCCGAGGAACAGCTCGGCCATGGCCGGCTGCACCTTGCCGGGCGCGAGCGGCCGGAAGCGCACGGTCCGCCGGCCGTTGGCGTGGATCTCGATGATGTCGTTCGGCCGCGTCTTCCAGGCGCCCGCGTCGCCCGTGGTCCCTCCCTGGGCGAGAGCGTGCAGGCGCAGGCAGGTCTCGGGCGAGAGCGCGATCGCCGTGCCCTTCTTGTGGACCCACCTCAGCTGACCGTCCGGGAGCCCACTGCAGGACGGCCGCGAGAAATGCTGGCAGGTCCGCGATGCGGCGCGGGCCTGCGGGGGTGTCCTTGGGAGCCGACGGCTTGGGTGGCTCCATCGGCGGGCAGGTGTCGAGGAACGTCTGCTGAAACGAGGGCGGGTGGCGGTGCATGCACTGCGCCTCGACCAGCACCGGGACCGAGACCACCAGTCCCTCGACGGGCTGCACCATGCCGAGCCAGGTTTCGTGGAAGCGGGTCTCGATGTCGCTCATCGTCGGGCCTCCCCCCTCGACCCTCGCGTCTCGGGCCAGAGGTAGATCAGCCCCACGGGCTCCAGCCGCTTGAGCATCACGCGGTACAGATCCTTGATCTGCGCGGGCTCGGTGTCGATCTCCCGGTCAATCGCGATCAGCCGCCCCTCCATGTGCTTGCGGTCGTCCTCGAACTGCCGGCGCTGATTTTTGTCCTGTTCGACGAAATCGAAGGCGAGCTGGACGCGGCCCTCGATGACGTCCAGGATCGCCTGGCGCTGGTCTTGCAGGATGCGGCGCAGCGCGTCGGCCTCCGTGTTGCCGCGGCCTTCGAGCTTCTGCCGGGCCGCGTGGGCTCGGGCTTCCGCCTCGTCATGGATGTGCTGCCAGAGGGTGGCGAAGTCCGCAGGCGCACTGCCGAGCAGACGCTGCTGGACCTTGGCGCTGACCGTCAAGTCCGGGCTATCACGTAGCACCTGCTCCAGGGTCTCCAGCGCGCGGCGGTCGGCTCCGTCAGCAAAGGGCTTGAGGTGCTTGGGACCGCCGGTCTCCAGCCACTGGGCCGCCACCGAGATGACCTCGTCGTGCAGACGCGTGGCTCCGGGGCCGAAGAGCGACAGACGCCCGAAGGCGATCACCTCCAGGAGCGCCAGGGTCTTGGCATCCGGCGCGCCGCGATACTCCTCGGCCACCTCGATCATCTCGGTGAGAAGCTGCCTGGCCCGGCCCTCGGGGCTCGGGACCTCGGCGGAGCTGGTGGCCACATCGGCGT
>Ga0210044_10007080_pt1 | contig 14471 bp, 9 predicted proteins | sample CryGey13umfilter_2_FD_183959 | JGI IMG/M metagenome (GOLD analysis project Ga0210044, IMG submission 183959) | Groundwater microbial communities from aquifer in Utah, USA - Crystal Geyser 4/9/14 3 um filter (SPAdes) (version 2) | ecosystem: Environmental > Aquatic > Deep subsurface > Groundwater...
GATGCCGAAACACCTCTTAAATGATATCTATTTTGAATGCTCATCGGGATGGCTTTGCGTTTTGCCGACAAAGGTAAAAATTTGCCGCTACTTAAAGCGGTCTAAACCACACAAACTTTAATTAACACTTTTTTTCATCAAAACCAATATGCAGCAAGGCATCGCCTTGATTTAAAACGGGGGAGTGGTTTGAATTTAAAATAAAACCCTTCTGTTTGTTTATAAATCGGCTTTCAAAATTACTGAAAGGGGTTGAAATAGGGCCTAACGGTTTCTGGTATGGCAAGTAGCGGATTTTCAGCACTAAACTTCAATTGAAAAACTGAACTTGAACCTTGCACAAAACTGTCATAGAAGAACTTAACCCGCCATTTTGCAAAACCGATGTTAGCACCTCGCCCTCTTTTCTGTCGTGTTTGTTCGTTATCATTTCATGTCTGTTTTGGTGCGTTCGCTTGGTGGCTCTTTTGGATTTTTTAGCTTTGGCTGTGCGTTGGAAAAAAATTCAAATGTGCTACCAAAAGCGTTGGCTTACGTGTCTTTAAATAATTGTCCGTCAGTTAATAATTTTGTTAAGTCAGTTGGTTTAACGTTTGTCAAGTCTGATTTGAATTTAACTGCTGATACTCTTTCAGGGATATTAATTCTTTCAACTTTTGATATATCTTGATGTCTGTAAAAGCGTATTGAATTTTTAGCTAAATCATAGTCGTATTTTATTTTCGTTGTTTGTTCAAAAGTGTTTCCAAGTGTTTTTGAAACAATTCTGTAAATTTTATCTTTCAATTCATTTTCTGTAATTCGATTGTCTATTTTGTCTAACAATTCTAATATGTTCAAACCATTTGAAACTTGTTTTGTAAATATTGAAGCAATAATTACTTGACTTTCATTTGATGGATTTAGTTGTTCGGCTGTAAAAATGTGAACCCTTTCCAAATTGCTACTGCTCTTAACTTCTATTTTTTGGATATCCGCATTGAAGTCGAATTTTTCTTCTGGAATGTTGTGCCAATAGTTGATTAAAGTTTCGGGATTTTTACTTTGTTCGATTAGAATAAGTTCAGACCAAAGTCCTTGAATTGTTTTAGTTGGTGTTTCAGTTAATGACCTAAAAATTTCAATAAAGTTTTTGAATGTTTCAAAAACTTCTTTTTGAGTTGGCTTTTTTGAAAGTAAATTTAAAAGTGATATTGCAATTCCAAGAAAATAGTTTTGCAATCTTTCTTCATTGCTTTTGAAAATAATTACAGAATAATTATCAATTTTGGATTTTCCATTTTCTGAGACTTTGCATTCAAGATTATGTGTAAGTTCAATATATTTTAGTTTGATGTTTTTTTGAGATAAATAAGTTTGGTCAAATTTTGATGAAATTAAAACTACTGGAAATCCAAGGTAGTTTACTCCAATTTTTGCAAAATGAAAATTATTCAATGCTGTTGCATTGAATAATTTTGAATTTTCCGTTTGTGGAATATCTAATTCTAAAAAAACATCTAACAAACTCATATATTGTCAGGTTGTCTAATAATGTCTCTACCAATTGCTTCAGGTATCCAAATGGCAAGACTTACCAAATCGTTATAAATTACATTTCCATTTTCATCAAAAATAGGATTGCCATTTACATCTGTAAGGTTTAATCTATGAATTTGAATTGTAACCTTATCTTGATTTTTAATGTTACGATCACCAATATAAACTTCGCCTTTTCTAAACCTACCATTTGAAGTTGGTTGTTCTCCTTGAAAAAGTTGTTGAATATTATCGTTTTGGTTTAATCTACGTTGTCTTGTGGTTTGTATAAATGCATTGTTTTCTATTTTTGCACTTATCAGATAAACCAAGCAAGTTTCATTTGGATTTTCTATTAAATATGAATTTAATAAACCTCTTAAACTTGAATACGTTTGGCTGTCGGTTTCTCTTGTAAATTTTAATCTGTTCAAAAGTTGCTTTAAACTTACTTCAAGCGGCAATTCTGCTTCTAAATGTTTTTGTAAATTGGTTCTTTCTATATGACCTTGATTAGTTACAAAATTGTTAATATAATTATTTGTAAAATCAGCAACAACAGACTTATTATATGGCATTAAGTTTTCTGTGTCGTGTGGTGCTCCGACTATGAACCATTCTTGACCAAAATAATCTCTATCAATATCGTTATATAAAATATTCGGTCTTGTTAGCCTTAACATTTGGTCTAAAACAGCTTCTCTGTCCCATTCGTTTAAATGTTTATTATTAACATCAAATTCCTCTAACCTTTGTCTTACATCTTCTTCGTGTTCAATTATAGCTCTATAAGCTTCAATATTTGCATTATCCAACCAAACTCTACAAAAACCTAAATAAGCACCTTTGTAACCAAAAAATCTTGCTCTTTGCAAAGTTGAATCAACTTGCCCTGTTGCTAGTGGTCTTGGCATATATGAAACGGTTAAGCCTTCAACCGTAAAACCTCTGTCCATTGCTTGCCCACCAACTAAAATATGAGAATAAAAATCGCTCCAACGAATTTCGGGTGTTCTACCTCTACTCGCATTTATTTCCATAATTCTTGTATTCTTAATGGAATGCAATAGTCTTGTATTTGTCAGTTCTTCAAAAGTGGGTAAGTCGTTTACAGTTAAATTTAAGTCGTCATAAGCTTCTTTAAATTCTCTTAATAATTCGTTTCTTTCTTCTTCATCAGCTGGTGAAGTACTTTGTAATAGTGTTTTCCAACTTTCACAAACATTTCTAATCCAAGTGAAGTAAATATTTTGAGAATTGGTCAAACGTGATGGGTGAACCATCATAGAGCGATTACGTTGGTCTCGTTTTATTTCACCTGCCACAACTCCTAAGAAAAATATTTTTAAAGAAAACAGTAAACTTTCGGGTGGTTCGTGAACTGGATTGTGGTTAGATGGTATTTCAATATCAGGAATACGTCTTACAAGATGAGGGTTTTGAACAAAAAAAGCATCTCCTCCTGTATAACCACTTCCTGGTGTCAAAAGTTTTATGAAATTAGGCGAAAGCCTATCCATAATGTTAATGAATAAATTTGCTTGAGGTGTTGCTGTATATTGTAAAAATGTATGATGGGGAAATACACCTCTTAATTCATTTATTCTTCTGTAAATGGTTGAAGCATCTCCTTCGTTTACATTTTCCCCTGCTTGAGCATTAGCCCTTGCTCTTGTATTTAAACTGGCTTGATCACTTTCATCATCTATAATTAGAGTTGGAACTCCATTTAGATTTAAATCTCTTAATAGGTTGGTTAGGTTTCTTAATCTACTGCCATTTTTCATTACAGTCATTAATAAAGTTGAGCAGTTTTCTCTTGGAAAAGTTAGGTCTGCCCATTGTTCCAATTTCATTTCAATAGTATCTCTATCTTCTTGTGTTCCTGCATTTTTTATAATTGTCCATTTTCTGTCAAACCTTGTTTCAATTCGCAAATCTTTTTTCATCCGTTCAAATGACTGTTCTGAAAGAGGAATTGAAGTTCCTGCAATGATGATTACAATTTGATATTGATTGTCGTTTGCTAATGCTGCAACAGAAGTAAAAGAAAGTGTTTTACCACTTTGAACATATCCAATAACCAAACCTGTTTCAACATTTTGTTGTTCGTTTGGATTGCCACACATTTCCAAAATCTTAAAAGTTTCATCAATAACTCGGTCGCCTGTGGCATTTATATTTCCTGTGTTATCAACGAATCCTTTAAATTTAATTAACCCTTCAATCTCTTCTCCTTGATAGGGTTGCCATTTTGAATTGTTTGGATTTGTGCTACCTGTTATTTCTATTATTTCAGCCATAGTTAACTTTGAGATATTTTTGTAATTAGTTGGTTGAAATTTCTACGAATTTCTCCTTGGGTTTTTGCACCACTTTCCTTTGCAATTATTTCTGCTAAACCCATTGCGGCAGCCATTTTTAATATTGGCTCAATTTTGCTGTTTTCAGTCCCTGCATATTCAACCATAAACGGATGTGTAAGAGAAAGACGAATTCCAATTTGTTTTACATTAGCTTCTGCTGAAGGCTCTTTTATTAAGTGTGGTCCCACTTCAAGTAAATCATTTAATGATGTGTCGTATGAAAGTTCAATCGAAATAAGCCAATTGATTTTATTGAAATTAACTTTGAACGATTTATAAATTCTTTTATCCGTTTTTTGTAACTCGGTTTCAACTTCATTTTCTACTTTAGGATTTTCAAAAGTTTCTTTTATAGCTTCTGGTGCTTTTTGTTCAAAATCAGTAACAGTGTGACTTAATGCTTTAATACCCGAATTTCTATAATCAAAATCATTTGCTCTTGCTCTAAATTTTTCAGCTTGAGTTAACAAAGGGAAATTTTCGTGAGATAATTCATCTTTCAAACATTGTAAAAATACATCAAGATTATCATCCCATTGTATTCCTTTTTTTGTAAACGAAACATCAAAACCCTCTAAATGTAATTCACCAAAAACTCTTTGAAATCTATAACTGTTTGGTGCACCAAAAATAAATTCGGGTCTAAATCCATTATCAAAACTACCTTCAATTACTCTACCTCTTCTAAATAATGCAAAACCTGCTTCTGCCGTTGAGCCTGTTTCTCTTATTCCAACAAATCCTTTGACGGATAATCCATCCTCTAAATCAAAATCAATTTCCTTTTTCCATTTTATTTTTTCTCCATTCGGATCATCATACCTTGGTGTAATTAGAATGTTGGGTTCAGTAAACAGTAACTCCGTATTATCAACAATTAATTTTAAAATTCCCTTGCGAATAAATTCTCGGTATATACTTGCTAAATGCGATTTCACTTTTCCAAGTCCTTTTCGTCTTGGCATTTTGTTTACATCCAATAATTCTATAATTGTATAATGGTGATTTTTGTTAGCTGTTATTGAAGTAAATTCTAATTCTTCGAGTTTGTCCTCGAAGATTTTATTCATATCAAATTTTACAGTTTTCTCAATCGTTTCATTTAATGCTTTTGTTCTTACTGTCCAAAAATCAGAGAACCAACAAGAAGCTGATTTCATTCCCATTCCAAATTCTGAAAGACCTGAAGTATCTAAAGGAATTTCAGCAGCTCTAAATGCTCGGCTATAATTAGACTGTTCTATTCCACCTGCATTATCACGAATGGTAATTCTATTTTCAGGGTCATTAATCTCAATTATTACTTCTAATTGAAAATCATCTCCGTGTAGTTGCTTTAATTCTTTTTCGTGATTCAAATAGCTTGTAATCGAATTGTCTACAAATTCCGCTAGAGCAAACCAAGTTTCATATTCTAAAAATTTCAGAACAGATAGCATTGAAACATTGGGTCTAATATTTATTTTATTCTCATTCATACCGATAAAGTTTGTTTTACTTTATTCCCATTCAGTTTATTTGCTTTATCAGTCTGCAAACTGTTTGCAGGTTCTAATATTAATTGCTTTGCAATTAATTCAACAATATGAGAATTTACTGCATTTCCTAATGCCTTAAAAGCTGCACCTTCACTTTCAGGTAATTTGATGCCTGTCAAAGATTGAAGTTTTAAACCTTCTTTTCTTGTGATGTATCTTTTTTCCCAACCAATGATTGGAATTTGTGTATTTGTGCAAACCAATGAAGGAAAAAAATTTGCTTTTTTAATTCGTATTCCTGATGCTCTAAATTGTAAAATATAGTCTGTAATTTTTCTTTTATTATCGCCAACATTCCATTCTAATTTTTGCCAACTTTGTGATGGTAATTCCGAAATTCGTTTAACTATTTCTTCAACGTAAGATTTATTTTCTTTATAAAATTGTCTATTATATTTAATGTATCGTTGTTTCCAATCGGGAAATTTAGTCTCAACTCTTGCATAGCTTGGAAGATTTGCTAATTGCTCTTTTTTGGTCATTCCTTTCAGGCTTATTCCAAAATTTCCTTTGTATTTTGAAAGTTCATTTGCTGTAAGCAAATGAGGGTATTCATCTTCAAAAGGATAAGTTGCTCCAAACTCCATTCCCCAAATAGGAAATCCAGGAAGTTTCACATTTTTGGGTATATTAGAAATAAATTGCTGCCAAAGTTTTATACAGTCTTGATTTGCTTTCGGTAGCTTTTTTGCATTTACTGGTTCTACCTCGATAAATTTATGAATATCAATTTTATCAGTTTTCATTTTATCAATTTCGTCAAAACTGAAATGCTCTAAACCAATTCTTGAACCAACTATAAAAATTCGTTTTCTGTGTTGAGGAATACCGAAGTCTTGAGGCGAATAAATATTAGAATTAACTTTATATCCAATTCTATCTAATTCACTTTTCATAAACTCCCAAGTTGCTTCGTTGTCGTGTTTGGCAATGAAAGGAACATTTTCAAGTATGAAAAATGTTGGCTTTCTAAAGTCGAGAATTTTTACAATTTCATCAAACAGAGTTCCTCTGTCGTCATCTCGTCCAAGTTGTTTGCCAGCTTTTGAAAATGGTTGACAAGGAAAACCACCACACAAAATATCGTGTTCAGGAATAATTTCAATTTCTTTATCAACTATTTTTTTTATATCTCCGTGAACTTCAATTCCCCAATTTTCCTTGTAAACTTCTTGCAAAACAGGGTCAAGTTCGCTAACAAAAACACATTCGTGACCAAGTCTGTGAAGAGCTTTATGGAAACCGCCAAGTCCTGCGAATAAGTCTATAAATTTCATTAATTATTGTTCTAATTTAAAAGTTTCAAAGTTACAATTTATGATTTTGTTATTGTCAAAAGTTGCCTTCAAATTGTCCATTGTCCTCTGTTGGGGTGGTGGGTGGGCTTGGGTGCGGTTGGGCAAAATTAAATGTGGTGCAAAAGCGTTGGCTCGTGTTTCGGCTTGCAGCTCTTTTAATTTTGCGAAGGGTTGGCAAATTGTCTTTCATTTTTCTGTTCATTTATTGTCGGTCGTGTCGTCTTTTAGGGTGAGGCATAACGTTCTGCGCATATGGTTTGTGGCGGGCAAACAGGCAGTAACTATTCGGTTAAGGTTTTACGTTTTTAAAAATACAAAATCTTTGGATTTAGCACTTATTCCGCCATAAACTATATGCGCTGTTGTGCATAGTGTTTTTTATCCATTTTGTAATTCAAGTTTCATTTTATAAGTTTTCAGAGTAATTAATTCAGATGTTCTTGTGGCACTTTTCAGCGTGTTGTCAATTTCTCCGGCAACAATGCAACCACGAATTTCTTTTTCAGGAAATCTGTCCATTAATAAGCCTAAATACATTGAAAGTTGTCCAAAAACTTTATAATTTGCTGTTCCAGATTTCAATTCGATTGCAAATAAATTTCCATCATTTTTTTCCAGTAGAATATCAATTTTTTTGCCTTCAATTAAATATTCGACTCCTTCATTATTTTCCCCGTAGATTTTGTATTCAGGAAACAATTCGCTGATTTGAGAAACCATTGATTTTTTGAGGTCTTTTTCGTAACTAAAATTATTTGAAGTTTCTATGTAGTCCAAGTCTTCTTCGTCCAATATTTCATTTTCGGTTGATAAAGTATTGTGAAATTCTTCAAAATCAGCTCCATTGTCTTTTTTGAATAACATATACAGATTAACAGCTTGTTTTAATGTTGCTGAACCGTTCCTAATATTTCCGTCAATTGGTATTCTGTGTTTCGCAGGCGAGTTGTTTCGTTCATCTGCGGTTGAGTAGGATAATTTTTTTAAAAGCGATAATCCATAATCTTTTATAAAATGTTGGTCTAAATCTCCTTCGTAATTTTCAACATTACGACAATTTGAAATTCTATTCTGAATTGTGTTTAGTGGTTTTCCATTAAATTCTAACCAACTTTTAAACTTTTCCGCGTTCATATTTTTGCTAATTTTCTTTGATTCTGGATTTTTTTAACATTATGCACAACTCACTTATATGTATGACTCCATCATACTTATCTATCCATTAAAGGTAGGTAGGTATGAAAATTTACATACTTTATTTTAATCAAATATATAAATAATTCATTAGAAATCATTAAAATGGTCTTTTTATTTAGTCTAAGTCTTTTGTCGTTGGGGGTGCTTAAACGGCTGTAGTTTTGATGCTTTTGTGTTTTAACAAGCGTTATTCATCAGAACCAATATGCAGCAAGGCATCACCTTGATTTAAAACGGGGGAGTGGTTTGAATTTAAAATAAAACCCTTCTGTTTGTTTATAAAACGGCTTTCAAAATTACTGAAAGGGGTTGAAATAGGGCCTAACGGTTGCGTGTATGAAACGTTTGGCATTTCGAAGCACTTTCCTGTCAAGTTAAAACTACTTTTGTTACTAGCTGAAAACCTCGATAACCCACTGACTGCCAAATGTTTATATATGAAGTTAGTCACAGTATTTCCTTCATTATCAGTCAAATAAGGATTTTTGTAAATGGATTGACCTATCTTTATGAGCAAATTTCAAAGGTTTTCCTTTTACAGTTAAAATATCCTGTCTGCCTTTTAAAAAATCAGTTACTTTCCTTGAACTCCAATCAATTTTTAGAGTATCAACAATTTTTTTAGCTGGGAAAACGCCTGCCTTTAGGAATTCAATTATCTTTTCTTCTGTATTATTGAAATCTGGTTCAAAAACTTTTGATTTAGTTTCCTCTTTAATCTCATAACTAGTCAAGTTACCCTCATTATCAACAGCTTTTCCACCTTTTGAGATAAGAATGTTATTTGCGTTTTTTTCTCTTGAATTAGGTTTTCTAACGTAAATTGTTCTGCCTTTCCTTAAACCATCCATAACACCTGACCAAGTCCCACCTTCTTCACTCGATTCAGCTACATATATTTCGGAAGCAAGTCCATAAATAATAGGATTACGCGCCATTGCCAGTTGCACACTCCAAGGAGCTTTTGGATAAAACGTACTAAGCACTAAAACATCCCCATCAATAATTTGCTTGTAATATTTTTTAAATCCTGATTGAAACGTTGCAATGCCCTGAGGAAGAACGATAATGCTTTGTCCTTTGTATTTAATGGCTGAATCAAGAGCTTGTTTATCTACCCCTTTAGCAAAACCACTAACCACAACTTTATAATCTTTTGAAGCATTTTTTGCAACATTATCAGTAAACTCTAATGAAATGTCGCTCGCTTTTCTTGAGCCAACAATTGCAATTGATTTTTCTTTCATTATTTGGAGATTCCCCTTTGTGTAGATGACAGGTGGAGCATAGGTTCTACCTAAGTTTTTCTTTAAAGTTGGAGAATAATCTTGTGAGGTAATTGGGAGTATACTATAACCTTGTTCTAGAAGGTCTTCAACCATAAAGGCATAAGTTGAGAGCTCTTTTTTTGCTTCTTCAAAAAGTACTATTTCTGATTGATTTAACTCATAATCATTTTCCCAGACAGATTGCTCAAATTCAAAAAAGTCAATAATTGATTTGCCTTTTTCAAAAAGTAAGACAATTATCTCGTTTTTCTTTTTTGTTTGAATCTTTGGAACGTGAGCCAAAGCCAACCAATATGTTAATTCTTTATTCATAATCAACTATTTAAATGTCTCCACCTACAGTTCTTGCAATAACTAAAGGTGCAATTTTCGTTGCCCCAAATTTAGTTAAAACATTTCCAATCTCTTTAATTGTTGCTCCACTATCGAAAATGTCATCAAATACAATGACTGATTTTCCCACTATTTCGCTTGGTTCAGAATAACTGAATTTTTGAGCTACATTGTCTTTTTTAAGATAGCCATTTTTGAATACTTTTTGAGGTTGAGTGGCTCCTGTTTTAATCAATTTATGGGAAATTGGGACTTTTAAAACTTGTGATAATTTTTCCGCAAAGTTTTTTACTAAATCACCCGATTCAGTCGGGGGAACATAAATAATAAAATCAAAATTTTCTTGTCCATATTTTTTTCTAAAGGCTTTTAAAGTAAGTTTTAGGAGAAAATCTGGAAAGTCTCCACCATTTTCATATTTACTTCTATGTAATGCGGCTCCTACACTTGAAACTCCATAATAACTGGAAGCAACTCCATTAAGTAATTTTTCTTTTGATAAATGACTATTTATTAATGTGAAAAATTGTTGTTGTTTTTCAGAGGGCAACTTGGCGACTTTTGTTTTGAGAATTTCTAAGTTTTCAAAATGATATTCTTTTTCTCCTTCTTGTCCAAAAATTAATTTATTCTCACTATCTAATGTGATGTAATATTTCTTTCCATCTATTGTTTTAGCTGTTTTCGGGGCTGTATGAAGTGTCGGAAAATAGGACTCATGGAAATTTGTCAATTTTTGTTTTGTTGCATCATTAATTGTAATAGCAAAAGGACTTAGGTTTGTATTGTCACAGTTTGTATAAGCATAATGCGAACCATCCCCTAAATAATCACATAGAAACTTCATCCTTGAACTTCTAAGATTGACATATTCTAGCATTGAGTTCAATTCTTTTAATTTTTGATCTCTTAACTCATCAAAAGCATTTGTGTTAAGTAAAGGGGCGTTATATTGGTACTCATATTTTTTATTAACTTCTTTTATTATGCCTTGTTCTATGAGGTCTGATTTAATTACTTTTATTTGCGTTGATTTTAAGTTTGTAGCTTTAATTATTTGACTTTCACTCAGTTGTTCTTGTTTAAGCACTTTAATTACCTTGTTGTAATTTTTAATGCTTGGACGTCCTCCGTCAATAAATGCTTGTGGAAGTTTAACATCTTCTTCAATTCCATTTTCATCTTTCGTTGAATTATAAAATAAAATCAATTTAGTTGGTTTACCATCTCTTCCGGCTCTACCAATTTCCTGATAATAATGTATGGGTGAAGCAGGTATTTGTGTATGAACGATAAAACGAATATCTGATTTGTCAATTCCCATTCCCAAGGCGTTTGTTGAAATTACAGCCTTCCATTTGTTATTCATTAACCCGTTTTCAATTTCTTTGCGTGAATTTGAATCCAGTCCTGCATTATATTCAGTTGATTTGATATTTAAAAATTCAAACCAACGGGAATAAATTTCTGTATTAACTCTAGTACCTGTATAGATGATTCCGTTACCTTCCAATACTGGCAAATTCTCTGCTAACCATAAAAGTTTTTCATCTTCTGACTTTACATTTATTACATATAATCTAAAGTTTTCTCTTATTAATTCTCCACGAATAGTTTGAATGTTCCCGGATATTTGCTTTTCAATATCTTCTTGTACTTGTTTTGTTGCTGTTGCCGTAGTTGCTAATACTGGTAGATTTTGTGGTAACAACTTGACAAGGTTAATAATTCTTCTAAATGCAGGTCTAAAATCGTGTCCCCAAACAGAAATAGTATGAGCTTCATCAATTACAATCATTGATAAATTCATTCTTCTTGTGGCTTCAATCCATTCTTGATTTTCCTGTCTTTCTGGAGCTATATACAGAATTTTTAATTTACCGCTTATTGCTTCCTGTATAGTCTGTGAATTTTCTTCAGGTGTTTGTTCTGAATTTATAAATTTTGCCTTTATCCCTTTCCTATTAAGACCTTTAACTTGGTCTCTCATCAAAGCAATTAAAGGAGAGAAAATTACAGTCAGACCTGAAAATTGAGTTGCAGGAAATTGAAAGCAAAGAGATTTTCCAAACCCTGTTTTTTCTATTAATAAAACCCGTCTCCCTTTAAACAATAAATCAATAGTTTCCCATTGTTCATCATAAAAATGGTCAAATCCGAAAGTGTTTTTTAATCTTATTTCAGCTTCTTGTCTATTCACGGTTTCTGTTCTTTAATATTGGCGCTAACGGTTTGGCGGTATGTTTTTGTTGCCGATTTCGAAGCGATTTCCTATCAAGTTACACCGACTTTTATTACGAGCCACGAACCCTTGCAAACCTCTGAAACCAGCATGCACTATACCATGTGTTATAAACAGTCCGATCTTTAATAATAATTTGATAATCCGTGAAAATTTGTAAAAAATTGAAAATATCCTACAGCATTATGCGATATCTTTTTACCATCAATTTCTTCTTCTAAATTAAATTCGAGCAACAAATTTTGTTTGCCTGTCTTGTTCAAACCTTTTTTATCAATCTGTAGTAAATATGCTTTAACTGCACCATTTTCGCTACCCGTTTCAAAATATTCCTGAATAGAAAAAATTGTACATTCTTTCCCATTAACCAGTACTTTAATATCTTTTATTTCTAGTTTGGGTATAAGGTTGATTAACTTAAACTCTTTGCCATTGATATTAACCGGTTGAGGATTTCCTGCATTCCCATATAAATGCAGGGACATTGGCCTAAATGAAACAAAGTATGTACTACCTCCTCCATTGTTTGGCCAAACATTTAAATTATATACTTCGCCTGTACCAATTTTAAAATCCATATTTTGGTCAGTATCCATAATTATATGCCATCCCCAGGCTTCAGCGACCTTAATGCCATAATCCTCATCTACAACAGCAATATCATTGTAAGTTCTTTCCGGTAATTCTATTTCATAATATCCTAAGGAGTCGCTCCAGATACTTGTGTTAAAATTAAAATCATCAGGCCGGATAGTAATAAATGACTTAAAAGGGTTTCCGCCAAAATCATAGACTCTGCCATATAATTTGTGATACCTGCATTGTATTTCTTTAGTTCTTTGACCATTTGAATCAGAGATTGTAAGAATTATTTTATCTGGATTATTCCCAGCATACTCTACTGGATATACTAACTTAAAACAATCATTGATAAATGATAGCTGACAATCTTTATCTGTTTTTTTGTTCTTAATAAAGAATTCTTCATTAAATATTTTTTTAGAATATTCCTGATAAACTTCTATTTTAAGAGCAAACGAATCTTGCTTTGTTTTGCCATAAACTTCTATAGTAGAGTAAAACTGAAATGTTTTATTCACCATTTTCAAATGCATGGAGTCTTTTGGAATGTTATACCAATATGCCAGCAAATCATTATTTTCTTTAACATTATCAAATGGATATGAAATTTGACCAATTGTAGGTAATGTATATAAGCAAATCAATAAAAACAATATATTTTTAATCATAAAGTTAAATTTTAGTTAAGATAGTTATAAGACGATCAACTTTCTAATAATGTTACTGAATAAATTAGATTGTTTATAACGTTTTGCGGCTACCCGCAGGCAGGGTTTTTAACCACTGAACTTCCTGCGAAGAACTGCACTTCAAATATAGTAATTTTCCGTCTATCGAAGCACTGAACCCCTGCTTGCGGGTAGGTGCTGTTATGGCACGTTATTATTCCCATCCGTCAAATCTTGTAGTCGTATTAGTCAATAGGTCTGATACAGATACACCAATGATTTGTCCGACTGTTGTAAGGTCAATTTTTTGTAACCCTTGTTCCCATATTTTTTTCATTGAATCTTTAAGAGTAACGTCTCTCATTTTCTCAAAGTCATAAATAAGATTGTCTTTTTGGAACATATCATTTAAGCCACGACCAATGAAAGTGTTTACTTTCAAACACGAAAGGGATTCTAAATGTGTTATGTCAATTTCTCTAAATGTTATATTCTGATAAGGTTTAAGCCTTATGATTAACCAATTGTCTAACCAATCTTGAAAATTTGTTTCGTTCACACCTAATGGCGGATATGGATTTGGTCTTATTCCGTAAAAATTCACAGCCAATCCCAAAATCATTAATTGATTTACGGTTGCGTACGATATTGCGTCACAAGCCATTTTTGAACCTAATGCAAGTATAGATTCTGGTTCTGTTTTTAGTCTTTCAGAAACAAGTCTTGCCAATATTATGTGTTTGTCTTTATTGTCTGTTTGAGCCGATGTCAGTAATGCTTTTTGTAGAAGAGCAGAAAAGTCAGGATGGTCTTGTACTGAATTAATTTTTTCTTGAGAAATCTGGTTTGACTCTTCAAGTTGTTTAACTTTTTGTGCTAATTCATTTAAAAAGTCCATTGTGTTTTCGGTCGCCTTTTGTTGAGCAACTTCTTTATGGTCTTTGAAAAATGTTTGAATCCATTTCTCTCCTGAGTCCCATGCTTTTTCTACAAATTTTCCAGCGGCTCCACCAACTGCTGCTCCAATTGCTAATATTGATAATGGTTCCATATTTTGAATTTATGTTTGTCTGTCGTTTTATAATGTGCCATAACTTACTTATAGGTATGACTCCATCATACTTATCTAACCATTTAAGGTAGGTAGGTATGAAAATTTACATACTTTATTTTAATCAAATATATAAATAATTCATTACAAATCATCAAAAGGGCCTTTTAGTTAAACAAAGCTTTTTGCCGTTAGATGTGTGAAAACGGCTGTGGTTTTGATGCTTTTGTGTGTTAACAAGCGTTATTCATCAAAACCAATATGCAGCAAGGCATCACCTTGATTTACAACGGGGGAGTGGTTTGAATTTAAAATATAGCCTTCCTGTTTGTTTTTAAAACTGCTTTCAAAATCCCCGAAAGGGTCTGAAATACTGCCTAATTTAACAC
>Ga0210044_10007081_pt1 | contig 14467 bp, 10 predicted proteins | sample CryGey13umfilter_2_FD_183959 | JGI IMG/M metagenome (GOLD analysis project Ga0210044, IMG submission 183959) | Groundwater microbial communities from aquifer in Utah, USA - Crystal Geyser 4/9/14 3 um filter (SPAdes) (version 2) | ecosystem: Environmental > Aquatic > Deep subsurface >...
AGGAAAGTGCGGGAATATCCTTTTTTTCCACAATATCCGGAATCTTGTCTTTACTGGCGTAAATCCTCACCGGACAGGCAAGAATCAGATAAGCAAAAATCAATGTAAAACAAATTTGTTTCTTCATATTTTTTCTCCTGTTCAACCAATAAAAAATCTTAAACCTATAGGTTTAAGATAATTTTGGAAAAACTTAGACTGAAATATATAAAAGTATATAATCATACCACACTATAGGACTTTTAGCAAGTTAGCTACAATGTATAAATTATTCCGAGTTGATTGCATATCATACTTGCAAGCAGAGAACTTTCATAGTAAAAAGGGTATGCTTGAGCAAATTCATTTACGAACGGTATATACTGAAAAAACTCAGGTTTGAAATAAGTTTTTCCAGCATAGCCCCATCTAAACCTCCAGATCGGAGGTCTAATCAGTCCCGATTAAATTGGGATTGCAAACCAGAGTAAGATGGGTATAGCAAAAGAAAGCGGGGTGAAAAAAATTTATGGCAAAAGGATCAGGCAAGTTACCAAATGGAGAGATAATCGAATGGGAAGTGGAACCGGGAGGTAGACCACCATTTCCTACTGATTTATCCCCAGAGGGAATGGCTTTAAGATCACTTGTTAGTCCGGCAGAAGCCTTGGCTGCGGTTAGGAGGGAGAAAGATGATCCTCCAACAGGTCCTTTGCGTCGGGGAGCACCGGGTTACGGAGATTGGGTAGCTCCGCTTTAGATATCTGAAATTACGATAATTTCATGAGTTAATTTGTGATAATCGAGTAGAAAATAGATCTTTTTCTCCTCCAAAGATGAAGTAGTTCCTTCTTATTCTAATTCATTAATACTCTTTGTTTTTTGTTAAATGTTGAATGTTTCCTGTTCTCTGCTTAATGCTCAATGTTCTCTGTTAACTATTCATTGATTCCTGTTTTCTATCTATTATTAACCATGAACAATGAACTATCTACCAATAACAAATAACCATGAACCAATAACCATTATCCGTTTCCTATCCTAATTCCCGCTCCAGCAGCCCGAAAGAAGCGGTTTCCTTTCCTCATCGCTCTTTCCTTCCGCCTGTTTTTTGGCTTCTTCACATTCGGAAGCTGGTCTGAAATAACATTTCTGGGTAGGTACTTTATCCGCCGTAAAATACTCTGTTTTTTCCTGTGGACAGTTGGGACAAGTCAAAAGACCGTTGACCGCGCAGATCGTCACAGGTATAAGCCCGCTTGGGGTAGGGAAGTCTTTTGGTGGTTTATCGGCAAGAAGGTTGCTCATGATCTCATACCAGATTGGGGCCGCCCCGGTGATACCGGAGACCAGATTTTTATTCATAAAACTTCCGTCATTATTGCCTACCCAGGTAGCTACCAAATACTCCGGTGAAAAGCCTATGGTCCAGTTATCCCTGAAATTATTGGAAGTTCCGGTTTTGACAGCAATTTTATGGTTTGGCACGGATAATTTGGCATAATTGCCGAAAGCCGGCATTCTGGCTGCGTTGTCTGCCAGGATTTCAATAAGCCAGTAAGAGGCAAGCGGAGAAATTACCTGCTGGTTTTCTTCAGCCTGTACTTTGTCTACCATGGCCGGATTTTTTTTGTCAGATTCATAATACTGATCGGTAATATCATGGCCGCGGTTATCCCTGATTTCCTTAACACCTGCCAGGTCCTTTAGCTTGCCGTAATTGGCTATAGTTTGGTAAGCTCTGGCCATATCAAGCATGGTAACTTCAGCACCGCCAAGGGTGAGAGATAGGCCGATAGGGGGAATATTGTTCCAGCTCCTTATTCCCATGGCTTTACCCAGTTCAATCATCTTGTTTACCCCATAACTGTTCAGAAGTTTCACAGCCGGGATATTGTAGGAATTAGCTAAAGCTGACCTGAGAGTGACTGAACCGTGAAATTTTCCGTCATAATTTACCGGAGCGTATTTCTCTTTGCTCCCCGGAGCGGTATAAACCACCGGTGCATCTTCTATGCGGCTGCTGGGTGAGAATCCGTGGTCAAAAGCATAAGCATAATTGACGGGTTTTATGGATGATCCGGGTTGTCTCAAAGCGGTGGTGACATTGACATAGCCTTTATTTGTAATATCAAAATAGTCTACAGAACCTACCATGGCCAGAATTTCCCCGGTAGCAGGATCGGTAACCAGGGTACCTGCGTTATGGATATTAAATACGCCTTTTATCTCAGTGATCTGCCTTTTGACGATTTCTTCTGCTTTTTGTTGGATGGAAAGGTCCAGGGTGGTAGTGACGTCCAATCCTCCTTCAGTGACTCTGGCCTCACCCAGTTTTTGTACCAACTGGTCTTTGATGTACATGACAAAATGCGGAGCCAGAAGATCTATCTTTTGCGGTGCAAAAGCAAGTTTTTGATTTAGAGCTTCCTGATATTCTGTTTCTGAAATCATCTTCAACTTGAGCATCCGCTCGAGAACCTGGTTTTGCCTGTTTGTGGCCAGATCCGGATTGGCTCCAAAAGGAGAGAATGAAGTGGGTGCGGCAGGAAGTCCGGATAGAAATGCCGCTTCTGCTAAAGTGAGATTGCCGGCTGGTTTGCCGAAATACATCTGCGCGGCGGCCTCGATGCCATAAGCCGGACCTCCATAACCCACCTCATTCAAATAAAAAGTGAGTATGTCCTGTTTGGAATAAAGCCTTTCGGTCCAGATGGCAAGGACAACCTCTTTTAATTTCCTGGTGTAAGTCTTGCTGGAATCAAGCAGGCGGTTTTTCACCAGTTGCTGGGTGATTGTGGATCCGCCTTGAAACCCATTGATGTGTTGCTGTTGCAGGTTGTAGACAAAAGCCCGTAATATCGCTTTGGGTGAAACTCCAAAATGATGGTAAAACTCGGCATCTTCTATCGCTACGGTAGCTTTTTTTACATTTTCAGGTATGTTATCCCAGGCGAGCCAGGTGCGGTTTGCGCTTTTATAGACCCGATATAGAATTTGGCCATTTCTATCCCGGATGATGGTGGTTTGCGGGGAATCTACTGTAGCGAGAATCGACGGACTGGGAAGATCTTTAAAGACAAACCAATAAAATGCCGATACTGCGACTAATCCCAGAACTGTACCGGCGAGGGCTATTCTTTTTACCCAAGGATGGAAATGAGGCAGTTGGAATCTGAAGGACAAACCTGCTGTCTTTGGTTTTTTGGATTTAAGGTAGCTTTTGTTTTGTTTTTTCTTCCTTTTATGGGAGAAAAGGATATGAAAGTTCTTATTTATTTTTTTGATAAACGCTTTTCTGAGTTTTATTCTTCTTGATTTTTGCAGACGGAAAGAAAATGCCGGTATAGTTGGCCTTTTGGTTATCAGACTGATGAGTGATGAGGGATAGAGCTTTGCGTAATTTCCAAGACCTATTATACGTACCAGCCTGAGGTGGAATAAAGCATCCGAAAAAATATGGGTGGAGGAAGTATTCTTTCTTTTACTTTCTAATTTACTTATATTTTTTGTATTTTTTGCCGAATATTTTTTATGACTTTCCTTTTTCCGGAAAAGATGCTTTTTTGGGTGCTTTTGCCCAATGGTTTTCATAACCGCCTTTTTATTTTTGCGTTTTTTTGTTTTGCTGAAATTAAAATGAAATAGGTTTCTTAATACCATCTATAATAAGGAAACCATATGGAACCGAGGCTGTCAATATATAAAACTAGCTAAAATGAGAGGTTGTTTAATATATTAACATATGTATATGATATATTGGTTAAGAGTAGATATCAATTCCACTTTTTGAGGAAAAGGGGAGTATTTTTAGGGATTTTGAAAAAAGGGGTTAAAAATAAATATGAAGCTCCACGGGCTTACGCCCGTGGTATCCTCAAATTCTTCGGCGAGCGAAATCCGCCGAAGCATTACCCTTCGACTCTCCTTCGACAAGCTCAGGATTCGCTCAGGGTATCCGCAATATCGCATTCATCCACGAGTTTACACTCGTGGTTTTCTGCGAAGGCGGATAAAAAGGGGAATGATATATAAATATATATATAGATATAGTAATAAACGTTAAATGAGTGGTTGACAAACAGTGAAAAATGTAAGAAAGTTAGGATACTTATGAAGAAATACCTTTTCTCCTTATTCTCCTTATTACTAATCCTTACCAGCATTTCAGCATTAAGACCTATCGGAGTAAATGCAGCCGATTGTGGTGGTCCGGTACCGACAGCTCCCGGTAAAGTATGGGCTAAGTCCGGTCCCCGCGCAGGAGAGGTCACATTATATTGGGAAGCCTCCCCTTATGCCAACCGTTATGCGGTAGCTTTTGGAACTACAAGCGGTAAATATATATATGGAGCTGATAATATCGGTGGAGCAAACACCCGTTCTTATACGGTTAAACATCTTAGCCCTGGTGCGCAATATTATTTCAGTTTGGCAGCGGCCAGAGACTGCTCTTCCAGTCCTTTTTCCAAGGAAGTTTCTGCCCGGGCAATGGGAGGCGAAGTGATAGCCAAAGTTACCCCCAAAACTGAAGTTGCAGTAAAACCTGCTGTCCAGAGTGAACCGGTGAAGAAAGTAGCCTCAGTTGGAAAGCAGAAAATGTGGGCAAAGTCAGGACCAAAAGCTGGTCAAGTCACCCTAAACTGGCAGCATGCGGATAGCGCTGATAACTATCATCTGGTTTACGGAACCATGCCGGGAAAATACCAATACGGAGCATTAAATATTGGTAATGTTACATCATTCAAAGTAGGATATCTGGTGCCTGGTAAGACCTATTACTTTGCCTTGGTGCCTTTGATGAACAATAGGCCGCTTTATACGACAGGATATATATCAGCCAGGGCTATGAACAAGGTTGAGATAGTTAGCACGACTAAAGAAGCATTAATCCAGCCCAAGTCAGATCAACAACAAGTTAGCCAGACAACAACCCCGGTCGTCCAGCCGACATCCGCTATCGAACCCACTAAAGCGGTGAAAGTGATGCCGACAGAGGAAATTGTCGCTAAGCCTTCTCCCGAGGCTACGGGGACGTCTGAACTCATCACGCCTACTGAGTAATAAACCTGAATAAATATATTGTTTACATCAGATCATTGATTTTCCTCGTTTATGTATTAATTTTCTGTGTCTGAGTGTTGAAATATTGGTCTTTTTGATATAATGCAGGCCGGAATGACAAAATTTGTTGAAGGTAATTCACCGCAGGATTACGCAGCCATCGTAGGGGATATAAGTTCTGTAATTGGATCGATGATGGGTGATAATGCTGCGGATCCTGATCTACAATCATTACCACCTTTCGTGAGAGATGATTTGGAAAGACAAGGATACTTGGCGGAAGAAGGTTTACAACTGCATGGATTATCTTTAAGAATCGTATTAGTTACCATTCGAGACGCAGTTGAGCGTAAATTAAGAGATTCAGCGCAGGGATATGGTCTACCAGGGGGATTAGGTCGGGAAACCGGGCGTATGGCTCACAATACACCTGATTCACATAAGGCTAGAAGGTGACTGTTTGGGTAACCTGACGTTAGGCTTCACGCTGTTCTATTTCGGGTCCCAGATACCAGAGGGGAATATGGAATCTGGAATATAGAATTTGGGATAAAGCAGAATAATTTATTATAAATAATCTTGATTCCAGATTCTAAGTTCTATGTTCTCATCTATTTCTCGTCACCCTTTTTAATATTAATGTTTTCATAAAACTCGTGTATAATTAAAATATGAAATTTTCGGTCAATCCCAAAATATTTGAAAAATTTCCCGGAGTGGAAATTGGCGTCTTGGTGATTACCGGCATGGATAATCAGGGATACAACGGGGAAATATTAAATCTTCTTAGAGCAGAGGAGAAACATCAAAAAGAGATTTTGACCGGGGTGGAGCTGGGAACATTGCCTGAAATATCCGCCTGGCGCAGGATATATAAAAGCTTCGGTTCAGGTGGAGATTACCGGTCTTCTGTAGAAACGCTTCTCAGGAGAGCCCGGGGAGGTATGAAGCCATTGCCGAACATCAATAATCTGGTCAATCTATACAACTTCCTGTCCCTTAAATACCACTTACCGGCAGGAGCAGAGGATCTGGACAAGGTAAAAGGTAGCATTAGCTTGACTTTTTCCAAAGGTGAGGAGAAAGGAGTCTGTTTGGGAGGAAGTACGGAAGAGACGTGTGAAGTAGGGGAGGTTATATACAAAGATGATTTGGGCTTTATCTGCAGGAGGTGGAACTATCGGGAAGCAGACAGAACCAAGATAGACAAAGAGACGGAAAATGCGGTACTGGTATTGGAGAAAATTCCAGAAATAAACCAGTGTAATTTCCAGGATGTCTTGCATGAAACAGGTGATCTGGTAAAAAAACTACTTTCAGCCAAAGTTGATTCTTTCATCCTGAAAAAAGGAAATGAAAATGCGGAATTAAATTTAAAATCTGGGGTAAAAATAAATGCAAACAGTAGAGATTCTGATAAACCCCAAAAAAATATTTCCCAAAAATCTGGTCCTTTTTATAAAAAAGAGGAGTTTCCAATTCTTGGCAAAATAAAATGGGAAAACATTTCTAAAGAAAAGTGGATTTTGAAAAATATCATTTTTTCAGCAATAAGTAAAATTGAAAATTCCGGGATAAAAGCGACCTTAGATGACATAAAAATAGAACACCCTAATGAAAAAAACTATGGGGATTATTCTACTAACTTTGCCTTGATAAATGCTTCCAGATTGAGACAACAACCTAAAACGCTAGCAGAAAAAATATCCGAGGTTATCAATGATATGATCAGAAGACATCAATCGATAACACTTCAGACTGATAGTAAAACTATAGAAGATAATAGATATTTAGTATCAGACATCCTGGAGAAAAGTAATATAGCTGGTCAGGGCTTTATCAACCTCCACTTATCGAAGCAATACCTTATCAGTCAGGCAGTAAGACTGCTAGAAATAGAAAAGAGCGTCAATATAACCCAGATGAAAAATATGAAGATATCAGTGGAATATACGGATCCAAATCCTTTCAAGGAATTCCATCTCGGGCATCTTTATTCCAATGTCATTGGCGAGGCTGTTTCCCGGATGTTGGAAGTTTGTGGGGCGATAGTCTGGAGAGGGGATTTTTACGGCGATGTCGGGATGCATGTGGCTAAAAGCCTTTATGGGCTTTTAGCAAAATTAAAGATTAAAAATGAAAAATTAAAAAATTTACAGGGTGAAGATTATTTAAAAGAGCTAAAGATTACTCTTCACCAACTCGAAAATCTACCTTTATCCGAGAGAATTCATTTTTTAGGGGAAGGTTACGCTTTGGGGGTAATCAAATACGACGAGGACAAGAAGGTTCAGGAAGAGATAAAAGAAATAAATTTATTGGTTTATGTAGCTGCCCAGGAGATATTAAAAGAAAGCAAAGGTTGGCAGCCGATTGTGAACTACAGGCAATATATAAAAGGGAAAGAAGCTAGTTTGCCTTTGGTAAAGCAAGTTTATGAAGCGGGCTTGAGGTGGAGTTTGGAATATTTTGAGTCGATTTATAAAAGATTGGGAACCAGGTTTGACGGTTATTATCCTGAAAGCTGGGTAGGAGAGTACGGGATGAAGATGGTGGAAAAAGGCTTGGAAAAAGGCGTTTTTGAAAAAAGCGAAGGAGGAGTGGTTTACAGGGGAGAACAAGACGGTTTCCATACCAGGGTGTTTGTGAATAGCCTCGGTTTGCCCACTTATGAGGCCAAGGATTTGGGTTTGGCAAGAGCAAAATATCAGGATTTCAAATATGACTTATCCATAAACGTATTCGGGAAAGAAATAGACGAATATTATAAGGTAGTAAGGGCGGCGATGAAAAAAATTGAGCCGGAACTGGGAGAAAAAGCAAGTTATATCGCCCATGGCATGGTTAGGTTGCCAGGAGGCAAGATGTCATCGCGTACCGGGAATGTAATCACCTATGAGGGGTTACTGGCGGAAGCGAAAAAGCTGACTTTAAAAATCATGGATAAGGTGGAATTAGGGAAGTCCGAAAAGGAGGAAGTAGCTGAAAAAGTAGGGATAGGAGCGGTAAGATATGCTTTGCTTAAAAGCAATATAGGAACTGACGTGGTTTTTGATTTTGACAAGTCCATATCCTTTGAAGGCGACAGCGGGCCATATCTTCAGTATACCTATGCCAGGTGCAGGAGTGTTTTAAGAAAGTCAAAAGGCAAAATGCAAAATGCAAAAGTCGCAGATACATTGAAATATAAAGCGGGTGACGCGAGAGAGGGTATCCCAAATAGCGCGCAGAATATAGGTTTCGAGCACTATCTTGGGACACTCGAAGGGCAGCCTGCCCGCAATTGCTTCGCAATAAGCGATGCAGGCGGGGACCCGCAAATTAATATTAATCCAGAAGAGTTATCACTCCTTCGTGTTCTTTACCGTTTCCCGGAGGTCGTAGCGGAGGCCGTCAGGACGCTTTCTCCCAATATTATCTGCGGATTTTTGTTTGAGCTGGCCCAAGGATTCAACCTCTTCTACAGCCGGCATTCAATCCTGCAACCAACAACCAACAACCAACAACCAACAACCGACTTCCGCTTGATGCTCACACGCGTTACCTCCGAGGTCCTGAAAAAAGGGCTTTACCTTCTGGGAATAGAGACGGTAGAGAGGATGTGAAGACTCCCCGCAGGACTGGTATTTGAGTAGATTGACACGCTGGTTTTTATTACCTACTATTTAGTTAGATTAGTGAAAGAAATTAATCCAATATAATAATATGTTAGCGGAAGAGGTAGAAACGACAAATAAAATAGATAATTTGAAGCAAACAGAGCCTGAGGTGCATAATGAGACTACGAAGGTCTCGCAAAATTGGTTGAAACAAGCGAAGGATAAAGTCTTAAGATGGAGCGGTCATGGCATACTGACAGCCGTATCAGAGGGTTTTGTGAGAGTGGGTGGAGCTTTTACCTATATTGGCGCAGAATTTTTACGCCGTAAAGGGGAATTTATGAGTATTGCGAAAACTGCACCAGACTTCACGAATGCCATAAGTGCATTACCCGCAGATCAAGTTCCTCTTGTTTATCAGGCTCTTGATCAGGCTTTCAAGACTATTCCCTTAGTCGGTGTGACGGCCGGTCTTATTGGCGGGATCACAGGAGGCGTAATCGGGTGGCAGGGAGTAAAACACTCAAACTCAACTTTAGAGAAGTTCGCGTTTTGGGGAAGCAAGGTAGCATCACTGGCAGCCTATGCTTTTGCTCCTGCTTTGGCGCCTTTAACAAATGCCTTATCACTGACTTCAACCCTTTTTGGTATGAGGCATAGGAAATAAAAATATATGTATAAAGATCCGGCAGAAACACTATATTCTATTTTGGAAATCATCGGATTTGACGGAGATAAACGCAAATTCGTGACAGAGTTCATAAACGTCTGTTTTGAGCAAGTTTATATGGACATGTTGAAAGACATTCCTGTCCACGACCAGGATAATCTGATAGCTCAATTACGCAAAGCAGACACGCAACAAGCTCTTATAGACCTGCTTAAACCATACATAATGGCAGAAAGATTGAAATCCACGTTACAGGTGGTTACAACCGGTCTTTTTGAGGATTACCTTGAGACAATTATGCCGACTTTAAATGAAGAAAGGAAAAAAAAGCTTCTGGATTTTTTAGCTTCACTTTCAGATAGAAAAGCCGGTGTTGCGAAAGATTATCGGCCGATTAATTGACTTTTACTATTTTCATCACTTACCCTATATTATTGATTCAAGAGCAAATATTTATTCATATGCCTTTAGAACCTGAATATCGTCCTACTTTTTCTCCCGGACAGGTGGCACAGTACTTGTAACCAAGTCTAAATTAGGTCATCCGGATCCCACTATGCCGGTTTGGGTTTCCGAGGGATTACGGAATGCAGGAGCTGGTCCGACAATGAAAGTCATTCCTGAATCACCGGTTTCAGCAGGAACTAGATTTACCGGTCAGCAGTTTCTAGGTTTATTAGAAGCGGAAGATATAACTTCCCAGCAACTAGCTATAGTAATGGCAAATAGAGATTTAGCTTATGCATTGCCGGAAGGTGCAGCGGATTTGAGACGAGCACTAGGTTTTTGTATTCGGAGAGATATTGGCAGGATAATGGAACATCAGATAAAAAGTGCAAATGGCGAAATGGGTTTAGGGTTTTGGGGATCTGAAACGGATAAGCAAAACCTCCAATTACTATTGGATGTTCATGGAAAATTAGTGGAGATGAGCGCCGCTCCCTCGATAATGGCAGAGAGCAAAGAATAAGACACTTAAGCCCCCTCTTTCAGTCTTGTCAAAACCACTTCCAGAATCTCTATTTTCTATTCCACTATCCAGACTTTCAGATTGTCCAGGAATGAAAGGGCTGAAGCACCCCGGTAATATTTACGGTAAGTGGCTGTTATAGATGTTTTTTCATCTTCACCCGGAGGAGTTATTGGGGAATCGTAGCCTACTACCCATGTTTTTCTGTAACATACCTCACCGTTATGATCGGTAAAAGGTTTCAGATCTTTGAAGTCGGGAGGTAAGTTTTCTATCTTTTTAGGATTTGGCTGGTACATCTTGTTGCGGGTTTCTGTAAGTTGTTGGGTAAGCGCATCACGATCATTTGTATTGGCTTTTGACCAAAGAGCAAGAAGTCTTTCGTATTCTACCACACCCCGGAGAGTCGATCGGTGCATATCTACTGTGCGGTGAGAATATCCCTGGGCCTCTCGATGTTTAATTATTCTACTTTGGATTTCTTTGGCGGATTGAGGTTTGGTAGGATCATATTCACGAATTTTTCTGGGAAGTGTTCTGCGGGATGGTTTTCTGGTTTTAGGCTTGTCGGTTGTGGTGCTTTCGTGTGTTGTTTGTAATGTCGAGGCAGCTTCCGAATGTTCACTTTCTCCCGCAATAATTTTTTCACCTAAAACAAGATCGTGAAAAGAGGCCAATACTATTCCCGACAGGACACAATCCAGACCTGGATATATATCTTTGATATCTGTAGAAAAAGTGACGCTGCCGTCAGGTAAAATTTTGCCGATCACGTATACATCTTCAAAATCAGTTGATAAGGCAAACTCAATTGTCTCAGCAAAATTTTCACCGGGATGAAAATGGATAGCTTTTAAACCCATAATTTCAGGTAATGAATCGTGGGTAAATTCATCTACATGAAGTGCTTGCGGATTTGGCCAATAATCAATCTCTCTCATATCCTCCCAGATTAGCTGATTCGCTTTACTGATACCTTCTACATCCGAATTTAATTTTTCTATAAAATTACATCCCACGCGATTAGTGATAGATAGGATAAATTGTTCCGTGTGGTATGCTTCCATTTGGAATTCTGTGGAGGCTTTAAATCCATCCTTTAATTGCCCGAGTTTAGCTTTTTCTAATCCGAAAAATCTTACATCCCACATGTGAAATATACGATCTCTATGACGGGCCAGAAAACTATGAGTCATTTGATCTATTAGGGCGATACGATTATCATTTCCCAACGCTCTCATATCAGCTTCTGCCAAGATGCAGATGGGAAAATGAGGATATATTTGTTCAAGTTCCTGTTCCGGTCGAAATTTATGCAAAATCATCGGTCCGTAAATTAGAAAATGGGCAATTAAAAGTCCTAATGACCTGCGAGACAAAGGATCAAGTCGATTTATAATCGTTTTGATTTGGATATCAAGAGTTCTGTCAGGTGGTACAATTACTGATCTTGGTACAAGATCTGTTTTGAGAGATAGAAGATTTTCGTAAAAGGTAGGGAGTATCATTTGCTCAGAAAGCCCTTTTTGCACTTGCAGCATACTTTCATGATAATCAGGATAATCGAATAATCCTGTGATCGGTCTATCCGGAAGAAATAAATTAGCCTCAAAAAATATACCTTGAGCGAATCTTTGCCAGAAATAATCTCCAGCGGTCATGCCGGATAAGAATCTTACAGCTTTTCTGCCCCTTTGACTGTCATCCGCATCATCGAAAACATCTTTTAGTGAGACATGGTTGAATTTCCTGGTCCAAATGTCTGGAATTCCTTCTGCTTGTCTTTCTGATGCTGGAATTATTCGTCCCAGAACCTTATCAAAGAGTTGAGCCTCTTGTTGTCGATCCTCTTCGTCAATAGAAACCGTTGTTTGACACATCCGCAATGTATCAACATAAGCTGCTTTTGCTTCATCATAATTGGGTTTTCCTTTATAAAGTATAAAATTGGCGATTATTGGAACGATTGTTTCTGATACTCTTTCAGGATTACCATCAAGATATAAGGGTATATCTTGATTCAGATGACTTAGTAAATTAGCTATTGTAGGTGTACTTGGAATTCCTTGTATTTTTCTTGTTCTGCTTTGCTTTTCATTTGCTTCGATGGACTGTATTAATCTATTGGCATCTGAAAGCTCACTGATAGAATCACAATCCTGGGCTACCAGTTTCTTATGACAGATGCCGGCAGTTTGGAAATATTGTTCTATACGGCTTAATATTATTATTCCGCTGTCTTTTCCGCCTGTGACAAGAGCTTCATAAGCCTTATTTGTTGCTCTCAAGATACTGACAATATCAAAATTTTCTTCAGTAGCATACCTGGCAATTTCTGATGCTGCGCTTTCTTTTGCTCGAACTCCTCTGGCAGAATCATAAGTTCGAAACAGCATTTCAAAACCTTGTTTAGGCGTTAATAATTCATTTGTGGCTGTTCGTTCGACCATCTAGCTTGATATTATACTACGACCAACCTAGGTTATTGGAGAAGCGGTTCAGCCTGTGTTAAAATTTCTTTCATCCGGCAACTAATATGTTCAAAAACACACCGCAAAGAACCAAGGGAATTCTGGCGCTTATATTTCTGGCTGTCATTTACGGCTTTACCGGGGTGCTTACTAGATATTTAAATATTTATTTCAGCCTTTTCCAGCAGATATATATCCGTATCTTTTTGGGATTTGTCCTGGGAATACTTCTTTTCAGGAATTCCCTGGACCTGTCCAAACTGAAAAAGATATCCAAAGAAGAATGGGGTCTTCTTATCCTGCGGTCAGCCGCCTCTTTTTTAATAGGAGCTGTTTTGTGGGTGAAGGCTTCCACAATCACCAAACTGGCCAATATTTCCTTTATCGACGCTCTCCCCCTGACAGCCACCTTAAGTTTCCTGGTTGGTTGGGATAAGGCAAGCGTGAGGAAAATAATGTTGCTCCTTTTATCCTACATAGGTGTGGTAATACTTTCTGTCAAGGATTTTTCAAATATCACCAGTTTTGGCTTTGGGGAGCTATTGGTCCTTGCCTCCGGGCTTTTCTTCGCATACCGGAACATCTCTAGAATGTGGCATAGCAAGCTTCTGAACGATCAGGAGATCACGATTCTTATGTTTTTCCTGGGGTTTATTATGCTATTTTTCCTCACCATTTTTCTAGGCGAAAGCCTGAATTTTCCAATTTCGGACATCAATATGGTTGCAGTGGTTTTACTGGGAGGAGTTCTGATGGTTATAAATATTTTCCTGACTAATTACGGCTTTGCCAATGTCTCGTTGGTTTTGGGAAACAACCTTCTTAACCTGGAGGCAATTGTAGCTATCTTGGTAGGATTTTTCCTTTATCAGGAAAAGCCTGTGGTGCAAGAGCTTCTGGGCGGGATACTTATCATTTTCAGCGTCTGGCAAATGAGCAGGATAAACAATAAACACAGACACAGTAATTGATTTTTGGTTCTGTAATCATTTATTCCCCAGTTTCGCGTTGTTTTTATTCGGGTCCTACTAGGAAAATTAACTCAAATGTGAAAACTCAAAACTCAAATCCAAAACTCAAAACTTATTATCTAACAGTAGTTATGCATCGATTATTCATTTAGCTTGTCACAACGTCATTCTGGCAAGCAAGTCCGTTAAGCGCGTCCAGAATCAGATTCTGGAGTCCCCCGATTGAATCGGGATCCCCAGAATGACGACTTGCGTAAGTACTGATCTAATATAGATTTATAGATTGAAAATCAGGATTTGACATTTGACTTTTGAGCTTTGAGATTTATTATAGTATTACCTTTTTTTGATTAGTATTTGCGTGAAACTTGTGATATTATCAAAGATAATGAAAAGCCCTCAAGATTCATATTCCAATATATTCGGAAATAAAAAGCGTATTCTAGTGGTTATGCCTCATCCGGATGATACCGAGCTTTATGCAGGGGGAACAATAGCCAGGTTGCTTTCTGACGGGAAAAGGGTGCGGGTGGTGAAGATGACTTTTGGGGACAGGGGATGCCAGCAGGAGGAAATTACCAAGGAGAAATTAAGGGAAAAAAGAGAGAAAGAAGATAGGGAAGCGATGAAAGTGTTAGGGATTTGGGATGAGGACAACGTGTATTTGGGGATAAATGACGGTGGGATAGAGGATGATTTAAAGACAATAGGAAAAGTTGTCTATCAAATCAGGGTTTTTCAGC
>Ga0210044_10007082_pt1 | contig 14466 bp, 24 predicted proteins | sample CryGey13umfilter_2_FD_183959 | JGI IMG/M metagenome (GOLD analysis project Ga0210044, IMG submission 183959) | Groundwater microbial communities from aquifer in Utah, USA - Crystal Geyser 4/9/14 3 um filter (SPAdes) (version 2) | ecosystem: Environmental > Aquatic > Deep subsurface >...
TGTGACCGATCGACGAGTGTGACCGATGGCCGAAAAAAGTGAGACACAGAGTCGGCGCGTGCTTCAGGGATTCGTCATGTCGGACAAGATGCACAAGACCGTGGTAGTCGAGGTCAGGCATCGCGTGCAGCATGGCACCTACAAGAAGTACGTGTCACGCCGAATGCGGTACAAGGCGCACGACGAGCAGAACCAGTGCCACATTGGCGACCAGGTGCTGATCATCGAATCACGTCCGCTGAGCCGGGACAAACGCTGGCGTGTGCAGCGCATCGTGGAGCGAGCACGATAGACCCAGAGGTAGGTGTCCCATGATCCAGATGCAAACAGTGCTAGATGTGGCGGACAACTCCGGTGCCAAGAAGTTGATGTGCATCAAGGTGCTGGGGGGGTCAAAGCGCAAATATGCCTCCGTGGGCGACGTCATCGTGGTCTCGGTCAAGGAGGCAATGCCCAATTCGAAGGTGAAGAAGGGCGACGTGATGAAGGCGGTGGTGGTGCGGACGGCCAAGGAGATTCCACGGCCCGATGGCTCCTACATCCGCTTCGATCACAACTCGGCGGTGTTGATCAATGCTCAGCAGGAGCCCATCGGCACGCGCATCTTCGGACCGGTCGCTCGAGAGCTGCGGGCGCGAAGGTTCATGAAGATCATCTCTCTGGCGCCGGAGGTGCTGTGATGGCACACATTCGCAAGGGCGACGAGGTCTATGTTGTGTGCGGCAAGGACGCCGGCAAGCGCGGCAAGGTCCTGGTCGTGGATTCGAAGAAGGGCCGGGTCAAGGTCGAGAAGATCAACCTGATCAAGCGCCATGTTCGTCCGAGCCAGAAGCATCCCCAGGGCGGGATCGTGGAGAAGGAGGGGACGATCCACGTCTCCAACGTCCGGCTGTGGGATCCAAAGGCAAGCGCGCCGTGCCGCACCGGAGTGAAATTCATCGCTCGGGAGGGTGGCAAGAAGCCGCGCAAGACCCGTGTCTCCAAGAAGAGCGGGGAGACCTTCGACGAGTAGAACACGCCGGGACCTGGTGGTTTCACCACCGGAATGCGGCACAGGACAGGCCATGAGTGACGAGGACAAGAAGAAAGAGAAGAAGCCCAAGGTAGCGGAGGCCGTGGAGGCCGTCGTGGCCGTGGAGGCCGTCGCCGAGGGTGATGACGCCAAGCGCGTCGATCCCAAGGAGATCAAGGCCGTCAAGAAGGACAAGAAGGCGAAGGCCCAGGGGAAGACGGCGGGCAAGAAGGACAAGAAGGACAAGAAGAAGCAAGAGATCGAGAAGTTTGTCGCTCGAACGCAGCCGCCGCGCCTGAAGCAGAAGTACATCGGGGAGGTCATCCCGTCGCTGATGAAGGAATTCAGCTACAAGACGCCCATGGCGGTGCCCAAGCTGGTGAAGATCACGGTGAACATGGGGCTGGGGCAGGCGCTGCAGAACGCGAAGCTGCTGGATTCTGCGGCGGAGGAGCTGTCGCAGATCACGGGGCAGAAGCCGGTGATCACCGAGGCGCGTAAGTCCATCGCGACCTACAAGCTGCGGCAGGGGCAGAAGATCGGCGCGATGGTGACGCTTCGGCAGGATCGGATGTACGAGTTCTTCGACAGGCTGGTGACCTTCGCGCTTCCGCGTACCCGTGACTTCAAGGGCATCAGTCCTCGTTCGTTCGACGGACGTGGCAACTTCTCCCTTGGAGTCAAGGAGCAGATCATCTTCCCCGAGATCGACTATGACAAGATCGAGAAGATCATGGGGATGAACATCACCATCGTGACCAGCGCGAGAACCGACGAAGAGGGACGCGCACTGCTGCGTAACCTGGGAATGCCCTTCCGCAGCTGAGCGGTGGAGGAGACGAGATGGCCAAGACATGTGACATGGTCCGGCGCAAACTTCGGTTTGAGGTCCGGCACCGGAATCGCTGCCCGATCTGCGGGCGACCGCGCGGCTACATGCGTAGGTTCGACATGTGTCGCATTTGTTTTCGGAATCTGGCGCTCAAGGGGGAGGTCCCCGGCGTCGTGAAGTCGAGCTGGTAGGCGCTGGTGGCCGTCGTCGTCACAGGTGGTCGGCGACGTACTCTGGCAATCAGGGGAGCCGGTACAAGGGGGAGATGGTCCGGTTCCCGATTGGGGCGAAGAAGATGAGCATGACCGATCCCATTGCTGATATGCTGACTCGCATCCGCAACGGCATAATGTCCCGCAAGGCGCGGGTGGATATTCCGGCTTCGCGGCTCAAGCTGCATATCGCTGAGATCCTCAAGCAGGAAGGGTTTATCATTGACTACCACCGGGTGGAGGGGCCACGGACCCATCCGTCGCTGCAGATCGAGCTGAAGTGGACGCTCGAGAATCGCAGCGCGATAGAGGGTCTGCGACGCATCTCCCGGCCGGGACAGCGCAGGTATGTGGGGAAGGAGGCGATCCCTCGAGTCCGGGGCGGACAGGGAATCGCGATCCTGACCACGTCGAGGGGCCTGATGTCTGACCGGGTGGCCAGGCAACAGGCCGTGGGGGGCGAGGTCCTCTGTGAGGTCTGGTAGTCGCTGTTGTGCATGAATTGATCGAGGTGTGCCGTGTCTCGCATCGGAAAAAAGCCGATTGAGCTTCCCAAGGGCGTGTCGGTTACGCTCTCGGGGGGCCGGATCAAGGTCAAGGGCCCCAAGGGCGAGTTGTCCCGCACGATTCCACCCATGGTCGACGTCAAGGTCGAGCAGGAGACGGTGGTGGTGAGGTGCGGGGATGATCGAAAGAGTGGAGCCATGCATGGGCTGGCGCGCTCGTTGATCCAGAACATGGTGACCGGTGTGAGCACGGGGTTCACTCGGGCGCTGGAGATCAACGGTGTGGGGTATCGCGCCGAGGCCAGGCCTGGCGCGCTGAACCTCTCGCTGGGTTACTCGCATCCGCTGGAGCTGCTGCTGCCCCCCGGGATCGAGGCCAAGGTGGAGAAGAACCGCATGGTCCTCACCGGCATCGACAAGGAAGCCCTGGGGCAGATTTGCGCCGTGATTCGGGCGCAGCGTCCCCCTGAGCCGTACAAGGGCAAGGGGATCAAGTATGCCGAGGAGCAGATCCGGCGCAAGGTTGGCAAGGCCGGTGTGGGCTAAGTAAGAGCAAGAGGAAGTCGAGAGCAACGATGGCAAAGACGAAACTCGAGGCCAGGAAACGACGCAAGGTGCGGATCCGACAGCGCGTGAAGGGCACGGATGATCAGCCGCGCCTGTCGGTGTTTCGCAGCGCCCGTCACATCTGCGTTCAGGTGATCAACGACGAACGCAACACGGTGCTGGCGACGGCGTCGACCATGGGCAAGGCGAACCAGGAGACGCTGCAGGGGTTGAAGAAGACCGAGCAGGCCAAGAAGGTCGGGGCGAAGATCGCCGAGGCCTGCCAGGCCCACGGGGTGGTGAAGGTCGTTTTTGACCGTAACGGGTACAAGTACCACGGAAGGGTTCAGGCGCTGGCCAAGGCTGCGCGTGAAGCCGGACTCAAGTTCTGACCGGGAGAGCAACAAGTGGGCGTTAACCTCGAAGATATCGGCGAACTCGTTGATCGCGTGGTTTACATCAACCGCGTAGCCAAGGTGGTCAAGGGCGGTCGGCGTTTCAGCTTCTCGGCCCTGGTGGTCGTGGGCAACGGCGCAGGATGGGTGGGGGTCGCGCTGGGCAAGGCCAACGAGGTTCCCGAGGCGATTCGCAAGGGGAACGAGAAGGCCAAGAAGGGGCTTTTCAGGGTTCCACTGATCAAGGGGACCATACCCCATGAGGCCCTCGGTGTGTTCGGCGCGGGGCGTGTGCTGCTCAAGCCAGCGAGCCCTGGTACCGGCGTGATCGCCGGTGGGCCAGTGCGTGCGATGATGGAGTGTGCGGGGATTCAGGACATCCTGACCAAGTGCATCGGGACCACCAACCCGCACAACGTGATCCATGCCACGCTCGAAGCGCTGAAGCAGCTGCGCAGCCCTGAGCAGACCGCCAAGGTCCGCGGGGTGCCCATCGAATACGTAATGGGAGCATGACCATGGCTGGTACGTTGAAGGTAACCCTGGTTCGCTCGGGTATCGGGCGTCCCGAGCGCCAGCGGTTGACGCTCAAGGGGATGGGGCTGACCCGGATGCACAAGTCGGTGGTCCTGGAAGACTCCGCCGCGATCCGCGGCATGATCCGAAAGGTCCAGCACCTGGTTCGCGTGGAGCCAAACAAGTAGGCGCAGCGTCCGAGCCGGGCCGCTGCGCGGAACGAATCGGGCAGGCGAAGATAAAGGAACGAATACGATGGGCACGACGCTATCCGATCTTGCTCCCCCGCGCGGGGCGAAAAAGAAGCGCAAGCGCCTTGGACGAGGTCCAGGCACCGGGCAGGGCACCACCGGTGGCAAGGGGCAGAAGGGCCAGCTCGCCCGCAGCGGCGTGACGCTGGGACGCAGCTTCGAGGGCGGCCAGATGCCGCTGAACCGACGCCTGCCCAAGTATGGCTTCAAGAACATCTTTCGGCGGGAGTACGCTCCGATCAACGTCGGGCGCCTGGGGGAGCTGTTCGAGGCGGGTACGACGGTGACCACCGATGCGCTGAAGGCTCGTGGCGTGATGCCGCGCTCCTCCAGCTTGCTGAAGGTGCTGGGCGACGGCGAGATTTCGGTCGCGCTCACGATCCAGGCACATGCCTTCTCCCGTTCGGCGAAGGAGAAGATCGAGGGCGCAGGCGGTAAGGCGGAGGTGGTTTCGCCGCCCAGGGGCCCGCGTTCGGAGCGTGCCACCGTCGAGACGGGACCCACAGAGTGAGGCAACAAGTCTTGTTGACTGAGGTCAACGGGGAGCTTTAGATGGCCAAGGGATTTGGCGGCATAACCAAGATCCCGGAGCTTAGAAAGCGGATCCTCTTCACACTGGGGATGCTCGCGATCTACCGGATTCTGATCTTCATCACCGTACCGGGCGTGAACCGGTCCGTGATGAAGCAGATCATGGCTCAGGCATCGGGGTCCTTTCTGGGCATGTTCAACATGTTCTCCGGCGGCGCACTGGAGCAGTTGTCGATCATCGCCCTGGGGATCATGCCCTACATCTCCTCCTCGATTATCTTCCAGCTGTTGACAGTGGTCATTCCTTCGCTGGAGCGGATGCAGAAGGAGGGGGAGGCGGGTCGAAAGAAGATCAACCAGTACACGCGCTACGGTACGATCCTGATCAGCATCGTTCAGGGGTACTTCATCGCCGCGTGGCTCGAGGGCACTGGAGCGGACTACCGCACGATGGGCGAGGTGGTGATCAACCCGGGCCTGTCGTTCCGGTTGATGACGATCCTCACGCTCACCACCGGCACGGCCTTCATCATGTGGCTCGGCGAGCAGATCACGGAGCGTGGCATCGGGAACGGCATCTCGCTCATCATCTTTGCCGGTATCGTGGCCGACATGCCCGACGCGCTGGTGCGGCTGTACCAGAAGGTCAAGCTGGGCGACTTCGGTGCGTTCCACGTGGCGATCGTGGTGCTGCTGGTGCTGGCGGTGGTGGCCGTGATCATCTTCTTCGAACGGGGGCAGCGCAGGATACCGGTGCAGTACGCCAAGCGCGTGGTGGGGCGAAAGATGTACGGTGGCCAGAGCACACATCTGCCGCTGAAGGTCAACACGTCGGGCGTGATTCCGCCGATCTTCGCCTCCTCGATCCTACTGTTTCCGGCGCAGATTGCGTCCTACATCAGTTCCTCCTGGATGAACACGGTGAAGGATGCGCTGACACCGGGCGACTGGCGCTACAACCTGATCTATGTGCTGTTGATCATCTTCTTCTGCTACTTCTACACCGCGGTGACCTTCAACCCGGTGGATGTCGCTGACAACCTGAAGAAGCAAGGCGGGTTCATCCCGGGGATCCGGCCGGGGAAGAAGACCGCCGAGTACATCGACAAGGTGCTGACCCGGATCACCTTCGGTGGTGCGGTGTATGTCTCGGCGGTCTGCGTGCTGCCGACATTTCTGATGGCGAACTTCAAGGTGCCGTTCTACTTCGGCGGTACCGGATTGATGATCGTGGTTGGTGTCGCGCTGGACACTGTGCAGCAGATCGAGTCGCATCTGTTGACCCGACACTACGAGGGGTTTACAGGGCCGAAGGGACCGCGGATTCGCGGTCGTCGGAGCCGTTAGTGGGTGAGCTGGCGATGGCCATCGTCTACAAGACATCGGCGGAGATCGAGAAGCTGCGGGCTGCCAATCAGGTGGTGTGCGCCGTGCTGGACGCGATCGAGACCATGGTTCGGCCGGGTGTCAGCACGTGGGAGCTTGGGCAGAGGGCGGTGGATCTGGTGAGCCAGTACCGGGTGGGTCCGGCCTTCCTGGGCTACGGCGATCCGCCGTTCCCGGCGGTGGTCTGCATCTCGCTCAACGACGAGGTGGTGCATGGCATCCCCAGTCGTGGCCGGGTGCTGAAGGAAGGCGACATCGTCGGCGTGGACTTTGGTGTGGAGAAGAGCGGGTACTACGGGGATTCGGCGCGGACCATCGCGGTGGGCCAGGTGTCAGCGCAGGCGAGGAAGCTGATGGATGTGACGCGGGACGCTCTCGAACTCGGTATCGCCCAGTGTGAGGTGGGCAACCGGCTCAACGACGTGAGTCGCGCGATCCAGCAGCATGTGGAGCAGAATGGTTTTTCGGTGGTGCGGACCTTCGTGGGGCACGGCATAGGCCGGCGCATGCACGAGGAGCCGGCGGTGCCAAACTTCGTCAGCCCGGGGCGCAACCCACGGCTCCGGACGGGGATGGTGCTGGCCATCGAACCGATGGTGAACGAAGGGACGAGCGATGTTCTGGTGGACCCAACGGACCGCTGGACAGCGCGAACCCGAGATGGCAAGCTCTCGGCCCACTTCGAGCACTCGGTGGCGATCACCGAGAATGGTCCCGATGTGTTGAGCCGCAGAGCCAATGGCCTGATGGAGGCTGGAAATGAAGGTTAGAGCCTCGGTGAAGAAGATCTGCGACAAATGCAAGATCGTGAAACGCAAGGGCGTGGTGCGGGTTATCTGCGTCAACCCCAGGCACAAGCAGCGCCAGGGATGAGGTGATTCATGGCACGTATCGCGGGAGTTGACCTCCCTCGGAACAAGCGGGTCGACATTGCATTGACATACATCTTCGGCATTGGTCGTACCAAGGCCCTGGAGATCCTCGACAAGGCTGACGTCGGCGGTGGCATCCGCACCGACGACCTGACCGAAGACCAGATCCGCCGTATCCGGCAGGTGATCGACGCCGGATACAAGGTTGAGGGTGATCTACGTCGCGAAGTGTCGATGAATATCAAGCGGCTGATGGATCTGAACTGCTACCGTGGGATCCGCCACAAGCGGAGTCTGCCGGTGCGGGGTCAGCGGACACACACCAACTCGCGAACTCGCAAGGGTCCCCGGCGTGGTGTGATGAGCCGGAAGAAGAAGTAGCAAGCCAGCAAGTTAGGAACAGAATATGGCGAACCCGAAAAAAGGTTCCAAGCGCAAGGTCAAGAAGAACATCAAGAGCGGGATTGTGCACATTCAATCCACGTTCAACAACACGCTTGTGACCATCACGGACGTGAGTGGGAACACTGTCGCATGGTCCAGCGCAGGCGTCAGGGGCTTCAAGGGCTCGCGCAAGAGCACACCCTTCGCCGCGCAGCTGGCGGCCGAGGATGCAGCGCGCAAGGCGATGGAGCACGGGATGCGCAACGTGGCCGTCTTCGTCAAGGGGCCGGGGGCAGGACGCGAGTCGGCGCTCAGGGCGCTGCAGTCCACGGGATTCACCATTTCCCTGATTCGTGACGTGACCCCGATTCCGCACAACGGTTGCCGGCCGCGCAAGCGACGGAGAGTGTGACTCGCCTCTGTCTTTGAGGCGTATTCGTGAGACTGAAGGAGGTACCAGGTGGCTCGATACACCGGTCCTGTCTGCCGGCTTTGCCGGCGTGAAGATATGAAGCTGTTTCTCAAGGGAGACCGTTGCTATACGGACAAGTGTGCCTATGAGCGACGGGCTTATCCCCCCGGCCAGCATGGCCAGGGACGACGTCAGAAGCGTACGGACTACGGCGAGCAGCTGCGCGAGAAGCAGAAGGTGCGCCGGATGTACGGGCTGCTGGAGTCGCAGTTCAAGGGCTACTACAAGGCGGCGACGCGGATGCGCGGTGTCACCGGCGAGAGCCTGCTGCAGTTGCTGGAGCGCCGGTTGGACAACATGGTCTTTCGCTTTGGTTTCGCCTCGACACGTTCCGAGGCGCGGCAGCTGGTTCGTCACCGCCACTTCCAGGTGAACGGCCGGATCTGCAACATCCCCTCGGCGCTGCTGCGGCCAGGCGATGTGCTGGAGGTGAAGGAGCGGAGTCGGAAGGTGGTGAAGATCAACGATGCATTGTCGGCGCTGGACAGGCGTGGTCTGCCCTCGTGGCTGGATCTGGACCGTGATGGTTTCAAGGGCACGGTCAAGGATCTTCCGGTGCGTGAGGAGCTCACGATGCCGATCCGCGAGCAGCTGATCGTGGAGCTGTACTCCAAGTAGCCAACGAGAGACGACGACAGGAGACAGCAATGGAAGGCATGACACAGAACCTGGTAGTGGCGCGCAACTGGCGTGACCTCATTCGTCCGCGCTCGCTGGAGAAGGAGCCGGAGACCCTGACCCAGACCTACGGCAAGTTCACCTGCGAGCCGCTGGAGCGTGGGTTTGGTATCACCATCGGCAACAGTCTCCGTCGGGTTTTGCTCTCCTCGCTGCAGGGAGCGGCGATCACGGCGATCCGCATCGACGGCGCGTTGCACGAGTTCACCACCTTGCCCGGAGTGGTTGAGGATGTGACCGACATCATCCTCAACCTGAAGGAGGTGTTGATCAAGATGACGGACGCCGGTCCGCATACGGTCCGCATCGACAAGCGCGGGGACGGCCCGGTGAGGGCCAGCGACATCGCCTGCCCGGACGGAGTCCACATCATCAATCCGGATCACAAGATCGCGACGCTGGCCGGCGACGCGAAGCTCAGCATGGAGCTGATGGTGCAGATGGGACGCGGGTATGTCCCCGCGGACCGCAACAAGATGGCCACGATGTCGGTGGAGACGATCCCCATCGATGCGCTGTTTTCCCCGGTGCGGAAGGTCAACTACACGGTGACCAACGCCCGTGTCGGTCAGCAGACGGACTATGACAAGCTGACGCTCGAGGTCTGGACCGATGGCAGCGTGGCGCCGGATGACGCCGTGGCCCTCGCGGCCAAGATCCTCAAGGACCAGCTGACGATCTTCATCAACTTCGAAGAGCTTCCCGATCCCGAGGAGGAAGCGGAGGGGGACGAGGATCTCAAGGCGTTCAACGAGAACCTCAATCGGCCGGTGGAGGAGCTGGAGCTCAGCGTCCGCAGCGCCAACTGTCTGCAGAACGCCAACATCCGCTACATCGGTCAGCTGGTGCAGAAGACCGAGGCCGAGATGCTCAAGACCAAGAACTTCGGTCGGAAGTCGCTCAAGGAAATCAAGGAGATCCTGGCCTCGATGAGTCTGAGCCTGGGGATGAAGATCGATGGCTGGCGGGATCCCGCCCGGGCCGACGATGGCATGGATGGCCTGGACGGGCCGGCATAGTAGGAGCTGCACGTGAGACACCAGAAGAAGAGACGGAAGCTGGGACGATCATCCAGCCACATCCGTGCAATGTATTCCAACATGCTGGCCTCTCTTATCGAGCACCGGCGGATCAAGACCACGGAGCGCAAGGCGCGGGATCTGCGCAGCATCGCCGAGAAGACGGTGACTCGATTCACCACGCTGGGCGATATCCTGCTCAAGGATCCGGAGAAGCTCCCCGTGGAGGACAAGGCGCGTCTGATCCACGCCATACGGATGGTGGGCCGGCGGCTGCGGAACCGGGACGCCGTTCTCATGCTGTGCCACGACGTGGCGCCGCGCTATCTTGGCCGGCCGGGTGGCTACACCCGGACGTACAAGCTCGGCCCCCGCAGGGGCGATGGAGCGGAGATGGTGATCCTCGAGTTCGTGGACGCCGAGTTGCCCGAGCGCGAGGGCAAGGCAGCGCAGCCCGAGAAGAAGGGGCTGCTGGTCCGTCTGCGCCGGAAGAAGTGAGTCATCCCAACCTCTTGTCACCCCCCTGGTTCCAATCAGATCTGGCCGCGGCCCTTGCAAGCAGGGGTCTGTGCGCCTATGCTATGTGAGCTTTGTTGGAATAGATGAATCACTGGCTTTGCCCACCCTGTGGCAACATCAGGAGGTAAGAAACATGCGCAGGATCGCTACTCTGTTCGTGGTGTTGACGTTTGTCCTCGGTCTCGGATGTCGTGGTTCGGACGATCCGGTCAAGACCGACGCGGACGGCAGCGTTGGCGATGGTCCCATCACCACCACCGAGGGTGGCGTGACCACGGATGCCACGATCCTCCAGATCCGCACCGGCGTGATCAAGGAGGGCACCAAGGTCGTGCTCAAGGACGTGATCGTCAGCGCCGTGGACGGCCACGGAACCTACACCGGTGATCTGTACGTCCAGGACGCCGAGCAGGCGGCGAAGAACACGGCGATCAAGCTGTTCCAGAACACGAGGACCGACGGCGGACAGATCAGCGATCTCAGCCCTGGTGACCACGTCAAGGTCGAGGGCACGGTGAAGTACTGGACCGGCCCCGTGAGCAGCCCGTTCAAGAACGGCAAGTACGTGATGGAGCTCGACGGCAACCAGATCGCCAAGCTGAGCGGCGGCAACGCGCCGATCCCGGCCGTGGTCACCGCGACGGACATGACCACGGGCCCCGACGCCGAGGCGTGGGAGAGCTCGCTGCTGACGGTCAAGGACATCAAGGTCATGACGCTCCCCGACGCACAGTACGGCGACTTCACCGTCACCGGCGGCCTGGCCGTGGACGACGATCTGTACCCCCACTCGCCCAAGGTCGGCGACTGCCTCACGGTGACCGGCGTGTCGGTGTTCCTGTACGAGTACCGGCTCAACCCGCGCGGCGCCACCGACGTGGCGACGGCGACGAACTGCCAGGCGGCCAAGGTGGTGACGATCAAGGACATCCAGGACACCACGTCGGCGAACCACGCGGTGAAGGGCGACGAGGTCAAGGTCACGGGCATCATCACCGCGGTGGACAGCTCGCTCTCCACCGGGGCAACCCCCAAGTACTACGGCTTCATGCTGCAGGACGGCACCGGCGCCTACAGCGGGATCTACATCTTCCACGCCTGGGACAACAGCGCCGCGCAGAAGCCCGCGGTGGGCGAGGAGATCGAGCTCACCGGCACGGTCGACGAGTACTACGACCTGACGGAGCTGAAGAACGTGAGCTGGACGGTCAAGGGCACCAAGCCTGTGCCGGTGCCCGAGCTGGTCGCCGCGGCCGACGTGGAGACCAAGGGCAGCAAGGCCGAGCAGTATGAGGGTGTGCTGCTCAAGGTGGAGAACCTCGAGGTGGGCGAGATCGTCAAGGACAGCAAGGGCAAGGATCTGGGGTTCAAGGACAAGACATCGGGCCTGGTGATCGACTACAACTTCTACAACTTCCCCATGCCCCAGGTGGGGGACAAGTACACCTCCATCACCGGGCCGCTGGACTACACCTTCAGCAACTTCAAGATCTACCCGCGCGACGCCGCCGACATGGTGAAGCAGTAGCAGTCACCTGGGATCAGGAGGGCATGCAATCGGGTCCTCGCTGAGCAGTTGTGTCCGGGACAGTCGTACCCGTTGACACCCGTCGCCACCTGGACGACTATCCTCCTCGATGATCTGTCCCGCCTGCCAGAACGAGATCCCGACGGATTCGCGTTTTTGCGGATTCTGCGGCTTTCGGCTCAGTCCCATCTCCGAGGAGGACCACCGCACGCTCTCGCGCGAGCTGGCGATGATCATCGAGGAGGAGGAACCTGGCGCCATACCGCTCGTCCGTCGCAAGGGTCCGTCCGCGGAGCGGCCGCGGCTGGTGGTGGTGCCCGAGGCGATGGAGCAGACCGCGCCCTCCGTGCTGCAGGACACGGCGCCCGCCGCGCCTGCGGCTTCCGCCGCGGCTCCCGTGGTCCCCGAGGTGTTGGCGCCGCTTTCCACCCAGGAGCTCCAGCGCCGCCACGCCACGCGCTTCCCGCTCAAGGTGGAGGTCAACTACACCAGCGAGCACAACTTCTACGCCGGGTTCCTCGAGAACCTGAGCAGCGGTGGGCTGTTCGTGGCCACGCACCAGCCGGTGGTGATGGGGCAGATGATCGAGGTCACCTTCACCGTTCCCGGCCTGAACCACAGCTGTACGGCGATGTGTGAGGTGCGCTGGCTGCGGGAGTATAACCCCGACCACACCGACACCATCCCGGGCATGGGGCTGCGGTTCGTACACATCGCGCCCGAGGCGCAGGCCGCCATCGAGCTGTTCATTCGCCACCGCGAACCGATCTTCTTCGACGACGACTGAGGGACGATGGGGGGTCTTTGTGCCACGCTGAACCTGCTGTTGCTCGGGGTCGAGCCGCCGGAGCTGGCGCCCACCGGCTTCGGCATGGCGCTGTTGAAGATGGTGGGGGCGCTGGTGCTGGTCTGCGTGCTGGCCTACGTCGCGCTGCGCCTGGCCCGGCGCCACCTGATGGCGACACGCCCCGGGAGCCTGCTCCGGGTGGTGGAGCGCTGTCCGCTGTCGGCGCGGCAGAGCGTGTGGATCGTCGAGGCGGCGGGACGCTACTTCCTGCTGGGGGGCAGCGAGGGGAACGTCACCCGGCTGGCCGAGCTCGATCCACAGCAGGTCGCCGCGCTGGCTGCTGCGCCGGCGCCGCGGTTCCGCGACGTGCTGGCCCGGCGAGGGAGCGGGGAGGCCAAGCCCAGGGAGGATTCATGAGCCGGCTGTGCGGTGCAAGCGCCGGGCTGCTGCTGTCGCTGGTCCCGGCGGCGGCCTGGGCCCAGCAGGATCGCGGGGGCGGGTCGCAGCCGCTGACGGTGCTGCTGCTGCTGGCCGCGCTGTCGTTGCTGCCCTTCGTGCTGGTGATGATCACCAGCTTCGTCAAGATCGCGGTGGTGCTGTCGATCCTGCGCAGCGCCCTGGGCACGCCGCAGATCCCGCCGACGCTGGTGATCACCGGGCTGGCGGTGATCCTCTCGGTCTATGTCATGGCCCCCACCGGGGCCCAGGTGCACGAGGCGATCAAGCCGGTGCTGGCGCGCCAGGCGAAGACCGGGCTGATCTCGGCCCAGGGCGCCGATGCGCTGCTGGAGGCCGGGCTCGCGGCCAGGGAGCCAGTGCGGCAGTTCCTGATCAAGAACAGCCGGCCCCGGGACCGCGCCATGTTCCGTGACCTGGCCCGGCGGCTGCGGCCGGTGGAGCAGCGCACGCCCACGGGTGCGCTCCACTCCGGACTCCAGAGTGGCTCCCCCACTCCGCGCGCCGCGGTGGGGGAGAAGGACCTGCTGGTGGTGGTGCCGGCGTTCGTCATCGGCCAGCTGGCGGCGGCGTTCCAGATCGGGTTCCTGCTGTTCGTGCCGTTTTTGATCATCGACATGGTGGTGGCCAACATCCTGCTCGCGCTGGGGATGCACATGCTGTCCCCCACCACGGTCTCGCTGCCGTTCAAGCTGCTGCTGTTCGTGCTGGTGGACGGGTGGTACCTGCTGACCCAGGGGCTGGTGCTGAGCTATGTGTGATCGTCGACGGACGCGGTCCTGATGCTGAACACGGACTACATCCTGCAGGTGGTCCGCGAGGGGCTGTACCTGGTGCTGCTGGTGAGCCTGCCCCCGGTTCTGGCCAGCCTCGTCGTCGGGCTGCTGGTGAGCCTGATCCAGGCCACGACGCAGATCCAGGACCAGACCCTGACCTTCGTGCCCAAGCTGGTGGCGGTGCTGGCCGCGCTGGCCGTGGCCGGTCCGTGGATCGGGGCCCAGCTGGTGCGGTTCACCCAGCTCGTGCTGCACGGGATCCCGTTGCTGCGCTGATGGAAACACTCGTGGGCCATGTGTTGGAATCGCAGCCCGTCAACGTGCTGGTGGCCCTGGGCGCGGTGATGGCGCGGGTGGGCGCGGCGGTGTGGATCGCGCCGTTCCTCGGCGGGAAGCTGGTCCCGACCATGGTGAAGGCCGGGCTGACGCTGCTCTTCGCCCTGATGCTCCACGGCCAGGTGGCGGCCACGCTCCCGTCGGAGATCGGGACGCCGCTGGCGCTGGCGATTCTGGCCAAGGAGGTGTTCGTCGGCGTGGCGCTGGGCTTCGTGGGGGCGCTGGTGTTCTGGGCCGCCGAGGCCGCGGGCAGGCTGGCCGACACGGCGCGGGGGGCGAACCTGGCCGAGGTGCTGGTGCCCCAGAGCGGGATGCGGACCTCGCCGCTGGGGGAGCTGTCGTTCCAGCTGACGCTGGTGCTGTTCATCGTGCTCGGCGGGCACCGCATCTTCATCACCGCCCTGGGCGCGTCGTACCTCACGATCCCCGTCGCCGCGTTCCCCGACGTGCAC